>Ga0316603_10000592_pt1 | contig 18323 bp, 13 predicted proteins | sample OWC_soil_day10_n_FD_207649 | JGI IMG/M metagenome (GOLD analysis project Ga0316603, IMG submission 207649) | Wetland soil microbial communities from Old Woman Creek delta, Ohio, United States - OWC_soil_day10_noCT | ecosystem: Environmental > Terrestrial > Soil > Wetlands | place: USA: Ohio... | reverse complement strand
GCATTAGCTGTAGATGCAATACACATTGAAAAGAGTGTAAATGCAATTAAAGTTTTCTTCATAGGTTTCATTGTTGGTTAATCTGTAACTATCCGTGTTATTATATTTAAGAAAAGGTTGAGATCATTATTAATATTTTGCCAAAATAAGTTCTATTCTTCAAATCAAACTATTTATTCCCCTCCAAACCCACTAATAAACGTATCAAAGAAACCCTTTATCTTCTTCAGAATACGTTCGCTAACCTTTTTCCTTTCCAGCAGCGTTGGTTTGTCGCCATCAATCAGGTTTAGGATTTCGTCGCGTAGTGGTTCCCTTTGCGAGAACAGATATTCGGATATTACCTTCTCTACCTTTTCGTTTGACAGATTTTCTTCACTGCACAAACGTCCAAAAGCCTCCAGTTGCTGGGTACTCCAGAACCTTTCAAATTCGTCGGGAATATCGTCTGTATCTTCAATGGCAGGTAAATTCTCCTGAATAAACCTTTCTATCAGTTCACGCTTGCTTCTCAGTTGAGTTTCACCGGCAATCAGGTCAATAATCTCCTTCTTCCTCTTCTCCCTCTCCTTCTCCGGACCATCATTCAGCTTAGCCAGAAGCTTAAGGATATAGGCCACATTAATCTCGTCACGATGAATCAGTTCCAGTTCAAAGTCCACATCATCAAGGATAGAGACTTTTTCCTTCTGATGGTCGGTCTTCACCTTATCGTGAAGATCAAGATACTTGCTTTTGTAATCGTTGAAGAGCTGTTCGTTCATTGACAGATCATCAAAACTAAAATCGGTAAAGGTGGAGAGCACATTTTTCAGTCGCATCAGTTCCCGGAATGCTTTAATAAACTCCAGTTCCTCGTTCTCGTCCTTCAGTTGAGTAACACTGTTTACCGTAGGTGCAATCTGTAGCAAGCCGATAAACGCCTCACTGAACTTCTTTACGTAATCCTCGTAAGGCTGCATCAAGATCACATCCTTTGCATCCTTATTGCTGAACAAAGCAATAGCATCATCCGTGGCCTGTTTCAGGTTGCGAAATACCACAATGTTTCCCTGCGATTTCTGCTCATTGAGAATACGGTTAGTGCGAGAGTAAGCCTGTATCAACCCATGATACTTCAGGTTTTTATCTACATACAGCGTATTTAGAGTTTTACTATCAAAACCTGTAAGGAACATATTGACTACAAGCAATATATCAATCTGTCGTTCCTTTACTCTTTTAGAAATATCATTGTAGTAATTATAAAAAGAGACACTATCTTTGGTAGAAAAGTTCGTAGCAAACATCTTGTTATAATCACCAATACACTCATCCAGTTTTTCCCTGGTGTGCACATGCAAACCATACAAAGCCCTGGGCTCTTCCACAACCGAAAGCTCCTCGGGGAAGAATCCGTTGGCATCCTTATCATCTTCATTGGCAGCATAACTAAATATCGTTGCTATGCGTAAGTTATGCTCACCCTCCTCCTTCCTTTTCTGTAATATATCGTAATACCTTATCAGCGTCTCCACACTGTTTACACAAAACATAGCCGTAAACTCCCTGCTATACGTTTTGCGGTTATGATTAGCCAGAATATAATCAGCAATCTTCTCCAATCTCTTAGGCGATTCCATCAACTCCTTCGTGTCAATATCCTCCACCTCAATGTCAATATTGGTGTTGCTGCCCTCTTTCGCTTTGTAACGCCCCACGTACTCAACCGAGAACTTCAGCACATTCTCATCTTTGATAGCATCCGTAATAACATACTTATGCAAACACTCGTCGAACAGCTCCTTAGTGGTTCGCTTACCCAGCTCGTTACTTATAGCATTCTCTGCAAATATTGGTGTACCGGTAAACCCAAACAGCTGAATGTTATTGAAATAGTTTTTAATCCGTATATGCGTATCACCAAACTGACTGCGGTGACATTCGTCGAAAATAAACACAATACGCTCATCCTTCAGCATCTCCATCTTCTTTTGGTGATATTGCTTGCTGATGGCTGTATTCAGCTTCTGAATAGTTGTAACAATAAGCTTCGTATCGTCCGTAAACTGATGCACCAACTTAGCGGTATTATCCGTTCCATCAATGCTTCCCTTGCTGAAACTATTAAACTCCTTTGTAGTCTGATAATCGAGATCCTTTCTGTCCACCACAAAAACCACCTTCTTCACCTGAGGCATATTCATCAAAATCTGACTAGCCTTGAAGGAAGTCAGCGTTTTTCCGCTACCGGTAGTGTGCCATATATACCCATTCTTCACCGAGTTCTGTACCCTGTCAATCAACGCTTCCACAGCAAAATACTGATACGGCCTAAGCACCATCAGCACTTTGTTGGCCTCGCTCAGCACAATATATTTGCAAATCATTTTAGATACGTGGCACGTGTCGAGGAAAGCAAAAGCAAACTTATCCAGCTGAGTAATCAGCTTATTGTTCTTATCACTCCAGTAAAACGTCTGCTTAAACGACTGATTTTTGTTGTTAGCGTAATACTTCGTGTTTACCCCGTTGCTGATAACAAATATCTGCACATACTGAAACAACCCTGCAGACGAACCAAACGAGTGTCGCTGATAACGGTTTATCTGATTAAACGCCTCTTTCAGCTCTATCCCCCTGCGCTTCAGTTCAATCTGTACCAAAGGCAATCCGTTAATGAGCAACGTTACATCATACCTATTCTTATACTTCCCCTCCATGGAAACCTGGCGAGTAACCTGAAACAAGTTCTGGCACCAGTTATCCTGATTGATAAATTCAAAATAAAGACTTTCGCCATTATCCCTGAAGATATGCTGTTTCTCGCGCAGTGTCTTCGCCTTGTCGAACACCGAGCCTTTGCTCAGAATGTTCAGTACGCGGTCGAATTCTTTATCCGTAAACTCAATATCATTGTGTTTCTCCAACTGTGTCTTCAGATTGGCCAGCAGCTCTTTCTCATTACTGACAGGCACATACGTGTAGCCCAACAGTTGAAGCTGAGCCACCAGATTGTTTTCTAACAGTTGTTCGGGTTGTGTATTCATTTGTATCTATCTTAAATCAAATCAGCTTTCCGCTTTCAGTAATGCGATATTGCTGCTTGGAGCTTGTGGGCTTATCCGGAATGGTTAGTTCAATAAGTCCGCTTTGCAAAGCCGGTTTTATATATAATTCTCTTAAATTCTTTTCATCTTTCAGCCCCAGAACCTGTAATATTTCCTGCTTGCCCAATGGCTTTTCCCGTAGAGCGTTTATTAGCCTTTCAACTTCGGGGGTAACTATGGGGGTGACTTCGGGGGTAACAGTTATAATTGCCTGATAAATAGCTTCCAACATAAATTCTATAAACGGTGCACAATCTGCTTTTTCAGAGCTTTCGTTTATTGCATCATAATAAGCATGCTGTTTTTTGTAAACCATATTCTCTACAGGCAGATGGGTAAACCTACTGTTCCACCTGCTTAGCAAAAGAGTCTGCCAAAGGCGTCCGGTTCTTCCGTTACCATCGGCAAAGGGATGTATAAATTCGAACTCATAATGAAATACACAACCGGCAATCAATGGATGTTCGTCCGTTTGTTCCAGCCAGGAAAACAGGTCCTTTATTAAATACAGTACACCATTTGCCGGAGGAGCCACATGTATAACCTCCGTATCTGCCACAACACCAACCCCACCCATACGGAACATACCGCTTTCATCAATCAGTCCCTCAGTCAGGGTGCGGTGTGCTTCAAGTAAATCGTCCACGGAATACGGATTCCAATCCATGAATTTATCATAAGCCCTGATAGCATTACGCACCTCCTGAATTTCCTTAATTGGAGCCACTATATGTTTACCATCGAGAATAGCCGTTATCTGCTCAGCCGAAAGCGTGTTTCCTTCTATGGCCAGAGAACCTTGAATGGTTTGAATGCGATGGATTTTACGCAATTTCAAGTCCACCTCTTCCCTGATGGAAAGACGTGTAGCACATTCTGTTATCTTTGCAACAAGATTAACAATCTTTGTGGTAATGGTGTATGGTGGCTTGTACTCCATATATTCTATCTTTTATTTAAAATGCAATATATCTCATTTATGAGCGCAAATCAAGAAAAACGGGCGCAAATGATGCTTTCCTGTGATTTTTAGGCGCAAATTCCTTTTAGATAATAGTGCAACAACTTGTGCCTAATTGTATTACACTCATTATCGTCACATACACTATATTTTTCTAACAGTTGTCGGGCAGTGTATTCATTTCGTCAAAAGTGTAAAAACGACGAAACCTTCCGACAAAAGGAAGGTTTCATTATCCGTTTTAAAGTGCAGATAACAGAACAAAGCTGATACGGGCACTATTTATCTATATAAAATATTTATCCAAAAAATCTTTTAAAGGATTTAAGGCTTCTGACCTTAAATTCCAATGATCTACATTTAAATAATTCCTATTAGCCTCTTTTATCTGATCTTTCTCGCTTCTTGCTTTTCCAAGTAATGCCTCTAAATATCCATAAATTTTTGTTTTCTTGGCCGGAGTGGTTAGAGGTTCAGTTCTTCCTTCTATTTTGCTTCCTCCTAAACACACCTCATAATCATTCCAACAACCAAATATTGAGATATTCTTTGGATTTATAATTTCTTCTAATAAATCTTCTAAAGCTCCTGTATTCTTATCATTTGGAAATAAAAAAAGCTCAAAATCAAGACTGTGATCTTCTTTCCATTTCAAAATCTCACCCCTTCTGGTTTCTGTATCTTCATCAGCATCAAATATCACAAGATTTGTACCTCCATCATCACTATTATGATTCATTTGGATAATATATGCCTGACCAGACTCCTTTTGGTTAATAAGATTATTCCACCCTTTAGTTCCTATTATATCATTTTTAGTAAGCTTTATACCATACAAGAAATATACATAATTTTCAATAAAACGAATATCAGCAATACCTTCAACGAAAATCTTAATTGGTCTTTCCATAACTAATTCCTAATTTCAATTTCGTTATCAATTGCCTCATTAAAACCTTCGTAAGTATATCTATAAGCCTTTGTTCCTTTTTCTTTAGTCTCGGCAATAGTATAAAAGTTTATCCAGTCTCGATACTTAGCATTACTCTCCTCTTCAAGTATGCATTTTAGCATTTGCAAAGTTTCGATATTATGTGTTGTGATAAATAATTGTGAGTTTGTAGTTTCGCACACAGATAAAATACTTTCCCATAAAAGTTTGAAAGCTGAATAATGGAGACCGTTTTCTATCTCATCTATAAGTATTATGCCATTTGATATATTAGCTACAGTAGTAATTATATATAAATATCTACGAATACCATCACCGGCAATATTGCTAATAACTAACTCGTCTATTCCTTTCAATCCTAAATAGATACCATCATGCAAAGCCTGAATTGATTCTACGCGTTTATCAAATTTCTGAATTGTTTCCAACACAATATGATCCTTCTTCTTTTTCACCAATTCAGAATAGTTCTTTAGCAAAGAGAATGAATCTTTACTTCCAGAGGGAATAAATATAGCCCTAAGACTTTCATTATAATCTTTTGGAATTCTTTGTTCAATATTTCCTCCAGAAACAGAATATGTACTTTCAAATTTTTTAGTATGCCCATTTTCAGAGATACTAAATTCCAATTTTAATCCATTAAGTTCCTGTATTGATGATGAAGTAGTAAAGGTATCGAAAGACTTGTCTTTAACTTCTTCACCTGATGATGGTTTGTAATACGGTTCAATTTTTAATTTACGAATCTTTCCTTTAAAGTTTCCTGTTATTAAAGGAGACATACTCAAATTTAAGTCATGAAATAAATATTTTAAAGTATTGATGTTATTCGATTCTGAAGACAAAACACCTCTTAAGCGATTAACATTTTCAGGTAAACTTGGATTTGACATTCCAATAAGTAAAAACAAAGCTTCCAAAACAGACGTTTTACCACAATTATTGCGTCCTAACAATACATTGATTTTGCTTAGTCCATCTAATTCTAAAGAGTCAAATCCTCTAAAATTCTCAATACGAATTCTATTTAATTCAGTCATTTATATTTAGTATTCTTATTTTGGATATTTTCAAATATTATCTATAGCTTCTCACATTACTACAAATGTAGAAATTTTAATGTTAATAAGTATTATACTCTACTATTTATTTTTGTAATGCTAATAAATTATTCACCTTTTTTTCCGTCATTCAACAGTTTTCTCCTTAGCAAGAAAGTTTGCTATAGCAGTTGAATAAACTATGGCAATCAGTCCTATAACAATTCTTATTCCTGCGGATATCAAAGTACTTTTATCTTGCATGCGCATCTGTAAAGTTTGAACATAGTTCCATAGTTTATAGATAAAATCCGGAAAGGCCCATACTATGATAATAAGTCCCATCAGTACCAGAGCAATTTCATAAACCGACTTCCTGCTTACCGTAAATGGAACGTCTTGTTCAAAGTCGGACGATTTACATATCATTTTTACAATCATATCTGTCTTGAAAATAAAACAGAGATCGAGTAGAATCATAACTATAAATACGAAGAAAGAAACTCCTGCATACATCATTTCTTCCGAGGCTAAGTTCTTTTGGAAAATCATAGCAGAGAGATAGGCAAAGCTTCCTACCATGAGCTGGATAATTGTCACAAGAAAGTAAATTCCTAAAATCTTAATGGCAATTTCATAGATATCAGACTTTTTCATAGGCTTATGATATTTTGTGTGTACTTTCATGGCTTCTAATATTCAAGCCAAATCTCTTGATTTGAATATTAAACATTTCCTGACCTTTAGCTTTCGGAGCAAAATAGACTTTTTCAATGCAATCTTTTACTGTTTGATAATTTATATACATTTGAGTAAAATCACCATCTTTCTTTTCCGGTAAGATATTAGGGTTCTTAGTAATATTTTCAATAGTCACAATTCTGCACTCTTGTTCTTCTTTAAATGCCATATTTTTAGTCAGATAACGAAGCATTAGCAGTAGCTCTGATAACACATTTACTTTCTTGTTATCCAGTTTGTTTATCAGATCTTTCAGTTCATTTAAGGAGCCTTTAACTTTTATGAATATTCCATCTATATACTCTTTATATTTATTATATAATTCTTCTCCAGAGACATCATACTCCCTATAGAAAGTCCACATTTCTCGCTGTCCAATAGAAATAAGTTGCTTGGAAACCGGGTCTACATATATGCAACGAAACAATGACTTTTTACCATTTCCATCATCATTTTTTTTATTGTCTAATAAGCAGGAAGGATTTACGCAACTAACAATAGCCCCATTAAAGAAATTTTCATCGAAAACAAGACTTATCCCCGTCGCTTCTTTATCATCTTCCTTACCATATAATCGAAATTGATTTAACGAATCATGGTTAAAAGTAAAACTCCCAATAAAAGCCTGAAAATCACTAGACTCATCATTATCTGTTTTATTCAGATCAAGAAATTCGAATAGGTCAAGTCCTTCTTTGGGATCATTTGCTGTTAAAATTGTATTTAAACGGAATGGAGAATCATTAAATATGAGTTGTTCTGCAGTACTAATACGAGTGTAATGAGCTACTGATTTTTCATTACTATCATTCACATGCAGCAAAGCTATAATTTCAAGTACTTTAATATAAATATCTCTATACGCTATATATTCTTTTGAGGTTATATCTTCAATTTCTCCATCAGACATAGCTTTACTGAAAAGAGTAGAATTATTTTTGTCTTTTATTTCAGCATCCAACATTAGAGAAACTACTTTTTCATTTTTACAGCAATTCATTACTTCTAAAACATCTGTATTTGACTTTACTAAATGTCTCGCTGCATTATGCAAATCATCCAAAAAAATGTAACAATATCCTATATACGAACTGACACGTTCATCTTTAGGATTATTTTTTAAGCATTCTGAAAAATCATCAATTGCTTTCTTATAATTATCTTCTTTACTACCAAAAGCACTGTTTTCAATAGAGCCATAAGCATTTCCTCTAAAAAAATAAAAATAAGATAAATAATCTTTATCTACATCTGGATTATTTTTCTGTTTTTCGATAATTTGATTACAATATTGGATTACAATTTCATAAATTTTTAAATATGAATAACATAGAACTATTTTATAAACTATACTTAAGTGATTTGGTATATAATCATTTAATTTGAGATAACAATCTAATGCTCTCTGATGTTGTTTATTCTCAAATAAACGATCAGCCTTACTCTTCAGAGCAACTAAATCCAACACTGTATTTTCCAATTTTTCTTCCATAGTATAAGGTTATAGATCTTTAGCAAAACATTTGCTGCAACAATCCCTTTTTCCAATCTTCCATTCGCTCTATCTGCTTACTGCAATGGTTTATCTTTTCATCTATTACAGACAGGAAATTGGCGATTTTTGTTTGTTCGGGGAGAGAAGGAAATGAAATATTCATATTAACCAAATCTCTTCCATAGATAGCAGCAACACTAGTTGTTCCAGTAGCATAACTTCGTAACTGTTTAATGGATTTTTTAGTATTGAACATTGCATTTAAAAACCTATTCGTAGACTCAAATTTATTATTAAATTTCATTCTCATTAAATTTGAATTATAGATAGCGAAAGGTAATTCGTTTCTCCATATTGCGACTTTCCCAACCAGCTCAAGAGTATTTCTAGTATTAAAGAGCAAATCACCTTCTTTTAAAACGTCATCAGTATTATAAGTTTCATTTTCTGGCAAATATTGTATTTTATTTAAATTAATATCTCCCCTTCCAATATTGCCCATCTTTATTACAGGAATTCCGTTATTCGATTCTGAATTTTCATAGTTACCTCCTAGTTTTCCTTCAATCATAACTACCCCCAAAGTCTTCTCTTCCCATTCCGGAAAGTCCTCTCCATTATCATCCTTAAACCGTAATTCCTGAGAAAAGATTTTCTGCATTACTCCTTTTTTGTATTCTTCCAAAAGGCTTTTCTTCTTTTTCAGTTGGGTGAGTTTGTCATCTACTGCGGTTAGGAAGGAGGCTATTTTTGTTTGTTCGGGAAGAATTGGGAAATTTAAACAAATATTCTTCACATCTTCAGTGCTAACATTTGTTTGATTACCAGTTCCCCCTTTTGCTTCTAAAAAAAAGTAGAAAAGAAACTTTTCTGTTGAAAGCAAATTATTTATAAAACCACTATTGCTTTTTCTTTCGATCTCTCTTAAAAGGACTAATCTTTGATTTAGAAGAAATTTATTATCTTCATTAATCATAACAGAATACCCATAATCCCTTTTACCTACCGTCCCTGTTAAAGTCAGAATTGAATCGCCTTTTTTTAATAAAAATTCTTTTTGTTTATCATCTGTTATTTCCCAATACGAAGGATTTCTATCTAATCTTAGCTCATTCTGATAAACATTTGACATCTTCAATATTTGATAACTGCTTTTTATTGTTAGCATCAGCTCACTTTTAAAAGCATATCCAGCCTTGAATTCTGCAAATTCATCTAGTCTTTCCTTCTTCCATTCCCCCTCAAACTCAGGAAACCTCAACTTAGGTACATTCGTATTCTTTCCCATAGTTAGAACGGTGTTGAGATGTTTAGCTCCTTGCAGAAGGAAGCAATGGTTTTATCAGTCTCGGCCATTTGCTTGTCCAGCTCTACCAGGTCTTTGCTGATCTGCTCAATGTCTATGCTCTCTTCGGCTTCGAAGGTGTCTACGTAGCGGGGAATGTTGAGGTTGTAGTCGTTCTCGGCTATATCTTTCAGCGATGCACGCTTGCTGTATTTCTCCTCTTCGGTGCGGTTGCGGTAGGTGGAGACTATCTTTTCAATATCCTCGTCGCGCAGCATGTTTTGGGTCTTCACCTTTTCGAAGTGCTGACTGGCGTCTATAAAGAGGATATCGCCTGGATTCTCACGGCATTTCTTGAATACAAGGATGCAGGTGGGAATGCTTGTGCCGTAGAATATATTTGCCGGCAGACCAATTACGGCATCCAGATAGTTGCGCTCTTCGATGAGGTATTGGCGAATCTGCAGTTCGGCTCCACCACGAAACAGTGCGCCGTGAGGCAACACCACAGCCATGGTGCCATTCTCCGCCAACTGATAAACCATGTGACAAACAAAGGCGAAATCGGCTTTGCTGGATGGTGCCAGTTTGCCGTAATGACTAAAACGGTCGTCGCTCATAAACAGTGGATTGGCACTCCATTTTGCCGAGAAAGGGGGATTTGCCACCACCGCTTCGAAGCGTTTATCGAGGTGTTGTGGATGTTCCAGCGTATCTTCCTGGCGAATGTCGAACTTACGGTAATGTACATCGTGCAGAATCATATTCATGCGGCAAAGGTTGTAGGTGGTGCGGTTCATCTCCTGTCCGCAGAACTCATTTACTTCGTCCACCTCTTTGGCTACACGAAGCAGCAACGAACCACTGCCGCAGGTAGGGTCGTACACAGATTTCAGTCGGCTTTTACCTGTGGTAACGATCTTTGCCAACACCTTACTAACCTCTTGCGGGGTGTAGAATTCGCCTGCCTTCTTCCCTGCTCCGCTGGCAAACTGACCGATAAGGTATTCGTAGGCATCGCCCAGCACATCGAGCTCGGTATCTTCAATGCAGAAATCAATATTATCGAGATGAGTAAGCACTTTGGCTATCAGCGTGTTCTTTTCGGACTCTGTGCGCCCCAGCTTGGTACTGGTGAGGTCCATATCCTCGAACAAGTTATCGAAATCGTCCTCGCTGCCCGTACCCATTGTGCTTTGCTCAATATTGGTAAGAATCTTCCTGAGGTCTTCCAGAATAAAGTTATCTTCGCCCTCTTTGTCGCTGTTTCCACGCTTTGCTATTTCGCTGAACAGTTCACTCGGTTTAAGGAAATACCCCAGCTTTTCGAGCGATTCTTCCTTAATGGCTTCAAGATATTCCTGACCTGCCTCTGTATTTTCCAGAATATCGAGATATTTTATGTCGTCCTGGTCCAATATTGAATTGGCATAACTGCACATCTTTTCTGACAGATATTTATAAAAAATGAATCCCAGAATGTAATCACGGAATTCATCGGCATTCATCTTACCACGCAGCGTATTAGCAATGTTCCAGAGTTGTTGCTCCAGTTGTTTTTTATGATCTTCGGACATATTTGTTTTCTGATTTTATCGTGTTATTTTGTTACAAATATACACAATAATACTTGAGCAATGGCCTGTTTTAGATAAAAAATGGTATTTTCATAGGGATTATTTATTTAATCAGTTTATACTCCCCAACCATTCGCCAATAAAAAAAAGGTTCATCCGACAAATGCGTAGTTTTTCTCATGCATTGTTAGAATCTTAAGTCCAAAGAACTTTTGACCTCTATATCAATAGTCTTATCTTTTCATGGTTTTGATTTTGCTATTAACACCTTCCAGTTTTCACGTAGATATTTGGTAGAGCCATACCATAGAATGCTTTTCCGTTTTTATGCCTAACAATCATAAATATAAGTCATTTATATATTAGTTTTTACCACATTAAGTAAATAATATCTAAAAAGCTCCAATTATTTCTATTTTTGTATGTATTTTTGTTTAATATTTAAAAACCGATTTGCATATATTAAAAAAGCATTAAGATCAGGAAGAATTAAACATTTATTACAAGATTAGGGATCACTCATTTTCGAAAAAGATAAATATAGAGACACTATTAATATATTTTTTAACTTTTTAAATTTATAATATGAAAAATCGCCACATACAAAGTATTAACTCTAAAGTAATAAATAGTTTCACAAACTATTTCTATATATATATCATTTGTATTATTACAATCTTTCTATTTCCATTTATAGCTATTATTATTGGTGATAATACAGCTTTAAATTTAGGAACGCTATACACTTTTGGCATAGATAATTTAAAAGATTTTTTCACTGTTTGGATTGCTTTATTTGGCGCAATAGGTATATCATTTAATATATATCAAAATTGGAAACGTCTTTCTCAACAAGAAGAACAGCTAGGAAAGCAAGATAGCCAAATTGAACAACAGGCAAAACAACAAAGAGATAACCGTTTTTTCAAGAGCATAGAATTGATGGGGGATGACCAAGAATCTGTACGAATTGGAGGAGCGTTTAGCCTATATCTTCTTGTTAAAGAGTTTCCTGACGTATTTAAGGATCAAGTTTTTAAGATTTTATGTTGCCATATTCAAACGATTACAAAATCTGAAATATATAAAAAAAACAATAGCAATGTTTCTAATGAAATACAGACTATTCTAAAGTTTCTATTTATAAACCCTAAAGATGTCGATACTACTGACAAATCAACAAATGATTTAGTATTTGTATTTGAAGACATGGTTGGTGAATTACATGAAGCGGTTTTAGCTAGAGCTCACTTAAGAATGGCTTTTTTATCAAGAGCAGATTTATCTGGAGCAGATTTAACTTTTTCTAATTTATCTGGAGCTAAATTAGATAAAGCAAATTTATCTGAAGCAATTTTATTTAGAACAATTCTATCTGGGGCCAACTTATCTGGAGCAAAATTAGATTACGCAAATTTATATAGAGCTGAATTAGATAAAGCAAATTTATCTGAAGCAATTTTATATAGAACAAATCTATCTGAGGCTAACTTTTCTGGAGCAAAATTAAATAAAGCAAATTTATCTGGAGCAGATTTAACTGGAGCAAAATTAAATGAAGCAAACTTATCTGAAGCAAATTTATCTGGAGCAAAATTAGAAAAAGCAATTTTATTTAATACATATTTATCTGGAGCAAATTTACATAGTACAAATCTACTTGGGGCTAACTTATCTGGAGCAGATTTATCTGGAGCAAAAATTAATAATACAAATCTATCTGAAGCAATTTTAGATAAAACCATATTTACAACAGGAGCCTTAAATAAAGCAATTCTGGACAATACAGATATAAGTAAAATTATCTGGGTGTAACCGTTCTGTTATCCCTTTCTTTCAAAATCCTTTGATTTATTCAGAGGATGCTCAAAAAATAGAAAACTTCAGTTTATATCTCTATAACTTCCTCACCCCCTCCCCAACCAAACCCCAATAAAAAAAATTCTTTCGCCAATGAAAAAAAATTATTGGCGAATAAAAAAACTTCAATGAGGCAAATTCACCTCACGTAACTTCCTGAAACTTAAAATACTTTCGAAATAATGAGGTGTATTTCACTCATAATTCAAAGAAAATATTCGTATATTTATAGTGAATATACATCGAATTTACCGTTTCATTGTTTATACATAATTTTTATATTTAGTTTATTTATTTATCTTTGCGCGCCGTTTAAAAATTAACTTAAATAAATCAACTATTATAATTACTAATTAACAAATAAAATAAAAAAAAGAATGAATAACACAAATGAAGATTTTCTGAAGAATCGCTCCGGTTTTATTAAATTGTCAGAACTTGCAGTCCTTTACTTCCCGGGTTCCAGACCAGATGTTGCATCCCGAAAACTGAGAAAGAGAATTAAAGAAACAAAGAGTTTGTATAATGAATTGCAGGAAGCAGATTATGAGGAAAAAAACATTGAATTAGCCCCTGAACAAACCAGAATAATTATAAAGTATTTGGGTTCTCCTGAAGCTTTTAAACGAAAACACTCACAAGATCTTTAAAATCGCTCTTATTGTTTGCTTTTATTAATCTGACTAAACCGGTTATTTTATTCGAAAAAAGAATAATTAACCGGTTTATAATTTATTATAAACTAATATTTCATATTATTTATTCTGTAACACTTCCTTGGCCCCGATAAATTTTACTTACACCATAATTTATTCAAAACCAAACAGTTACAAAGAAAAAAACTTGGCCCATTTTTGTCCCGTTTTTTAGTTGCATAAATTCAATTATATTCTTTGTTTTATTGGGCTTTACCACCAAAACACATCATTTCACACAATTCCCCATATTTAGACACATTTACACACCATTTTACACGTTTTTTTGGAGCGTATATGCCTATAACGTACTTTTGCCATCATTAAAAACAAGTGATATTATTTACCAATTTAATAACCAATTTAATGATGGACAAAAACGAGAATTTACCATTTGATGCATTGATCAAGGGATATATTTTAATCCCTAAAGCCTTACTTACCGAATCGCTAAACCAGAAAGAGAGCGAGCTGAGTTACCTGGAAGCCTTTTTAATGATACTGGCTAAAGTTAATTACATGGATAATTCTCTGACAATTCGCGGTTGTAAGATTAATTGCAGCAGAGGTGAATCGCTTATGAGTTTCAAAAAATGGGGCGAACTATTCCATTGGAAAAGACACAAGGCCCGACGTTTTTTCACCAAAATGGAGAAGTATAATTTAATACAAGTCACTCCTACCGATATAAGCGGAATTATCCGCATAAAGGTGGTCAATTATGATATGTGGACCAACAAACCTACTGACGACTGGGAGAAGCGCAAAACCAAAACAGACGAGAGTTTCGATGAGTTTTGGAACACCTATCACGAGGTTACCGGCACACCTAAAAGGGAGGTTGGCCCAGCGCGCAGGGAGTGGTCGAAACTTACCCTCAGGGAGCGGAGACTTGCCCTGGAGCAGATTAACTATTACTACCATAGTCTTGAAAATACAAAGTACATTAAGCGGGGTTTCACGTACTTAAGAGACAAATCTTTTCTTAATGAATAATTTTATAAATAATTATATAGCTAAAATATCACCATGAACAAAAATATAAACATGCCTTTTGCGCTGGATTACGAGGAAGCTATTCTGGGTGCTTTACTGCTGGAAACCAAAGCAATGCCTATTGCCTGTCAGTACCTTCGCCCGGAAATGTTTTACGAGGAAAAACATCAACTTATTTACAGCGCTATTGAGGGCATGTTTAATGACGGGCGCAGCATTGATATTATCACTGTGACCGAGGAGCTGAAGCGGCGCGGCAAACTGGAGGAAGTGGGCGGACCGTTTGCCATTGTGCAGCTGAGCAGCAGAGTGGCCAGCTCGGCTCACCTGGAAACGCACGCGCAAACGCTGAAGGATTACTTTATTCGCAGGGAACTAATCAAAGGGCTGAGCAGTTCGCTGAGCAAGGCGGTGGATTTGACTTTCTACACCGAGGATGTGATTTGCAATACGCAGGAGATGCTGGACGAGATTGGAAAGGATTCCAGCTGGACGAGGACTCTCCGCGAAATGGATGTGCTGATGAAGGATACCGTTAAGCTGGCTGCCGTCCGCAGAGATAAGTCGAAAGATGGGGTTACGGGGATTCCTACGGGTATAAAGGCGCTGGACGAGCTGACGGCCGGCTGGCAGAATGGCGATCTTAACATTATAGCAGCTCGCCCGTCGGTGGGTAAAACCATGGTGGCGCTGTTTTTTGCTAAGGTGGCGGCGCAGGCGGGATTCAATGCGCTGTTCTGCAGCATTGAGATGCAGGGCGAAAAGCTGGGCGACCGCCTTATTTTACTGGAGAGCAACATCAATCCGCAGGACTGGCGCACGGGGCAAACCGGCACGGAGGAGTGGATAGCGGCGCAAGATACAGCGAGGGAGCTGGCTCGTCTGCCGATGCAAATTGATGATAATCCGTCTATGAGTATGGATTACATCCGCGCAGAGGCTCGTTTACTAAAGAGCAAGGGCAAGTGCGACATTGTGTTTATCGACTACCTGCAGCTTAGTGATATGCGAACGGGCGACAAGGGGTTTCGTAACCGTGAGCAGGATGTGGCCATTGCTACCCGTAAGGCGAAGATGATTGCCAAGGAGCTCAACTGTCCGGTGATTCTGCTCAGTCAGCTGAACCGTGATTCGGAAACAAGACCGGGCAAGCGTCCGCAGTTGGCCGATCTGCGCGAGAGTGGCGCCATTGAGCAGGATGCCGATTTGGTTCTGCTACTCTACCGCCCTGCCATGGGTGGCATGGCAACCGACAAGGAAAGCGGATATCCTACGGATGGCCTGGGTATATTGATTGCCGCCAAGCATCGTAACGGACAGACGGGCAATGTGTACTTCACTCACAACAAGAGTATGACGAAGATTGAGGATTATGTTCCGGTAATGGAGCAGCTTGTGCGCAACATTAACAAGAAGAATGCAGCGCAACCTCAGGAAGTGGAGAAACAATCTCTGCCGGAGATTGGGAATTTGTTTACTAAATAAGCAGGCTTAAGCTTAATTGCATGAAGCTGATAGAATTAATAAGAGATAGTAATTGATTATAAAGCATACCAATCTGGTATTGCCACTCAGAATAATTAAATACCTAACCAGTACAAAGACGTGAGATCAAACAGTATCTAGCGCAGAAAAGCAGGGAACAATCCCTGCTTTTCTATAACTATCAAACTATATTATATTGGAGAATATTACTTTACTGCAATGTATCCAACCTCGTCTACCATCTTCTGACCTTTAGCAGAAAGTGCGAAATTAAGGAATGGAGTAACTTTGGCTTCGTCTTTCTTGATGTAGTACATAAATAGCGGACGAACTACCGGGTATGATTTATTCTTTGCATTAGCTACAGTTGGCGCAACAAACTTCTTTCCATCATAAGATACCTTTAGAGCTTTTACGTTTTTGGAAACATAAGCTAAGCCCACGTAACCAATGGCACCTTTTGTTTGACTAACCGACTGAATGATTGCTCCGGTTGCAGGCATTGAAAGGATATCTTTCTTGTAGTTTTTGTTTGCTAAGATGTGTTCCTTAAAGAACTCGTAAGTACCCGAGCTGGTTTCTCTTGAGTATGCAATGATAGGCATATTGGCACCTCCTACTTGTTTCCAGTTGGTAATTTTACCTATAAAGATACCTTCTAACTGCTGACGGGTAAGCTGAGTTACTTTATTGCTAGGATTTACAACTACAGCCAGGGCATCATAAGCAATAACCTTTTCTACAAGCGCCTTACCAGAGTTTTTGAATTTAAGTTTCTCGTCGAACTTAACCTTACGTGAAGCAGAAGCTAGATCGGTACTTCCTGCAAGCAATGCCGAAATTCCTACACCACTACCACCACCGGTTACTGTTACTTTTGCGCCTTTGGTAGCGTTATAGTTCTCTGCCCATTTCTGAGCTACCGGTAACACTGTATCACTTCCCTTAACTCGTTGTGCAAATGCTCCCTGAGCGATTACACTGAATAATGCTATTGCTAAAAAAATCTTTTTCATCTTCAATTGTTTTGTTATTTTTTTCATATTGCAAATTAAGTTCAAACAGATTTCATAGTTATTTCGTATCAATTACACTTTAAATACATTTATATTACTATTGTGTTACAAAATACTTGTTAAGAGGCCGCATCCGCCTCCCGAAACAAACAGGGAAGGAAAGAACCGCCGCTCTCGCCTTCCCCTCTTCATAGTCTAAAAAACAAAGAAAACGTTCGTTAAATACATTTTATCTTTTTACGAATTTACGGGTTACAGTAGCTTTATCTGTTACAATCTTAGCCATATAGACACCTCCCGACAAGAAGCTTACATCAACAGGATCGCTTCCGGATATCTGTTTTGAAAGAAGCAGACTACCGCTTAAATCGAAAACATAAATCTGCACGGTGGCCTCGGAGGTATTTAGGTTGAACGCGTTGGTAACAGGATTTGGATAGATTGTAATTGCTGATGCATCATCGGCTTTCTGCTCAACTACTCCCGTACCGGGCCCTGCAGAATAGTAGTAAATGGTTTTTGATTTATTACTCCAGTCGGTAGCTCCGGTTTTCCAGTCGTATTCTATATCCTGAAGAGGCTTGTTTAACCCACCGGATGCTGTCGCTAAAGTATATGGACTAAAAAATACTGAATATCCGGAAGGTAATATTAAATCGGCGTAGGTATAATTCAAATCAAAAGTAGTGAGTTCTTTTGTCTGCTTCGCCCACTGGCTATTTTCCCATTTATAAGTATAGTATTCTGTGTTATTACCATTGCCATCATACTTCAGTTCATACATTTCAACATACACCCAGTTAGTTAAGAAATTCCAATCAGAGCGCGTTTCTGTTGCAATCCGGTTATTGGCATCATACGTATATTCGTATTTCATCATAAACATCCAGTCGGTACCGGCCCAAATAGAATATGTGTTTTTTGTTACTTTACCACCGGCATCGTATTCATAATCATATTTCATAGCATTTTCCCACTGACTTACATCGGTATCCCAACTGGAAGCAAGCACTAATGTAAGTTTGCTGTTGGTATAAGTATATTCGTATTTTATACTATTTACCCAGTCATTGGCAGTTGTACTCCAATTGGAAACAGTGAACTCTTTGGCGGTGTTGTCGGCATTAT
>Ga0316603_10000591_pt1 | contig 18327 bp, 16 predicted proteins | sample OWC_soil_day10_n_FD_207649 | JGI IMG/M metagenome (GOLD analysis project Ga0316603, IMG submission 207649) | Wetland soil microbial communities from Old Woman Creek delta, Ohio, United States - OWC_soil_day10_noCT | ecosystem: Environmental > Terrestrial > Soil > Wetlands | place: USA: Ohio... | reverse complement strand
CACCTTGAACTTCTGTGCAGCAACGGGAACCACTGCAGCACGGGGCAAGCGCAACGCGCCAAAGAGGCCGAAGAGCAGCGCCGCCAACGCCGACCAGGCCGCGCTCAGACCGAGGAAATCGCGCCGCGGCATCGGTTCGGGTTCCAGACGCGAACGTGGGGCCATGCCAGCAGGTGCGGGCGTCGTCGTCATGCTTGCCTCCACCTCATCGTGAATTGCACGCGTTCCATGGTGATGGCATCCACCGGGCAACGCATGGCGCAGAGGGCGCAGCGGATGCACCGGTCCTCGTCCTTGAGAATGGCCGCGTTCTGACTACGATCGGCGTCCGCCCCGAGCGTGCGCTCGATGGCAACGTTGATGTCGCCCGTCGCCTCGATGGCGTCGAGCGGCACGAGCTTCAGACACGCGGTCGGGCAGACATCGACGCAGCCGCCGCAGAGCACGCAGCGCAGGCCGTCGAACACCGGCGTGACACCACAGTCCAAGCAACGGGACGCTTCACGCCGCGCCTCGGCGGCGGTGTAGCCGATCTCGACCAGCGTGCCGGGCGCCCGGAGGCGTTCGTGCGGTGCGCGCACGGCGGGGTCCATCCGGCGCAGCGACTCGTAGCCGACCTCACGACGGTAACGCTCGAGCGGAATGTGGGCCTCCACGGCCTCCGGACGGATGGCGCGGCCGGTAATGTACTGGTAGACCGAACGCGCCACCTTTTTTCCGGACGCGACCGCGTCGATGATCAAACGCGTACCGTGTGCCAAGTCGCCGGCAACAAACACGCCCTTCGCCGTTGTCGCGAGCGATTCGCCATCCACCTTTGGCCAGCCGGGACGGAGCTCCTCGACATCGGCGCCCCCGTCGCGCAAGAACGCGAGATCGGTCGACTGCCCGGCGGCAATCAACACGGTGTCGCACGCTACCGTCCGCCTGTCGTTTTCGTCATACACCGGCGCGAAGCGGCGGGCCTCGTCATAAACGTGCAGGCAACGACGGAAGGTGACGCCGGTCACGCTCCCGCTCGCGTCGCGCACGATCTCGACCGGTCCCCAGCCGTTCATCCGCTCGATGCCTTCCTCTTCGCCCTCGCGGATTTCCACCGTGTCCGCGGGCATCTCCTCAAGCGTTTCGAGCGACACCAGGCGCACTCGCCGGGTCGCGGGCAATCGTGCCGCCGTGCGGGCCGTGTCGTACGCTACCTGGCGGAGCACCGTCCGGGCCACGTCATAGGCGACGTTGCCGCCCCCGATGACCACGGCATCCTGACCCAGGTCGATCGGCTCTTGGAGCGACACCGCCCGCAGCAAGTCCACACCGCCGTACACACGCGGTCCGCGTTCGCCCGGCAGTCCCAGGGCGCGCGAGCGTTTGACACCGACCGCGATAATCACAGCCGCGTGGTCGCGCCGCAGCCGCTCGAAGGTGACGTCGCGGCCCACTTCCACTCCGGTGCAAATCTCGGCGCCGAGCGCCTGGATCACGGCAACTTCGCGGCGAATCAACTCGCGCGGCAGCCGGTAGTCCGGAACGCCAACCGCGAGCATGCCTGCCGCCACCGGCTCGACTTCGTACACCACCGGGCGAAATCCCATCAACGCCAGGTCATGCGCCGCGGAGAGCCCCGCCGGACCGGAGCCGATGATGGCGACGCGCTCTCCCTTGGCCGGCTCGAACCCGCCGCGCATGAACGCCCGCAGCAACGCCGCCATCTCCTCTGCATCGGCGGCGATCTCCGGCACGTATTCGCGAACGGACGCGAGCACCTGTTCGGGAGGCCGGACATCCACACCGGCCTGCTCACAGGCAAAACGCTTGAGCGCCCGAATCGCGATAGGTCGATCCGGCCCCAGATAAATCCCGTGGTCGTCGACCCGCGGGATTTTTCCGCGCCGACACGCCGCCTCACAGGGCGCGCCGCAGACCCGGCCGCAGATCGACGCGAACGGATTGGGCCCTCGTGCAATCAGGTACGCTTCCTCGAAGTTGCCCGCGGCAATCGCGCGCACATAGCCCCGGGCGTCAGTATGGACCGGACAGGCAACCTGACACGAGATCAGATTGCGATGGTACGCCTGCTGCGGCACTACGACCCGCAGCAGCACCACTTCCCCTGCCGACGTGCCCAATTCAGCTTCCACGATCGCCACACTTCCGCCCCTAAGCGAGCAAGGCGCGCGCCAACGCCACTGATCGTCCCGGACCGCGATCTCAACGGAGGGACGTTGCCCGGCTTCCTCGCTTCAGAGAATCCATCCGCTTCGTAAGGCAGTTGCGTTCCCAGTTGTGACAGCGCCGTCGGGCTGTCCTCGAACGCAGCATAGTCAAGAAGCAGGGCCTGGCCATATGATGGGGATCATAAAACAAAGGGCACCGCTGGCGTTGATGATGCGCCCACGGCGGCGGAGACCGTGGCGGAGAGGACTCTGACCTGTGCGCGGATCGACCCTGGGTCAGGGCCAGAGCCAGTTGAGTACCATGGCCAGCCGGATCGCGGCCTTCGCCAACTGTTCTTCAACCACGGCAACGGCCGCCTTCTGGTAGCGCTTGGTGATGCGCTGGTTGAGCGCCAACATCCGTTCCGACATGCGCACGCACGGCGTCTCGCGCCCCGGTGGCTCCACGGGGATGGGCGTTGGCAACAGGCCGTACACGGTCTCCTCCGCTACCCGATGGGTCTCCCACGCCCAGTGGTTGAGGTCGATCGGCTGCCGCTGCCACTCCGCCATCTGCGACTGAAAGCGGCGCTCGATCACCTGCGCAAACCACACCGGGTCACGACGTCGCAGGTTGCGACGGATGATGTCGCTATCCCAGATCGCGTGCAGGTTGGGGCGGTAGGCGTCGTCCTGCGTGTGGTTGGGCGGGAGTCGCGGCTCGGTCCGAAAGTAGGCAACCGGCACGCAGTTGCCGCCGCGGTCGTTGTTCGTGCTGGTGTGCAACGGTTGGTGCAGATCACCGACGAGGTGGATGACGAACCGCAACGCTTCGGCACGCCGCCGTGCGTTCCGCCCGGTCCGGAGGACGGCGATCTGCTCGTCGATCGCCGTCAGCACGCAACCTGTGCGGGCCGGGCAGAAGCGGCGCGGGTCACCCGACGACACGCCGCGCGGGATGTCGATATAGTGCCACGGACCCGTCCGGCGGAACGGCGACCGGTTGTCGCGCCGCACGTCGTCCGCCCACGTCGAGGCCTCCGTCAGAATGGTCGGCGTCGTCGGATGACAAGACCGTGGCGTCCGGGGATCCACCGTCGACGCCTCGAGCAGCTCATGCACCATCTTCCGTGCGTTCGCCGTGAGGCGCTTCTCGGCCAGGTAAGCGATGGTCGCGTGCGCTTCGCACCCCCATCCCAGCGCCGGTAATGGCACGCACGCGAGGAGAAGTAGGGCAATCGCGAACTGGAGCACGGTCTCGGATACCTTTCAGGTCAGTTGATATCGATCGTCGGCAGTCGAGAGTTGACAGTCCACAGACGAGACGATGCCTATGCGCACTTTCGTTTAGTCCTCCCTCAGCGCAGCCGCAAGCAGGTTCGGTGTCCGGGTCCTTCCGCGTGGCACACTGCTTGACAGGATCCGCCCCAACCGGCCTACTCCCGATGCCCCTGAAGAGGATCGGCTTTGGTCATGACCACGCTGGCATCGAGCAACCCATTTCTGTTGTCACTGTTCCTTGTCTTGGCGGCAGAGATGGGGGACAAGACGCAACTGGTCGCGCTCGCGTTCGCCACGCGCTTCCCAGCGCAGACGGTGCTGCTTGGCGTGTTCGGCGCGACCTTGCTCGTGCATCTCTTCTCCGTGGGGCTCGGAGAGCTGGTGGGAATCACCGTGCCTTCATTGTGGATAAATGTCCTGGCCGGAATCGCCTTTATCGGGTTTGGCCTGTGGACCCTACGGGGCGACCAACTCAACGAGACGGACCGGCTGACCGAACCGCGCTTTAGCCCCGTGCTGACTGTCGGCACCACCTTCTTCCTAGCTGAGCTGGGCGACAAAACGATGCTGATGACAGTAACCTTGGCCAGCCAGCACCACAGCTTCATCGCCATCTGGATCGGCAGCTCGCTCGGCATGGTCATCGCCGACGGCGTGGCCATCGCCGTCGGCCGAATCCTCGGAGCGCAGTTGCCGGAGAGACTCGTCAAGTTCGGCGCCGCCGCCATCTTCCTCGCCACCGGCGTCGTCACCCTGATCGGGGCGGTGACGGACAAACTGGGATAGACAACCGGACCTGGGCGGCCACGGGAGGCTGCCCCCTACACGTCGACGTCCTCGACCTTCGCAGCCCGCTCCATGATGAACCGGAAGCGCGGCTCCACCTCTTTGCCCATCAGGGTCTGGATGGTTTCCTCAGTACGCGTGTCGTCGGCGATCTCGACCCGCAGCAACGTCCGGCGCGCGGGGTCGAGCGTAGTCTCCTTGAGCGTCGCCGGGTTCATCTCACCAAGGCCTTTGAAGCGCTGGACGGAAGCCGACTTGCCGTTGATTCGTGCGAGGACACGGTCGCGCTCCTCATCGTTGAGCGCCCAATGGACTTCCTTGCCGACTTCGATCCGATATAACGGCGGCTGCGCGATGAACACGTGCCCGAGGCGGATCAGCTCCGGCAACTGGCGGTAGAAGAACGTCAACAGCAGCGTGCAAATGTGATGGCCGTCGGAATCGGCGTCCATCAGCAGGCAGACCTTGCCGTAGCGCAGCTTGGCCGGATTGAAATCCTTGCCGGCGCCACAGCCGAGGGCCGAGATGATGTCGCTGAGTTCGCGGTTGGACAGCACCTTGCTCATCGACGCCTGCTCCGCGTTCAGCACCTTCCCGCGCAGCGGCAAGATGGCCTGGAACTCGCGGTGACGTCCCTGCTTCGCCGAGCCGCCGGCGGAGTCGCCTTCGACCAGGAACAGCTCGCTCTCGCCCGGGTCGGTGGAGCTGCAATCGGCGAGCTTTCCCGGCAAATTGAGGCGGTGCGACACCGCCGTCTTGCGTTGCACGCTCTCCGCCGCCGCGCGCGAGGCGGTCCGCGCCCGTGCCGACAGAATGACCCGGTTGGCAATCGCCTTGGCTTGGCTGGGGTTGCTCAGCAGGTAGTTCTCCAAGCCGGTGCGCACGATATTGTCGATCGGAGCACTGACCTCTGGGTTGTTCAGACGGTCTTTCGTCTGCCCTTGGAACTGGGGCTGCTGAACGTAGACGCTGAGCACGGCCACCAGGCCTTCGCGGATATCCTCCACCGCAATATTGAGCCCCTTGGGCAGCAGGTTCTGTACACCTAAGTAGTTGCGCACGGCCTTGCTCAGGCCGTTTTTCAGTCCGTTTTCGTGGGTGCCGCCGGACGGTGTCGGGATGCCGTTGACGAACGAGTAGATGCGCTCATCCGTTGCCTCGGTCCACGCCAGAGCACATTCGACCACCACACCGTTCTTGCGCTCGGCGTAGAACGGCTCCGCGACCTGCTGCTTACCGCCGGCGGCGATGAGGTGTTCAATGTATTCGGCAATGCCGCGGTCGTGGTGAAACGTCTCCGTGTGCTTGTCGACTTCGTTCTCGAACACCAGGGTGAGCCCGCGGTGCAGGTACGACCGCGCCTCCAATCGTTCGCGAATCATCGCCGGCTTGAATGTGGTATTGGGAAAGATCTGCGGATCGGGCGTGAACGTGACGGTGGTACCGGTGCCGCGCGCCGGCCCGAGTTTCTTCAGTTTGCCGGTTGCTACGCCACGCGCGAACGTTTGCTCCCAGTGAAAGCCTTCACGCTTGACCTGGGCGACCATCGACGCTGACAGCGCCGTGACCACCGAGGCGCCGACGCCGTGCAGGCCGCCGGAATGGTAGTAGTTCTGATTTTCGAACTTGCCGCCGGCATGCAGCGTGGTCAGGATCAATTCCAGCGCCGCTCGCTTGTACTTGGGATGCACGTCCACCGGAATGCCGCGGCCGTTGTCGGCGACGGTAACCGTCTGACCGTTCTTGTGGAGCGTAACGATCACCTTGTCGCAATGCCCGTTCATCGCCTCGTCGACGGAGTTGTCGACCAACTCCCACAACAAGTGGTGCAGGCCGACGCTGTCGACGCCGCCGATGTACATGCCGGGGCGCTTGCGCACCGGCTCGAGACCTTCGAGAACCGTAATATCTTTGGCCGTGTACTTCTGCTTCATCAGCTGAACACCCGTCCGTGGAAACGCCGCCATGCGGACCGCCTGCGGGATGGAAGCCGTTCCTCCACCCTCCTAGTCACCCCCGCGCCGTTCATGCTTGTGGCTCCGCCGCGACTGGCCGGGCCATCAGCTCCGTCGGCTTGAAGCGCTTCAGCACTTTCCTGCCCTTCTGGGCGCGATGCGCGCTTTCGGGTAAATGGAAGCGGCGCTCGCTACCGTCCTCGGCAACCGCAATGGGTGGGCTATCTGCGGTGTGGCAGACGGCGCCGATCAGCCGATCGCCCTTGTCCACCCGCATCAGGATCACTCCGCGTCCCACCCCGGACAACTCGGTCAGCTCCTCCGCCGGGAACATGAGGACTTTGCCATCGGCAGTCGCCGCCGTCACCAGATCCCCATCCGCCGGCGCGACGATGATCACCTCATCGCCGTCTTTGGTACGCGCAAAGCGCCGCCCGCTCTTGGTCGTCTCACTCAGGTCCGGCCGGCAGAAGAATCCCATGCCGCCGGCCGTCGCCACCAGCCAGCGTCCGGCACTCGCCGGTGACGCCGCAGCCGCCTCGTCTTCTCGGCCGCTGCCCCCACTTACCAATGCCGCAGCCACCACCCGCTCGCCGTCCTTGAAATTCAGCGTCGACTGAACCGGTTCGCCGTAACCGGTGGTGGCCGGCACGTTACCGACGCGAACGACATAGGCCACGCCGAAATTGGAGAACAGGGAGAGGTTGTCGCGCGTGTTCCCGCGCAAGATCCACCGGGCGACATCGCCCTCGCGTACGCGCGTCGCGGAAGGATCCTTGACCTCACCGAGCCGCTTCATCCAGCCGTCCCGGGTCACCACCACGGTGGCATCCTCGTGCACGACGTAGGCTTCGGCATCGTACACCAGTTCCGCGCCGGCGCTGAGCACGGTGCGCCGTTTGTCACCGTACTGCTGCACCACGGCCTGCAGCTCGGACTCAACCAGCTTCCACAAGGCCTTCTTGCTCTTGAGCTGCCGCTCGATCTCTTGCGCGCGCTGTTGCTTGACACGCTGCTCCTCACGGATCTTCTCGATCTCCAGACGCGCCAGCTGGTAGAGACGGGTCTCGAGGATGGCATCGGCCTGCTTCTCGTCGAGGTCGAACTCGCGCATCAAGGTCTTGGCCGCATCGGCACGCGACGCCGACTGGCGGATGATCTTGATGACGCGGTCGAGGTTGCCGAACAGCTTCAGGAAGCCGGCAAGGATGTGCAGCCGTTCCCGCAACTCGCGTAATTCGTGTTCCAGGCGGCGGGTGACGATCTCCAGGCGGAAGTCGAGGAAGTGCCGACACAGGTCCCGCAGGGTCAGCCGTGCCGGCTGCCCGACACCGGGCGTCGCCGTCGGCACCAGTGCCGTCAGGTTGACGTTGAAGTTGATCTGCAGGTCCGTGTGCTTGAAGACGTACGCCATCACCGCCTCGGGAGACGCGTCGGGTTTGATCTCGATGACGATGCGTACGGCGTCGGTGGACTCGTCGCGCACATCCGTCGCCTGCGGCAGGCGGCGGCTGACGATGTGCTCGGCGATTTCCTCGACGATGCGGGACTTGTTGGCGGTGTAGGGGATGGAGGTGACGATCACGCGCCGCCGGCGCTTCTCGACCGCCGCAACGTATTGGCCGCGCAGACGCACCGCGCCCTGGCCGGTCTCATAGATGCCACGCAGCTCGGCCCGTGAGTTGAGGATTTCCCCACCGGTGGGGAAATCCGGACCCTTGATGAACCTGCAGAGTTCCTTGTTGCCGATGTCCGGGGCACGGATCATCGCCACCAACGCCTCCACGACCTCGTTGAGGTTGTGTGGCGGAATATTGGTTGCCATGCCTACCGCGATCCCGGTGCTGCCGTTCATCAGCAACTGCGGGATGGCGGCCGGCAGCACCACGGGCTCGCGCAGGGTCGCGTCGTAATTGTCGCGGAAGTCGACGGTCTCGTGGCGGATGTCGCGCAGCAGTTCTTCGGCGATCGGCGTCAGCTTGGCTTCGGTGTAGCGCATGGCCGCGGGGCTGTCCCCGTCGAGCGAGCCGAAGTTGCCCTCGCCCTGCACCAGCGGGTACCGCAGGGCAAAGGGCTGCGCCAGGCGGACCATCGCCTCGTAGGCGGCGAGATCGCCGTGGGGGTGGTATTTCCCCAGGACCTCACCGACGACGGCCGCGGATTTGCGCGGCCGGGTACCGGCGGTCAAGCGCAGATTCTGATACATGGCGTATAGAATCCGCCGTTGCACCGGCTTCAGGCCGTCGCGCACATCAGGCAGCGCGCGCGACGTGATGACGCTCAGGGCATACGCCAGGTAGCGTTCTTCCGCCGCCCGGCCGAGATCGACTGCGGCAATGTTTTCCACGGGCTTCTTCTGCATGCTGCTCTATCGGAGAAGCTGAACACCTCCAGCGGCCCCGCCCCACTCCACAGAGCGATTATAGTGCAGCGCAAGCGCCGCGTCGATGTTTGCGAGCGTCGATGTTGGCAGCGACTCCCACCGGTGCGTCACGGCGCGACCGGATCCAGCAATTCGACCTTGGATTTCTGGCGCAACTGCGCAACAAACGCGGCCTCGCGCTCCTGTTTGCGCGCCGCCGTGAGCACGCCACGAATCCGTTCTTGGACTTGGGCCAGCGGCAGTTCGCCCCCGCCGCGGCGGCCGGTGACCTTGATGATCTCGAATCCGTAGGGCGTCTGCACCACCCCGCTGACGGACCCGGGAGGAAGCGTGGTCACGTGCTGTTCGAAAGCCGGGTCCATTTCGCCACGGGAGAAATAGCCGATGTCACCCCCATTGGCGGCGGATGCGACATCTTGCGAACTCTCCCGCGCCAGTTGCGTAAAATCGGCCCCCGCGTGCAGGCGGGTAAGCAGCGCGTTGGCTTGCTGTCGCGCGGCGTCGCGTTCGGCGGTGGTCGCATGCGCCGGGACCCGCACCAGGATGCGGCTCACACGCACCTGCGCCGGGTGTGTGAACTCTCGCCGATGCGTCTCGTAATAGCGCTGGATCTGCGCCGTATCGATCCGCACATCCTTCCACACCACCTGCTCGAGGAGCTGATTGACGGCCAGTGTCTGTCGCGTGTCCTGGCGCAGTGTGGCTTCGTCCATTCCCTTCGCTGCCAGCGCCTCCTGAAATGCGTTGGGGTCGGGGAACCGCGCTCTGCTGCGCGCAATCTCCTCCTCAACGGCCCGGTCACTGACCTTCATCCCGCGCGCCTGGCTCTCCTGGTGCAGCAGCGCCAGCGCAATCAGCGAGTTTTGTGCCGCTTCTACCAGTTTGCCGATGGTAGCCGGCGTCGGATCCTCGTCCTGCCGGCTAAGCGTTTCTTGCACCACTTCGCGCACGGCTTTGCGATAGATCGGGGTGCCGTTGACACGCGCCACCACGTCGTCGTCGCGCAGGACCGGCCGGCTCTGCGCCCGCACCATCCCACCGAGCACGACCAGCGCGGTTGCCGCAACCAAAGCCAGACGGCGTATCATGGGACCGTCCCATTACCACGCCAGCCACCGAGTCGAAAGAAGGGGGCGACGATGCCCCACCTCCTTTCCTTGCATCGCAACCACATCCAACCTATCAGTCACAGGCGATGCCACAGTCGGAAACGAGCACGGTGGTCTTGGGTTTGGTGCAGATGGCCTGCACGACCGATCCGGCGGAGAACCTGCGCACGGCGGTCGACCGCATCGGCGCGGCCGCGCGGCAGGGGGCGCAGATCATTTGCCTCCAGGAGCTGTTTCGATCGCGCTATTTCTGTCAGCGTCAAGACACGGGCGCCTTCGATCTTGCCGAGCCCATCCCCGGCCCGAGCACCGAGGCCCTCGCCCGCGCTGCGGCGGACCACCACGTTGCCGTGATCGGTTCGCTGTTCGAACGGCGCGCCCCCGGCCTGTACCACAACACCGCGGTGCTCATCGATGCGGACGGCTCGCTGCGCGGCTGCTACCGCAAGATGCATATACCTGACGATCCGCTGTATTTTGAAAAGTACTACTTCACCCCCGGCGACCTCGGCTTTCACAGCTTCACCCTGGCCGGGACCGAGGTCGGCGTGCTCGTCTGTTGGGACCAGTGGTTTCCCGAGGCCGCGCGGCTCACCAGCTTGCAGGGTGCACAGATTCTCTTTTATCCCACCGCGATCGGCTGACACCCGGCCGAGAAGGCGGAATTCGGCGTGGCACAACACGATGCCTGGGAGGTCGTGCAGCGGAGCCATGCCGTCGCCAATGGGGTCTTCGTCGCCGCCGTCAACCGCGTCGGGCGGGAGGACAACCTGGAATTTTGGGGCGCATCCTTCGTCGCCGACCCATTCGGCCGCATCCTGGCGCGGGCCAGTCACGACCGTGAGGAAATCGTGATCGCGCGGTGCGATCTCGGGCTGGTCGAATCCACCCGCCGCAACTGGCCGTTTCTGCGCGACCGCCGCATTGATTCCTACGGCGGTCTGCTGCAGCGATTTCTCGATCGCTCCAAGGACTGAACGCGCGTCGCATGGCAGCATCAGCCGACACCAGCGCAGCCGCTCGGGTACCGCGCGAACTTGGCTACCGTATGCCAGCCGAATGGGAGCCGCATGCCGGTACCTGGTTGGCGTGGCCGCACAAGGAAGAATCCTGGCCCGGGAACTTTGGCCCGATCCCCACGGTGTGGGTTGAGATCGTTCGCGCCCTGGAGCCGTCAGAGCACGTCAATATCGCCGTCAACGATTCAGCCGCGGCCGCCACGGTGCGGGAACGGATCGCAGCGGCGGGAATCTCCACGCGGACTGTCTCACTGCACGTTATTCCAACCAACGACGCGTGGATTCGCGATCACGGCCCCACATTTGTCACACGCCGCATGGCGAACCAGACCGAGTTGGCCGCCGTCAAGTGGCGCTACAATGCCTGGGGCGGGAAGTATCCCCCGTGGGACCTCGACGACACCGTGGCGGAGCAGATCGCCGCGCATGTCGGCGCGCCCGTCTATCGGCCCGGCATCATCCTCGAGGGGGGATCGATCGACGTGAATGGCAAGGGCACGCTGCTGACGACGGAAGCGTGCCTGCTCAATCCCAATCGGAATCCGCACCTCACCCAAGCACAGATCGAGCAGCACCTGCGGGATTATCTCGGGGTCTCCCACATCCTCTGGCTGGGTGACGGCATCGTCGGGGATGACACCGACGGCCACATCGATGACCTGGCGCGCTTTGTCGACGCCTCGACCGTCGTCACGGTCCTCGAGTCCGACCCCGGCGACGAGAACTTCGAGCGGCTGCAGGCCAACTACGACCGCTTGCGCCGGATGACGGATCAGGACCGCCGGCCGTTGCGGGTGGTGACGCTGCCGATGCCCCGGCCGGTGGTCTATGACGAGCAGCGCCTTCCCGCCAGTTACGCCAACTTCTACATCGCCAACGCGGCGGTCCTGGTGCCGACGTTCAACGACCCGAACGACGCGACCGCCCTCCAGACGTTGCGGGAGCTGTTCCCCCAGCGGCGCGTGGTCGGGATCCATGCCACCGAGATGGTCTGGGGTCTCGGCGCCGTGCACTGCGTCACCCAGCAGCAGCCGCTGGCCGTCTGACCGCCCCGTGCTCGGGCAGGTGGTCTTCCCCCCGCCCCGCCCGTTACGTTACGGCCAACCGTACCGGTCCTCTTCACCCAAATTTTTCGCTCGACGCGTTCATGAGGAAGCCACTTTTCCACTTGAGATCACGCCGTTCTGGACGTAGGCTGCGGTCGGAGCGGAGGGCTGTATGGAGCAATTGTGGGCCGCCATCCGATACGTCGTTGACCACCCCGCCCTCGGCGTCGCGGCAGCTATCGGGATCGGTCTGGTCTTCTACCTCCTCAACCGCAAGCCCCGCCTGACACGCGAAGCCGAGGATCGGTTCAAGCAGATTCGCAAAGAGCGGGGCGACCAGTACCACCACCTGCGCCCACCGCGCTGAGTCTGCGACGCGTGGAGATCCGAGTTGCAGCCCTGACTGGGCTCGCGCTACAAGTCGCGGCATGGAACTTGACGGAAAAGTCGCACTCGTCACTGGAGCCAGCCGCGGGATCGGTCGCGCTGTTGCCGCGGCGTTGGCATGCGCCGGCGCCGACGTCGCCTGCGCCGCACGCGCCACCGACGCCTCGCCGCTACGCTTACCGGGGACAATTGACGATGCCGTGCGCCAGGTGGAAGCCTATGGCCGCCGGGGCCTCGCGGTACCCACCAACCTGGCGGTCGAGCACGAGGTCGAGGACATGGTGCGCCGCACGCACGAGCACTTCGGCCGCCTCGACATCCTGGTCAACAACGCCGCCATCAGCTTCCCAGGCGATCTGCAGATCGTCATGAAACGGTACGACCTGATGATGGACGTCAACGTGCGCGCACCGTTCCTGGCGATCCGTGCCGTGGCGCCGCATATGCGTGCGCAGGGGGAAGGCGCCATCGTCAACGTCTCGTCGGCCGCCGCGCTCTACCCGCTTCCTGGCCTGATGATTTACGGGATGACCAAGGCCGCTCTCGAACGGATGACTATCGACGCCGCGCAGCAACTCGCGTCGGATCGAATCGCCGTGAACACCCTCCGCATCGACCTGCCCGTAGCCTCGGAGGGGTTCCTGGAGACCTTGCCCGATGCGGACCCGTCGATCTGCGAACCGGTTGAAGTGGCAGCCGCGGCCATCCTTTGGATGGTGCGCCAGCCGTTCAGCTACACTGGACAGGTCGTCGGCATGGACACCCTCTGTCGGCAACAGGGACTCCTCCAGCGCCATGCCGCTCAGCCGCTCAGCGGGCTGATATCATAGTGGCCGGCTCGGCGTCCCTCCGCACGAGGTACGCCCTTGTATGGGAGCGCTCCCAGAAATCGCCGCCGAGTGAATGACTGATCACCACGACACGAATGGACGGCACGCGGACGTGGCAATCGTCGGCGGGGGTGTCATCGGTTGCGCGATTGCCTTTGCCCTGGCGCGGGCGACATCGCTGCGCATCGTTGTGTTCGAACGCGGAAGGCCCGGATGCGAAGCCTCCAATGCCGCCGCCGGGGTGCTGGCGGTAGCAAGCGCTCACGCACGTCAGGGGGTCCTGTTGGATCTGCGCCGCCGCAGTGCCGCGATGTTCCCGGAACTCGTCCGCGAACTCGAGGAAGAAACGGACATCGACCTCGGCTATCGGCAAACCGGGCTCATCTCGCTCGCCTTCTCGGAGGCCGCGGCCGCGGAGCTACAGGACCTGGTGCAACACCGCAATGCACAAGGCTTGCCGTGTCAACTACTGACCCCGGATGAGGCACGGGCGCTGGAACCCGCGCTCAGCCCATACCTCCAGGCCGCGGCGTTGTTTCCCGACGACCGCAGCATCAATAACGAGCGCATGGTGGCGGCCCTGGTCATCGCAGCACGCAATCGTGGCGTGGCCTTCCGCAGCGACCACGTCGTACGCGCGCTGTCAGCCGCGGGACGGACCGTGAAACTGCAGCTCGAGTCGGGACCATTCGAGGCCGGGCTGGCCATCATTACGGCCGGGGCCTGGTCCGGAGAACTGCTCGCACCGCTGGGAATAAAAGTCCCTTTGCGCCCGGCGCGTGGCGAGATGACGGCCATCCAGCCGTGTGGTTGGACACTACGCCACACGGTAACCGCCGACACCGGCTATCTGGTCCCGCGGGGAAGCGGCGAGGTGCTCATCGGAAGCACCACCGCATTTGTCGGCTTCGACGCGCGGGTAACCCCGGAGGGATTAGCGACGTTGCTGACAAGCGCCGCCGCAATGGTGCCGCGAATCGCCGGCACCGCTCCGCTGAGAAGTTGGGCCGGGCTGCGACCGTGCCCGACCATCCGGCGCCCGATCATCACCTTCCTACCGCAAGCCGACCGCGTGCTGCTGGCAACCGGCCACCACCGCAATGGAATCCTGCTGGCGCCGATTACCGCGCAACTGGTAACGGAATTGGTCACCGGAACACCCACCACCGTTGCCATGGGTCCATTCAGCTACCGCAAACACTGACAACGTGGGACCGGCGGGTGGCGGATAGCATACGGCACCACCATTAGCCATCAGCCAGGGTGGTTGACTCTGCGGCGCGGATTGCATACGCGATGCTGGTAGGCCGTAGATAGGCAAGCAATGGCAAGCGGACACCTGCGGACGGAAGAAGTCGCTTTCACCCGAAAAGAGCAGCAAATCAAGGGGTATGTCGCGTCGGTGCGGCGTGATGAGCGGATGCCGGGGATCATCATCGTTCACGATGTGTTCGGCCTTGGGGAGCATTACCGCGACATCGCGCGGCGGTTTGCGGAAGAAGGCTTCTTCGCACTGGCCATCGATCTCTACAGCCGTGAGGGCACGCCGCATCTTCCCGACGCCGACGCGGCCGTTCAATGGATGCGGCAACTGAACGATTCGCGGGTCCTGGCTGACATTGACGCCGCGGTGCGCTTCCTGCGTACGCGTCCCGAAGTCCGTGCCCGCTCGATCGGCATCACGGGCTTCTGCATGGGCGGGCGCTACGCGTTCATGGCGGCCTGCGCCATACCGGAAATTGCGGCTTGCGTGAGTTTTTACGGCCCGCTGCGGGTCGCGGAGAAACCGGTTGGGCCGCTTGACCTGGCCGCCGATCTGGGTTGCCCCTTTCTCGGACTCTACGGCGAACAGGATCCGGTGATCCCGCGGGCGGAAATCAAGGAACTGGAAAGTATCCTGCGACGGACGGAGAAAACGTTCAAAACGAAGATCTACCCCAATGCCGGGCACGCCTTCTTTAACGACCTGCGCCCCGAGGCCTACAAGCCCGATGTTGCGCAGGAAGCCTGGCAGCGCACGCTGAAGTTCTTCCGCACCCACTTGAGTGCGTAAGCCAACGAGGCGAGCCACGTCCCCTCCGTGGGCCGGCGGACCCGCCAGTTTCGCGATCTGCCGGTCAGGGGGCGGCGTTGTTCACGTCACGCACGACCTCTGCGGCATGGGTCGCCGGATCGACCGTACCGTAGACGCGCAGCACTTTGCCGTCAGCGCCGACGAGGTAAGAGATCCGACGCGCCACCGGCTGCTGCGGTGAATCGGCAGCGCCGACCGCCATGGCCAGGGTGCGATCGGTGTCCGACAGCAGGCGAAACGGGAATCCCTGCGCCTGCACAAACCGAGCATTGTCTGCCGGCTGGTCGAATGACACCCCCAGCACCTCAACGCCGACCTTCTGCAGGTCCGCAAACCTGTCGCGCAGGCCGTCGCCCTCCGCCGTACAACCCGGCGTCATTGCTTTGGGGTAGAACCACAGCAGATATCGCTTGCCGCTGAGGTCGTGCGACGACACCTTCCGGCCGTTGTGATCGGTCAAATTCCAGGGTGGAAAGGCATCGCCGACGCTGAGCAAGCCTCCGGCATGTGCCGTTGCGACGGCGCATATCAACACGGCCAGCACGACGAATCTGCGCATGATCGTACCTCCTCCCCTGCTCAGGTTATGCGCGCGGCAGCCCCGTGGGAAGTGCCCCCGGGACGCCAACACACCAGTTGCTGTATCGCGACGCCTGTGGTCGCTTTGCAAATGGTCACTTGCTCGAGAAAGTTCGCTAGGATAGTAGCATTTGTCACTGCACGAAAAAGGAGTCGGCATGCCCGCATCTCTCTACCGGCCGCGTTCTGGTGGCGTTGACCTGAAGACCGCACCGCAGCCGCAGGCAGAACGCGTCCACCGGTTCGTCTACCTCTCCGAGGGGTTCGCCACCACGCTTCTGGTGGTCACTGGCAATGCCTGAGCAGTCACTTCCGCAGCACGGAAAGCCCAGCACGACAATGCGCGATCGACCGGGCGATATTCGCATAACGGATCTGGGCCAGCCGGTACTCACTCCGGAACAGCAGGCGGCCATTGCCGCCGCCAGCCGCGTGCGGGTGGAGTTCACCGAAGAGGCGGTGCTCACCGCGGCGCGACAGCGCACCGGCCTCAGGGATTTTGGACCGGATGACTTCCGCGAGCGGTTGCGCGTACAGCTCCAAAGCCTGGAGGAGGATCCCTACCTGGGACCCGTTGGTCGTATCGGTGCGTACAGCGACTGTGTGCGTTTCGCCGCCAACCGACTGCGGCTCGAAGACTTCATCCGACGGCACCCGCAAATTCTCGACGTGGAAATCAGGCAGCCGATCATCATCGTCGGCTTGCCCCGTTCGGGCACCACCCACCTCCTCAACCTCATCTCCGCCGACACGCGGCTGCGCTCGCTGCCGTACTGGGAAAGTTTGGAGCCGGTTCCAATCCCCGGCGACGGCCCCGGCCGCGACGGACTGGATCCACGCTTCGTGCGCTGCCGCCACAATTATGTGCGCTCCGACGCCTTGCTGCCGCTGCTCCGCAACATGCACGACATGCCCCCGGAGCACATTCACGAAGAGCTCGAGCTGCAGGCCCCCGATTTCTCCAACTATAACTGGGAGTGGATTGCGTACGTGCCGCGCTGGCGCGACTATTATCTTGCCCACGACCAGACACCCCATTATCAGTATCTGAAGCGCGCGCTGCAGGTCCTGCAATGGCTCCGTGGACCGGACCGGTGGGTCCTGAAGTCGCCCCAGCATCTCGAGCAGATCGGGCCATTGTTCACGACTTTCCCGGACGCCACCATCGCATTCACGCACCGGGATCCCGCCTCGGTGATCGCTTCCACGGTCACGATGGAGGCCTACGGCGCCCGCCTGCGCTGCAACCGCGTCGATCTCGCCGCGATCGCCGACTATTGGATCGACCGCATCGAGCGCCTATTACGCGCCTGCGTGCGCGATCGCGATCGCGTCCCGCCCGCACAGAGCATCGACGTGCTCTTCCATGAGTTCATGGCGGACGACGTCCGCATGGTCGAGCGCATCTACGAACGGGCCGACCTGCCGATGACACCAGACGCTCGGCAGCGGCTGGCCGCGTTCATGGAGCAGAATCGGCGCGGGAAGTTCGGCCGCATCGTGTACGATCTGCAAGCGGATTTTGGCATCGACCCCCGGGAATTGCGGAAGCGCTTTCGCTTCTACTTCGAGCGCTTCCCCGTGCAACCTGAATAGGAGGAAGCGTGTGAGCGGCCATCGAGTTACCTTCGATTTCTGCAACACCGGTGTCCTGGTGACCGGCGGCTCCAACGGCATCGGCCTGGCCGTTGCGCAGGCGTTTGCGGCGGCGGGGGCGGCGGTAACCATCACCGGCACACGGCCCGCCGCGACCGATTATCCCCATGATCTTTCCGGATTCTCCTACCGCTGCCTCGACGTTCGCGACTGCAAGGCCATCGATGCCCTCGCGGGTTCTCTGGACCGGCTGGATGTGCTGGTAAACAACGCCGGGACCAGCTTTCCGGGCCTCCGCGGAGACAGACGGTCCGAGTGGACGCCGAACGTGTTCGAGGAGTCCGTACAGATCAACCTGTTTGCCCCATTTCGCCTGGCGCTGGCGTGTAAGCCGCTGCTCAGACAGAGCCGCCTCGAGGGAGGCGCGAGCGTTCTCAACAACGCGAGCCTCTCCGCGTTCTTCGCCGTACCAATCGTTCCTGGGTACGGCGCCGCCAAGGCGGGCATCGTGCAGATGACGAAGAACTTGGCCACGGCCTGGGCAGCCGAGGGCATCCGGGTGAACGCCGTCGCTCCCGGCCAGATCGAGACCGAAATGACCAAGCCGGTCAAGGAAATGCCGGAGTACGAGAAGGCGTTGCTGGCACGCACGCCACTCGGCCGTTGGGGGACGACCGACGACGTGGCCCCCGTCTTCCTCTTTCTCGCCAGTCCGGCGGCGCGCTTTGTCACCGGTCAGACGCTATGCGTCGACGGCGGCATGTCGATCGCATAACCCCGAGCGAAAGGAGGATGCCCATGCAACAGGTGACCGTCCACGGGCCCAACGATGTCCGCATCGTCGAGATCCCGAAGCCCGAACCAGGCCCGAAGGATGTCCTGGTCAAGGTCGCGGCCTGTGGCATCTGCGGGAGTGACTTGCATTACATCGCCATGGGTGGATTGCCCCTGCCCGGTGGTGGCCCGATGGCCCTCGGCCACGAGTTCTCGGGGATCGTCGAAGCCGCCGGAGAAGCGGTGAAGGGCGTGGCTGTCGGCCAGCGGGTCGTCGTCAGACCCGAAGGCGCGCAGAATCGGATCGGTGGGGGCGGACCCGGCGGCGGATTAGCCCCCTATGTGCTGGTGCGGAATG
>Ga0316603_10000589_pt1 | contig 18365 bp, 16 predicted proteins | sample OWC_soil_day10_n_FD_207649 | JGI IMG/M metagenome (GOLD analysis project Ga0316603, IMG submission 207649) | Wetland soil microbial communities from Old Woman Creek delta, Ohio, United States - OWC_soil_day10_noCT | ecosystem: Environmental > Terrestrial > Soil > Wetlands | place: USA: Ohio... | reverse complement strand
GGCCATTCCGTTGACGTGCACGTCGTCTGCAATCGTGAGGTGGCCGGCGAAGCCGGCCGCCCCGCCGAGCGTGCAGCGGCTGCCTATCGCCGTCGAGCCCGAGATGCCGACGAACGCCGCGGCGGCCGTGTGCTCGCCGATTGTAACGTTATGGCCGACCTGGATGAGGTTGTCGAGCCGCACGCCGTTGCAGATGACGGTGTCCCGCAGAGAGCCGCGGTCGATGGTGGTGTTCGCGCCGATCTCGACGTCGTCACCGATGACGACGCGACCGAGCTGGGGCACCTTCACCCACCGGCCCGCATCTTTGGCGTTGCCGAAACCATCGCTGCCGATCACGGCACCCGGGTGGAGGATGCAGCGCTGGCCGATGACGCTACCGGTCCACACCACGACCCGTGCCACCAGCCGCGTCCCCGCCCCGATCCGGCTGCCTGCCCCCACCAGGCAACCCGGCCCGAGAAAGGCACCGGGCCCGATGTCGACGCCGTCCTCGACGACGCAGAGCGGCCCGAGCCACGCCGTTGCATCGACCTGCGCGCTCGGCGCGACGACCGCACTGGGGTGCACGCCACCGGCGACGGGCGGCACCGGAAAAAGCAGGTCGGCGATGCGCGCGTAGGCCAGGTAGGGGTTGGCCGTGACCAGCGCATCCACCGGGCACGCCGCGCTGTCCTCCGCCTGGAGGATGACCGCCGACGCCCTGGTCGTGGCGAGCTGGCCGCGGTAACGGCGGTTGGCGAGGAAGGCGATGTCACCGGGGCCCGCATCGTCCAGCGTGGCCAAGCCCCGGATCTCCTGATCGGGGTCGCCGCGCAACGCCGCCGCGGCATGGGCGGCGAGGTCGGCAAGCCGATGGCTGCGATCTGCCGTGCGCACGCTCAGCGGTCCGCTACTTGGCCTTGGCCTTCAGGCGCTCCAGCACCTTCTCCGTGATGTTGGCGCGGTCGCTGGCGAACACCACGCCGGTTTCGAGGACCAGGTCGAGAGTGTCTTCCTTGGACACCTCGATGATCACCTCGGCGATCTGCCGCCGCAGCTTGTTGAGCTCCTCGTTCTGCCGCAGCGACAGCTCTTCCTGGAACTCGTTCTGCGCGGTCTTGAGCTTGCGCTGCTTGCCGACGAGGTCACGCTCGAGCCGCTGCGTCTCTGCGTCGCTCAGGATGGCGCCGTCCCGCTGCAGCTTCTCCTCGATCTTCTTGATCTCGCCCTGCAATGCGACAAGGTCCTTGTCACGCCGCGCGAATTCCTTCTTGAGGCCGTCGCGCACCGCCGCAACCTGGGGAGCCTCCTGCAGCAGCCGCGGCACCTCGACGAAGGCCACGCGGTAGCCCTCGGCCGCCGGGACGGCCAGCGGGGCGAAACAAGCGAGCGCAACGGCAACGGCCGCCAGCCCTTGGCGAAGGCGCATAGTGATGAAACCTCAGAAAGACTGGCCGAACTGGAACTGGAACATCTGTGTCTCGTCGCCGTCCTGTTCATTGAGTGGCTGGGCCACGGACACCGTCAGCGCGCCGAACGGCGACAGCCAGGTGGCGCCGACGCCGGCCGAGTAACGCAGGTCGCCGACGTTGAAGCCATCGCGACAGCAGTCGTCCGGGCGGTCGACCAGGGCGTCAGTGAGGAAGACGTTGCCGGCATCGGCGAAAGCGGCGAGGCGCAACGACTCGGCAAACGCCTTGCCCGGCATCGGGAACAGCAGTTCCACGTTGGCAACCGTGCGCAGATTGCCGCCATAGGCCTTGCCTCGCGAGTCCTTGGGACCCAGCGAGTACAGCTCGAAGCCGCGCACGGTGCCGAAACCACCGGCATAGAAGTGCTCGTAGAACGGAAGCACCACCGTGTCCCCGTAGCCCTCGCCGTAGGCGACATCGAGATTGAGCGCCAGGGTGAAGATCTTCGACAGCGGGAAGTATCGCCGGTGGCTGTAGCCCACCTTCCAGTACTCGAGATCGCTCCCCGGAACGGACACTTCGCCGAACAGCCGCTGGATCGCGCCGCTGGTCGGGAAGATCGCTCGGTCGCGGCTGTCGCTGGCCCAGCTGACGCCGAACGGGAAGTTCGTGTACTCGTCGCCGTATACGGCGACGAACGCGAGCAGCTCGGCCGAGGTCTCCGCGTCGCCCAGCTTGATCTTCGTGTTCTCGGCATCCAGCGTGAAGATGATGCGATCCGTGTCGGTGATGGGCACGCCGAAGTTCACGCCGGCCCGCATGACATCGGTCAGGTATTGAGAAGTGGTCAGCTCGGTGAAGTCGGTCGTCCGGTAGAGCAGCGAGAAGCCGCGGCTGACGCCCTCCGGCGTGAAATAGGGGTTGGTGTAGGACAGCGAGTAGATCGTGTTGATGTCGCTGTTGTTGAACGTCAGCGCGACGCGCTTGCCCGTCCCCAGGAAGTTGTTCTGGACGATGCTGGCATTGAGCAGGATGCCCTGCGACTGCCCGTAGCCGATGCCCGCGGTGAGGGCGCCCGAGTCGCGCTCCTTCACCGTGACATCCACGTCGACCTGGTCGGTCGAGCCAGGCACCGCCGGCGTCTCGACGTTCACCGTCTCGAAGAACCCGAGCCGCTGCAGCCGCTTACGCGATTCCTTGACCTGTGCGCCCGAGAACCACGCCGACTCCATCTGCCGGAACTCGCGACGCAGCACCTCGTCGCGGGTCTTCGCGTTGCCCTTGAAGTTGACGCGGCGGACGTAGACACGCTTGCCGGGGTCGACGAAGAACGTCAGCGCGACGGTCTTCTTCTCCTCGTCGAGCTGCGTGGACGGATTCACGTTCGCGAAGGCGTAGCCGAGCTCGCCGAGCTTCTGGACGATGCGGTCATTGCTTTCCGCGACCTTCTTGCGTGAGAAGGGCTCGCCCCGAGTGAGGTGGATCAGGGGGAAATACTCTTCCGGCGGCGCCACCAGCTCGCCCGCGAGCTTGATGTCCTCGATCCTGTAGACCTCGCCCTCGAAGATGTTGATCGTGACGTAGATGTCCTGCTTGTCGGGGGTGATGGTGACCTGGGTCGAGTCGATGCGGAAATTCAGGTAGCCGCGGTCGAGATAGAACGAGCGCAGTGCCTCCAGGTCGCCCGACAGCTTCTGCTTCGAGTACTGGTTGTCCTTGGTGAACCACGACAGCCAGCCCCCGCTCGTCTGCTTGAACTCGTCGAGCAGGTCGTCCTCGTCGAAGGCCTTGTTGCCCACGATGTTGATGCGCTTGATCGTGGCCGTCTCGCCCTCGACGATGTCGATGTTGACGGCAACCCGGTTGCGCTCCAGCGGCGTGACCGTCGATTCGACCTTTACACCGTACTTGCCCTGGTTGAAGTACTGGCGTCGCAGTTCGTTCTCGATCTTGTCCAGCACCGAGCGGTTGAAGGTCCGACCCTCGGCGAGGCCGATGTCCTTGAGCCCCTGCTTCAGGTCCTTGGTCTCGATCGCCTTGTTGCCCTGGATGTTGATCTCGGAGATCGCGGCCCGCTCCTCGACGTGGATGACGAGGACGTCACCCTCGCGCTCGAGCCTCACGTCCTTGAAGAACCCGGTTCGGTACAGCGCCCGGACCAGCTCCGGAGTCTGTGCCTCGTCCACCCGGTCGCCGACCTTCATGGGGAGGTAGCTGAAGACCGTCCCCGGCGCGATGCGCTGCAGGCCTTCGACCCGGATGTCCCGAACGACGAAGGTGTCGGCGACCGCGGCGCCGGGGAAGACGACCGACGCCAGCAGTGCAGCACCGAGCAGACGCGCGCAAAGGCCCATCAGACAGTTCTCTATCTAGTTGTTTGAGCGGAATTTTTTTTGGCCCGGGGAGCCCGGGCCGACCGGGACGCAAGTATACGGGAAGGCCCCGGTGAATAACAGGCGCCACCCGTACGGGGCCGCCGGCCTCAGGCCAGGAGCCGCGCCAGGTCGAGGTACAGGACCAGGACCATGAGTCCGATCAGCAGGGCCAGGCCAATCCGCTGACCGAGCAGCTGGGCGGCCTCCGACAGGGGCCCACCCTTGATCGCCTCGACCAGGAAATACGCGAGATGACCGCCGTCCAGGACCGGTATGGGCAGCAGGTTGAGCACGCCGAGGCTGACGCTCACCAGGGCGAGAAACTTCAGGAAGTGCACGAGTCCGACGCTCGCCGACTGGCCTGCCGACTGGGCGATGCTGATCGGCCCGCTGAGATTGTTCACCGAGGCCTCGCCGATCACCATCTTCCAGACGACGCGCAGGGTCAGCACCGAGAGGTCCCAGGTCTTCTGCACCGCGACGCCGAGCGCCTTCACCGGACCGTAGCGGACCTCCGCCCGGTAGCGGGCCATGAGATCCGAGTCGAGGCTGACCGCCGCGCCGATCCGCCCGACCAGGGCGCCGTTGCGCTCGACGGCGACGGGCACGATCTCGGTCGCCATCGCCAACCCGCCGCGCTCGAAGTCGAGCCGCAGCGTCTTGCCGGGGCGCGCCTGCACGTAGTCCACCCAGGCCGGCCAGTCCGCGATCGGCTCGCCGTCGACCGCCACGAGGTGGTCCCCCGGCCGCAGCCCGGCCCGATCCGCCGCCTCGCCGCCGATGACCTCGCCGATGACCGCGGCGAGCGTCGGCCGCTCGGGCGCCAGCCCGAGGGTGCCGAGCGCGTCGCGCTGCTCGCCCAGGCTCAGGAGCGAATCGGCCGCGAGGACGCGAAGCTCGACGTTGCCGTCTGGGCCCTGCACCGCGACCCGCGCGGGCGTCTGGCTCACGCCGGCCGCGAGCAGCTCGTACACCACTGTCTCCCAGGTCGGGGTGTCCTCGCCGTTGACCCGCTGCACCAGCTCGCCCGCCCTGAAGCCCGCCACCGCGGCCGGACTGCCCGTCGTGACCGCCCCGATGATCGGCCGCGTGCCGACATCCCCGCTGACGAAGACGAGCCAGTAGGCCGCGATGGCGAAGGCGAAGTTGAAGACCGGACCGGCGGCGACGATGGCGGACCGGACCCGCAGGCTCTGCCGATTGAACGCCCGGTGGAACTCCTCGGGCGGCACCCGCCCTTCACGCTCGTCGAGCATCTTCACGTAGCCGCCGAGCGGCACCGCCGCCACCACGAACTCCGTCCCGTCCACCCGCCCGATGCGGCGCCAGAGCGGGCGCCCGAAGCCGATGGAGAACCTGAGCACCTTGACACCGAGCCGCCGGGCCACCCAGAAATGGCCGAACTCGTGCACGGTGATCAGCACCCCGAGGGCGAGAAGGAAGGCCGCGACATTGAATAGCAGGGAATCCATGGAATCGCCCGTCAGCGCGCTTCACCAATGACCTGGCCGGCCAGCGACCGTGCCGCCGCATCGACAGCGAGCAGCGCCTGCAGATCGGCGACGGCGGCGGCCTCGGTCCGGCGCATCACCTCGGCGATCACCCGCGGGATGCCCATGAACCCCAGGCGGCCATCGAGGAAAGCCTGCACCGCCACTTCGTTGGCCGCGTTCAGGACCGCCGGCGCTGCCCCGCCCCGGCGCAGGGCCGCGTAAGCCAGGCCCAGACACGGAAACCGGTCATGATCGGGCGCCTCGAAATCGAGCCGCCCCACTTCTGCCAAGTTGAGGCTGGCCACTCCCGATTCCAACCGGTCGGGCCAGCCCAGGGCATGCGCAATGGGGGTGCGCATGTCAGGGTTGCCGAGCTGGGCAAGGACGGAGCCGTCGGCGTACTCGACCAGCGAGTGCACCACGCTCTGAGGGTGCAGCACGACGTCGATCCGGTCCGCGGGAGCCCCGAACAGCCAGTGCGCCTCGATGACCTCGAGGCCCTTGTTCATCATCGTGGCAGAGTCGACCGATATCTTCCGGCCCATCGACCAGTTGGGGTGAGCGCACGCCTGCGCCGGGGTGACGCTGCCGAGCGCCTCGAGGGGGGTGGTGCGGAACGGCCCGCCGGAGGCGGTCAGCAGGATGCGCCGCACGCCGACCCCGTCCAGATCCGCGCCGAACCGCGCCGGCAGGCACTGGAACACCGCATTGTGCTCGCTGTCGATCGGCAGGACCTCCGCGCCGCCCGCCTTCACCGCCGCGATGAACAGCGGGCCGGCCATGACCAGAGCCTCCTTGTTGGCCAGCAGCACGCGCTTGCCCGCCCGGGCCGCTGCCAGGGCCGGCAGCAGGCCGGCTGCCCCGACGATCGCCGCCATCACGTACCGGACCTCGGGCAGCTCGCAGACCGCGCAGAGGCCGTCCGGACCCTCAAAGACCTGCGTCGGCAGGCCCAGGGTGGCGAGGCGGGCCCGCAGCGCGGCGGCTGCGTCCGGATCCGCCATCACCGCATAGTCGGGGCGCGCGGCCCGGCACTGGCCGGCCAGTCCGTCGACATCGCTGTTGGCGGTCAGCGCCACGGCGCGGAACCGGTCGGGATGGCGGGCCAGCACGTCGAGCGTGCTCTTGCCGATCGAGCCGGTCGAGCCCAGCACGGCGACGCCGATCATGCGGCCCTCCACAGCACCAGCAGGCCGAGCAGGAATACCGGTGCCGCGGCGATGAGGCTGTCGATCCGGTCCAGCACGCCGCCGTGCCCCGGGAGCAGGCTTCCGCTGTCCTTGAGGCCGGCGGCGCGCTTCGCATAGCTCTCGAAGAGATCGCCCGCGACGGACAGCAGGGCGACACCGAGGCACAGGCCGACGCTGGCGACGGCGCCCAGCCCCCCGGCGAGGTCGAGCCCGGCCAGGACGAGGCCGACGGTGCCGGCCCCGACGAGCGCGCCGCCGAGCCCTTCCACGGTCTTGCCCGGGCTCACCACCGGCGCCAGCTTGCGCCGGCCCAGCGCCCGGCCGGCGAAGTAGGCGGCGCTGTCGGCCACCCAGATCAGGACCAGGAGCACCAGCACGAGCCGGGGCCCAAGCTCCGGCACGGCGTGGAGGCGGACGACGGCGAGCCACGCCAGCGCGGTGAGGAGCGGCGCGCCGACCAGCAGCAGCGGCCGCAGGCGATGGTCGACCGCCACGGGCGCCCGGCGAGCGATCAGGGTGACGCCCACCCCGAGCCACCAGCCGGCGCAGAGACCCATTGCCACCAGCACCCAGCCCGGGTAAGCGGAGAGGGCATCGCCCGCCCAGAGCAGGGCCAGCTGGTAGGCCGCGAGCAGCCAGGACGCCGGGCCGGCGGGCAGACCGCCCAGTCGCGCCCATTCCAGGGCGCCGAGCCCGACGATCAGGCCGAATACGGCGGCGAGCCAGGGCGTCGGCAGGAACAGCACGCCCGCGACGGCCAGCGGACTCAGCACCAGTGCCGTCGCGACACGGGACCGCAGGGCGGACCGACCCTCAGCCACCGGCGGTTGCCTCCACCTGCTCGGCCGTCTGGCCGAACCGTCGCTGCCGGCCCGCATAGACCTGCAGCGCCCCCGCGAAGGCCGCGGCGTCGAAGTCGGGCCAGAGGGTGTCGGTGAAATAGAGCTCGGCGTAGGCGGACTGCCAGAGCAGGAAATTGCTCAGACGCTGCTCGCCGCCGGTGCGGATGAAGAGATCGGGGTCGCCGACCTCCGGAAACGACAGCGCGGCGGCGAACCGGCCCTCGTCGATCGCCTCGGGGTCCAGCTCGCCGGCCGCGACCGCCCGGGCGAGGGCGCGGGCCGCCTGGGTGATATCCCAGCGCCCGCCGTAGTTGGCCGCCACCTGCAGGACCAGGCGGTCCCCGCCCGCCGTCGCCGCCTCGGCATCCGCCATCCGCCGCTGCAGCCGGTCGCTGAAGGCGCTGCGGTCGCCGATGAGGCGCAGCCGGACGCCGTTGGCCTTGAGCCGCGGCAGCTCGCGCTTGAGCGCGCGGAAGAACAGGTCCATCAGCAGTGCCACCTCGTGCCGGGGGCGGCGCCAGTTCTCGCTGCTGAAGGCGAACAGGGTCAGGGCGCGGATTCCGGCACGGATGGATTCCTCGACGATCCGGCGGACCGCCTCGGCGCCGGCCTGGTGGCCGGCCGGGCGCGGCAGCCCGCGGCGCTGCGCCCAGCGGCCGTTGCCATCCATGATGATGGCGACGTGATGGGGGATCGACCCCGCGGCAGATACCGGCGCTTCGCCCTCGTTGCCCACGGGTCCCCTCCCGGTGGACCGTGTTCAGACGGCCATCATGTCCTGCTCTTTCTTGGCCAGCACCTCGTCGATTTCCTTGATGTACTGGTCGGTGAGCTTCTGGATCGCCTCGTGCGCACGCCGCTCGTCGTCCTCCGACGCCAGCTTCTCCTTGACGAGCGCCTCGAGGTCCTTGTTGGCGTCGCGGCGGGCATTGCGGACAGCAACGCGGGCCAGCTCGGCCTCGTGCCGCACCACCTTGAGCAAGTCGCGGCGCCGCTCCTCGGTCAACGGCGGCATCGGTACCCGGATCGACATGCCGGCCGTGCTCGGGTTGAGCCCCAGGTCCGACTCGCGTATCGCCTTGTCCACCACCGTGACCATGCCCTTGTCCCAGGGCTGGACGAGCAGGGTGCGCGCATCCTCGGCGGTCACGTTCGCAACCTGCTTGAGCGGAGTCGGCGAGCCATAGTAGTTGACCTGGATGTGATCGAGCAGGCTCGGATGGGCGCGGCCCGTGCGGATCTTCTGGAGATCGGTCCCGAGCACCTCGACGGCCTTCTTCATCTGCGCGGTCGTCGCCTTCTTGATGTCTTCGATCATGTCAATCTCCGCTCAGCACCAGCGTGCCGAGGTCCTCCCCCTGGAGTACCCGCATGAGCGCGCCGGGCTCGTTGACGTTCATCACCCGCATCGGCAGACCGTGGTCGCGGCACAGCAGGATGGCCGTGAGGTCCATCACCCCGAGGTTCTCGCGGATCGCCCGGTCGTAGCTGAGCCGCGGATAGAACACCGCGTCCGGGTGCTTCACCGGATCGGCCGAGTAGATGCCGTTCACCTTCGTGGCCTTGACCAGCAGGTCGGCGCCGATCTCGATCCCGCGCAGGCTCGCCGCCGAATCGGTCGTGAAGAAGGGGTTGCCGGTTCCGGCGGCGAACAGCGCCACGCGGCCCGCTGCCAGGTGACGACGCGCGACCTCCGCCGTATAGGTCTCGCAGACCTGGTCCATGCGCAGCGCCGACAGCACCCGCGCGGCAACGCCGCGGCTCTCCAGCGCATCGCGCATGGCCAGCGCATTCATCACCGTCGCCAGCATGCCGAGCTGGTCGCCGGTGACCCGGTCCATGCCGGCCGCCGCGAGGCCGGCCCCGCGGAAGATGTTGCCGCCGCCGATGACCAGACCCAGCTGCGCGCCCGCCGCAGCCAGCGCCTGCACGTCGTCCGCCAGCCGCGACAACACGGCGGGATCGATGCCGATGCCGGCGCTCCCCAGCAGCGCCTCACCGGACAGCTTGAGCAGCACGCGACGATAGGCCAGCCGGCTCATGGTGACCGATCCCCCGCCGGCCTGCCCGTCCGCCGCCTCAGTCCTGGGCAGCAGCCGCAGCCTTCGCGACCTCGGCCGCGAAGTCCTCCTGACGCTTCTCGATACCCTCGCCGACCTCGAAGCGCCGGAAGGCGACCACCGTGGCACCCGCCTTCGCGACGAGCTTGCCGACCGTGGTGTCGGGGTCCCTGACGAAGGGCTGACCGACCAGAGTGACCTCCTCGAGGAACTTGCGGATGCGGCCGTCCACCATCTTCTCGACGATGTTGGCGGGCTTGCCGCTCTCGGCCGCCTGCGCGGTGTAGATCTCGCGCTCCTTGGCGATGGTATCCGCCGGGACCGCCGACGCGTCGACGCAGAGCGGGCTCGACGCGGCGATGTGCATCGCCAGGTCCTTGCCCAGCTCGTCGCTGCCGCCTTCCAGGTCCACCAGCACGCCGATCCGCACGCCGTGCCGGTAGGTCGCGATCCGGCCGTTGGTGGTCGACATGCGCACGAAGCGGCGCACGCTCGTGTTCTCGCCGATCTTGGCGACCAGCGCCTGGCGCGCCTCCTCGACGGTGGTCGGCTCGCCCGGCCGCAGCGCCGCGCCAGCCAGGGTCTCGACGTCCGCGATGTCGCTGGCCATCAGGCAGTCGGCCACAGCATCCGCAAAGGCCGCGAAGTTCGCATCCTTGGCGACGAAGTCGGTCTCGCAGTTGACCTCCACCATGACGGCCCGCCGCCCGTCGGGGCTGGACTTGATGACGATGACACCGTCGGCGGCGGTACGGCCGGACTTCTTCGCGGCCTTGGCCTGACCCGACTTGCGCATCAGCTCGATCGCCGCCTCGATGTCGCCGTTGGTTTCGGTCAGCGCCTTCTTGCACTCCATCATGCCGGCGCCGGTGCGCTCGCGCAGTTCTTTGACGAGCGATGCTGAAATGGTCATCGGGTACACCTCAGGAAGAGTGGGAAACTCGGCTGTGGCCGGACGCCGGCTCCGCCGGATCGGCCGGATCCGGCGGGACCGTCGTCAAGAGGGCGCTGACTCAGGCGCCGCCCCTGCCGGCCGGCACCTCGACGAACTCGTCGCCTGATGCCGCCACCGCCTGCGCGGCCGCGGTGCGACCCTCGAGGACGGCTGCCGCCGCGCCCTGCACGTAGAGCTGAACGGCGCGGATGGCGTCGTCGTTGCCGGGAATGACGTAGTCGACGCCCGCCGGATCGTTGTTCGTGTCGACCACGCCGATCACCGGGATCCCGAGCTTCCTCGCCTCGGCTACCGCGATGTCCTCGTAGCCGACGTCGACGACGAAGAGCGCATCGGGCAGCGTGTTCATGTCCTTGATGCCGCCGAGGCTGCGGTTCAGCTTCTCCATCTCGCGCCGCAGGCCCAGCGCTTCCTTCTTGTTGAACTTGCGGTCCATCGTCCCGTCCTCGGACATCGCCTCCAGGTCCTTGAGGCGCTTCACGGACTGCTTGATCGTCTTGAAGTTGGTCAGCATGCCGCCGAGCCAGCGGAAGTTGATGTGCGGCATGCCGCAGCGCTCCGCCTCCTCCCGGATGGCGTCACGCGCGGCGCGCTTGGTGCCGACGAACAGGATCTTGCCGCCGTTCGAGGCCAGCTTCCCGAGGAAGTTCATGGCGTCGTTGAACAGCGGCAGCGTTTTTTCCAGGTTGATGATGTGGATGCGGTTGCGCTCCCCAAAGATATAAGGCTGCATCTTCGGGTTCCAGTAACGGGTCTGGTGACCAAAATGCACGCCAGCCTCGAGCATCTGGCGCATGGAAACGGAACTCATCTCGTTTGACTCCAATGATTTCGGGTTGAGCCTCCACGCGCCCCGCCAGGCAACCCGGATCACCGGGCACCCCGCCGGACGTGACGGCGCGTGTGTGGGATTTTGGTCGCGGTCGGTTTGCCGATTCGCGGCGCGCCTTATACCATGCGGAGTCTGCGAGCTCAATCGCAGGTGGCGCCAAATTCTTCATTTTCCCGGCATTTCCGCTCGAGACCGGCCCATGAACGTGAGCATCAAGACGGCCGACGAGATCGCCAGGATGCGGGTCGCCGGGCGCCTCGCCGCCGAGGTGCTGGAGATGATCGAGCCCCACGTGACGGCCGGGGTGACCACCGAGGAGCTGGACGCCCGCTGTCGCGAGTACATCGAGCAGGTCCAGCAGGCGGTCCCCGCCCCGCTGAACTACCGGGGCTACCCGCGGTCGATCTGCACCTCCGTGAACCACCAGGTCTGCCACGGGATCCCGAGCAACAAACGCCTCAAGCCTGGCGACATCGTCAACATCGACGTCACCGTCATCAAGGACGGCTACCACGGCGACACCAGCAAGATGTTCGTGGTCGGCGAGCCCTCGGTGCTGGCCCGCCGCCTGATCCGCGTGACCCAGGAGGCCCTGTGGATCGGCATCGGCAAGGTCCGGGCCGGTGCCCAGCTCGGCGACATCGGCCACGCCATCCAGCGCCACGCCGAAAGCCACGGCTACTCGATCGTCCGGGAGTACTGCGGGCACGGCATCGGCCGGGATTTCCACGAGGACCCGCAGGTCCTGCACTACGGCCAGCCGGGGACGGGGCTCGAGCTCCTGCCCGGCATGTGCTTCACCATCGAGCCGATGGTGAACGCCGGCAAGCGGCACGTGAAGCTGCTCGCCGACGGCTGGACCGTGGTCACCAAGGACCGGTCCCTGTCGGCACAGTGGGAACACACCGTCTTGGTGACCGAGGGGGGCTGCGAGGTCCTCACCCTGCGCCAGGAGGAGACCGCGCTCGACCAGCAGCGCCGGCCCGGATGAGCGCCCTGCCCCACCCCGACCGCGGGCCCGACCCCATCGACGAGCTCGACCACCGGCTGGCTGCAGGCGAGGCTGCGATACCCTCCTTCCGCGACAGCCTGCGCGCGTTCGCGGACGGGCTGCGACGGCGGTTCGAGGCCGGGGAGGACGTCGACGCCCTGGTCACCCGCCGCGCCGGCTTCGTCGACGACCTGCTGCGCCGGGCGTGGCGAGTGACCATGCCCGCCGACGCCCCGGCAGCCCTCGTGGCCGTCGGCGGCTACGGCCGGGGCGAGCTCTATCCCGCCTCCGACGTCGACGTGATGATCCTGCTCGACGCGGGCGACACGTCGACCGTCGGTGCGGCCGCCGAGCGGCTGGTCACGCTGCTCTGGGACATCGGCCTCGAGGTCGGCCACAGCGTGCGCACCGTCGCCGAGTGCCGGGACGAGGCCGAGCGCGACGTCACCGTCGCCACCAACATCCTCGAGTCGCGCCTGGTCGCCGGCCGGCCGGCCCTGCTCGAGGCGATGCGGGCCGCGACGGCCCCGGACCAGATCTGGCCGAGCGACCGCTTCTTCGCGGCGAAGTGGGAGGAGCAGAAGGCGCGTCACCGCAAGTACAACGACTCCGCCTACAACCTCGAGCCCAACATCAAGGAGAACCCGGGCGGGCTCCGCGACATCCAGATGATCGGCTGGGTGGCCAAGCGGCATTTCGGCGCGACGACGATGCACGACCTGGTCGCGCGCGGCTTCCTGACCGAGGCCGAGCACCACGACCTGATGGCCGGGGAGGCACACCTCGGGCGGATCCGCTTCGCCCTGCACCTGCTGACGGGCCGCCGCGAGGACCGCCTGCTGTTCGACCACCAGCGCATCCTCGCCCGCGACTTCGGCTATGCCGACACCGCGGGCAACCTCGCGGTCGAGCAGTTCATGCAGAGCTACTACCAGACCGTCATCCAGCTCAACCGGCTCAACGAGCTGCTGCTGCAGCTGTTCCAGGAGACGATCCTGCTGCGCGGCCAGCTCGACGAGCCGCAGCCGATCAACAGCCGGTTCCAGGCGCGCAGTGGTTTCATCGAGGTCGCGCACGAGAGCGTCTTCCGCCGCCAGCCTTTGGCGCTGCTGGAGATCTTCCTGCTGCTCCAGCAGCACCCCGAGCTGACCGGCGTGCGCGCCTCGACGATCCGCCTGATCCGCACCTACCGCGACAGCATCGACGAGAACCTGCGCACCGGCCTGCCGGCACGCAGCCTGTTCATGGAGATCCTGCGCCAGCCCCGCGGGATCACCCACGAGCTGCGGCGCATGCACCGCTACGGCATTCTCGCCAGGTACCTCCCGGAGTTCCGCGCGGTCACCGGCCGCATGCAGTACGACCTGTTCCACGTGTTCACGGTCGACGAGCACACCCTGTGGGTGGTGCGGAACATCCGACGCTTCATGGTGCCGACGTTCTTCAACGAGTTCCCGCTGTGCAGTGAGATCGCGCAGAGCATCCCCAAGCCCGAGCTCCTCTATATCGCCGGGCTGTTTCACGACATCGCCAAGGGCCGAGGCGGCGACCACTCCGAGCTCGGCGCCGAGGACGCCTATGCGTTCTGCATCCGGCACGGCCTGTCGGAATACGACAGCCGCCTGGTGGCGTGGCTCGTCCGCAGGCACCTGCTGATGTCGATGACGGCCCAGCGCATGGACATCGAGGACCCGGAGGTCATCCAGCGCTTCGCCGGGGCGATCGGCGACCCGGTGCGGCTCGACTATCTCTACCTGCTGACGGTGGCCGACGTGCGCGCCACCAACCCGGCCCGCTGGAACTCCTGGAAGGACTCGCTGCTGCGGCAGCTCTACACCGAAACCCGCCGCGCACTCATCCGCGGCCTCGACAATCCGCGCGCCCAGGACGAGCTCATCGGCGAGAAGCAGGCCGAGGCCCGCCGGCTGCTCGCCACCCGCCAGGTGTCGCAGGAGGCGGTCACCCAGCTCTGGATCAACCTCAGCACCGACTATTTCCTGTACAGCTCGCCCGAGGAGATCGCCTGGCAGACCGAGGCCGTGCTGGGCGCCCCCTGCGCCGAGGCGCCGATGGTCCTCGTCCGCCACCAGACTGCGCGCGGCGGTACCGCGATCTTCATATGCGCCCCCGACCAGGACGGGCTGTTCGCGCTGACCACCGCCCTTCTCAGCCAGCTGGCACTCAACGTGGTGGCGGCCCGCATCCAGACCGCGGGTGCCGGCCGCACGATGAACACATTCCTGGTGCTGGAGGAGGACGGCTCGCCAGTGAGCGGCGACGAGCGGGAGCGCGAGATCGTGGACACGCTGCGCCACGGCCTGGCCCAGCGCAAGCCGATGGATCTCGGCACGCCGCGCCGGCTGCCGCGGCAGATCCGCCACTTCGAGAGCCCGGCGCGGGCGGAGTTCACCCAGGACCTGACAAACCACCGCACCGCCCTCCACCTCACCGCCACCGACCGGCCCGGCCTGCTCTCGCTGGTCGGTCAGGCCTTCGCCAGGACGGGGGTGCGGATCATCAGCGCGAAGATCGCGACCGTCGGCGCCCTCGCCGACGACACCTTCTTCATCACCGACCTGCACAGCCGGCCGATCGAGGATCCCGTCCGGCTCGAGCGCATCGCCGCAGCACTCGGCGAGCACCTGGATGGATCGGCGCGAGCGGCATCATAGGTCTGCGAGGTCTCTGCCCATGCAACGAGCGAGCACACTGTCCTGCCTTCTGGGCCTGGTCCTGCTGGCATCGCACGCGCCGGCAGCCGCGATGACCGACGACGCGCAGGCCCCGATCCCCGAGTCGCAACCGCCCGGCCCGGCCACCGAGCCGCCGCGCAGCGACCGACTGCGGGACTACGTGGACCAGGCGCGCGCCCAGCGCCGGGCGCAGATCGAGCGGCTGCGGGCGGAATCGCGTGACGACAGCGAGCGTGCCTGGCAACAGCACCGCGAATCGCTGGAAGAGCAGTCGCGCATCCATCGCGAGCAGCTGGACCGTTGGCGGGAGCCGCAGTTCCCGGTCGGCGTCCCTCCACCGGGCGAATGGAGCAATCCCTGGTACTACCGCGGCTGGTGAGGGTCCGGCGCCGCGCCGTCAGACCTTCGCTTCGGTGAACTCCAGCGCGTTGCCGTCCGGGTCCCGGCAGAACACCGCCTTGCGACCGGAGCGGCTGACCGCGTGCGGAATGCCCGACACGTCGAGCCGGAAGCGCAGCGCGTTGAGGTCCGCCACGCGCAGAGCGATGTGCCGGTCGTGGCCGCCGTGGGCCGGCCGCCCCGTGACGGGATCCGGATTGGGCATCTGGATCAGATGGATCGCGTGCACACCGGCGCGCAGCCAGGCGCCGGGGTAACCGAGATCGGGACGGCTCGGGTCGACCTCCAGTCCGAGCACGCTGCGGTAGAAGTCGAGCGATCGGCGCGTGTCCTGCACGAGCACGCTCACGTGGTCTATGCCGAGCACGAGATCGCTCACTCACCCCACCTCGTCGGGCCTGGCCGCAGCCAGGCCCCCTCCCACGATCAACAATCCGCCGAGCCACTCCCTCGGTCCAGTGTACTCTCCGGCGAGCCACGCCGAGGAGACGGCGCCCGCGACGATCTCGAACAGCAGGATCACGGTGGTGCGCTGCACCGGCAGGTGCGTCGCGCCGAACTGCACCGCCAGCGTGGCGGCCAGGAAGCCGCTGCAGCCCAGCGCGACGGTGCCGGCCCAGGCACCCGCCCGCGCATCGGGAAGCGAGTGGCCGCCGAGGCCGAGACCCAGTGCCGCGATGAGCATCACCCCCAGCCAGGAGGCGAGCGTCTTCGCGGTGACGCTGATGGACTGCAGCCGGCGGGTCTCCACCGTCGTGACGGCGAAAGCGAGGCCGGCAGTGAGGCCGAGCCAGTCGGCGCGGTCCGTCGGCAGCGGCAGGCCGAGCGCGGCGTCGTAGAGCATCAGCGTCGCGCCCAGCAGCGCCATCGGCAGCGCGACCCAGGTGCGCCGGGCCAGGCGCTCGCCCAGGACGACCCGCGCCAGCAGCACCGCCCACACCGGCGCGAGGTAGAACAGCAGCAGGACGCGCAGCACCGTCCCTTCGAGCATGCCGAGCATGAAGCCGACGTTGCACCAGCCCGCCGCGAACGCCAGCGGCAGCAGGCTCGCGTTGCGGCCCCGCAGCTCGCCGCGCCTCGACCAGTAGAGCGGCAGCACGATCGCCGTGGCGGCGAGGTAGCTGATCAGTGCCTGCCACAGCCCGCCGAGCCCGGCATCCGCAATCAGACGCAGCGGGTACCAGACGGTGCCCCAGAAGGTGGCGGCGAACAGGAGGCTGAGGACGGGGAGCGCTTGCATTGGTGCAGCTGGGGCCTTCGCCTATACTACGCGGCTCGCGAAGCGGCCCCGCCTCACGCAGATTCTGCGCGCATGAACCCCGACCTGGACCGGTTGCAGCCCTACCCGTTCGAACGCCTCGGCGCGCTCAAGGCCGGCGTGGTGCCGACCGCGTCGCTGGACCACATCGGCCTGCAGATCGGTGAGCCGAAGCATCCTACACCGGGGGTGGTGACCGAGGAACTGATCGCCCATCTCCACGGCCTGTCTGTCTATCCGACGACCAAGGGAACACCGGCCCTGCGCCGCGCCGTCGCGAGCTGGCTGACACGCCGTTTCACGCTGCCCGAGGGCAGCATCGATCCCGACCGGCACGTGGTGCCCGTGAACGGCACCCGCGAGGCGCTGTTCGCGTTCGCCCAGGCCGTGGTCGACCGCACCCGCCCCGCGCTGGTGGTCATGCCGAACCCCTTCTACCAGATCTACGAGGGGGCGGCCCTGCTGGCGGGCGCAGCGCCGCACTACGTCCCCTGCACGGCTGCCAACGGCTGGAACCCGGATTTCGACGCGGTCCCTGCCGCGGTCTGGGACCGGTGCCAGCTGCTGTACGTCTGCTCGCCCGGCAACCCGACCGGGGCCGTGCTGGACGTCGCCACGCTGCAGCGCCTCATCCGGCTCGCCGACGCCCACGATTTCGTGATCGCGGCCGACGAGTGCTACTCGGAGATCTATGCCGACGAGAGCGCCCCGCCCGCCGGTCTGCTGCAGGCGGCCGCCGCGATGGGCCGCACCGACTACGCGCGCTGCGTCGTCTTCCACAGCCTCTCGAAGCGCTCCAACGCGCCGGGGCTGAGGTCCGGCTTCGTCGCGGGGGACGCTGCAGTGCTCGAGCGTTTCCTTCTATACCGCACCTACCACGGCTGCGCGATGTCGCCGCCCGCGCAGGCCGCGAGCACCCGGGCCTGGTCCGACGAAGCGCACGTCGTCGCCAACCGCAGCGCCTACCGCGCGAAGTTCACGGCCGTGTTCGACGTCCTCGGCGATTGCCTCGAGGTCGCGATGCCGCCAGCCAGCTTCTACCTGTGGCCGCGCACGCCGATCGCCGACACCGAGTTCACGCGCGGCCTCTTCGCCCGCGAGAACGTGACCGTGCTGCCCGGCAGTTTCCTGTCGCGCGCCGTGGGCGGCCTCGACCCGGGTGCCGGCCACGTGCGCATCGCCCTCGTGGCGCCGCTGGACGAGTGCGTGGATGCCGCGCACCGCATCCGGCGCTACGTCGACTCCCTTTGACACAGCCGTTTGGAGACAGCCATGACCCAGATCCAGCCCATCATCGAGGATGCCTTCGAGCGGCGCGCCAACATCACGCCGCGGAACGTCGAGACGGCCGTCAAGGACGCGGTGATGAGCGCAATCGAGCAGCTCGACCGCGGCGAGATCCGGGTGGCGGAGAAACGCGACGGCGGCTGGGTGGTCAACGACTGGGTGAAGAAGGCCGTGCTGCTCGCCTTCCGCATCGAGGACAACGCCTTCATCAAGGGCGGCTTCACCAACTACTACGACAAGATCCCGTCGAAGTACGCCGAGTATAACGCCCGCGACTTCCGTACCGGCGGCGTGCGCGTGGTGCCGCCGGCGGCCGCTCGCCGAGGCGCCTACATCGCACCCTCGTGCGTGCTGATGCCGTCGTATGTCAACATCGGCGCCTATGTCGACTCCGGCACGATGGTCGACACCTGGGCGACGGTGGGGTCGTGCGCGCAGATCGGCAGGAACGTGCACCTGTCCGGCGGCGTCGGCATCGGCGGGGTGCTCGAGCCGGTGCAGGCCGGGCCCACCATCATCGAGGACGACTGCTTCATCGGTGCGCGCTCGGAAGTGGTCGAGGGCGTCGTCGTCGAGCAGGGCTCGGTGCTCTCAAT
>Ga0316603_10000587_pt1 | contig 18415 bp, 15 predicted proteins | sample OWC_soil_day10_n_FD_207649 | JGI IMG/M metagenome (GOLD analysis project Ga0316603, IMG submission 207649) | Wetland soil microbial communities from Old Woman Creek delta, Ohio, United States - OWC_soil_day10_noCT | ecosystem: Environmental > Terrestrial > Soil > Wetlands | place: USA: Ohio... | reverse complement strand
ATACAGAACAAATAATAAATCCCGCAAATCTGGTTTATAAGAAACCATCGGTGCTGAATGATGTCAACATGCACTATTGTCCGGGATGCAGTCATGGTGTGGTACACAAGCTGGTGGCTGAAGTGATAGAAGAAATGGATATTCAGGACAAAACTATCGGTGTTGCGCCAGTGGGATGTGCTGTTTTTGCTTACAAATACCTGGACATCGATTTTCAGGAAGCTGCTCACGGACGCGCTCCGGCTGTGGCTACTGCTATCAAACGCTTATTGCCTGACCGCTATGTGTTTACTTATCAGGGCGATGGCGACCTTGCAGCTATTGGTACAGCTGAAACAATCCACGCCTGTAATCGTGGCGAAAATATCGTGATTATTTTTATAAATAATGGTATTTACGGTATGACAGGTGGCCAGATGGCACCAACAACACTCGTTGGCATGAAAACAGCCACTACGCCTTATGGTCGCAATGTGGAACTCAACGGATATCCGCTCAATATCACCCCGATGCTTGCTCAACTCGACGGAACCTGTTATGTGACCCGCCAGAGCGTACACAATGTTGCAAATGTACGCAAAACCAAAAAAGCACTCCGGAAAGCATTCGAAAATTCGATGCTGAAAAAAGGAACATCAATTGTTGAAGTCGTTTCAACCTGTAACTCTGGCTGGAAACTGTCTCCGGAAGCTTCCAACGACTGGATGGTGGAAAATATGTTCCCCAAATATCCACTGGGAGATTTAAAGGATATTTAAATAAATAATCAGCTGTCAGCAACGTGCTGCCAGTTATTTTCAATAAAAAAAAGCACAACAGAGCTATCTGCAGATAGCTGAAAGCTATAAAAAGTATGAAAGAAGAAATATTAATATCTGGCTTTGGCGGACAAGGTGTGCTGTCAATGGGAAAAATTTTGGTGTATTCAGGCATGATGCAGGGGCAGGAAGTGAGCTGGCTTCCATCTTACGGACCGGAACAACGCGGTGGTACTGCCAACGTAACAGTAATACTGAGCGACGAAAGGATCAGTTCCCCCATTCTGAACGACTACGATACTGTAATCGTATTGAATCAGCCTTCGCTCGAAAAATTTGAAAGTAAGGTGAAACCTGGCGGTACGTTGATTTTTGACAGCAATGGTTTCCGCAAATTTCCGACCCGAACCGATATCAACGTTTACCGGATTGATGCGACCGAATATGCATTTGCCAACAACGCTTCGAAAACGCTGAATATGATTATTCTTGGTGGATTGCTGAAAATCAGGCCAATAGTGAAAGTCGAGAATGTACTGAAAGGATTGAAAAAATCACTTCCCGAACGTCACCATCATCTTTTACCTCAAAACGAGGAGGCTATAAAAGTGGGTATGGATCTGATACAAAAGTACAACTAACAATGTAAACGAAACAGGGAAAGACTTATCCGAAAGGGTAGGTCTTTTTTTTTCCCCTGATTTTGATATTTGGGTTAAGAAATGTCTTTATCTAAAAAAAATGTCATATATTTGAAAAATTTAGTTTTTGTCGGTGAAAAAAAGAAGAATAGCTCTGTGTTGAACGACATGACAAGATACAGAAACAGTGGTTTCAGTCATACAATTTTTTGTTGCGGATTTATTTTATTTTTTTGAAAGTAAGTAAAGTCATGAATATTAATTCCTTAATTTATAAAACCATTAAAAATTAAATGTATGAACTTAATTAATCGTGTAAAAAGTATTCTGATGGCTCCCAAAACTGAATGGCCGATCATTGAAACCGAACAGACAGATGTAAAAACACTGACAATTAATTACTTGTTGCCGCTGGCATTAATAACTGCTGTTGCCAGTTTTATAGGCTATGGACTTATCGGACATAATGTTTTTGGCGTTCATGTTGGCTCCACTGGCTTCGGGTTGCGTTATGCTCTAATCAGTTTGGTCAGTACTATCGGTGGTGCATTTTTAACTGCTTATATCATTGATTTGTTGGCTTCCTCCTTCGGGTCTGAAAAAAACTTTCTGCAATCTTTCAAATTGGTTGTGTATTCATACACCCCAATGCTCGTTGCAGGTGTACTGTTGATAATTCCATCATTAGGAATTCTGGCGTCATTGGCTGGCTTGTATGGGTTATACCTGCTTTATTTAGGTCTTCAACCTCTCAAGAAAACTCCTGAAGATAAAAAAGTTACCTATTTTGTGGTTAGCCTGATAGTAGTTATACTATGTTCTATTGTGCTTTCAGCTATCCTGACTTCAATATTTATTACATCAACTGTATTTTATTAAATTGAATAATGCAAATAATTTTCCTGAAATTCGTATTCCAGGAAAAATATAGTATAAACACAAAATTACTGTCAAAAAAATGAAACGAATTTTAATTCTTGTATGTATCAGTATGTTATTTTTACTCTCATCTTCTGCTCAGGGATGGATTGAGAAAGCAGGCCAGCGTGTTAAAAACCGGGTAGTTGAGAAAGTGGAAAATCGTATCGATCAGAAAGTGGATAATACAACCGATAAAGTGCTCGATAGCGTTGAGAAACCATCAAAAAAACAGAAAAAAAATAATGATAACGCGGAAGAAGGAACTGCAGATGATGTCGGTAATACAGATGAAAATGCTGAAATAAAAAGTGAAAGTCCTAAGAAACTTGAATCTGTAACAGCATATGATTTTGTACCAGGGGATAAAATACTTTTTTTCGAAGATTTCAGTCAGGATGCAATCGGCGATTTTCCGGCACTGTGGACTACCAACGGTGGTGGCGAAGTGAAAACTGTGAATAAAGCACCTGGTAAATGGTTGCACATGAATGGCGAAGATGCAGTGTATTGTTACTCGAAAGAAATTAATTTTCCCGAAAATTTCATCGTCGAATTTGATCTAATTCCCGACGATGAATATGGATACGGCATCTGCCTGACCCTGTATCAGGAAAATTCCGAAGACCCTAAGGAAGTAAATAGTGATCTTTACCCTGGACTGAGAGGATTACACATTACATCCTTGAAAGATGGATGGGAAACTAAAGGATACGATACAGATAAAGACTGGCTTACAGGGCAAGGTTCAAAAGCACCCGTAGTTACAGGGGAACCAAATCATGTCATTGTGTGGATACAAAAACGCAGAGTTAGAATATATCATCAGGGTCAGAAAGTGCTCGATGTTCCAACCAATATCTATGCTGAAACCAAATTCAACAAATTGTTATTTTCCGGTTGGGATCGGCACAGCGCACCATTTGTAACTAACATTAAAATCACGACAGCATCACCCGATACCCGCAGCAAACTGATAACCGAAGGAAAACTGGTGACTTACGGAATCACCTTCGATGTGAACAAAGCCGATATTAAGCCCGAATCCTACGGGACACTGAAAAGCATTGCCGACGTGCTGACTGAAAATCCGGGTGTGAAAGTGAAAATTACCGGTCATACCGATAGTGATGGTGACGATGCTAAAAACCTGGAACTGTCCAAACGAAGAGCTGAATCGGTTAAAAATGAGCTTAATGCGAAGTTTGGAATCGATGCTTCGAGACTAACAACGGAAGGTGCCGGTGAAACAAAACCGGTGGCTCCTAACGATACCCCCGAAAATAAAGCCAAAAACCGGCGGGTAGAATTCCTGAAACTCTAATAAAATGCTGCCTGAAGTTTTTTATCCGTTAGGAATTGAACTTCAGGCAGATTTTATCCTTAACCTTTTAATAATTATATTCCTATGAAAACAACATCTGTATTATTTGTACTCATACTAATGGCAGTGGCTGGTACGATTACGGCGCAAAAAACGGCATTCGAGTATCTGAAAAATGTACCAGTAGCACCCGATTCGGTGTGTAAATGCTCACTGGAAATCCGCCAAAACTACGAAACCTCCCTGAGTAGCCTGTACGACGTTGTAGAAGATGATATTTCAAAAAGATCAAAAGCCAACGAAGATTACATGAGTGGCAACGAAGGAAGGATTAAAGCTTCTATGATGAAAGAAATGGCTGTAAAATCGGGTATTTCGCAACAGGAACTGGAGGCAATGTCGAAAAAGAAAAAGATGACTCAGGAAGATAAACAAGCGCTCGCAAACAAAGTACTGCAGCAACACAATCTTTCGATGGATGAAGTGAAGAATATGAAAAATATGGACGAAAATTCCCGAAAAGCGTGGGCACAGGCTTATGGGAAAGAACAGATGGCTATGGCTCAGGCAAATAAAAACAATCCGGATATAAAAGCCACCAACGATAAAGCCATGAATCAGGTTGCACTCATGCAGGAACAGGAAAGTATCAGAAATCAGCTCAGTGCATTCGAAACAGAGATTACCAACCGCTACACAACTCTGCAAAATATGTCCGGAAAAGAAAAACTGGAAGCCGACCTGCAAAAGCTGAATAACGAACTTCGCTCCATCACCAGTATTTACGAATGTAACGAATGTCCTGCGCCTCCATCGGAAGATGTTAAGCACTGGAATGCAGTTATCCGGAAAATTCATGACACGAAAATTGTGTACTGCAAACAAAATACGCTGAAAATGATTGCCTATCTGAATTGGTACAAAGAAAACCTGATTAAGAATATTTCGGTGTACGACAGAGCCGAAGAAATTCAATACCAGTTGACCTCATCGGCAACCAATACACAACTGAATATACCCGCTAAAGGTATTTATTCACTCCAGGCACTGGCGGGTTATCTGTCCTCAAAGCAGAAATTATTTGAATTCAAGAATTTCGATATTCAAAACTTTGCTTCTGAATTTATGAAATAAACTTCAGGAAGTATAAAAATATCCATCCTGACCTGTGAAATGCATTTTGAAACGACGCTATCTGCAGGATCAGATCAGGAAACGGTAGGAGAAGTTGACTGGAATTTGCATCTTTTATTCTGAACTTTTTTGAACTCAAATCAATAAACATATAATTCAGCTGAAATTAAAACAGGGTTAACTTTCACAAAATGAAGTCATCTTGACTTTTTGTTTTTAAGAAAAATTCCAGAGGAATTTCATATTTGTAGTAAAAATTTGCCTCTTTTTATTCGACTCCGATAGGAGTCGTATGTAAAAAACAATCATTCTACTACAAATATGTGACTTCTACGAAGTCAAAAAACAAAATAAATGCCATTTGTTAAAAAGTCAAGATGACTTCAATATAATAACAGCAATATGGATGCAGGTGGTAAATTTGAAATGACCGGAAAAGTAGGTACGGTAGGGAAGAATGTAGAAATGTCGGCCACACTCATGGAAGGTGCCAATATTGAAAGTAAAAATGTACTTGATCTGTAAATGCTAAATAATTAATAAATTAAAGTTGTCATTGAATTTAGAAAAAATATTTTTCACCTATTAATCAATTATGGATATGAAAAAATTAATTTTTATTCTCTGTATCGGTTTTATAATCGCAGCTTGTGGACAGAAGCAGTCCGACAAAACTAAAACGGACGAAAAAGCAAAAACAGAATCTGTTGCGCAGGTAAAAAAAGGTAAAAAATACCCGATTGAAAAGGGTATAGTTTATCAGAAATCAGAAGTGATGGGCATCGAAAGCAATCCGGTGATTTATTTTGATAAATGGGGCGAATGGGAAACAACAGAAACCACAACAGCCATGGAAATGCTTGGACAGAAAATATCCACAACTTCGCTTAAAATAGTAAAGGGAGAAGATAACTGGGATATTGATATGGACAAAAAAACCGGTTCTCACTACAATCGGGCAGTCGTAATTAATCAGCTGGGTGTGGACATGGAAAGCCTGACCACCGAAATGATGGGTAAAATGAAACTGGAGAAAATGGGTGAAGAAAAATTTCTTGGCTATCCATGCGTAAAATACAAAATGAAGAACGATGAAATGAAAATGGATGTAGAGTATCTAATGTGTGGCAACCTGATGATGAAAATGGAGGGAAAAGCCATGGAAATCCCTACAAAAATTGAAATTACCAAAATTGAAGCAGTAACACCTCCGGCCGATAAATTCGAAATTCCTGCCGGTGTGAAGATAACAGAACAATAATATTCAGCTAATACCTGATCAATAATTTATTGCATAACAGCCGTTCATTCAGTGATTGCGGCTGTTATGTTTTTTAATATTCTCTAAAATGCTGTCTGCTTTTCCTGCAAACTGAATTTTCTTTGTATCTTTGAACGTTTTTTTTGTTAAAAGAGAAGATGAATATACAACTAGAGCCTGCGGCAGACATGATAAACACATTGGTGATTGAGCAGCATTGAAGTATGTAATATCTGAAACTCTTAACCTGTGTTTTTTTGATGTTAAAGTTCTTTAGAAAATTATTATAAAAATCTCAAAATCAATGAAAAATTTCAGATTTTTGAACAATATCTTCGGATGGGTGGCTTTTGCTGTTGCAGCAGTGACTTATCTCCTCACTATTGAGCCGTCGGCCAGTTTCTGGGATTGCGGTGAGTTTATTTCTTCTGCTTATAAGCTTGATGTGGGTCATCCTCCCGGAGCGCCGTTCTTCATGTTAACAGCAAAATTCTTTACTCTGTTTGCTTCCGATCCAACCAAAGTAGCCATGATGGTGAATTCATTCTCGGCAATTGCCAGTGCATTTACTATTCTTTTCTTGTTCTGGACCATCACACATCTGGCTCAGCAGGTGATAGGAAAGCGTGAAGAGGAATACTCAGCTGCAAATATTATCGGAATTTTAGGTGCTGGTATGGTTGGAGCACTGGCTTATACTTTCTCCGATACGTTCTGGTTCTCTGCCGTTGAGGGTGAAGTGTATGCTTATTCATCACTTTTCACCGCGGTGGTTTTCTGGCTTATCCTCAAGTGGGAGCGCGTAGCCGATCACAAAGGTTCCGATAAATGGCTCATTCTCATAGCCTATCTCATGGGGCTTTCCATTGGAGTTCACCTGCTCAACCTGCTGGCTATTCCGGCAATTGTACTGGTTTATTACTTCAAAAAGTACAAAGTCAATGTCAGAGGCTCAATGCTTGCGCTGCTTACTTCAGTGATCATTTTGGGGCTGGTACTTTACGGACTGATACCCGGTTTTGTGGTTGTAGCCTCTAAATTCGAACTTTTCTTTGTCAATACCCTTGGCATGTCGTTCAATTCCGGAGTGTATGTCTATATTCTCATACTGGTTGCTGCCATCGTCTGGTCGCTATACGAATCGTTCACCGAAAAGAATTACACCCGAATGGCGATATCATACATGCTGGCAGTAACGCTGGCCGGTATTCCGTTCATTAGTGAAAATGTCTTTTTGGGAATTGTAATTATTGCCGGTATGGTTTTTTTCTTCTTCCGGAAGAAGAAAAACGTAAGTGCCCGCTGGCTGAATACAAGTATGACCATGATCGCCATGATGCTGATTGGCTATTCTTCCTATTCCATCATTATGATTCGTTCGGCTGCTCAGCCTACCATGGATCAAAACTCGCCCGACAACATTTTTGCGCTAAAATCATACCTCAACCGTGAACAGTATGGCGACCGCCCGCTCATTTACGGAGCCGTATTCAGCGCTCCGCTTAAACTTGATGTTCAGGGAAATACCTGTGTACCGGTTGCTGATAAAACACCCATTTATTGCCCCAAACCCAAAAAAGATGTGTCCGAAAAAGATGAATATATCGTTTCGGGTTATAAGAGCGATTATAAAATGGACAAACGCTTTATGATGCTGTTCCCCCGTATGTACAGCAGCGACAAATCGCATGTTTCGTATTATACGGCAAACTATGTGAGAAGCGGAAAGAAAATCAGCTATGATTTTTGCAGTCAGGAAAAGAGCGATGTGATGCCTACTTTTGGCGAAAACCTCAATTTCTTCCTCGATTATCAGGTTAATTTTATGTACTGGCGTTATTTTATGTGGAACTTCAGTGGTCGCCAGAACGATATTCAGAGCTATGGCGAAATTGAACACGGTAACTGGATTACCGGAATACCTTTTATAGATAATATGCTCGTTGGTAATCAAAGCAATCTTCCAACCGAACTCAAAGAAAATAAAGGTCACAATGCCTACTTCATGTTGCCGTTGATACTGGGAATACTCGGACTTTTCTTCCTGCTCAATTCAGGTAAGAAAGGCAATCATGCCTTCTGGATTACCGGGTTGCTTTTTGTGCTCACCGGTCTGGCTATTGTGGTTTATCTGAACCAAACCCCTTACCAACCCCGCGAACGGGATTATGCCTATGCAGGTTCATTTTATGCATTCAGTATCTGGATCGGACTGGGAGTACTCGGTGTGATACAGTTGCTCGATAAATACCTCCCCAAAAGAGTAAGCGCTATGCTTGCCGCTGTTGCCTGTCTGGGTGTACCTGTGCTCATGGCAGCACAAAACTGGGATGATCACGATCGGAGCAACCGTTATACAGCCCGCGATTTTGGTCAGAATTATCTCAATTCCTGCAAACCAAATGCTATCATCTTTACCAATGGTGACAACGATACTTTCCCGCTCTGGTACAATCAGGAAGTGGAGGGTGTTCGTACTGATGTTCGGGTATGTAACCTCAGTTACCTGCAAACCGACTGGTATATTGATCAGATGAAACGCGCTTCATATAAATCTACTCCGCTGCCCATTTCGTGGGAACCCAAGGACTATATCTCCGGTAAAAATGAAGTCATGCAGGTGGAAGATGTGTTGCAGGGACAGTCGCTGGATATGAAAACAGCATTCGATTTTATCAAAAGCGATGATCCGAATACCAAAATTGAGGGAGATGGATTCTTCCCCTCAAAACAGCTTTTTCTGCCCGTTAATGCAGATGAAATAGTTAAGAATGGAACTGTAGCTGCAAAGAAAAAAGCCGAAATCGTTCCGCAAATGGTTTTCGATCTGCCATCGCGTCTGACTAAAAGCGAAACCATGATGCTCGAAATGATCAAGGAAAACAACTGGAAAAGACCAGTTTATGTGGCAGTAACCGTTGCCGAAGAATACTATCCTTCTTCAGTAACCAAATACTTTGAACGCACCGGTCTGGCTTATCATGTGGTTCCGGTGGGTCAGAAAGTTGAAGGAGTTACTAACGTGAACACGGATGAAATGTACGAAAACCTGATGACGAAGTTCAAATATGGTGGCATCGATAATCCGGATATTTATATCGATGATAATATCATGCGTATGTGCCGTACACACCGGGCAATGTTTGCTTACCTGATTGAAGCATTGGTCAACGAAGGTGATACAATCCGGGCAAGGAAAGCATACAAATACTGCGAAAAAGTAGTCCCTGCTGCAACCGTACCACACGATTATTCATCCAATATGCTTGCACATTATTGCTTCAAAATGGGATTGATTAACGAAGGTAACAAAATACTGGACGATGTGGCAAAAACCAGCGTGGAATACCTGACCTGGTATTCGGGCTTAACACCATCGCAACAAAACGGATCCGGCAGTTCTATCGGTCGCAACCTGGCCATTCTGAATAATGTGTTACAAATCAGTCAGGAAACTCCAGGAAAGAAGATATTCAACAAGTATCTGCCGGTTTTTGAAACATTTGCAAACAAATATCAATCAGCACAATAAAAATATAACTTCCCGTGACAGTAATATCTCTTACTGTTGCGGGAAGTTTCAGAATATAAAATGCTTCAGGTACCGGAGATTGTAAAATCACTCTTTAAAAACGTGGTATGGCGGATCAATCCAGCCGGGAAAGACATTTATCTCACCTTCGATGATGGGCCGCATCCTCAGGTTACACCTCAGGTACTTGATATCCTAGATCGTTACGGGGTGAAAGCCACTTTTTTTTGCGTAGCTGAAAATGTAAGCCGTTACCCCGAAGTATTCAATGAAGTGAAACGCAGGGGACATGCAGTTGGCAATCATACATTCAATCATTTGAAAGGTTTTGATACTCCGGATGATGAATACCTGAAAAATATAAAAAAAGCATCGGAGTATATCGACAGCAAATTATTCCGGCCACCACACGGACGGATTAGACTTTCACAAATCAAAGCGCTGAAAAAGAATTTTCGAATAATCATGTGGGATTTTATCACCTATGATTATGATAAGAATATCGAGCCTGAACGTATTGTGAATGAAGTGAAAAGACGCAGCCGGAATGGGTCAATCGTGGTGTTTCACGATTCGCTCAAAGCCGAAAAAAACATGTTGAGTGCACTGCCTGAAGCGTTACAGTACTGGCTGGAAGAAGGTTATGAAGTGAGGAAAATATCAGGTTAAAATGTAATAATTTTGTTGACTGTTGCAGATTTCTTAGTTAAAACAGGAATAACACTTTTTTATAATAATGAAGGAATCGATTTTACACTATGTATGGCAATACAGGTTGTTTGAGGCTTCGCAGCTGACTACAACACGCGGTGATAGTGTGGAGGTGATTGACCCGGGAAAGTTGAATACCGATGCCGGACCCGATTTCTTCAACGCCAAACTTAAAATTGATGATACACTCTGGGCAGGTAATATTGAAATACACAAACAGAGTGCCGATTGGAAAAAACATAATCATCAGAATGACAAAGCCTATGACAATGTTATCCTGCATGTGGTGCAGAAAGCCGATGCTGACGTGTTCCGGTCAAACGGTGAGTTAATACCCCAGATGGAGCTGGCAGTACCGGTTGATATTCAGACACGATACGACGATCTGATTACCAGCCGAAAATGGATAGCCTGCGAAGATAAGATCCACCTGGTTCCGTCCATGCTTATCAGCAGCTGGAAAACGGCTCTGCTAACCGAACGCCTGGAGAGAAAAATTGCCTTCATCGAAATCATGCTCTCGCAGTCGCAAAATCACTGGGAAGAAGCTTTTTATATTTCTCTGGCGCGCAGTTATGGTTTCTCAACCAACAGCCAGGCGTTTGAAGCGATGGTCAGATCCCTGCCGCTTGCTGTTCTGGCCAAACATAAGGATAACAGTTTTCAACTTGAAGCGCTGTTGATGGGGCAGGCCGGGTTTCTCGAAAAGTCCGTTGAGGACAAGTATCAGTCGGAACTACAGAAAGAATACCGCTTTTTGCAAACAAAATACGGACTGAAACCGATAGAAGTATCGCAGTGGAAGCTGCTGAGACTCCGGCCTGAGAATTTTCCTACGATAAGGCTGGCGCAATTTGCATCACTGATACACCGGTCTTCGAAATTATTTTCATTAATTCTCGAAACACCCGACTGTCAGGGTTTACGAAAGCTCTTTGATACCGAAGTTTCAGATTACTGGCAGAAACATTTTCTGTTTGGACGAGAAAGCCGCGTTTCCAGGAAAAAAATGGGCAATAAATCGATTGATGTGTTATTGATAAATACTGTAATACCTTTTATCTTTGCCTGGGGAAAAAAGAAAAATGATGAAAACAGAACGGAACAGGCTATCCGTCTGCTAGAAGAAATAAAGCCCGAGAGTAACTCAATTGTACTCCGCTGGGAGAAACTCGGGATAAACTGTGAATCGGCTTTCGACTCACAGGCGCTTCTGGAGTTGAAGAAAAATTATTGTGAGGAAAAGAAATGCCTGTTGTGCCGGATAGGGCATAAAGTGTTGATAATTAATAAGCAATGAAGAAATACATTCGAAACATAAAATTCCTGGTTGCAGCTGCTATAACTGTTGTTGTTGTGTATGCCTGTGCTAACCGCGGACAAGGCCCTCAGGGAGGTCCGAAAGACGAAACACCTCCAAGCGTGGTCAAATCTTTCCCCAACAATAAATCGCTGAATGTGAATAAGGGAAAAGTGGAAATCATTTTCGACGAAAATGTTAATGTGCTGAAGGCATCCGATAATGTTATCATTTCGCCACCGCAGCGTATGGTCCCCGAAGTAAAATCGTACGCGAAGACGGTTACGGTACAGCTCAATGATACATTAATTCCCAATACGACCTATTCCATCAATTTTGGAGACGCTATTGTGGACAACAATGAAAGCAATCCGCTGAAAAACTACTTTTTTGCCTTTTCTACCGGCAACGAAATTGATACCATGCAGATAGCAGGAACCGTGATTGATGCGCAAAATCTTAATCCGGTACCGGGTGTTACTGTGGGTATTTACGACGATTTGACCGATACGGTTTTTATGAAAAAACCCTTTCTGCGAATTTCCCGTACCGACAACATGGGACGGTTTACAGTGCCCAATGTGCGCAATGGCAAATACCGGGTATATGCCCTCACCGATGGTAACAGGGATAATTTCTATCAACCCGGCGAAGCGCTTGCCTTTAACCGATCAATTTTTACCACTACGTTCGAAAATTACATGAGGTCTGATACTCTCTGGAAAGACAGTGTTACAGTGGATACTATCATGTCTGTTCCGGCTATCAGATATCTGCCCGATAATGTCGTACTCCATTATTTTAAGGATGAAACAACCCGGCAATATCTTGTAAAATCGGAACGCACAGTTCCTCACCGGATTTCTATGTTTTTCAATATCGCTGCTGATCATTTACCAGAAATAAAAGCGCTGAATGTAGCTGATTGGGACAAAAAAATACTTTTACAGAAAAACGAAAAACAGGACTCGCTGACTTACTGGTTTACTGACTCTACGCTGATAAAAAATGATACCATCAACCTTGAAGTGAAATACCTCAAGTCTGACTCTGCATTTCAACTGAAGCCCCAGACTGATACCATCAGTTTTGTGATGAAGAAGCCTAAAGTGCGTACTTCAACAAAGCCTTCACAAAAGGTCAAAACGGAATACCTGACCATTAATTCCAATTTAACACCGCAGTTTGAGGTTTATAACCCCATAACGCTGAATTTTGATGTGCCCATTAAAAGTATCGACACCGCCAAAATTCATTTCTACCAGATGAAAGATACGATACAGACACCGTTAAGTTTCCGGCTGCAACGAAGCGACTCTATTGGAATGAAATATATAATCCGGCATAAGTGGATACCGGAAACAACTTACCGTCTGGTGATCGACTCTGCGGCTTTTTTCAGCCTGTATGACCGCTGGAACGATAAGTTAAAAAGTGAATTGAAAATAAAATCGCTTGATGAATATTCAGGTCTTAAACTTCATTTGAAAAATTTCGAGCCTACGGCAATTTTCCAGGTTGTGGATAAAAATGATCAGGTAATTCGTACTGCGCCTGCACTTGAGAAGGGTACCTTAATTGAACATCTTACACCCGGTGATTACTATGTCAGGCTTTTTATTGACCGTAACCGCGATGGCAAATGGACAACCGGTAGTTATCTGCTCAGTCGGCAACCGGAGGAAGTGTATTATTATCCGAAACTGCTGAAACTAATTAAGAACTGGGAATTTGAAGAAACCTGGGACTATAATGCTGTGCCGTTGCTCCAGCAAAAACCGAAAGACCTTATCAAAACGCCTAAAGGCAGCGGAAATGAAAATAATTAAACCGATTACAGCCGTTTTGAATAAAAGTTATTAATTTTGTAAGACAAATCTACATAGAGCAAACGCTCAATTGACAGAGCACTCCGTTCCAAAACGGAGAGGTAGTGTTAAGTTGTATTTTTGATTTTTTACGTATGCGGCAATAGCTCAGTTGGCAGAGCGTTGGCTTCCCAAGCCGAAGGTCGCGGGTTCGAACCCCGTTTGCCGCTCCAGTATAATAATAAAGGCTGCCTGTTTGATCTGCCCCTCAAAAAGTTGGACAGATTAATAATAAAAATTTAATTGGACTGAGTTCGGAACATAACCGGACTTAGTCCTTTTAGTTTATCTTTGATTCTAATGCTGTTATAATAAATATACTTTTCAAGTTCAGTTTCAAAATGCTTAATGGATGAAAATTTCTGCAAATATAGCAATTCAGACTTAAGAATTCAGAAGGTTTTCGGAACCAGCGACCAGTGCACAAAGTTTTTACTATTCAAGAACATATCTGTAAGGACGGGAGCGTAGCTCTGTCATCTGTATTTCATATCACTATTGTCCGATAAAGTTTAATATGTTGCCACGCTGTGGCAAGAAATCTTATTTTTCACATCTTACTACAAAGATTTAGCCACTCTGTGGCTGTTCTTGCAACAGCGTTGCAAAATATTTGTAGCAATTTGGTAACGAGAGGAAAGCAAGCCCCTGCGGGGCTTAATATCCTTATTAGTTTCGATTACAGTAAATTAGAGGTGTTTTTGTGTTTTTTGTCGGACAATAATAATTTCATATAATTAACACACCACACTTCACTCCGATTGTTTTTTAATAATAATCTTTTCACAGTATCAATGATTAAACCATTCAGGTGCTAAAACTGATACTCATATAAAATTAATCATTAAATAATATTTCACATTATTTGCCAAATCAAAATATTATTAATATGTTTGTCAAGTCTAAAAAAATAAAAATTATGCAAACAATCTACCCGACGCTAACAAACATTAACTTCCAGACAGTTGGCAGTGTTAATATTATTGTTAGAGAGAGAGAGAGAGAGAGAGAGAGTAAGCTTTATCGACAAAATTTCAGGAAAACCAATCAGTTTTCTTGTTGTAAATATATGCCTTTGAAAGGAACGCGGGTTTCTTTCGGAGGCATTGTTGTTTATATACCCGTTTGACAAAATAGCCGGAAGCATCCCGATATTGCATCTCCTGGTTGCGAAATCGTATCTCCTGGTCGCGAAATCGTATCTCTTGGTTGCGAAACCGTATCTCGTGATAGAGAAATGGCATCTCATGGTTACGAAATGGCATCTGTTGATAAAGAAGTCGCATCTATTGATACCGAATTTAAATCTCTTAGTACCGAAACGACAGCTCACGTTGCCGAAATGAAATAATGTACTTACGATAATATCAACTATTAATTATTTTAATTCCTAAATTGAACAATTATGACAAGAGTAGAACTGAACCAATTCAACATGATGCAAAGTGTAGATCAATTCTTCACGATCAATCACTCACTTATCAGCAGTAATCCCGCCATTGTGTCAACTGCCGGCAAACTGAAATCACTTATTGGTGATATCAATGCGCTCAGTCAGGTACAAGCTGTCAGCACAAAAACCGAATCGACCATCAAAGCCAATGCCAGAAACAGCATGATTGACAACGTGCTCAAAGTGGCGGCTGGAATGTCGGCACATGCTGCCACTACGGGCGATACCCGCTTGAAAATGACAGCCGACATCGTATCTTCCGATCTCAAAAAGATGCGGGATTCTGATCTTGTAATTAAAATCCGTGCCCTGTACGACGCGGCATTACCCGTTGCCACCGAATTGGCAGTTTGGGGTGTTGTACAGGCGGACATTGATAAACTGAACACCGATGCCGGACAGTACACTGCTCAAAGTCCCGACATACGCAACCTGAAAGTAAAAACCGTACAAGCCACTTCCGATCTCAAGGCAAAACTTGATGAAGCCAACGCTCTTATCAAAAACAACCTTGATGCCATGATGCTGCCATTCAAAAACCTCAATCCGTCACTTCATGGTGAGTACCTGAATGCACGCGCCATCATCAACCGCGCTGCCACACAAACACCCGCACCTCCCAAAGAAGGGTGATGAAAATATCAGCATAACAGATACTGACAGTTTGCATCCTGCAAACATTAAAACCACTACCCCTCGTTTTGTAAACGATGGGGAAGTGGGAATTATTTCTTATAATATTCCTGTAAATTCTGTCGGATTACTGAATATTATCGAATTTCGTAAAACAGAAAGAATGAAAAAATACTGTTTATTAATTCTACTCATTAATATTATAACTAATTTGTACGCAGGCTATCCCACTTCTTATTATTGTACTATTACAGGAAAATCAGGTGCACAACTCAAAACAGCTTTGCATGATATTATCTGTCAGGATACTACACACTATCTTAAATACGGTTCAGGCGTAAATCATACATGGCAAGGATTTTATTCCACCGACAGGGATATTACAAATAACAGCGTGGTAGATATGTATTCCAATAGTATCAGGTATTTTGCTGCTAATTATATGGAAATGGGCTATCCCGGTTTTGGACAAACAATCCATATCGAACATAGCGTACCAAAAAGCTGGTGGAAATGTGATATTGATCACCCTGACTGTGCTGCCGAAGACTTAAATCATTTGTATCCGGCTGACGGAAGTACTAACTCCTCGAAAGGCGATAATCCATTGGGAGTTGTAATGGGAAAACCCACAAAAAACAATGGAGTTAGTAAAATTGGTCCTGCCACATATAATGGATATACTGGCAATGTGTTTGAACCAGCCGACCAATACAAGGGAGATTTTGCCCGATCCTATTTTTATATGGCAACTGCTTTCGAACATTACGCAGACAAATGGGATACAACCAAACCTGAAAACATGATGGAAGCAAATACATATCCCACGCTTAAACCCTGGGCTGTCAGCTTACTTCTTCAGTGGAACAGGCAAGACCCTGTCAGTCCGAAAGAACTTACACGAGTTGAAAAAGTATATTCAATTCAGAATAACAGAAATCCATTTATTGACTATCCCGAATTAGCAGAATACATCTGGGGTGATAAGATCGGGCTAAACTGGGGTATAACGGCAACTATTATTCAGGAAAATGTTAGTACTATAAAAATTGTACTCAATCATGCTTCAAATTCTATTCAACTGCTATCTGATGAAAATTTACCGGTAAACATATACATTTATTCTGTTGACGGAAAACTTATTTTACAGCAAAGTACCTCATCAAACACATATCTTACTGTGCCACAAATGCAAAGAGGAATATATATTGTAAAACTAACATCAAATTATCAGGTTGTGACACAAAAAATTATTCTTTAATTTCAAGCTTTTAATATACTAAATTTAGTGCTTATGATACACTTTTCATGTTTCAGCTTTGTCTCCAATTTGATGGCAAAGCCCAAGAATACAAAAGGCCGGATGATATTAACAGGATTTCTATTCATCTCCTGTATGATCCAGGCAAAAGACTTCGTACTGATCAACAAAATCATGTACGACAGCCCTTTGAACGAACAGATAGCTATGGGTGATCCATACAGTAATGGTGAGTTTGTAGAGCTTTACAACGCCGGTGTCAATGACGTTAATTTAACCGGATGGACGATGCGTGGAGGTGGAATCTCAGAAATATACAATTTTCCTACGAACACCATCATGAAACCGAAATCGTTTCTTATCGTAGCCTACCAATACAACAATACCAGTTTCACCTTGGCTCAGCTATACACCGGATTGGTGGCGAATACCAACAACCAGATACTGTATCAGCGGAAAATAATCTTAAGCAATTCGGGAGAAAAGCTGTATATACGCGACAACAATGGAGCAACCAAAGACAGTATATATTACGACGGCACATCGAGTAAAACCAAACCCAACCGATTGAGCGCCGATAATGCAGACGATATCTCCGGGAACTCCTGCGTATGCCTTCAACGCAAAACAGCCGTTTTTGACAACGACGCCTCTGCCATAACCAACAACTTAGACTGGTGCACAGCTATCGTCAATCCGTTTCAACTCTACAGTTCATTTATCCCGCCTGCGTTGCCGGGATTGGGAGTTCAATATACGTATGATTCTGATGGAAATTTGTATAAACGAAAGATTTTTGAAGTAGGAGCTCCACAGGGAGTTAAACATCAAACCACAGATAGTATTAAACCCATAGAAGATCAATTAGAAGAACAGAAAATCATAATTTATCCCAATCCTACCAATGGAATATTCAGTATAGAAATAAGCCAATTAAATGATTTGGATAATAATTATTATCAATTATACTCAACTACGGGCACTATATTACGTCAAAGTAATATCCAAAATGAAATTATTGATTTTAATATTACATCCTACCCTTCAGGTACTTATTTGTTGAATATTTATCTGGGTAAAAATGTTTCTTTATGGAAAGTGATAAAAAAATAATCGAATATTATATGAAAACAAGATATATACTAATAACAATCGTTTTAGTTTTAATTTGCAAAGCAGGATATGCTCAGTCTAATAGTAGTGAGTTGATAATGAGTGACACAGAAGTAAATAATTTCCTGTCGGCAACCAACACAGCTAACCCTCAAGCACTCACTACAATCAATACTTCTTTAGCAGTAGGTGAAATTCCAATATCCTCTTCTGTTAGCCCTTCCGGTGCTAAATGCTATCATGTACCTATAGATATTGTACCTGGCAGACAAGGTTTCCAACCTAATATTTCTTTAGCTTATAATAGTCAGGCTGGAAATGGATTAATGGGGATGGGATGGAATATTAGCGGTTTATCTGTGATAGAAAGGGTAAATAAAAATAATTTCTTCGACGGAAAGAATGCGACACCCAATATCTCCATTGATGATGCTTTTGCATTGGATGGGAACAGGTTAATTGAAAAAAGCAGGACAACTACAGAAATAGAGTATGAGACGGCAACCGG
>Ga0316603_10000586_pt1 | contig 18433 bp, 13 predicted proteins | sample OWC_soil_day10_n_FD_207649 | JGI IMG/M metagenome (GOLD analysis project Ga0316603, IMG submission 207649) | Wetland soil microbial communities from Old Woman Creek delta, Ohio, United States - OWC_soil_day10_noCT | ecosystem: Environmental > Terrestrial > Soil > Wetlands | place: USA: Ohio... | reverse complement strand
TTTCGTATAACTGAAAAAACCACTTCGGTACTGATTTAAACACCACACAACTGTTGTGGTTAAGAGGGCTGTAACCCATCACATTCATGTATATGGTATGGATAATCGAAATGCCAATTACACCAAAAACAAGAATACGGGAATTGAGATGAAGCCGGGGATTTTTATCGGGAGAAACAACGGGTTTTCTGCTGGTCATGAAATGATTATTAGTAATAATGAATTAAAAAGTATGTAAGGAATGATTTTATTCAACAGGGAATAATTCCTGTTTAAATAAATCTTCCTTGTCCACCCTGCGAATGATGGTTAGTCTTCCGGATTTTTTAGCAGTTTCCAGCACCGAGAGTGTAATATGTGCCGTCCAGAGACCTTTTGAAAGTTCCTTCCAGTCGGACAATTTCTCTTTTTTAAGCCCGCTCATATAAATTTTCACTTGCTTCATCCCTTTGGTGCAGGTTTCCGGTCGTGTTTTGACGATGATGTTCAATTCTATTTTGTCACCGGGTTTATAAGTCTGTAAGCGGGGAGTGGTGTATTCAAGCCGGATCTGACCTGTCAGTTGAATGCAAAGTACTGCTAAAAAGAAAAGTATGGACGATATTCGCTTCATCGTTTATTTCACTCTTGAAGCTCCCGAATTACCGTCCACATATTTATCCTTCACATAAAGTGCAATGGCATCATACGAGCATTTATTATAACATTCGCCACAACCGACACACTTTTTAGGATCAATTATTACGGTTGTTTCATATTCAAATCCTTCAGATGTAGTCCGGTAGATGGAATCAACCTGTATAGCACCATATCCGCAAACTGCCACACATTTCATGCAACTGGTACACTTGTCTGTGTCAATTTTATAGTACTGGCTGAGTTTTTCGCAGGCATTGAATACAATGGCAAAAAGCAGAATGGAAAAAAAAGATATTTTAATTATTTTTGTTTTCATACAACTCCATTTTTTTAAAAGATGAAACGTACCTCCACTTTTCCCCAGGGCGAAGCATCTTTCAGGTATCTGAATTCACTACCATCCACTGACAACGTGGGATGTTCGATGTATCCTCCATAAGCCGTTATCAAAATGTTTTTTCCGAAATTCTTTGAAAATGAAAGGTCAAACTCTTTCATACGTGCAGGAACGGTATTGAAATTATCGGCGATGAACCCCGATGTTTTTCCGGTCTGAAGGGCAGCCTGTAGCTTCACCGATGATTTGATGGTCGGGAATGAGTGCTTAATTCCTGCCTGAAAAAACGGAAGTTCAAGGGCGTCGAGGCGCAATACATCACCGGCAAAAACATTGCTGTAAGAATTTAGAGCAACAGCTCCGTCCGAGATTTCATGCAACCCGTAATATCTGGCCATCAGTTTGGTAAGTTGTCCGCCCGACCAGTTAATATCCTTGTTTACCTCGATATTGTACAATAGGGCATGATTATTCTCTGCAGCCTGATAAAGCAATTCCGGTTTCAGGTTAATGCCCGCCAAACTTGCACTGCCGTATATGCCGGTAATAAAAGGACTGATTGTTTTCCCGCTACCGAATTCATAATAAGCCAGCCCGCCGACTTCATTCAGTTTGAAAATACTTTTCGAAATATCGGAACTAGAAAATTCTGAACTGAATTCATCGCTTCCACCAGATGATGGAACGTAAGTAAGTGAAACCATCGACACGTTGGTTTGACCGAACTTATTGCCGATGAGAGCACGTTCACGTCCCGGAACCACGTTGATCAGGTAACCCACAGTGCAGAAAGTGCCGTTTCTTGATGCTTGTTTCAGTACCGAACCGCCCAGCAGGTTCAGATTAAAATTTCCGAATGTTGCTTTATAGTTTGCTCCGGCCATGCGTTCGTTTATCAGAAAATAATCGTCACTTTTGGTGGATTGCAGTCCAAGCGTTAGTTTGTTATTATCGTTCGAATAACGGTAAAATGCTTCTCTCATCCCGAATTTGAGTGCCTGCGAGTTGGTTATATTCAGGCTGTCGTTACGCACCCAGTTTTTAACTCCGCCTTCTACATAGAAGGTATGATGATTGATGCTGTAATCCAGCCCGCCAAAAAGCATCAGGTTGGCAATTTTGTAATCACCGATAAATCCGCCCGAAGTGGTTATTTCAGAAGTCCACATCAGGTTGCTTCCCCCGATTGGTTTCAAAGCTGCACCCATACGGCTCGGACATTCCCACTGTGCATAACCCTGCACTGCGAAAAACATAATCAGCACGACAGATATCACGTTTCTCTTACGAAAGATTCTTTTTACATGCAGAGCATCCTGCTTTTTGCATGAAGACATACATTCGCCACACATAATACAATCTTCTTGTTTAAGGGTTGTTGTTTTATTTTCGTAAATCATAGCGCGTACTGCACATTGATTGCAGCACATTTTGCAGTTGATGCAAGTGGCGTCTTTATTAAGTTTTTTTGCACCGGGTATCTGTGAAACCCAACCCAGAATTAGCCCGACAGGACAAACCGTACGGCAGAATGGACGATGGATAAGCAGCGAACTGACAATAAGTATCGGCAGGAGAACCCATCCCAGCCAGTTGGCAGAGAAGAGGTTGAAGGCAACCTTGAAAGGATCATATTCACAGAAGATATTGGTACGGGTGATGAGCATCTGCAGTATCCAGATCACAAAAACCGAAATCTGAATAATTTTCAGGGTTCGCTGTGTCTTTCTTCCCGTCAGAAAGCTGAATTTCGAACTGCGTCCGATGAGTTCCTGAAGGGCTCCGAGATGACACAGCCAGCCGCACCACACTTTGCCGAATAGATAGGTTGCAGGTATTAAAACCAGAAACCAGAGCAAACTTTCCCAGGCAACAGGAACTCCAAAAATCATCAGAACACCGTTTTGAAACGAGGATATCATACACGGACAAGCTCCACGGTAAAATCCGAGATAGATTACCGAAGCTAACAAAAAGAAACCACGGGTTTTCCGAAACCACTCATATTTTATCAGAAGACTTATCAACCCCAGTATCAGAAAGATAGCAAGTGGCTCATAAATCATTGTATAATTTATTTTACGGGTAACTTCGCTTTGTGTTGGGTCAGTTTTGGCATTTTCAGCAGAAAATTCACTTGTATCTGTACTGAATTCATTTTTTGATGCATTGGTAAATTCATCGGAATTACCACTTTTGAATTCATCGGAAGGAGTTGCTTTAAATTCATCGGTTTCAACCGCAGCAATCGCGGCCGTATCTTTATCTGCTATTACCGTTCCAACCGACTCAAATTCGCTGCCGGGTGAAGTGAACGTATTTTCAGTTCCTTTATTCCCGGCAATCGGACAGTTTTCAGGAATATTTTCCTGCTGCGAAAAGAAATAGGGTGCAGCAAAATAACTGGCCGCTACAGCTCCTGAAATTAGAACTCCCAGCAGAAGTATGTAGAGTTTCTTTTTTCCTGCATATAACCAGATGCTTCCCAGTAGTACCAATACAGCAATAATAATGGTATTGATCATACCGGCAACAGAATGTTCCGAAGCGTAATAATTGCAAGTGCTGCAGTCCTCCGCCAGGTTCAGTTTACGGGCAATGCTGTCGGCTACCTGTTGCGAAACTTCGGCATGTGCTGTAAAGGGCAACGTAACGACCAAAAACAGCAAGAGCAGAATGATAATCTTTTGTTTTTTTATCACGCTAATAAATAATGATGTAAGTGATTGATATTTAGAATATACGGGATAATCCGGCTTAATCTTTAGGCAGAGTGAAAACGCCATAACCACCATCCTTTTCGCAGGAACGGGTTGCAGTAAGCATTATTTTCTTGCTGTTATCCTTATTTGCCTTTGCTTTTATCTGGCGGGTGAAAACCATGGGTGATTCTTGTTTCCAGTCGGTAGCGCCAACTATTTCCATCCCTTCAAACTTGAATTTGGTGTCTTTAGCAGCAACTTTGCAATTGCGGTGTATAAGTGACAGTTTAACGTTGATCACAAATTCATCTCCCGGTTTAACTGATGTTTTATTGTCCTTGGTGGTAAATTCAAAATTACAGGCACTTACAACAGAGATGCTGAAAAAAAGAAAAAATGCTGACAAAATTAATTTATTCATAAATGTGAGTTTTGTTTTTAATGCGGAATGAATATCTTATTTAAATTTAAAAAAGTTTATTGGAATAACGATGATAGATGCATCTTATTATATATTTGTGATATTAAAATAATATACTGCAAATTTACAGTTTTAATTTTAACTATCTTATTAAGTACAATTATTTTTAGATAATTTTCTTCAATCCGGTAATTTTTTATGAAAAAAATCTTTCTTTCGACTTTAATCTTTCTTCTATTTTGTAATCTAACTTCTGGCCAGACAAATGGCCAACTCAAGGTTAATTTTACCACATTGACCTATTCTGGCGTTTATAAGCCAAAACATATTCTGGCTGTATGGGTATCAAAAGCCGATGGAACTTTTGTGAAAACACTGATGGCTTTTACCAATGAAACCAAATACCGGCAATACCTGACTAAATGGAAAACTGCGACTTCTTCAACCTATAACATGGTAGATGCCGTTACGGGAGCAACGTTGAACACACATGGTTCACTTGCCTGTAACTGGGATTGTACAGATGTTTCGAAAGCAGTACAAAATGACGGAGAATATCGTGTAAACATAGAATTTACCGAGTCCAATGCAGCCGGTAAAATAGCAACTATTTCGTTTAACAAAAGCTCAACACCCGCTTCTACATTTACCAATATAACCACATCAACCAATATAACTCAGATTAATGTAGTCTGGTCACCGGTTAATACAGCTGTAGATAATGTTGATGATGACACCTATTATAAGATATATCCCAATCCGGTAAATTCATTGTTATTTGTAAGTGGAAACGACATCCGTCAGGTATCGTTGTATGATATGCAGGGCAAGAACATACTGAATACGACCGAAAATCAACTTGATTTCAGTCATTACAAACCGGGTACGTACCTGATTAAAATAAGAACTGACAAAGGCATAGTCATGCGAACAGCACTTAAAAAATAATTTTTATATCTGATGTGTGCTGAGCTAATTTGATTTCGGTATAATACATTGAGATGTAAAAAATGAGGTATAAATATATCCCGCTCCAATTCAAATATTCAACAAAGTTGAATGACAATTTCATTACTTATAAAGTTAGTATACAAGGGGCTGATCTATATAAATAACAATATCAATATCAATAGATTGATATATACAATCAAAGCAAAGGGAGTGATGGATGTAGCGCGCTGCTTTCACCCAGGCATACACGTTCGATGTCAGCAGCTGCAACCTCTTGTTAACATATCCTTATCATGTTTCATTTCCTGATCCAAAAATGAAATAATATTAATTAAAAAATGAAATAAGATTATTTACATGAATTTTTTCATATTTTTGTGTGATATAAGGCTGCATCAGCCTGTATGAAGCAAAACAAAAGATATTGACTTATTCTGAAAAACACATTTTATGAAGAGACTTCTCTTGCTTCCATTTCTTATCGGGCTTATATTTATATCGTGCGAACCGGTACCCGAAGACCTTACCACCAAGGTAGTATATAATTTCAGCATCAATAGCAAGGAATGGCAAGTACATACCGATGCTGCCGGTCTTAACCGGTATTACTCATGCAGTCTGCCTGTGAGCAACCTGAATAGTAACGTCTACGACGACGGAGCTGTGATAGCCTATATCGTGATGGACGGATACCAGCAGGTGTTGCCATACATTCGTCATTACGAAAACAGCAAGGGTGAGAGATGGACACGCACCGTTGATTTTGATTTCTCCGATGGAGCTGTCAATTTCTATGTCACCAATTCTGATTTTGCTGTTGATTCTCCGGGTAACATGGATTTCCGTGTAGTCCTCATGTGGTAAGCACCCGGTATAAACTGCATGGATTATTCTGTATGAATTATAATTCAGACCAACGGGTCGTAAATAATAACCAACCACTTTAGTACCTAAAAAAATAGCACATTAATCAATATCCTGTATTTGTGCATATTATAAATGGGTACTGAAGAGGACCTCGTCCGGTGAGCCAAAAAATCAGTGAGAAAGGCGTTAAAAATCGTCCTTGTTTGAAGTTGAAGTTCGTAGTGCAATTTTCCAAAGATATTGAGATATTCGACGAACTTCAACAAGTTTGGACGATTTAGCCGGTCGAACGCCAATTTTTTGAGTGAAGCGGGCGAAGTCTTGACTTTTTTTGCTTCGTTTTTTGTGTCAAGACAAAAAATGAAGTGGGGTTTGGGGTAAGCCACAAATATATAAATATTTAGTTATCAAAATATTAATAGAAAATAATATTTTGTCATATACTAAAACCAACTATTAAAATTTATCATGTTTGACATTCGTAAAATTCAGGAACAGGTAGTTTTCGGAGCTGTGAAAGAAGCCAGCGACGATAAAACAGCCCGGAAAATAGTTTACGGCGACAGTAACACCTCTGCTGTCGAAGATGATCCCTCGTGGGTAAAAAACACCATGCAGCGGCTCGAAAATTATTTTGACCCGCAATCCGTAAAGAAAATCAGAATGAATTGTCAGTGTGGCTACGGTATGGACGAAAAGCTCAGTCTGGTCAGGGAACTGATGCAGACGGCCCGGAACATGGACGAATTTGCCAATAAGGAAAAGGCAAGGGCAGCCGGATTGTCGTATCAAAACGGTGAACTTTACCTTCAGTTTCAGTTTTGTCCCTGTCCGATACTCGCGGGCGTCGATAAACTCGATACGTTAACCTGGTGTCAGTGCACCACCGGTTACAGCAAGGTGCTTTTCGAACAGGCATTTGGCTGTGAAGTCAGTGTGGAACTGCTCAAAAGTATCAAAGCGGGCGACGAAATCTGCCTGATGAAAATAATTCCTCACGAAGAAGTGTGGAAGTAAACCGACCTGCCACATCTTCCGACAGGCTCACGAATGTATTATTTCGCTTGTAATTTTATAATCTGGTCTTATTTAAAACTACCGACTATGTATGTGTTTTCAAAATGCATTTCAGTCAACCGAACGACACAATTGTTATTCCTGATAATGTGTTTGCCAATTGTTTCCATTGCTCAGGTGAGCTATTCCAATCGGGTGGTCGTCGTAGGCGAAGATGAATTCTTGCCCGAATGCAGGGGAGAGGTTCTCAAACAAATGGAGGGTGAAAAAGCTCCGTTGATGGAAAAGATTTATGATGCTATTGCATCCTGGGAAAGCCTGAAACCGCCTAAAGGCATTGAAGCCCGGTTTGCCGGAAGTAACAATCTGCTTGAAGTGACACTGTCGGCCTACCTGAAACAGGGAAGTTCAAAAACAGTAAAATCGGGAGCAACACTCATGTTGTATATAAATGATCCTGCTCGTATAGCTGGTTCGCCGGTGGTTAATAATATTTATCTGCTTCCCGAAAAAGTTGCTGATTTTTACGGATATCCTGTTTATCAGAATACGGATAGGGAAGTATCTTTGATATCAAAAATCAGGACTTCACCGTTTGTTCCCGTTACGCGGGGAGAATATTTGCAGCAACTGATTGAGGTTGAAACGAAAAAGCTGAAAGAATATGGAGGGGAAAATACGGATAATGATATGGATAAGATCCTCGCCGAAATGGAGAAAGCATATAATGAATTGCTGAAGACAGTTCCATCGGCTGCATCGGAGTTGAAGGTTGAAATTGAGAAATTCAGAACCGACAAGGCAAAACAGGGAACCAGCAATGAAACGGACGATTTGCTGACTTCGCTTAAAAAGGAGCTGGATAAGCTGACGCCTGCGGAGCGCGATAAACCTGCACGATACTCGCCGGGTGCAATGGAAAAATACAATAATCTTTCAGGTCTGATACCCGATAACAACTCCGACGAAGGAGATGCACTTGTTAAGATTGCACCTGAATTCTCCGGTCTTGTAAATGAAAAATCGGCTATCAGATTTTTGGTCGTAAGCTGGAACGTTGGTGACAACAATTCAACGTCCGATAAACCACGTCTCTATAATGTGGATGCTGATGCTAAAGGATTTGATCTGGACGATTATTATATGGCGAGACTTTACCGTCAGCAAAAGATATGGAATGACATATTTAACCTTGTACAATGAAAACAAAACTCAGGTGTATTTGAAAAAATTACTTTTTAATCACTTTTCCGGTCCTGTTTCCTTTTGAGTTTTCTACGTTAATAAAATATATTCCCTTTTTCAATTCACTCATTTCCAGTCTATAGTTACCAGATACATTCCTGTCAAAGATATTATTACCCAGAATATCATACAGCATCAATCGGTTATTTCCTTCTGGAAGATCGATAAATAAAATATCCTGAACAGGATTAGGATAAAAGAACGACTCCGTAGAAATAATTTCATCAATGCCTGTACTAGGGCAATTTGATCCAACGGTATAACTGAAATACTTTGTCACAGACATGCCACCCGAAAAAGCGAACTTACAGGCATATGAAATAACTGATCCGGCAACCAGTCCACTGATTGTTGATGTAAATATCTTTCCACTCACATTTGTCATGGCCGATTCTGTGAAAGGTGTTTGTTTCCACAAATAAGCAATCAAACCTGGTTTATCATCCAGCAATTCAAAAGTAATAGTAACATCTGTACCAACAGTTTCGAAAGTCGCAATATAACCCGTTGAAAATGAACCTTGAGATGCTAAAGCAGATGTTGTACTACACATCATTAAAGGAGAAATGGTTACATTTACAGGTTGTGATGTGCTTTCCGTTCCTGAATTATCAATTGCTTTGGCTGTTAAGAGATAATTTCCAGCGGTCGGATTCCAATTAATAGAATAAGGAGCTTCATTGTCGCTACTTATCAGCGTTGAACCCTGATAAAAGTCAACGTGTGCAATTGTGCCATCAAAATCACTTGCATTCGCACTGATTGTAACCGTTTTTCCCTGTGTGAATGTTGAATTATTAGCAGGTGAAGTTAGCGCTACTGTTGGGGGGATATTTGCTAAGTTACTCACATTTACAAGTAATTCATCATCATCGGTTCGTGATTCGGTATTTGTTACACTAAGTTTCAGACTGTATATTCCTTCTGTTAAGCCACTTATTGTTGGATTAATTGCTGTTGCATTTGAAAACTGAATGACCGTTGGCCCATAATTTTGTTCCCATTTGTAAGTCAACGTTTTTCCTGAAGACTCTGTACTGGCAGATGCATTGAGCGTAGTCGTAGTCTGAGGTAGTAGCACTTTAATGTTTGTTCCGGCATTGGCAGTCGGGTAACTAAAAGGTAAATCAGCCGTACGCGTAAAAGTCATTTTTCCCAAATTAAATTCACCAGCAGAAAATGCAACCCGCAAAATATGTAATCCCGGTGTTAATGGAATATCTGCCACCGTTTTCGAAGCCCAAATAGTCCAGACAGAAGTTGAAGTTGAAGGAACAGTAATATTCTCGGAAATTGGCTTACCATCAAGTTCTAACCTGAGAGGACCGCCACCATTAGCGTTTCCCGAAGCATAACGGAAACTAAATGAATATAAACCCGATTCGGCAACATTCACCGTATATTCCAGCCATTCGCCTGAATTAATCCAACCTACAGTTGCACCTTCTGCTGTAATGCTTACTGCATCCACTGATTCGTCCATTCTGAAATCACCTGTATTTCCCGGACTTAAATCCAGATAAGCTATGTTTTGTCCTTTACCACCTTCAAAAATATCGTATTTCCCGGCTTCAATTGTTCCGGGAATTTCAGCTGGTGTTCCGTTGTATGGCAATTGGTTTCCAACCGTAACATTGACGTTGTTGGAAGTATTGAATTTCTCGTTTTCGAAAACCTTAGCATAGAAACTATGTATTCCAAGACCTAAATTTGTTGCTGTTATTGAATATGGAGCAGCGTTTACAATTCCCAACGAGGTATTTCCATCCATAAATTCAACTTTTGTCGGGCTGCCTTCTGTTACGGTTAAGTTAAGCAGTACACTGCCGCCAATATATGCCCGATCGAATGAAGAAGTCAATGTTCCACTGGCATTACTATCTATGCTTGTAGCCATTTTTCGGGCAGGAACCAGCAAATCATATCCGGTTGAGAAATGAACAGTGATGGGTGTATTGGAATAATTATGAGCTACATAAGTAATTTTATTACCTTGTTTGAATGCTGCTGCGATAGGATAATCAGCTGTAATGGAAGCATCAACACGACCAAGTGCATTCATAGCATGTAGCCAATGGTAGGTTTGTGCATCAGAAACGCCGAATTTCAATGTACGGTTTGGATTGGAATTGTATAATTTTATAGCTTCGGCAGGTTCCAGAAAAGCCAGATATTCCCACATAATATCGTGCCATAAATTAGGATTTACCTGATTGCTCATAATACCTGTATTGGCTTTTATTTCGTCCCAAAGACGTTTTACATAAACCGTATCATGTCCCAGGTAGAGCGAGCCTCCATGGATGGGATACATTTCAATTCCATACGAAGCGGCAATATCTGATGTCCAAAATGTTCCGTTATCAAAACTGTTTCCCCAAATACGTGATACTAAACTGTTTTTTTGCGAAGCAGGAAAATTGCGGTGATGTATGTCCATCCAATATTCTTCGATGGCTGTTTGTTCGGTGGTGTAAAGGTAAATCCCGAGATCGCGAATGGACTTATTTCCCGTCACTTCGCCCCAATGAATCAGCGAAGAATTGAACTGCATACTTTCTGAAGTCGATTCCTGATCGTTTCCCAGGGGAAAAGTAGCAAAACCATTTGCCCAACAGTGACCTGCATAAGGACTGAAATTGCGAAGATAAGGGAACATAGTATCGTTGCGATCGGTAGTAGCTGCATCGCGAACGAGCAGATTTATCATTTCGCCGTATTGAACTGCCCAGCCGGGTTGATATTGTTCTAAAAATGCGGCTGCATGAATAAAATATCCCCAATGGAAATGGTGATCGTTCAGGTTAGTATCTTGTCCGTGTCCGGCAGGATAACCAAGCAAAGCAGACCAGGTAGTATTATAGTAAAACAAAAAAGCCACTTCACCACCTTCTGCTTTCAGCCAGTCTTCGAGGCGTTCTTTTACAGTCGCCACTATTTTGTCGCGAGCCACCGTATTGCCTGTTTCATCGGCTATACGTGCTGTTTGAATCAGGCGATTCATGACCTGTCCTTCGTTATACGAATCGGTCCACGATTCGAGTACATCGTTTTCCATCGATGTAACTTTTTCGGTTAAAGCAGTAGGAGAAAATCCGGTGCTGTAATTATCCACATAAGGTAAAGTGGGTAAAATACCTTTAAATTTATTCTCGACACTAAAACTGTTACCGGCCATAGTTTTCATTTGGCCTCTTATGGAGGCGTAACTGTATTTGTCGGGAACGGGAGAGTAGGGGGCTAAGTTAGCCCATTGATGAGGAAGTAAACCAATAAGCATCTTGTTTTCGGTTCCTTCTTTGACTTCGGTTTGTACAGTAAAATCTGTACGAACAACAGAAGTAGTTTCGTTGTAACTATAACTTGCAGTAGTTTTGGTAGGAAAAACATACGCATACTTTTTATATTCTGTTGCCACAGCAGCCACATTGCTTGCCATAAGGGGAATAAAAGCCATCGACCAATAATTTTTCCCATTGAGCGTGGAAGTGTATATTTTCCCATTTTGAGTCCAGGTACTTCCTGTAGGTGCATAAACAGCAAAATCAGCACCATTTCTGGCATTGGTTATTACCAGCATTTCATTGTCAATAACTACAGTACCCAGATTTACTGTTACCTGAGCCACATCGTTGCTTCCTTTTGTAAAATAAAGAAATGGCATAGCAATTCCTGAAGTTGCTTCAAAATTGTGTGTTCCATCGTTCCAGTTCATTGTAACCGTCCAATCGGAAAAATCCGAAACGGTGGTTTTTGAGGCTGCTATTCCTGTAACACCAACCACAACAGGCAATTGGTCGTCGATTACACCGAAAGGAATGTAACTTACCACCAAGCCATCGTTCATCGTTTTCATGGTGTATGGATAGTTGAAAAGATTGTCGGCATGATTCTCTTTGACTAATTTCGACCACCAGTCATTCGTGGGAACTGGTTTACCTGCTGCATTCCCCGACAACTGAGGAGATCCGGAAGGATAGCCATTTCGTCCGGCCGCATCGGTTCCCGGGAATGTTTTGGTGTAACTTCCGCTGCCTACGGTTACAATTTGAGCGAAAGTATTTATGTTGAAACTGATGCATAAAAGGATGGCAAAAGCAACGCGAATTCTGATTTTCATGTATGAAGGTGAATTACGGAAATTGATGAAAGGGAAAAAGGAGAAAAGAAAAGTCCGCAATGAAAACCATTGCGGACTTTGAAAAAAAGATTTATAATTTCGAGAATTTTTGTGTAGAAGACTGACCATTTTTCATTTTGGCCACCACAAAGTAATTACCGGCTGCTAAATCTTCTAAATCAATCGTTTGTGAAGCTCCATTGACAACTACCGATTTGATAGATTGACCCAATACATTACGTACAGTCAGTTCACTTATTTCCATTGGAGCAGTCACAGTCAGTTTATTTACTACCGGATTAGGATAACAATTAATATTGATCATTTTCTCGGTATTAAATCCTGTTCCTACTTTCCAGAAATAAAGATTATCCATGTAGAAAGTACCATTCAGATCCCAGAAACCTACCTGATTAACAGCAGCAAGATTTGCACCCACCAAATCGGCTAGTGTAACATCAATGGAATTCCACTGACCGGCCGTTAAAGCGATGCCCGATTTCTTGAATTCTCCGTTAGCAACAATACCAATTGTCATGGATGCAAGTGTTACCGGATAAATATCGACATGCAGTTTGGTCATGGTACTCAAATCTATTGGCTTGGCTGTAAATTCATACCCAAAACAACAAACGGATGTATTTTTCAGGGTTTCATTACCTCCCGGTGAAACGGTCGAGAAAGTATTTCCATACCAATTCTGTAACGTAGATGGCAGGGAAGTATATGTATCGCTGAATACAGAAGTAACATTGGTGGCAGCCAGTGTTGGTGCCGGAGCAGCAGCCATAGCAGCACTTGTAGTTACTGCCACTACTATCGGGTTATTAGCTGCAGGATTTCCGGCTGCATCTTTACATACTACACTGAAGTTGTAAGCAGTTGAAGCTTCCAGACCTGTAACGGTATACTGTTTTTCAACCCCAGAAGTTCCGGTGGTATTCAGTACAGTTGTTCCATAGGTAATGGTATATTTTACCTTACCCGAATTGTCAGTAGCATTTAATTTTAATACTGCTTCAGAAGATGATACTGATCCTGCTGTTGCCGTGAAGGCTGTAGGAACTTCGGTATCGGGTACAACCGGATCCGGAGTATAAACAATATTGTCGATATACGTAGTGCTTCCTGTTATTCTGCTTCCTGGGAAATCAGGGAATATAACCAGCTGGTCGATAACCCATCCTTCTCTGATTTGAGGTGTAAAATCAAAAGTTAATTCTTCCCATTCGTTTATTTTTGTATTGGAGACTTTGATTTCACCCTGCGAGCCGCCACCGTCGGTCACTAATTTAATTCCTACCGGGCTGATTACATCTTTGTAAACCATCAATTTGATAATATTACTGCTGGCAGAAACGGTCAAAGGACCAAAATCGCCGTGAGCTGTTTGTATTCCTTCCCAAGGAGCCTGAGTAGGTTCGATTACTACCTTCATGGTGTTAGCCGATGTGTTGATACCCGTTGCAGATGGATTTGCGGCAATACTCCAACCTGAATTAGTCTCAAATTTTGACCAATCCCAGGTGTTTCCAATGGTTTCAAAGTCAATTTTTGTGGTGGAAGCGGAAGCATCGAGAGTGGTAGCCGAAACCACTATCGGATTATTGGCAGCGGGATTTCCGGCTGCATCTTTGCATTCAACACTAAAGTTGTAGTCGGTTAAAGGCGATAAACCCGTTACGGTATACAGTTTTTCTACGCCCGAAACTCCTGTTGTTGTCTTTACGTTACTTCCGTAAGTGATGGTGTAATTCACGGCACCGGAATTGTCGGTTGCATTCAGCTTCAGAACTACACTGGAGCCAGAGACTGCACCCTTTGAGGCAGTGAATGCTGTTGGTACGTCATTATCGGTATCAGTGCTATACACAACATTATCAATGTACGAAGTGCTCCCGGCTGTTCTGGCTTCCGGGAAATCGGTGAAAAATACGATGCCGGTATAGGTCATTGCCGGGTCTATTTGAGAAGTAAAGTCGAAAGTCAATTCTTCCCATTCGTTGATTTTGGTATTCGACACCTTAATTTCCCCTTTCGAAGCATTGCCTGCAGTAACTAACTTTATGCCTACCGGGCTGATTACATCTTTGTATACCATCACTTTAATAATGTGATTACCGGCAGTCAGTGTTAAGGGTCCAAATTCACCTTTGGCACATTCTACTCCGGCCCAACGTTGGTCAGTGGGATAAACTACGAGTTTACCAACATTAGCTGAGGTATTAATACCCGTAGCAGAAGGATTGGCAACAATACTCCAGGTCGGTGCAATTTCAAAAGTTGACCAGGTCCATGTGTTTCCCACGGTTTCAAAATCAATTTTTGTTTCAGCAGCAAAACCCGAGTTCATGGAAGCAACTATTGTTACTGCCCAAAGAAAAAATCTTGTAATTGTTTTCATAAATTTATTTTTAAAAATTGTTAATTAAAGATTTATTGATAATTAATTTAAAGAATTATATAATAAAAAAAATGTTTTTTGTTTTGTGAATTTTTGATACTTCCGTTTTCCATTATGTAAACGAACCGATAAAATGTAAATGCCTTGTGATAAATCACTTACATCTACTTTTATTCTCTGATTGTTTTACGGTAATATTTCTTACTTTTTATCCTAAATTAGTGTATATAGTTACTGTTTGGATATTTTCAGTTGAAATCTTTAAGCAGTTTTTTAATTACATTTAGTGTGTTGAATTTAAGTTTTTTCTTGTCAAATTTGTAATGAGAGAAAACTAAGAATAAAATGTATTTAATTCGTTTGTTTGTAAACTTTTACATAATCCACGTACATTGATTTTGGTAAAGTGATAGATGATGCGGGCGGATTACCCACAAAGTTTCCTCCGACGGCTAAATTGAGGATAAGAAAGAACTTTTTATCAAACACCCACTGACTTGGAGATGCATCACTCGGTTTAACTTCGGAATACTGTATTCCATCCACAAAAAATTTAATGCTTGAACTGCTCCACTCAACAGCATACAAATGATAATCGGTATCAATTCTACCCGATTTCAAGGTGTAAGATGATGTAATACCCGAACCTCCGGAGTAACCCGGTCCGTGAACAGTTCCGTGCACGATAGTAGGTTTGGCGCCATTTGCCTCCAGAATATCTATTTCACCGCAAGCGGGCCAAGTGTTATTATCGATATCGCTGCCCAACATCCAGAAAGCGGGCCACATACCCGTGCCGGCAGGAACTTTGATAGAGGCTTCAATCTTCCCGTATTGCTGGTCAAACAAGCCCTTGGTTTTGATACGAGCCGATGTTAAGTCTGATTTTGCAGTAATCACTAAATGTCCGTTCCCATCCAACGATACGTTAGCAGGGTTATTGGTATATGTTTCCAATTCATTGTTTCCCCATCCTCCGCCACCAGTGTCGTAGTTCCATTTGGTGGCATCGGGGAGCTGACCGGCAGCACCTGCAAATTCATCGCTCCAAGATAATACCCAGTTGATGTTTTCTTCAGGGTCATCCTTCTTACAGCTGTAAAATGCTAATTGGGAGAATACTGCAATAGACAGTAATAACAGATAATTTATTTTTTTCATAATGGTGTAAAATAGAGCCAATATTGTTTGGATAACCAATTCAATATTGGCTCATTGATGTTATTTGTTAATAGAAATACACATTATCAATAAATACATTTCCAATGGTTCCTGAAAAAACAATCAGATTGATTGCCGTCTTAGGTGATTTACTCGAAATATCCAGATCGATTGGCATCCAGGTATTCGGTGCTAATGTTACATTGGTGGTTTGCCCGCCTAAGCTTGTATCATTATTTTTTAATTCAACGATAAATGATTTGGCAGCAACTGCGGCAGGTACCATAATATCCAAGTGTAGTTTTGTTTTCGTTGAAACGTTCATTTTGTTGGCATTCATAACCATACAACACCAATCTAAGTTAGATAATTTAAATAAATTGTGTCCTCCTACATTTATGGCATTTATTATGGTAGCACCAGCCCACCAAGTATCAATAGTATTACAAGCGTATTTTCCTCCTGAGTTAACCACCGATGCTACTGCGGATGCGCTTTGTGTTGGAACTGGTGGTTTTACAATACCGGTAGATTTTAAATTGAAAGTGGTTGAAAAATTGCCGGCTGAAACTTTTACCGAGGTTGTACCTGCACTTAAAACACTTAAAATACCCGGAGTTGACATCGTAGCAATACTGGTATTGGCAATGTCTGACAAGGTATAATAAGCCGACGATGTATTGAAAGTAGCATTATCGCCATTAGGCATTGAGTAAGTTTGTGTGAAGGTCATTTTACTTACAGGATATTCTCCGGTAAAATAATAGACTGAGTCACAACCTATGGAAACCGGATAAAATTCATCACCTAAATTTTCATACTTAACATCATCAATATAAACCTGATACGGTGTTGTTCCTCCGGGTAGTGCATAATTAAACATTCCCGATTCATTGGTAAGTACTGACGAGTTGGGGATAGGAATAATTATTTTTTTCCATACGGTAGTAACATTGAAATTTGAATATGTTACCGCATGAGGAGTAGGTCCCGAAGCCGGAGTGCCAAATCCGGCCGTCATTGTAGTAGCCATACTTGCTTTTACATAAAAAGTTAAAGCATTGTAAGAAGAAAGATTACGCGGTGAACCTTTTGTAAAAATCACCCCACCTGCCCAGCTGCCATCGGGGTCAGTTGCGGTAGGTACTTCTATTTTAATGGATTTTGAGCCACTATACACTTCATCAGTATTACTGAAATCAATAATCCCATCGGTAGCTTTACCCCAAGCATTAAAATCTTCTCCACCCGACAAGCCATCGGTATATACATCTGCTGTGGTAGAGTTGATTGCAGGCTCCAACATGCTTAAATCTCTTTGACTGCAACTTGTCATTACCATTGCAAGCATCAATCCCGATACTTGCATAAAATATTTTAATTTATTGCGTTTCATAAGTTTTAGTTGTTAAAATTAATTATTTGCCAATATTAAAATGAACATAGGTTCTTATTTCCCACTCATTCCCATTTTCTGTAGCTGTTTTAACATATCTGTTGGAATATTGGTCAAGCGTTCTGTAAGTAAATCTTAAGCCAAGTTTTGTATCCGGCATATCGAACCATTTTGGTTTGTTGATGTACGTTGACAAATCTAACATTGCCTGCAAAGGATATGTCAAATTATAATCGCGATGATAATCGTATGGCCCGTAATCATTTATTTTGAGAGCGCTCATAAATTTAATTTTATTATAAATTAAACTTAAATCACCTCCATAGCGTGTAATAATACGTGCATCCGGACCATTTGGCTGGGCTGTTCCACCTAATAAATTTACGATAAAACCAAAATCGCGAGTAAGTTTAGAAACTATATGTGAATTTACTTCCCACACATCATGTGCCGGTGGAGCTGCCAAAGCATAAGGTGTTCCGTTAGCCAAATAACCTGTTGTAGCGTCCATTTGTGTAGGTTGATAACGGTACACAAAATCTAAACTTCCGGCAAAAGTAGCATCTTCTTGAACGTCGGCATCCCATTCCCACATCCAGGTGGCAGGTGTTGGGTCATAAGCTAACAATAACTCTCCTGCTACAGTTTCTCGGTTGCCTCTCACTGAGAAAGGATCAAATTTGATGTTTCTGGAATGACCTACAACTCCGGTTTGTGAGTCTACTGCTCCTTCGGGTATAGCAGCAACGAATGGTTTTTGGTATAAGAAGTTAGGTGCAATTTGGAAAAATCCCATATTGTATGCTAAACCTGTTAACACATTATACTGGTTTCCACTTCCACTGTCTTTGAGTTTCCAGCCGGTGAATGTTTTTGTCCAGTCGGCACCACCTTCGGCTACTAATCCTTTAGCGGCTGCTTGCAGGTACCAGTTTATACGACCACTTTGTAAAGTAAATTTTACTTTTCCTCCCCAGTTGTCTTTTGATGAAATCACATCCTGATATAATTTTTTATTATCGGCATCCCAGATATTGAATGACATTCCGTTCAAAGGATTTCCTGCCCATATACCTCCTGCTTCTACGCCTAATAAACCTACTTTGGTTTTGGCATACAAGGTAGCTTTACGAGTTTGCTGTTGTGGCTGCACTTGTGATGAGGTACTGGTTG
>Ga0316603_10000583_pt1 | contig 18522 bp, 14 predicted proteins | sample OWC_soil_day10_n_FD_207649 | JGI IMG/M metagenome (GOLD analysis project Ga0316603, IMG submission 207649) | Wetland soil microbial communities from Old Woman Creek delta, Ohio, United States - OWC_soil_day10_noCT | ecosystem: Environmental > Terrestrial > Soil > Wetlands | place: USA: Ohio... | reverse complement strand
CATTATCTTATCCGTATTTCTTTTCTTGCCCCTTCCATGCTATATACGCCATCCACATTCCGAACAAAGGTGAAAAAACACCAAAAACAATAACTCTAGTTTTAAATGTTTCTTTGCAAACAAATTGAAATGTATAATTGTTATCTATAAAAGGCACTAAGAATACCTATAGAATGATTGTAACATTATTTTCATAATTGTATATACTCCTCAAACTTCTCCTTTCAGTGTCCTCCGTGTCCTCTGTACTATAAAGTCATCAACCTTATAGGAAAGTATCCTTCTTTTTTCATTGCTGCCTTTGACCTTATATCTTTTCTTGCTACTGGAAGTGGTTGAAAAGGTACTATTGTTGATACATTTTGTTCATACACATACATTTTGTCACTATCTTTACTATCTGTACCAATATACAACACTATATGACCTTTCCCCTTTCCATCATCATGTAGTATAGCATCTCCAGGTTTTAAATCATTCCAAGATATTTCCCCCACTGATTTCCCATCTATTTTTTTTCCATGATTAACTGCTTCATAGAAAGAAAAGGTAGTTTGTCTACTTATTCCCCATGCAGCACTAACAAAACCGGAACAATCATTTCCATATAGTGTTTGACTATTACTAATCTTGAATAAAAATTCGCTAGCAGCCCTAACTTGATAAGAATCCATGCTGTAGGGGATACCATTATAGGTTTTCCCTTTAACAAAGGTATAAGCTCCATCCTTGTTGCGCATATTATATTTTGGAGTCCACTTAACCTCAACCATAGCTTGTGCTCTATCTAGAACAGCTTTTCTTTCGGTGGTTAATGTATTATTTGTATTTTGGCTTGGACTTTTACTTGAATTATTATTATCGTTATATGTAATCTCCTTTTCATCTAAATTAAAAGGAGTTATTCTTGCCATGCCACTTTTGTCCATATTATGATTAATAATACTTTTTTTTGGACTAAGCTTTATAAATGCTATAAAAATCAAAATAAGGGCAAGAATAATAGTTAAAACTAATTTAGTACCTTTAATTATAATTTCCATATAAAAATCTCCTGCTAAATAAAAGATACTCTATTATTATTAATATGAAAAAAATAATATTCCAATAAAAATGTAACCATATTATTAAATTAATTTTCAAATATTTCGTTTATTCCTCAATGTACAATATGCGCTGGCATTACAGCAAAAGTAAAAGGAAAAGGAGAATGCTTACATTGAAAAAAAATTACAGAGTTAAAAAAACCATATCCATGAAACAGTTTATTTCAGAATTCGGTGAAAATTTCTCTCCCCATGTAAAAAAAAGATTGCTAGAACTGGAAATAAGATGTGTATTAACAAGAAAAGAAGAACTTTTTAAATTTGATCTTAAACATGTAGAACACACCAAGTATCACTGTATTTCAAAAGATGGTTCAGCCACTTTAGAAAAAGAATATGTATACGGACAACTTGTAGTACTTGAGGGCATATTATATTTTTCTGAAAAATGTATAGAAAGTGCTGATGTAACGCACTCTCCAATTGTATCTTCCATATATAACTCTTTAAGCAGTGACCATATGGTTGTAAATGAGAACATGGAGCTAAAAAAGGTAGATGATAGTAATATTGATTTTGTGATAGATACTATACTAACAGTATGTCCAGAAGTATCCCAAGGGTATTTAGATATTGTAAAACAAATGACTTCTCTGTCAAACAAATAAGCCATTATACAATACCCCTTTATATCTCAACAAAAACTCTTGCTTTTTAAACAAAAATATATTATAATAAATATTCTAAGGCAAAATAAATTTCCTTATAGAATAGTTGCAAAGTACAATTTGCAAAATCAGAGTTATTTCAAATATTAGAATTATATAGAATTAGAAAACTGACGAATCTTTCAATTAACCGTTCTTAGAATCTTCAATTTCAATCTTCTACCTAATCCCTAATTTTAAAATTTTGTTCGATTTTTGTACTAAATACTATGTCTAAGCGCGACATTTCTATAAGAAGTAGGAGGTACAAAATGAACGTCGAAACAAATTTTATAATTACAGAAGATGTTATTGAAGAATGTTTATGTGAATGTTTAGAAGCATAATTCTTTAAATAATAAAAAACAGGGGTGACCGAATGCGGTTACCCCTGTTTTTTTGTTACAGCTTCTGAAACAACTTATCGCTTATTTTGATTATAAAATCTCTTGATTGCATTCTCCTCTTTAGGTGTAACTTTATCTTGATACCTAAAATTCTCAAATATTATAAACAACCCTATTATTATCATTATAGGTGCTACCCAAGACATAACTCTTTTCACTATATTTTTCACTTACTATTCCCCCTGCAAAACCTATTGATTAGTTTTATAAACTCCATGTCTTCTAGGGTCTGCTCCCCCATATATTTTATTTTCATCTCTATTTAAAATTAAAGATTGGACTGCACCGTAATAAAACCTATCATTTTTCACCTCTACGGAGTATCCCCCATTCTTTAAAATATCTTCTATACTCTCTGGTAACTCTTCTTCAGTTACTATAGTATTATTACTTATAACTAATCTAGGATGACTTATTGAATCCTGGATACCTTCACCAGCCTTAAAATAATTCAGTAATACTTCTGTAATGACTTCAGGTATTCTTTCTCCACCAGCAGAACCAATTCCCATAATAAAACTATCTCCTTTAGTAATCACTGTAGGAGAAGTAAATGTTCTTGGTCTTTTACCAGGCTCATAGCCATTAAGTAAATTTGAGTTATTGCTTATAGCTGAAAAAGTACTATTCATAAAAAAACCCTTAACATAAACCTTAGAACCAAAAAAGTTACTAATAGTGTTAGTGCAAGTTACCACCATTCCATTCTTATCTATAACAACAAAATGAGTAGTACTCTCATGCTCTTCTTCTTCAATAATACTGTCGTCCTTCTCTGCGAGCTTATCATATAATTCTTGTATATGCTCATCTGATACTAAATTATCATATGCTTTATTATAATAGTTTGGATCACCTATGTTATTATATCGATCTTTATAAGTTATATTTTTTATTGCATCTAATCTTTTTATGTAGGTTGACATGTCTTTCTGTGGATTAGGTATTTTCACCTTTTCTGATAGTTTCAACATCTGAGATAATGTAATCCCTGAAAAAGGCGGAGGAGCAGTTATAAGACTATACTCTCCCCAAGTACTGTAAATAGGTTTTAGTTCACTTACAGTGTAGCTTTCCAAATCCCCTTTTGCTATAACAGTATTGCTTGATATGGCATCTGCAATAGTTCCTTTATAAAAAGCATCTGATCCCTTACTTTGAATTAATTTCAATGTACTTGCTAACTCCTTTTGAACTACCTTCTCTCCTTCATTAATAGGTTTGCCATTAGGATAAAACTGAGGAAGAACTTTAATATTCATACCATTTTTAGCCATCAACAAGCGGTAATGTAGATCTTCTGATACAGAATATCCATTTTCAGCATAGCCTATAGCAGGTTTCATAAGCTCAGACATAGGCAATTTGCCGTATTTACTTACAGCCTGCTCCAATCCCTTTACAAAGCCCGGAACTCCTATTTCGCTTGCCTTTTTATCTTTAGAAAAGGGGGCTATCTCTCTATAATTTAGAAAAGTGGCTGCATCTTTTTTTGAATCATAGATAAGCATTCCCCCTCCTCCTCCTAAACCTGACCCATATGGCTCTACCACTGCTAATGCAAAGGAAATTGCTACTGCAGCATCTACTGCATTTCCCCCTTGCTCTAAAACCTTCATTCCCACTTCTGTAGCAAGAGGATTAGCAGAGCTCACTCCGTAAGCTTCATTTTTATTAACAACGTTAGGATTAAAGAGTTCTAATGCTTTATCTTTAATAGTCTTAATTGGTTTAGAGTTATTTTTATTAACTATAATGTAACTACACTCAAAAATAAAAATTAGTGCCAATAGAGTTATCATCCACATCTTAATATTCTTTACCTTCTTTGTCACCGCCATTATTCTCCTTTATATTACTTTTGTTATTATTAAGGTTTGTATTAACTTCTGTTTTCTCTTTTTTCTTTGTTAATGCCCTGGTATTATTTAACTTTACAACTAAAGTATTTTCTTTAATTACGTATTGTTCTTTCTTTACACCTAGTGTCAATTCATTAAAAATCCTCTTTGAAAAATATTTGTTACTTGTAATAGCTGGTGTGCCTTCTTCAATTCGAATAGGTAAAATACTAATTTCTCCTATCCCGTTTTCATTGAGCTTATAATTCACTAAAGCACTATCCTTAGTCCTGCTCCATCCTTGATCAAATATAAAATTACCTAAACTATAGCATATTAAGCTATCTTTATATATTTCGATTGGCTGCAGAACATGTGGATGATGGCCTATTACTATATCTGCCCCTGCATCTACCATAGCTCGAGCAAACTTTTCTTGCCTGGAACTTTGTTTTGTTTCATATTCTTCTCCCCAGTGACAATTTACTATAACTAAATCTGCTTTTTTATTTGCATTCTGTATTAGTCTTAAAAAGGTTTCCGGTTCACATTCTAATACGCCACCTTTACTATTTGACTTAATATCATTAAAGCCTAAAGTTGCAACCTTAATACCATTGATATCTCTCATATTATAGTTTTCTGCTTCTTTTTTAGTGATGTTTGCACCTGCAAATGGCAAGTTACTTTCATTAAGAGTATACACAGTATCTTTTAGTCCTTCTAATCCATAATCTAAAACATGATCGTTAGCCAAACTTACCACAGTAAATTTATTGAATTTTAATCCTTTAGCAGCATATTTATTTGCATAATAAAACGAATCTTTTTTAACTGGTTTTGAAGTAATTGCACTTTCAAAGTTACACGATACATAATCGGCAGCTTTTAACATAGAATCAACATTTCTAAACAAATAATCATATCCTTTTTTATCCGTAATATCTTCCATAGTTCTATTGAAAGTTATATCTCCAACAAAAATGCAATTCAGCTTAAAATTCTCATTACTGCTTGTACACATTTTTGTATCTTCGACGGAGTAGGAATTTTGATATCGTGCTCCAATGAGCATCACTACTAAAATAACTATTATTAATATTGGTTGTTTTATTGTATTTTTTTTAGTTCTTTTATTGAATATCTGTATTTTTTCCTTTAATGTAAGCTTTCTACTATTACTCACTCTACTTCCACCCCTAAATTATATAATAGACATTCATTATGCCAAAAGTAAGTGTTGATAATAAGGCTGTACTTCCTAGTGTAAAAGGAATCCCCTGTTTCTGACATGTATTAGCTATTAGTCCTGGCACTATTACTCCTATTGCCCTAAGTTCGTAAACCTCAAAAGGCATACCAGGGTAAAAATAGTCAAAAGCTAGTTTTAAACACATACCTACAACTAGCATAGCTACAAATTTTCGCCTTCCATACAAAATAACATATCTTGATAAAACATATGTTACTATAACATATGTCAACATGCTGATTATAAGGATAAGCAGTATAGTAATAGGCTCGTCCAATATTAATGCTAAGTATCCTGGCACAATTATGCCTGCAGGCATTACTCCTGTTTTTTCTGAAAATATTAAGCTTAGGGTTACTCCTAAAACAATTGTTACATATAACGCTGTTCCAAACATGCTAAACCTCCATATATTTATTCATTTAAATTTTTATTTTATTAACTGAATTTTTCACATACTATTTCCTGTAAAGCATCATCTTCATAAATATTATTTAATTCAAAGAGTCCTTCAATAAACAATTCGGCCGCCCCATGGATATTACCTATTCCATAAATCAGACAATCTTTCAAATAGCCTTCCAATTTCCCAATTATTTCTTCGGTCCTGCACTCTTCTAAATCCAAGTATTCCTGTGCCAGTAGTTGTCCATCTTTAAATGCTTTTGTAATTGGTGCTGTAGATTTTCCAATAGATATAATAGCTTTTGCTTTAGTATAAGGTAATACATCTCTAGCAAACTGTTCAGTACGATCTACCCTATCCTCTCTGCAGTTCATTACTATAACAGCATTGTCTGTAGAGTAGCCTAATTCTATTATTCTTTCCCATATGCGCAGTGTTGAGGCAGCATCATTAGCTGCAAAGCCATTTGCAAAATAGTTATTATGAAAATCGTTTCCTATTTTACTTATCCTTAATGCACCAGGATCTGGATTAGCCTTTAACATTCCTTTAAAAGCCACTTCATTATCTATTCCCAAGGCCTCACCAACAGCTAGGGCTAAAGATACGTTATCTGGAAAAACTACATAATCAAATTTATTTAAATAACTCTGTTTAATTTTAGAGTTATCAGCAACTATAACCTTAGTATTTCTACTTTCTGCCACAGTTTTAAAATACTCAGTATATGGCCCTTCTATTGTAATTAAGTAACCGTTGTATGGTATGGTTTCGGTAAATGCATCCGCAATTTGATCTAAGGTTGGTCCCATTACATCTAAATGATCTTCTAAAACATTAACTATTACCCCTATATTGGCTTGTATCATTTTACTTTGAAATACCTTTTGATAATCTGGATTTACCGCCATACATTCACATACAAGAGCTTCAACCTTCAATTTAGCAGCCCTTTTTATAATTCTTAATTGTTCTGATATGTTGGCTCCTTCTCGCCTTCTAACTATAGGCTCTTCTTCATTTGTTTTTGGAAAAATTATTCTCGCTTCCGTTCCTGTTGTCTTACCAATAGTTTCATAACCTGCTTCTGAAATAACTGAAGTAATTAATCTTGTAACCGTAGACTTTCCTCTTATTCCATTTACATTCACTCTTATTGGTATCGACTTTACATATCTTTCGTTACATCTCTTTTCATAAACTCCTAATGAAAATAAAATAGCTAAGCATAAAGCTATTAAAATCAATCTTCACACCCCATTTTCTTACCTGCTTGTCCCAGATTAAATCATTTTTGAAATGAACTATATTTCATACCCCCTTAAACCTCTAAATACATGCACTAATATAATATTAGGAAGTTGAAAAGAATATTCACCTCAGTTGTAAATAACCATTTCATGCATATTAGGATGATCTTATATAAAAAAATATAATATATTATCATCAAATTCACTTATTGTAATTATTAACATATAATGTATTTTTAAAACCTAATAAATAAAAATTTTTTCACTTGTAAAGTGCCTAGTATCTGACTTCATTTCTTTGTAAACAGCTTCATAACAAGTGCCAATATCCCAGAAGTAATAAAAGGGCCTACCGGTACTCCGCCCAAAAATGCCGCAGCTATTACTGCTCCTAGAATTAAGGAGGGCATTATGTTGCTATGTCCTTGCACAGTGAGATATTTAACGCCTACCCCACTAAGATATGTAGTTAGCAAAGAAAGAACTAATGCTATAATTCCTGTCCAAGAAGTAAATATACTAGCTAATTCTTTATTAGATACACTTCCCTTGGCAATTGGAATTAATATTGCTGCAATGAGTATTACTAAGCCCCAAAACATTCCCTTCTTTTCTATAACAGGAAATATGTAATTATCTATATGCAAAAGTTTTATAAATAATAATATACAAGCGGCTACTGCCACTGAATCAGCACGTCCAATTACAGCCACTGCTAATATAACAACTAAAATTATCGAAGAATCCACCCTTTTACCCCCTTCTAGTTGGAACATTTGGTAACTTAAGAGGGGTGTCTCATTTATGAGACACCCTCTTTTCCTTAAATGTTCTAGATTCACTTTTATCAATTATTTATTTTTTTGGTCCAGTCTTTTTCAAATTAACTTGATAAGTGAAGTCTACAGGATTTTTATCATCTATAGGAGCTGCATAGGATGTAATCATATAGTTCTTTCCATCCTTAAATAACTGTCTTAATGTTAACGCATCCTCTTCGGTCACATTAAATGGATTAACGGTTATAACTTTGTAATTTGTTTTCTTGCCGTTTTTATTTCCAACTTCTTTTTCATTAATAAAGGTTACTGTGTAGTTAACATATTCTCCTGCTAGTTCTTTGAAAGATTTGAATCCATCTATAGAATTTCCATCATTGCTATATCCAATCTCAGGAATTTCAATATTGTCTATGAACCAGCCTGCTTGAGTGCCGCCCCAATCTGTTAAATAACGGAAGGAAATTAATATCTTTTGACCAGCATAAGCACTTAAATCAAAGGTTTCCTTCTGCCATCCTTCATAGGTTCCTGTAAATCCTGGAAGGTTTTCTTTAATCTTTGGATAACCTTCATCTACAATATCACTACGTGTATTTTCATTAGCTAAGCTCTTCCATGTCTTTCCGCCATCTGTTGAAACTTGAACAACACCAAAATCCCATTGTTCTTCGATATCAATAAAATTATCAAATTTCAAAGTTGCTTTAGTATTATTAGTAAGGTCTGCTTCAAAAATTAAAGCATTATCTGCTTCATCCGCTGTGTTGCCCCATAATACTTTATTATCTGGGTTTTTAGGATCAGTTACTGATTTCCATGGAGTGGATAGAAAATCTACACCATTAAAGGTTATACTTCTTATTTTATCTTGGAAATCTAATACTTTAAAGTCTCCGCCCCAAGCTGGAACGCCTTCCTTTTCAAATATCTTAGCTTTTTCAAAATCTACTGTCATACCGCGTTTTGTACCTTTTTTATCTACAACAAGGTCACGAAGATTAATACTATCGAAGTTATAAATTCCATTTCCTACTCTATCACTATCTAACACTAATGCAGCAATAAAGTTTTGATAGAGCTCAGTGAAGGTAATATTAATACCATGAGCCTTTAATACTTCGTTAACGCTTGTGATTCCTTGCTTTTTACTTAAAGCTAAATCTCTAATAAACTCTCTGCCAAATTTGTCATTCATGTATAAGGTAAATAGATATACCTGACCATAATCAGCTATTGTTTCTGGGCCAGTTTTTGTTACTTTATGCTCATCCCAATTTACTAATGAATTTTCTGGATGATCTAAATAGAAGTTAATTGAACTATCATCATGTCCATATCCGCCTAAGAACTCAGAAAAAGTAGACATTCCTTCATTAATCCAGGACTCTTCAGCAGCATCATTATCTGCATGGATTAAGTGTTGAAGTTCATGAATAGTTGTTCCGAAATAAGTATTCTCCAAACGAGTTTCCCAGCTGTTTGTGTCAATTGTTATAATATTTCTATCAATATAATTTTCAAGGGTTTGCCAGAAGAAGCCTGCTACAAAGAATGGATAAGTAGGATCATTATAGTTGTCATCTATTATGTTATCTACTAGCATTATAACTTTTGAGCTTCCTTCATAGTAACCTTGAGGAACAGCACCCATATCAACTAAAGCACACTTTGAGCCGTCATGAACATCTGGCGTTCCAAAGAATTCAGTATCCTTTTGATAAATATTGTTATCAAATTCATCACGAAGCTTATCTACCTGCGCTTGTGTAATCTCAGGAACTGGACGTGGGTCACCCTTTGGAAAAGCTAAATCATTAGCTACCCAAATTTCAACATTTTCTCCAACACTTCTAAGGGTAAATGCCTTGAATTTCAACTTTCTGTTTAAAAATTTCTTTGTTCCCCCATCGAAAGTAAAGGAACTATTACTAGATAAACTGGTTGCTGATTTGGTTTCATTAAAATTAATTTTTGCCGCTTGTGCCTTAATGTCCTTTTCTGCTTGCTGCAAGAATGCAGAGTCTTTAGATAATTGATTTAGTTGACCGTCCACATCAATACGATCACCATACTTCTCTACATTCCAGCCTGGAGTAGTTTTAGCTTCTACCTTTGGTACATCCGTAATTAAGGAAGCAACAAGTAAAAATGCTAGTGCGCTAGATGTCAAAACAGAAAATAGCTTTTTCTTTACCATGCAATATCCCCCATATTTTGATAGTTACATATTAATAATATGCTGTAAAATTTAATAAATTCATTTTTTTGCTTTTCAAATTTGTGCCAAATAGGCCACCGTTTTTATTTTTTTTTACTTTTCTTAAATTATTAAGATGTTATTTTATTTTTGAAATAAACCAATAAGATTTTTACATTAAAAACAAGCAAAAAAGTAAAAATCAAGTGCCTGGCTTCTAGTGTTGCATCAAAGTAAAACTTATTTTTTGACAATATTCTTTAATTTCTCTTCATGTGAAACAATATAACTAGCAAAAGAAAAAACCCTCTAGCTGCTAAAACTAGAGGGCTTATCTAATTCATTTTTCCCTGTTATTTATTTTCTTGGTCCACTCTTTTTCAAATTAACTTGATAAGAGAAGTCTACTGGATTTCTATCATCCAAAGGAGCTGCATAGGATGTAATCATATAGTTCTTTCCATCCTTAAATAACTGTCTTAATGTTAATGCATCCTCTTCAGTCACATTAAATGGATTAACGGTAATAACTTTGTAATTTGTTTTCTTGCCGTTTTTATTTCCAACTTCTCTTTCATTTATAAAGGTTACTGTATAATTTACATATTCACCAGCAAATTCTTTCAAAGATTTGAAACCATCTGTAGAACTTCCATCATTACTAAATCCGATCTCAGGAATTTCAACATTATCTATATACCATCCAGCATCATTGTATCCCCAATCTGTTAAATAACGGAAGCTTATCAGTATCTTTTGACCAGCATAAGCACTTAAATCAAAGTTTTCCTTATTCCATTTTTTTGTATTTCCTGTGAAGCCAGGAAGATTTTCTATAATTCTTGGGTAACCACCATCTGCAATATCATCGCGAGTATTTTCGTTAGCTAAGCTCTTCCATGTCTTGCCGTTATCTGTTGAAACTTGAACAACACCAAAATCATAGGTCTCTTCAATATCAATATAATTGTCAAACTTTAAAGTTGCTGTATTTGTATTAGTAAGATCTGCTTCAAGAAGCATAACATTATCTGCTTCATCACCGTTATTACCCCATAACACTTGATTGTCTGACCCAGTTGGATCAGCTACTGATTTCCATGGAGACGCTAAGAAATCCACACCATTAAAGGATATACTTCTAATTTTATCTTGGAAATTTAACACTTTAAAGTCTCCGCCCCAAGCTGGAACGCCGTCTTTTTCAAACTGTAAAGCTTTTTCGAAATCTACTGTCTTGCCGCGTTTTGTGCCGTTATCATCTATTGCAAGATCACGAAGATTAATGCTGTCAAAGTTATATACTCCATTATTTAATTTAGCATCATCTAAAGCTAATGCAGTAATAAAATTTTGATAAAGCTTAGTGAAATCAAGGTCTGAACCATGAGCCTTTAAAGTCTCATTAACGCTGGTGATACCTTGTTTTTCATTTAATGCTAAATCTCTAATAAAATCTTTACCGAGCTTATCATACATATACAAGGTAAATAGATATACTTGACCATAGTCAGCTATTGTTTCTGGACCTGTTTTTGTTACCTTATGCTCATCCCAATTTACTAATGAATTTTCCGGATGATCTAAATAGAAGTTAATAGATTTTGCATCATGTCCATACCCTCCTAGATATTCAGAAAAAGTAGACATTCCTTCATTAATCCAGGATTCTTCAGCAGCATCATTATCCTGATGGATTAAGTGTTGAAGTTCATGCATAGCTGTTCCATAGAAAGTATTCTCTAAACGAGTGTCCCAATCCCTAGTGTCGATTGTTATAATATTTCTATCTATATACTTTTCTAGTGTTTGCCAGAAGAAACCAGCTATAAAGAATGGATAACTTTCATCATTATAATTTTCATCTACAATGTTATCCACTAACATTATAACTTTATCGTTACCTTCATAGTATCCTTTTGGAAGAACTTCATCATTAGCTATAGGAGATTTTGATCCATTATGAACATCAGGTGTTCCAAAAAATGCAGTATCTTTTGGATAAATATTGTTGTCAAATTCATCACGGAATTTATCTACTTGCTCTTGCGTAACCACAGGAACTGGACGAGAATCACCTACTGGGAAAGCTAAATCATTAGCTACCCAAATCTCAACATTTTTACCAACGCTGCGAAGTGTAAATGTTTTAAATTCTAATTCCCCAGTTAAAAATTCTTTTGATCCCCCATCATATGTAAAGTTGCCATTACTTGTTGAACCTGTTGATGATTGATCTTCATTAAAATTAATTTTTGCAGCTTGTTCTTTAATTTTCTTTTCAGCCTGTTGTAAATAAGCGGTGTCTTTAGATAGTCGGTTTAGCTTGCCATCCATATCAACACGGTCACCATACTTCTCTACATTCCAGCTTGGGGTTGTTTGAGCCTGTACTTTTGGTATCTTGGTAATCGGCGATGCCAAAAGAGAAAATACCAATGTACTAGCAGTTAAAACGGATAATATTTTTTTCTTATTCACACTACTTCCCTCCCATATTTTGTAATCTCAACATAATAATACCACTTATGATTGTCAAAATAAACATTTTTTTGTTTACATTTTTGTACTAAACAAGTCACTTTTTTTAATTTTTTTCGTTTTTTTTAAATTTTTAGGATTTCATTTTATTTCTGAAATAAACTTTTAATATTTACCTATTTAAAGCAAGCAAAAAAAGTAAAAGTAAAGTATCTAAAACTTTACTTTTACCTTTACATTTCTTTATTCTTTCTTTTTTTTAATTAAAAAATCTAATGCTCTATTAAGAAAATTAAAAACTTAAGATTTCGACACTTACTTCCTTCCGTCAAATACTACTTTTCCTTCAAAGATTGTCATTGTAACTGGATTGTTTGAATACTCGTCCAAGTTAATACGATGGAAGTCTTTATCGAAAATAACAAAGTCAGCTGATTTTCCCTTTTCGATACTTCCAGAATTCTTTTCTTCAAATACCTGCTTTGCTCCGTTAATTGTAGCTGACTTGATAGCATTATTAAGAGTTACTCTTTCCTTTGCATTAGGAAGAGTACTAAATACATCTTTTACAAGAAGTGCATTTAAATCTCCAATTCTTGTATAGTTGCTTCCCTCATACATTTGTTTAAAATCAGTCTTTGGCATAAGTCTTGTCTGTGCCATATAGAAAGCACGTGGATAATCAGGCTCTGATACAAAGAAGTCACTATGCATAGAAGTGTTTACACCTTGATTAATTAGACTTTGATAAGGATATTGCTGTGATGCACGCTGCTCTCCTAAATATGGATAATATATATTCCAGAAGTAATCATCAACCTGCATCCAGTAAGGAGCTACAACTGCTGTCATACCCATATCGGCCATTCTTTTCATATCCTTTGAGGTCATTAATTGACAATGTGCCAAGGTATGTCTTGAGTCTCTTTTACCATTAATCTTTCTTACAGCTTCTAGTGCATCTAAGGTATATTTAGCTGCACCATCTCCTATTGAATGCACATGGATTTGGAAACCAGCTGCATCAATTTTTTGAAATGCTGATTTCATTGCTTCATCTGACCACACTTTAATTCCATACCAGTTATCATCTCTGTGTGCATAAGGTTCTAGTAATAGACCCGTTTCTTCTTCTATTACTTGATCTGCAAAAAATTTAAAGGCATTTACTTTAAAATTTGGTGAAATAAGTGTATTTGAAAGTTGAATACCTTTATCTATGTTTGGATTAACGTTATCGCCCATTGCTGGGTCTAGGTACCAACCGCCTTTAACTCTTATAGTTAATTTGCCCTCTTCAGCTAGCTCTTTATAAGCTTCATAATAATTAGGATTATCTAAAGGAATCTTTGCATCAAAAACATTAGTAACTCCTTTAGAATTAAATAATTTTTGAACCCATAGAATAGCTTCTTTATATTGTTCCTTTGAATATTTAACAGCTATATCCTCCACAAGGCCCATTGCACTTTCCTGTAGAAGACCTGCAGGTTCTCCTGTTTCAGGGTCCCTTTGTATTATTCCCCCTTCTGGATTTGGAGTATCTTTTGTAATTCCAGCCAGCTCAAGGGCTTTTGAATTTACCCACATGGAATGACCATCATTTGAAACCATAATAATTGGACGAGTTGAATCTATTGCATCCAAAGTTTCTTTTCGAGGACCAATCTCATCCCAATCAGAACGATAATATCCTGATCCTTGAATAACCTTTAAATCAGGGTGAGCACTAGCAAATTCTCCAATCTTATTTACATAATTCTCTACCCCAGTAACGTCCGAAACAACAACAGAGAATACATAATTTACTGCTGACATTGCAGGATGCATGTGACCATCAAAGAATCCAGGCATAACGGTTTTGCCTTTTAAATTAATAACTTTAGTAGAAGCTCCTATATATTTTTTCATTTTTGCTGCATTACCGATATCAAGAATCTTACCATCCTTAACTGCAATAGCTTCAGCTATTGTATTCTTTGAATCTTCAGTATAAATAATACCATTTGTAAGAATCATATCTGCTTGTTTTGATAATGTTTTTGCCTCTACTTTTAATGCATTTTGTGTTCCTACTGACATCCCCCCAAGGATTAACACAAACGCTACGAAAGAGGATATAATCCTTTTCATAACCTTTTTCATAACCTTTACCCCCTATTTTCTATTTATTTGTAATAAAACACATTACAGTATATTATAACATATTTTAGCATAAAATAACACATTTTAACATATTAAACCAGAGCTGGTATAGTGGTGCCTGCTAGGCAGCGGTTTTTATTTTTATCAAAACTGAAAACCGAAGAGAGAGTCACCTAAAACTTAAAATTGAGGGGGCAGGCACCTCTTCCCATCAATATCAGTAAAGCCATAGCTCTCTGCTACCTCTGCTGTGATTAGTATCGTTCCAGTTTCCTTGATAATATTTTTGTCCGCAGCTAATGCTGCCACACATCGTCCTACAAATTGAGGTGATTCCATTTTACTAAGATCAAGGGAACTATCATATTTCGCATATTCAATCATTCCTTCAGTGCTTACCTGTCCAGGATATAAAGAAAATACCGCTACCTCATAATCCTTAAGCTCATAGGCAGTGTCAACGGTTAATCTATCAATTGCTGCTTTACATACTCCATAAGCAACATTATTGAGATACATCCTGCCACCATAGAAGGATATATTTATAATCAAGCCACTCTTTTGCTTAGTCATAATCTCAGCTGCAAACCTGCTAGATACATAGTTTGACCTGAGGCCTACAGTATAATTGTCATCCCATAATGAGATTGGCTGCTGCCAAAAGGGGGTATTAAAGAAATATCCTTTCATTGCGTGAAGTCCCGCTCCCCAAGCATTGTTTACCAATATATCTAATCTCCCCTGTTCCTCTATAACTCTCCTAAACAAAAGCTCTACCTCTTTATCATTTGAATGATCACACTTATGAGGAATCCCGACTCCTCCCAGTGCTTCAACTTCTTCCGCTGTTTTATATATTGTAGCTTTCTTTAGAAAATCTGGCATATCTTTATCATCATTATGGTCACCGCGTCCAGTAATATAAACTGTAGCACCTGCTTCTGCAAGACCAAGAGCAATTCCTTTTCCCACTCCTCTACTGGCACCAGTAACAATAGCAACTTTACCCTTAAGACTATTCATTTAAATCTCTCCTTTTAAAAAAAGCTAGTATAGATATTGAAGGAAGTCTCTTCACTATCTATACTAGCTTTTTCTCCTATTAGTTTCATGACATTTCTTGCTATATATTATGGTTTCTTTATTGGTACCAAAATCTGAACCTCATTAGTTTTTAAATAATCCTTATCAAATATATTGATCATGCCTACTCCATTTGGATTAAGTTCAATCTCTTTTACCATAATCCATCTATATAGGTCATCAACGAAGGTTTCTCTAATATTAAACATATCTCCATGGTATATAAATGCCGCATACCATCCTTCAGGAATAATACGTTTTTTAAAATTTGTTTCCCCTTCTATTGAATCATAATTAATACCATAAAACACAGTATACTCACCGTTATCTTTTTCATGGCAATTCACTACAGTATATAAACTTTCAGCCTTAAGTCTCCCTGCTTTTTCACATTCTGCCAAGAACCTCTCCCCAGCAGATTTTAGCAATGGCTCAAACTCTTCACTATTTTCATCTACCTCTACATAGGTGCCTTCTAAAGGCAGTTCCTCCATATATTTATAAGTACCCTTTAAGGTTAAATTTCCTTTATAATTTATAATATCACGTTCTACTATATTAACCTTTTTAACTAAATTACCATCCACCTTTTCAGCCTTACATGCTGAGGGTGAAACCCCAAACTGCTGTTTAAATGCTCGACTAAAGACTTCAGGATATTCGAAACCAAAATCATAGGCAGCATCTATTACTGATACATCTGTTTCAGTTAAATGTATCATAGCTTGAGTCAGCTTTCTCCCTAATATATATTGCTTTAATGTGATTCCTGCTACTGTTTTAAACATCCTGTTGAAATGAAATTTAGATACACAAAAATGTGTAGCTATATCTTCAAGTGACAGTTTTTCCTGAATATTAGCTTCGATATAATTAATAGTCTCATTAATTATATTAACGTAAAGATTCATTCCATTACCACCTTTCATTTCATAAACAGAAAATATTCATAGATTGCCTATTCATGCTAATCATTTGTCACTTGCCAAGTGCCTGGCACCATTCGGCTCAGCGCTCACATCTGGAAAACAGAATTGCCTTTGAAGTAATTATGCCTTCTTCCTCCTTAATTTCACTAAGCTTTTGAAAAACCTCTAATCTAAAGTCTTCCAGTCTATCTTTAGGAATTCTTTCTAACGCTTCCCTAGAACCTTGAGTCCAAAGTTTGTCCCACCATTCCTGTTCATCTTTATATATGAATTTTTTTTCTTCACTTATAATCTCTATGTTTTTAAATCCACACTCCTGTAAAATCTTAGTCAGCCCTTCTTTTGTATCAAATTCAGGACTGTCCTCTTTCTGGTATTCACTCAATTCATCCTTGTAGTCAGGTAAATATTTATCAAACAAATCACCCATCCACATGAATTTTTCATCTCTTTTTCTTAAAAAAGTAGTAAATGAAAAACGTCCCCCGTCCTTTAAAACTCTTTTAAATTCATTAAAAGCAATTTTGTAATCTGGAAAGAAAAATACCCCAAAGCCACATAATATGTGATCAAAGGCTTCACTATTTAAATCTAGATTTTCAGCATCCATCACCATAATTTCCGCATTTTTAATTCCTTGTCTTTCAAGCTCCAAGCTAGTTTCCTTAACCATGCCCTCTGCAATATCTATGCCCAAAACTCTGCCCTTTTCTCCAACTCTATCTGAAGCTTGAAATAATGAAGCTCCTTTACCTGAAGCAACATCAAGCACCTTATCCCCTTCTTTTATACCAGCAAATTCAACTAATCTTTGCCCAAAATACGAAAAGTATCTTGGTCCACTACTATCAAAAGATGTTGACACCTTATTAAATAATTCAGTTATATTCTTTTTGATCTCTGTACCCTTGTTTTCCATAATATATGTTCCTCCATAACTTCATCATACTTAAAGATGTCAAGTGCCTGGCACTTGACATCTTCATTAAATTCATATTCATTAAAGATTGTCACTTGTCAAGCGCCTGGCACCTTACTACTTTAAACGCTTTTCCACCTCTTTTAAAAGTTTAACAATGGGCAGCTTCTGAGGACATGCAGCTTCGCACTTTTTACATTCTATACACTTGGAAGCATCTATGTCGCTTTTTACCAATCTCTTATACATATTCAAAGAGCCTTCTATTGTTTCAAAAACATAGTAATCGTTATAAAGTTCAAAATGATAAGGTATCCACACCTTATTAGGACACGGCATGCAGTAACCGCATCCAGTACAATTTATTACTGATTTTGAGTTGTATTTATCTTCTACTTCTTTAACCAAACTGAGCTCCTGTTCTGACAGGTGTCCAGGATAAGCTGTAGTTGCTATTTTAATATTTTCATCTATTTGCTCAATAGTATTCATTCCACTTAGTATCACATTTACTTCCTTATGATTAAGTATCCATCTTAGTCCCCATTCAGCAGGTGTTCTCTTTGTTTCGGCTTTATCCCAAATCTCTTTTATATCCTTTGGAGGTTCCTTGGCAAGCTTGCCCCCAAGCAGCGGCTCCATAATTATCACAGGTATATTCTTAGAATGAGCATACTCTAACCCTTCAGTACCTGCTTGATATTTTTCATTCATATAGTTATATTGTATCTGGCAAAAACCCCAAGGATAAGCATCAATAATTTCTTTAAATAAATCAACCTCATCATGAAAGGAGAAACCTATATGCTTTACTCTCCCATCTGCAAGAGCTTTATCTAAAAAACTAAAAACATTGATAGCCCTGAGCTTTTCCCAGTATTTTTTATTAAGATTGTGTATAAGATAAAAATCAACATACTCTACATCAAGCTTTTCAAGCTGTTCATTAAGATATTTATCGAAATCCTCATATTCATTAGTCAACCAAACAGGCATCTTTGTAGCTATCTTAACCTTTTCTCTATACCCATCCTTCAATGCCTTTCCTAAAATTATCTCACTCTTTCCCTTATGGTA
>Ga0316603_10000581_pt1 | contig 18541 bp, 19 predicted proteins | sample OWC_soil_day10_n_FD_207649 | JGI IMG/M metagenome (GOLD analysis project Ga0316603, IMG submission 207649) | Wetland soil microbial communities from Old Woman Creek delta, Ohio, United States - OWC_soil_day10_noCT | ecosystem: Environmental > Terrestrial > Soil > Wetlands | place: USA: Ohio... | reverse complement strand
AGCGCCATGCCGAGACGCCGGACGGTGCGGGCGTCGAGGGGCGGCTCGCCCGCCCGGCCGCGCACGCCGTCTGTGCCAAACAACTTCGCGTTCATCGAATGGTGACCCGCACCTGGGGGGGATCGATCCGCACGGCGCCGAACAGGGGCGACGACGCGACACGCACCTGGAGCGAGTACCGGCCCGGGCCGAGGTCGCCCACGTCGACGTACGCCTCGACGGAGCCGGCGCCCAGCTTCTTCAGCGTGTCGTTGTCGCCGCGGACGGTGACCGACACGGTTGGCGGCGCCGCCTGCGCGCGCAGCCCGGCCTTGAGCTTCGGCATGCGCACGGGCACGCCGCTGACGAGCCGCTCGGTCCGCACGGGCAGGATGTCGACGGTGACCACGGCCTTCTGCGGCGAGCGGAGGCGAGCCGCGCTGTTCAGGATGGCAATCGAGACGGTTTCGCGGACCTGGGCGGCCGACGCCGTCAGCTCGATGGGCTCCGTCACCGCCTCCGACAGCTCCTGGAACGCGCTCTCGGGCCCGATGACGTCCACCATGGTCGGCTCGACCGTGACGCGGCGCACCTCGTAGCCGGGCGCAGGCTCGCCGCCGACGTCCGGCTTGACGGGAATCGATCGGGTGACCAGCCGTTCGAACGCGAGCGTGACCGTCGCCGGACCCGCGTAGGTCGCTTCGACGCCGAACGGCGTGCTGACGAGATCGGGGCTGATGCTGAAGTGGTTGCGGCCGGGCCTTGCGCTGATCACGTCGAGCACCGCTTTCACGTCGCCCGGCGAGAGCCGCCCCACGGCCGTCGACGTGCCGCGCACCCGGACCTCGAGCGTCCGCGGGGTGTCGCCCACCAGTTCCAGCGTCGGCGGCAGGTTCAGCAGTTCGAGCGGCGCCTGCATGCTGCGTTCCACGATCTTCTCGCCGCCCACGGCCACCCACAGCAGGGTCGCGATGCCGACCGCCACGGCCTTGAGCCAGAAGTTGCGGAAGGGATTGTAGGCCATCAGTCCATCGATCCCGCGTTGACGCGCTCGGAAACGGCCTTCCTCAGCGGCACGAGCTTCCGCAGCGCGGCCCGGAGGCGGTCCGCGTCGAGGCCGACCTCGATCTGCCCGTCGAGCACGACCGAGATGCGCCCGGTCTCCTCGGACACCACGATGGCCGCCGCATCGACGTCCTCCGTGAGGCCGATCGCGGCGCGGTGCCGCGTGCCGAAGTCCTTGCTGATCGCCGGATTGACCGACAGCGGGAGGAAGCAGGCGGCCGCGGCCACGCGGTCGCCCTGCAGGATGACCGCGCCGTCGTGGAGCGGCGACTTCGGCTGGAACACGCTCAACAGCAGATCGGACGTCAGCGTCGCGTCCAGCGGCACGCCGCCTTCGATGTAGTTGCGCAATCCCATGTCGCGTTCGATCGCGATGATGGCGCCCGTCCGCGTGCTGGCCAGCGAGGTCGAGGCCGCCACGAGCTCCTCGACGATCTCGTCGTTCGACTCCGTGCGGGTCAGGTACCGGAAGAAGCGGGCCCGGCCGAGGTGCGCGAGCGTCCGGCGGATCTCGGACTGGAAGACGACGATGGCCGCGAAGACGACGTAGCCGGCGATGTTGCGAATGAGCCAGTTGACCGTGTCGAGGTGCCACCAGCGGGAGAGGTAGAACACGCCGACAATGAGCCCCACGCCGATGCCCATCTGGATGGCGCGGGTGCCGCGCATGAGCTTCAGCAGCTCGTAGATCGCGACGGCGGCGATGAGGATGTCGACGACATCCGTCCATCCCACCTGGGCCCGCTGGAGCATCGACAGCAGTGAGTCCACCACGCCTGCCTGGGTTTGAATGATTCGCCTGCCCGAATTCCTACCCGCGCGCCGCCGCCCGCAGCGCGTCGGCCACCCGCACCACCTGCGCCATCGCGGCCACGTTGTGCACGCGCACGATGTGCGCGCCGCCCATCACCGAGACCGCGACGGCCGCTGCGGTGCCCCAGTCGCGTTCCGCCGGGGGACGCGGCGCCTGCCCGTCCACGAGGAACGACTTCCGCGACGGGCCGACCAGCAGCGGACGGTCCAGCCGCGCGAACGCGGAGAGGTTGGCCAGCACGGTGCGGCTCTCCGCCCCCCGCTTCGCGAACCCGATCCCCGGGTCGAGGATGACCTGCGCGCGGGGCACGCCCGCGGCGTCCGCGCGCGCGAGTGCCTGCCGCAGTTCCGCCGACACGTCTTCCAGCACGTCGCCGTAGCCGGCCTCGCGGTACATGTCCCGCGATCGTCCTCGCGTGTGCATCAGCACGAGACCCGCGCCGCTGCCTGCGACGACGACGCCGAGCATTGGATCATACCCTAAACCGCTGATGTCGTTCACGATAGAGGCGCCGGCTGCCACAGCGGCGCGGGCGACGGCGGCCTTGTAGGTGTCGATCGACACCGGTACCCGAAGCCGCCCCTGGAGACGCTCGATCACCGGCATGACCCGGACCAGTTCGTCCGCCTCCGAAACGGGGCCTGCGCCGGGACGCGTGGATTCGCCGCCGATGTCGACAAGGTCGGCCCCGTCGCGTTCCATCCGGAGCGCCAGGTCGACCGCGCGGTCCGGGTCCGACACGCCGCCCGCGAACGAATCAGGGGTGACGTTCAGAACGCCCATGACGAGGGTGCGCCGCCCCAGGTCGAGGCTCAGCCGGTGCGCAAGGGGAACGATGAAGTCGGGACGCGGGGCGATCAGCACGGGGGCACCCTCCATTCCGGCTGAAGATCTACCACACCGGAATGGAGCGTGTCCCCGCCTTTCCTGGCCGGGGCGCCGGGATGCCGCGTGTTCCCGTCCTCCTACCGCTGCTGCGGAAGGGGATCGGCGAGCGGCGGCGACACGACGCCCGCGGGCTTGCCGCTCTCCGGCGCCGCAGGCGCCGGCGCGGCGTCCTGCACCACGGCCGTGGCGGGGGCGCCGGGCGGCGCGGCCCCGAGCGACTCGCCCTGGACGACCGCTTTGACCTGCGCCCCGTCGAGCACCTCGCGGGTCAGCAGCTCGTCGGCAATCGTCAGCAGGGCGTCCTTGTGGCGCGTCAGCAGGTCCTGCGCGCGCGTGTAGTTCTCCTGGACGATCCGCCGGACCTCGCCGTCGATCTTGACCGCCGTGTCCTCGCTGTAGTCCTGGTGCTGCGCGATCTCGCGGCCGAGGAAGATCTGCTCCTCCTTCTTGCCGAAGGTGAGCGGCCCCATCTCCTCGCTCATCCCCCACTCGCACACCATCCGCCTGGCGAGCTCGGTCGCGCGCTCGAGGTCGTTGCCTGCGCCGGTCGTGATGCCGCCGAGGCACACCTCCTCGGCGATGCGGCCGCCGAGCAGGATCGCAATCTGGTCGGCCAGGTACTCGCGCGAGTAGTTGTGCTTCTCGTCGACCGGCAGCTGCTGCGTGAGGCCGAGCGCCATGCCGCGCGGGATGATCGTCACCTTGTGCACGGGATCCGCCGTCGGCAGGACCACGGTCAGCAGCGCATGGCCGGCTTCATGGATGGCCGTGACGCGCTTCTCGGCCTCGCTGATCACCATCGACCTGCGCTCCGTGCCCATCAGGACCTTGTCCTTCGCGAACTCGAAGTCGGCCATCCGCACGGCCTTCTGGTTGTAGCGCGCGGCGTTGAGCGCCGCCTCGTTCACCAGGTTGGCCAGGTCCGCGCCGGAGAAGCCCGCCGTGCCCCTCGCCAGCACGCTCGCGTCCACGTCGTCCGCCAGGGGGATCTTGCGCGTGTGGACGACCAGGATGCCCTCCCGCCCGCGGACGTCGGGCCGGTTCACGACGACCCGGCGGTCGAAGCGCCCGGGCCTGAGCAGCGCCGGGTCGAGGACGTCGGGACGGTTGGTCGCGGCCATCAGGATGACGCCTTCGTTGGACTCGAACCCGTCCATCTCGACGAGCAACTGGTTCAGCGTCTGCTCGCGCTCGTCGTGGCCGCCGCCGAGGCCCGCGCCGCGGTGCCGGCCGACGGCGTCGATCTCGTCGATGAAGATGATGCACGGCGCGTTCTTCTTGCCCTGCTCGAACAGGTCGCGCACGCGCGAGGCGCCCACGCCGACGAACATCTCGACGAAGTCGGAGCCGCTGATCGAGAAGAACGGGACGTTGGCCTCGCCGGCCACGGCGCGCGCGAGCAGCGTCTTGCCGGTGCCCGGCGAGCCCATCAGCAGCACGCCTTTCGGGATGTGGCCGCCGAGCTTCTGGAACCGCTGGGGCTCCTTCAGGAACTCGATGATCTCCTGCAGTTCTTCCTTCGCTTCGTCGACGCCGGCCACGTCCTTGAAGGTGACCTTCTTCTGGGTGCCCGACGACAGCTTCGCCTTGCTCTTCCCGAAGGAGAGGGCCTTGTTGCCCCCGCTCTGCATCTGGCGCATGAAGAAGATCCAGAAGCCGATCATGAGCAGCGCCGGCGCCCACGAGTACAGGATCGACGCCCACGGGCTGACGGTCGCGTCCTTGGCGTGGATCACCACGCTGCGTTCGATCAGCTTGTTCGCCAGGCCCTCGAACTGGCTCGGCGCGTAGGTCCGGAACGTCTCGTTCGCCTTGGTCGTGCCGGTGACCTCGTTGCCGGCGATGGTGACCTCGGCGACCTGGCCCGAGTCGACCCACGACATGAACTCACTGAAGCTGACGGCCCGGTCGCGCGGCGCGAACGCGGTCTGGAAGTTCCAGACGACGACCGCCACGATGGCCAGGACCAGCCAGAACAACAGGCTCCTGAGGGTGGAATTCACGCCTCGTCTCCCTCTTCTCCGTTCCGAATGACCTTCAAGACTACCACGCTCCGCGTGGAATCCGTGACGCGGGCGTCCTGTGACACGACGTGGCCCGCGACCCACAGGATCCGGTCGCGGGCATCGACCACCAGAGGCACCCGATCCCGTGCGTTCCGGGACACTTTCCGGTCGACCAGCACGTCCTGGAGCTTCTTCTTGCCCCTCAGACCCAGCGGCCGGATCCAGTCGCCCGGACGCCGCGACCTGACGAACAGCCCGTCCGCCGCCGCAGCGGCATCGATGGCCGCGACCGCGCGGTCGCCGCTAAAGGCTGTCTTGGCAACGCGTTGAGGGGAGGCGTGCTTCCTTCGCTCCGCCTCAATCACGCACCCGCACTCCGGCACGGCCACGCTGCCCGGGACTGGCACCTCGTAACGAAACGTCAGGGGAACCCGAGGGGCCGGTATCCCCCTGTTATATAAGACAACTCCTGCGCCATTTCGTTCCACCCGGACGCCGGGAAGGTCAGCGGCAAGGCGGTCTCCGACGGGTCTGGCGAGGGCCAGGACCTGCTCGACGTGTTCGAACCCGTGGAACTGGGGGTTCTCCGTCCTCGTGAGGGCCTGGCGGACCACCCTCCGCGCCAGGGCGACCGGCAGCTCGGCGAGCGCCTTCGCATCGAGCCTGACCCGCCGATTGGGAAGCGCGGTTTCGAGGCGGGCCGCTGCCTCGTTCGCCAGCCGGTCCAGGAAGATGGCCTCGTCCCTCAAGACCGTGGCTTCTCTCGCCAGCACCTCGACGATGTCGGCGTTGAGGTGCTCGGCCAGCAGCGGCAGGAGCCGATGCCGGACCCAGTTGCGCGGGATGCGGAGGTCCCGGTTGCTGGAATCGGTGCGGTAGGACTGGCCGAGGCTCGCCAGGTATGCCAGCAGTTCGTCCCTTCGGACGTCGAGCAGCGGCCGGACCACCGGTCCGCGTCGCGGACGGATGCCGGCCAGGCCCGTCGCGCCGGCGCCACGCAGCACCCGCAGGAGGAACGTCTCGGCCTGGTCATCGCGGGTGTGCCCCGTCGCGATGCGATCGACCCTCAGCCGCTCGGCCGCATCCGCGAAGAAGTCATAACGGGCCCGGCGGGCCGCGACCTCCAGGGACACGCGCTCGTCTCGCGCCATCTGCGCCACGTCGCGGTGGCCGACCTCGATGGCGAACCCGCTTCTGGCGGCGAGTTCGCGGCAGAACGCCTCGTCACCATCGCTCTCCTCGCCGCGCAGGCCGTGGTTCAGGTGAGCGAGCCCCGCGAGGACGAAGCCGCACTCCCTGGCCAGGCGGCGCAGGAGGTGGAAGAGGGCGGCCGAGTCGGGCCCGCCCGAGACCGCGGCCAGCACCCTCGATCCGGAGGGAACGAGCTCGTCGCGCTCGATGGCGTGCCGGACCCGCTGCTGCAATGTCATCGATGGTTCGCGAGGCGTACCCGAAAGAGAAAGAGGGGTCTGGCGCGTCAACGCTCGACCCCTCGCAGAAACTGGTGCCGGTGCAGGGACTTGAACCCCGGACTCCGCGGATATGAGCCGCGTGCTCTAACCAGCTGAGCTACACCGGCGTAACACCCTATTCTAGCAGGGCTCCCCGCCTCCGCCAAACGGCCGCCGGCCTGGGCAGGCCAGTCGCGCTGGCCCCTACTTCTTCCGCAGGAATGCCCCGGCGATCGCGGAGACGACGGCGCCCGTCACCACGGTGCCGACGACGCCGCTGATCGCGTTCATGAACGGCGTCTGCATGGCTGCCGCGGCAGCCACCTGCGTCTTGATCTCGCCCTCGGACAACCCGGCTGATTTCAGCATCTCCGTGTGTGCGCCCTGGAGGTCGCTGAAGTAGCTGGGAAACGCCACCGTCGTGAAGAGCAGCGACCCGGCGAAGATGATGACGCTCGCCACTGCCGACAGCACCAGGCCGTTCACGACCTGCCCGCCCCACGTGGAGACGGCGGCGGTCTTCCGCAGGGCCCAGATCACGATCCCGATCTCGAGCGGGATCACCAGGAAGAACAGGTTCAGCATCACGGGGTCCTTGTACCAGCCCGTGAATCCCATCACGAAGGTCCAGACCACGCACAACACGCCCAGCAGGATTCCGGCCCGAATCGGAACGTTCATCGCCTGCTCCTCGCCCGGACAGGGGCAGTCAAGGTGGATTGAGCGCTGCATTCTACACCAACCCGGCCGACCGGCCCGCCGCCCGCGCAGCAGCGGGTATGACCGCCGTCATGACGCGCGGGCCCGGTCCGGAGGACGATGTGGTGGGACCCGTTGTCAGCATCCCCGCGGCCCCCCGTGCTCGTCGCGCACGCGAGCCGGGCCGGGGCGGCGCTCCAGGAGGACTCGTGATGAACGCCATTTCGCCCGAATCGACCGTCGGCGACGTTGTTGCACGGCACCCGGAGACCCTGCCCGTGTTCGAGCGGCTCGGCATCGACTACTGTTGCGGCGGAGGCCGCCGCCTCGACGAGGCCGTGCGCGCCAGCGGGTTCGGCTGGCAGGAGGTGTCGGCGCAGATCGGCGCCGCCGTCGCCGCGGCTGACAGCGCCCGGGTCCGGCCCTCGTGGGCCGACGCGCCCCTGACCGACCTCATGGGCCACATCGTCGAGCGGTATCACGGCAAACTGCGCGAGTTGCTGCCCATGCTGTCGCAGATGGGCGACAAGGTGATCGATGCCCACGGCGATCGGCATCCCGAGGTGCGCGACGTGGCATCGACGTTCACGGGCCTCCGCAACGAGCTCGAGTCGCACATGATGAAGGAGGAGCACGTGCTGTTCCCGTTCATCGAGCAGCTCGAGTCGGGCCTGGGACATCGGCACCCGATGCTGGGCCACATCAGCAGCCCGATCGCGATGATGGAGAAGGAGCACGACAGCGCCGGCGCCGCCCTGGCGGCGCTTCGCGCGGCGACGTCGTCGTACACGGCGCCGCCGGACGGGTGCACGACGTTCAGGGGCTACTACGATCAGCTCGCGGTGCTCGAGCGCGAGCTGCACGAGCACATCCATCTCGAGAACAACATCCTGTTCCCGAGGGCGGTGGCCGTCGAGGCGCGCGTGATGGGCCGCTGAACCCGGAACGGCGCGGCGGCCGGATGGCATCCCGGCCGCCGGCACGTATACTGGCGGCGATGCCGTCAGCCGCCGCGACGCCTTTCTCGCCGCCTGTGCGGCCGCCGCTCAAATGGGCGGGCGGCAAGCGCTGGCTCGTGCCGCACGTGCGGCGGCTGTGGGGCGGCCGCGAGCGCCGCCGTTTCGTCGAGCCGTTCTGCGGCGGCCTGGCCATGGCGCTGGGCCTCCGGCCGCGGCGCGCGCTGCTGAACGACGTCAACCCCCATCTCATCGGCTTCTACCGCCAGCTCGCGCGGGGCTTCACGATCAGCCTGCCGATGGAGAACGCGGCCGACACCTATTACGCCTACCGGCAGATCTTCAACGCCCTGCTCGCCGCGGGCCGGGGTCACACGCCTGAAGCGGCCGCTCTCTTCTACTACCTGAACCGGTCGGGCTTCAACGGCCTGTGCCGCTTCAACAGCCGCGGTGAGTTCAACGTGCCGTTCGGCAGATACGCCCGCATCGCGTATGTGCGCGACTTCTCGGCGTACCGCCCGCTGTTCGCGCGGTGGGAGTTCTCCAGCCTCGACTTCGAGGCGCTGCAGCTGAAACCGACCGACTTCGTCTACGCGGACCCGCCGTACGACGTGCCGTTCACGCAGTACGCGCGCGGCCGGTTCTCGTGGGACGATCAGGTGCGCGCAGCCGAATGGCTGGCGCGCCATCCGGGCCCGGTCGTGCTGTCGAACCAGGCCACGCCGCGCGTCGTCGCGCTGTACCGGAAACTCGGCTATGTACTGCGCTTCCTCACGGCGCCCCGCCGCATCAGTTGCACGGGCGACCGCGCGCCCGCGCGCGAGGTGCTCGCCACCCGCAACCTGGAAGGGAACAGGCCCCTGTTACGAATGACCTGAGTCTGCGGGTACTGGACTGGCTCGGTCTCGCAACGCCTGGAGCTTGCGACCATGCCTCGCCGCCCGCGGCTCCTGCCGTTTGTGGCCCGCTGCCCCGGGATTGGACGGAACCGGTCAGTCGCTCCTTAGATCCATGGGTGTTGGCAGGTCTTCGGCGGCCTGTCCCCTATTCCGATTCGATGATCGCGGCCGCGAGCAGGGGAATGAGGAGCTCGTGGTGGCCGACGAGGCTGTAGCCCCTGCCGCCGGTGCCGGCTGGAGGCCGGACGACCACGTTGGTCTGCGGGCGGTAGTGGCGCATGAAGTCGAGGTTGACCGTCGTGAGACCGGCGAGCGCGAACCCGCGGTTGCGCGCCAGGGCGACGGCTTTGAGGAACACTTCGGGCAGGACCACGGCTGATCCGCAATTGAGATAGACGCCGCGGTCGAGTTTCGCCACATTCGACGCGAAGTAGCGGAAGTCGCGCAGGCTGCCCTCGCCAATGGCCGCACCCGAGGCGTCCTGGTGCATGTGGATGATGTCGGTGCCGAGCGCGACATGCGCGGTCAGCGGGATGCCCAGCCGCGCGGAGGCGCAGGCGATGCTGGCGCGGGCGAACGGCGGTTCGACGTCTGCCAGGTAAGCCGCCACCGACTGCCCGAGGCCGAGCCCCCTCGCCACGCCGTCCGCGATCGCCCGGTTGAGCAGCCGCCCGGTCTCGTCGGCCATCCCGAACCGCCCGGGGCCGAGGGCCTCGTCCACGTCCTCGGAGGTCGAGCCCGCGAGCGCGATCTCGAAGTCGTGGATGATGCCGGCGCCGTTGGTGGCGAAGGCCGACACGAACCCGCGCTCAGCCAGGTCGATCAGGACGGGCGAGAGGCCGGTCTTCAGCACGTGTGCGCCGAATCCCCAGATGATGCCGCCGCCCGAGCGGCGCGCCTCGGCGACGGCGGCCGCCACGGCCCTGAAATCGGCAGCCGCGAGGATCGCCGGCAGGCTGTCAAGGAAGGCCGACAGGCTGCCGCCCTTCGCATGCGGCGTCGCGAAGTCCTCCGCCCTCACCTTGCTCGCCCGGGACGCGAGCGGATAGGTCGAGACGTCCGAGAGGTCGAACTCTTCGTAGGGGAAAGCCACGGCGCACCTCGGTCAGGACTAACGCCACCAGCATACTCGATACGCGACAGGGCTTCGGAGTCCATCCCGCGCCGTCGGGAAACGGTGACACTTTCGGTTTGACGCCCTGCCTCCGGAACGCCGGTCGCACATGAGTCCCGTCCTATCGCCGCTCTCCCGGCGGGTTCGGAATGGGCGGGTACATCCGCGAGTACTCGAGGCCCGGGTGGCGCTTGCCGTACTTCGCGGGGATGTCGCGCGTGGCGTCGCTCGCGATCACCATCGATCCCAGCACGACCGCGGCGAACAGCCCGCGGCGCCACCAGAGGCCCGACGGGTGTTCGCGTGCCGGAGGCAGGGTGATTCGGGTCATCGGCCGCTTCCGGTTTCGCCAGAGGAGCGCGAGGCTCGCGAGCGACAGCAGGATGTTCATCGCCTGCCCGGCGGGCAGGCCGAGAAACGTCAGCGGGTACTCGCGGAAGCAGTCGATGAAGATCCGGAGGAACGCGTACAGGAACAGGAATCGCGCTGCGAGCCCGCCCGGCGGGACGCCGCGCCGCCGCGCGTGCAGCAGCACCGGGACGATCAGCAGGTTCTTCAGCCCGTCGTAGAGCACCACCGGGTGGCGGAAGCCCTCGGCGTCCGGGAACTTCACGGCCCACGGCACGCTGGTGACGCTGCCCAGGATCTGCCCGTCGATGAAGTTTCCGACGCGCCCGACGCAGAGGATCAGCGAGGCCGGGATCGCCAGGGCGTCCAGCATCACCAGCATCGGCTTGCGCCGGAGCAGGCAGAAGATCGCGACGCCCGCGAGGCCGCCGAGGATCAGGCCGTGGGTGGCGAGGCCGCCGATCCAGACGGCCGGGATGAGACCCGGGCGTTCGAGGTAGAACGCCCGCTCGTAGTAGACGCAGAGCAGGCGGCCGCCGGCCAGCACGCCGAGCGACAGGAGCAGCGACAGCTCGTAGACCTCCCGCATCGAAAGGCCGAGCTCGCCGCGCCGCCGCCTGAAGAAGAGGTGCGCGTTGAGGAACCCGAGCGAGTAGCTCAGCCCGTACCACCACAGGTGGACGCCGGCGACGGTCCCGATGATCGGGTCGATGTCGTGGACCCAGGGTCCCATGTCACACCACCAGCATCGCGTCGCCGTAGCTGTAGAAGCGGTACCGCTGCGCCACCGCCTCGCGGTACGCCTGGAGGACCGTCTCGCGCCCCCCGAACGCCGCGACGAGCATCAGCAGCGACGAGGACGGCAGGTGGAAGTTCGTGACCAGTCCGCCGGCCACCAGGAAGCGGTGGCCGGGGCGGATGAACAGGTCGGCCTCCGAGGCGCCGGCGGCCACGCGCCCCGCGCCCTGCCGCGCCGCCGATTCCAGCGCCCGCGTCGTGGTCGTCCCGACAGCGACGATGCGCCGGCCGGCGTCGAGGGCGGCGTTGATGCGCGAGGCGGCCTCGTCGTCGATCGTGTAGCGTTCGGGATCGACCGTATGGTCCTCCACGTCGGCCGCGCGGACGGGCTTGAACGTGCCGTAACCGACGTGCAGCGTGATCGTCGCGCGCTCGACACCGGCCTCGTCGAGCGACCGGAGGATGTCGTCGGTGAAATGCAGTCCGGCGGTCGGCGCCGCGATCGACCCCGCCTCGCGGGCGAACACGGTCTGGTACCGATCGCGGTCGAGATCGAGATCCGGGCGCTTGATGTAGGGCGGCAGCGGAATGTGGCCGATCGCCGCGACGGCGTCCATCACCGTGCCGGCGTCGCCCGTCCAGAATCGCACGACGCGGCGGCCGAAGAACCGCTCCTCGAGCACCTCGCCGTGCAGCGTGCGGCCGCCCCGCTCGAACCGCACCCGGCGGCCCGGCCGCATCCGTTGGCCCGGGTGGACGAGCGCTTCCCACCGCTCGTCGTCCAGCCGCGACACGAGCATGACCTCGACGGCGCCACCGCCGGGCTCCCGCTCGCCGATGAGGCGTGCGGGGAACACCCGGGTGTCGTTGAAGACCATCAGATCGCCGGGGCCCAGGGCACGCGCGATCTCCCGGACGGCCCCGTGCGTGATGCCGCCCGTGCGCCGGTCGAGCACGAGGAGGCGCGAGGCGCCGCGCTCCTCGGTCGGGAACTGCGCCACGAGGTCGGGCGGGAGCTCGAACGAGAAGTCGGAGACCCTCATCGGTCCCGGCTCCTACACGAAGGGGCGAAACAGGGTGTAGATCATCATGGCCGCCGACGTCAGCACGAGCGCGAGCGCGCCGCCGACGAGCACGATCGAGAACAGGACGATCGCCCAGTCGCCGCTCGTCGGCTTCACGCCCGGACGCTCGTGGCGCTCCAGGAGCGCGAGGTTCGCGCTGTTCGACTTCCACGCGATGTCGGCGAGGTCGCCCGCCATCGGGACGAGTCCGGCCGCGAGGTCGATCAGGGCGTTCAGCATCATCCTGATCAGCACCACGCCTGGCACGCCGAGCCGATACGCGTGGTACAGGACGGTCACGGCGAAGGAGGCGGTGGCCACGTCCCCGACGCCGGGCACGAGGCCCACGATGGGGTCCCAGCCGAAACGGATCGACGTGCCCGGCACGCGGTAGGCCGAGTCCATCAACCGGCTCCAGCGCCGCAGGAACGCGATCCGTTGCGCCCGGTCGATCGTCATGGTCGCGCCCGCGGGGTCAGCGTTGGATCTGACCCCGTCTCAGATCGCCCAGCGGAGGAGCACCGACCCGACGGTGAAGCCGGCGCCCACCGACGCCAGCAGCACGAGGTCGCCCTTCTTCAGCCTGCCCTGCCGGATCGCGTCCTCGAGGGCCAGCGGGATCGTGGCGGCCGTGGTGTTGCCGTAGTCCTCGATGTTGATCATGACCTTGGACGCGGGCAGCCCGAGCCGGTCGGCCGCCGACGTGATGATGCGGCGGTTCGCCTGGTGCGAGACGAACAGCGCCAGTTCCTCGGCCGTGTGCCCCGTCTTCTCCAGCACCCGGCGCGCGATCTCCTCGGTCTTGCGGACGGCGAACTTGAACACCGCCTGGCCGTCCTGCTTGACGTAGTGCATCCGCTTCTCGACGGTCTCGTGGGAGGCCGGGTTGAGGCTGCCGCCCGCCGGCATCTGCAGCGCCGGCCCCCCGCTGCCGTCGATCTCGTGCTCGAACCCGATGATCTCGAGCCCCTCCTCGACCGCCGGCTCGACGATGACCGCGCCGGCCCCGTCTCCGAACAGGACGCAGGTGGTGCGGTCGGTGTAGTCGATGATGCTCGACATCGTGTCGGCGCCGATGACCAGCGCGCGGTCGTGCTTGCCGGTCGACACGAGCTGGCTCGCCACGCTGAGCGAGAAGGTGAACCCGGAGCACGCGCCCGCCAGGTCGAATCCCCAGCACCGGGTCGCGCCGATCTTGTGCTGCACGAGCGCCGCCGTGCTCGGGAAGAACATGTCCGGCGTGGTCGTCCCGACGACGATGAGGCCGATGTCGTCCGGCGTCAGGCCGGCGTTCGCGAGGGCCCTCAGGGCGGCTTCCTTGCCCATGTCGGAGGTCGCCACGCCCTTCTCGACGACATGGCGCGTCCTGATCCCCGTGCGCTGGAGGATCCACTCGTCCGTGGTGTCGACCATCTGGCTGAGCTTGTGATTGTCGAGGATCGTCGGCGGCACGTACGTCGCCAGCGCGCTCACGCGCGTCTTCCTGAGCGTGTTCCCGTTCACCACAGTCGCGAGTCCTTTCCCGGGGCTTGCAGGCCGAAGTACTCATACGCCCGCGCCGTGGCCACGCGGCCGCGGGGCGTGCGGTCGATGAACCCGATCTGGATCAGAAAGGGCTCGTAGATGTCCTCGATCGCGTCCTTCTCTTCGCTGATCGCCGCGGCGATCGTGTTGACGCCGACGGGCCCGCCGCCGAACTTCTCGATGATCGTCCTGAGCAGCCGGCGGTCGATCTCGTCGAAGCCGCGGTCGTCGACCTCCAGCATCGCCAGCGCCGCCTGCGTGACCGGCGCCGTGACCTCGCCCGTCGCGCGCACCTGGGCGTAGTCGCGGACCCGCCGGAGCAGGCGGTTCGCGATGCGCGGCGTCCCGCGCGACCGGCGGGCGATCTCCGCGGCCGCGTCGTCCGTGATCGGCGTGCCGAGGATGCGGGCGGAGCGGCGGACGATGACCTCGAGATCGGCGTCGGTGTAGAAATCCAGGCGGTGCACGATGCCGAAGCGGCCCCGCAGCGGCGCCGTGAGCAGCCCCGCGCGCGTCGTCGACCCGATGAGCGTGAAGGGCTGGAGCGGCACCTTGACGGACCGCGCGCCCGGCCCCTGCCCGATGACGATGTCGAGCTCGTAGTCCTCGAGGGCCGGGTAGAGGATCTCCTCGATGGTCGCCGCCATCCGGTGGATCTCGTCGATGAAGATGACCTCGCGCTCCTTGAGGTTCGTCAGCATCGCCGCGAGGTCGCCGGCTTTCTCGAGCACCGGGCCCGAGGTGGCCCGCACCGGCACGCCGAGCTCGTTCCCGATGACGTAGGCGAGCGTCGTCTTGCCGAGTCCGGGCGGGCCGTAGAGCAGGACGTGGTCGAGCGCTTCCCGCCGCTGCCTGGCGGCCGTGATCGACACGTGCAGGTTCTCGCGCACGCGGTCCTGGCCGACGTACTCGTCCAGCGTCCGCGGGCGCAGCCCGGCCTCGAACTGCGCGTCCTCGTCGGTTGCGCGCGTCGAAGTCACCCGCGTGGGTTCGTCGTCCATGCCTCGTCTCTGGCAACAGGCCCGCCTGCGAACCCGTCCCCGTTATCCGCGTGCCAGCTCGCGCAGCGCCTGTTTCAGCACGGTCTCGAAGACCGGCGACCCCGCGCGGGCCAGCGCGGCGTCGACGGCTCGTTCGGCGAGGGGTCGATGATAGCCCAGGTTCAGCAGCGCCGAGAGCAGGTCGAGCCGCAGCTCGCTGCCGGGCGCGCCAGGCGCCAGGCCGTCCGGCGCGTCGCCGATCAACCCCTTCGGCAGCTTGTCTTTCAGCTCGAGGCCGATCCGCTCGGCGGTCTTCTTGCCGATGCCCGGGATGGCCGTCAGGCGCCCCACGTCGCTGCCCATGACAGCCCGCACCAGGTCGGTCACATCGATGCCCGAGAGCACCGCGAGGGCCAGCTTCGGCCCGATGCCGCTGATCGCGATCAGGCGCTCGAAGATCTGGAGCTCCAGTCCCGTTGCGAAGCCGTAGAGCGCGAGCGTGTCCTCACGGACGTGCGTGTGCACGCGCAGCTCCACGTCGGAGCCGGGATCCCCCAGCGTGTAGTAGGTCGACAGCGGCACGGCGACGTCGTACCCCACGCCGCCCACGTCGACGATGATCCGGTTCGGCTCCTTCCCGGCAAGCCGGCCGCGAAGCCGCGCGATCATGGCCGGTACTCCCGCCAGGATTTCGGCGCGCGCCGCGCTCTGGGGGCGGCGTCCTCGGCGGCCCGCCCCGGGCCGCCCGAGCTGTGGACGTGGCAGATGGCCACCGCGAGGGCGTCGGACGCGTCGTCGGGCTGGGGCACGTCGTCGAGCCCGAGCAGGAGGCGCACCATCTCGCCCACCTGCTGTTTCTCCGCGCGGCCGTAGCCGACCACGGCGAGCTTGACTTCGGCGGGGCTGTATTCGACCAGCGGGTAGCCGCCCTCGACGGCGGCGAGCAGCGCGACGCCGCGAGCGTGCCCGAGCTTCAGGGCGCTGCGGACGTTCGTGGCATGGAACACGTTCTCCACCACCACGCAGTCAGGCCGGTGCTTCCGGAGCAGCCGGGAGAGGGCGTGGTGAATCTCGCGCAGCTTCTCCGGGAATGGCGCGCCGGCGGGCGTGATGATGGCGCCGCACGCGACGAGTCGATGGCGGCTGCCGTCGGTGTCGATGCAGCCGTACCCGGTGCGCAGGGAGCCGGGATCGACGCCGAACACCCTCACGCGAACGCCTCGAGCTCCTTCTCGTCGACGTCCATGTTCGACCACACGTGCTGCACGTCGTCGTGGTCCTCGAGCAGGTCGAGCAGCTTCAGCATGCTCTGCGCGGCCCTGCCCTCGAGGGAGACGTAGTTCTTCGGCAGCATCGCCACCTGCGCCGATTCCGTCTGAATGCCGAGCTTCTCGACGGCCTCCTTGACGGCGGGGAAGGCGTCGGGCGCGCTCACGACTTCCCAGTTGTCGCCGTCGTCGCGCAGGTCGTCGGCGCCTGCGTCGAGGGCGGCGCTCAACAGCGCGTCCTCGGAGGCCTTGGCCTTCTCGATGACGATGTAGCCCTTCTTCTCGAACATCCAGGAGACCGAGTTCGACTGGCCGAGGTCGCCGCCGTATTTCGTGAGCAGGTGGCGGATCTCGCCGACCGTCCGGTTCTTGTTGTCGGTCATCGCCTCGATGATCAGGGCTACGCCTCCAGGCCCGTATCCCTCGTAGGTGATCTCCTCGTACTGGACGCCGGGTTCTTCACCCGTGCCCCGCCGGATGGCCCGCTTGATGTTCTCGGCGGGCATGTTCACGGCCTTCGCCTCGGCGACGATCGTGCGCAGGCGGGGATTGGTGTCGGGGTCGCCGCCCCCGGCGCGCGCCGCCACCGTCAACTCCTTGATGATCCGGGTGAAGACACGGCCGCGCTTGGCGTCGGCAGCGCCCTTCTTGTGTTTGATGGTGTGCCACTTGGAATGGCCAGACATGTTGGAACTCCAGGTATGTCAGGAGAAAATCCGGCGGAAAAGTGCGTGAAGATCCTAGCATGCGCGTACAGTCGGCGCCAAGCTTCAGGCGCGTCTGGCGAGGGGCGGGCCGGGACGGCCAGTTACCGGACCGGAGGCACCGACAGGCGCGGCACGGTCGAGGAGGCCCGGCCGAACTGGTCCACGAGCACGAGGTCCACCATGCCGCCTCCGGCGCAGCTGGCCGGCACGAGGACGGTCAGTTCGTGCGGGCCGGTCTGGCTGATTCCGCCGTCCAGCACCGCCTCGACGGTGCCGCCTCGCACGATCGCGCCCCGGTAGAACGCGCCCGAGGGCAGGTCGGCGTCGAACACGAGGACCTCTTCTGTTTCGGCCCGCTTGAGGCCGCGGACGAGGAACCCGCAGGCGGGCCCGCCGACGACGGCCGGCGCATCCGGGTCCTCGAACATCACGCACGCGCTGAGCCTGGCGAAGGGCGCGCCGGACGCGCTCGGGCGAAGCGCCACGTCGACGGTGTAGGGACCGGGCGCCGCCCCGTGGCCGACGCAGAACGTGTCGTCGAGGAGGTGGAGTTGCGATCGGCTCAGCGCGTCCATCACCGGGCCGGGCGGGCGCTGAACCTCGGCCGGGCGGGTGGTGGTCGTCTCCTTGCCGTCCTCCTGCTTGACCACGAGGGGCGCGGAATACCTGTAGGTCACCTGTACGGAGAGGGGACCGGCGACATCGTCCAGGGCGAGGGCCTCGACTCGAAGGCAGTCCCCCGGCCGCACGATGGACGCGCTGGTTCGCAGCGCGATGACCGGGCTCTGCGCCGCCGACGGCTGGGCCATGCCGCAGAGCACCGCGCCAGCCACCGCCGCCGTCGTCAGCCGGATGTGTGCTGCCGTCTCCATGAGTGCTCCTCTGCGTGCGGTGCTGCAAGACCAGCGCCAGCAGTCACTCGTTGGAGTCTCCCTGATTGCGGAGGTTGCCCCTGCCGGCTGTCACCTGCCGCGGACACGACCGGCCGGAAAAGGTGCCTGGCACCATTCGGGGCAGGCGGCCGTGTCAGGGGCGGGCGGCGAGGATGAGCCAGACGTCGGCGCGCGGGTCCCAGGGGCCGCCCTCGTAGTCGCCGAGGACGGCCGACACCCGGAACCCATGCCGCTCCAGTCTCGCGGCCATGCCCTCGACGGACACGGTGCGAAAGGCCAGCGAGAACCGGTGGGACGTCGACACGCGGCCCCGGCGCTCCACGAACTCCTGGTCGAACAGCGTCAGGCCGCGGGGGCGGTCCTGCCGCACCGACTCGATGAGCGTGATGCGGGTCTCCCCCCGCCCGGCGCGGCCCTCCAGTTTCACCCGGCGGTCGTATTCCCCCCAGGCGACGAGGTCCGACACGAGGTCGATGCCGAGCGTGCCGCCCTTCCGGAGCACGCGGTGCGCCGAGGCCAGGGCGGCGTCGAGCGTGGCATCGTCGAGGAGCGACTGGAGGATGCCGTACGGCGCGGCGACGAGGCCGAAGCAGGCGCCGGGAAACGGCAGATGCCGCACGTCGCCGCGCACCAGGCGCAGCGAGCCGTCCAGCCTCGCCCGCCGCCTGCGCCGCCGGGCGCGATCCAGCATCGAGGCTGAACGGTCGATGCCGACGACGTGCGCGCCCGCCCGGGCCACCGGGACCGCCACGCGGCCGGTGCCACACCCGAGCTCGAGGACGGGGCCTGCAGTTTGCGAGGCAAGGCGCTGCCAGAACGTCACGTCGCGGCGCCCCATCGTCCGGGCGTTCTCCCAGTCGTAGAAGCGCGCGTAGTCGTCCCAGCCGCGCCAGCCTTCCATGCGACGGTCCTTCGGCAGGTGCGTCAGAACTTCGCGACGAGCGCGACCGACGTGTTGGTGTCGGTGTTCTTGAACCCGGGCACGGGCGCGTGGCTGTAGCGGACCGTGTTCGAGACCTTTAGCGAGAACAGCTGCGTGAGGCGGGCGGTGATAGCCGCCATCTGCAGGACGCGCCAGTCGTCCGCGTCGGCGAACAGGCCCGTCATGCGGAGATCCTCGGTGAACTCGGCGGTCTCCGAGATCTTCC
>Ga0316603_10000580_pt1 | contig 18584 bp, 14 predicted proteins | sample OWC_soil_day10_n_FD_207649 | JGI IMG/M metagenome (GOLD analysis project Ga0316603, IMG submission 207649) | Wetland soil microbial communities from Old Woman Creek delta, Ohio, United States - OWC_soil_day10_noCT | ecosystem: Environmental > Terrestrial > Soil > Wetlands | place: USA: Ohio... | reverse complement strand
TCGGGCCTCGCCGGCGGGGCCGCCGCTTCGACGCTCGCCGAGCTCGGCTACGACGTCGCCTGCTTCTGCTTCCAGGACTCACCGCGCCGCGCGCACTCGATCGCCGCGCAGGGCGGCATCAACGCGGCGAAGAACTACCAGAACGACGGCGACTCGATCCACCGGCTGTTCTACGACACCGTCAAGGGCGGCGACTTCCGCGCGCGCGAGGCCAACGTGCACCGGCTCGCCGAGGTGTCGGTCGACATCATCGATCAATGCGCCGCGATGGGCGTGCCGTTCGCGCGCGAGTACGGCGGCACCCTCGCCAACCGCAGCTTCGGCGGCGCGCAGGTCTCGCGCACGTTCTACGCCCGCGGTCAGACCGGCCAGCAGCTGCTGCTCGGGGTCTACTCGGCGCTATCGCGGCAGATCGGCGTCGGCAAGGTCAAGATGTTCCCGCGGACCGAGATGCTCGACGTCGTGGTCGAGAACGGGCGCGCGGTCGGCATCGTGGTCCGCGACCTCATCACCGGCACGATCGAGTCGCACGCCGCACACGCGGTCGTCCTCGCGACCGGCGGCTACGGCAACGTGTTCTACCTGTCGACGAACGCGAAGGGCTGCAACGTCACCGCGACGTACCGCGCCCACAAGCGCGGCGCCGGGTTCGCGAACCCGTGCTTCACCCAGATCCACCCGACGTGCATCCCGGTCTCCGGCGACTTTCAGTCGAAGCTGACGCTGATGTCGGAGTCGCTGCGCAACGACGGCCGCGTCTGGGTCCCGAAGAACGTCGAAGACATCGCCAAGCACCCCGACCAGATCTCCGAGGAGAACCGCGACTACTACCTCGAGCGCAAGTACCCGAGCTACGGCAACCTGTCGCCGCGAGACATCGCGAGCCGCGCCGCGAAGGAGGTCTGCGATCAAGGCCGCGGCGTCGGGCCGGGCGGCCGCGGCGTCTACCTGGACTTCCGCGACGCGATCAAGCGCGACACCGAGCAGAAGGTTCGCGACAAGTACGGAAACCTGTTCGACATGTACGAGCGGATCACCGGCGAGAACCCGTACCGGGTGCCGATGCGGATCTACCCGGCGGTCCACTACGCGATGGGTGGGCTGTGGGTCGACTACAACCTGCAGACCACGATCCCCGGGCTGTTCTGCCTCGGCGAGGCGAACTTCTCGGATCACGGCGCGAACCGGCTCGGCGCCAGCGCGCTGATGCAGGGCCTCGCCGATGGCTACTTCATCATCCCGTACACGCTCGGCAACTACCTCGCTGGCGTCCCGGCGAAGGATCTCGCGAGCACGACCTCCGCCGCGTTCAGCTCGGTCGAGACCGAGGTGCGTGGCCGGCTCGATCGCCTGATCGGGATCAAGGGCAAGCGCTCGGTCGACTCGTTCCACAAGGAGCTCGGCAACCTGATGTGGGAAGACTGCGGCATGGCGCGCAGCAAGCAGTCGCTGGAGAACGCGCTCGTCAAGATCCCCGAGCTCCGCGAGCAGTTCTGGCGAGACGTCACCATCATCGGCGAGCGTGACTCGTTCAACCAGTCGCTCGAGAAGGCCGGGCGCGTCGCCGACTTCTTCGACTTCGCCGAGTTGCTGTGCAAGGACGCGCTGGTCCGCGAGGAGAGCTGCGGCGGGCACTTCCGGGTCGAGCACCAGGCCGAGGGCGAGGCCAAGCGCGACGACGACAAGTTCTGCCACGCGGCGGTCTGGGAGTATGCGGGAGAGGGCCAGCCCGCGGTTCGTAACGTCGAGCCACTCGTGTTCGAGAACGTCAAGCTCGCCACGCGGAGTTACAAGTAGTGTCTACCACCGAGCGCAAGCTGTCGTTGACGTTGCATATCTGGCGTCAGCGGGACGGCAAGTCCACCGGCAAGATGGTCGCGTACAAGGTGAGGAACGTGTCGGAGCACGCCTCGTTCCTCGAGATGCTCGACATCCTCAACGAGCAGCTGATCGCGAAGGGCGAGGAGCCGGTCGCGTTCGATCACGATTGCCGCGAGGGGATCTGCGGCATGTGCTCGCTGATGATCAACGGCCGGCCCCACGGCGGGCAGAAGGCCACCACCGTGTGCCAGCTGCACATGCGGCGGTTCAAGGACGGCGACGAGATCTGGATCGAGCCGTGGCGCGCGCACGCGTTCCCGGTGATCAAGGATCTCTGCGTCGATCGCACCGCGTTCGATCGCGTCATCGCCTCCGGCGGCTTCGTCACCGCGAACGCCGGATCGGCTCCGGACGCCAACGACCTGCTGGTCTCCAAGGAATCGGCGGAGCGCGCGATGGACGCGGCCGCGTGCATCGGCTGTGGTGCGTGCGTGGCGGCCTGTCCGAACGGCTCGGCGATGCTGTTCGTCGCCGCCAAGCTGTCCCAGCTCCATCAGCTGCCGCAGGGCCAGCCCGAGCGGCTGCACCGGACCGAGGCGATGGTCAGCGCGATGGATGCCGCGGGGTTCGGCAACTGCTCCAACCACTACGAGTGCGAGGCCGCGTGTCCGAAGGACATCTCGCGCGACGTGATGGCCGAGCTCAACCGTGGCTATGCGAAGTCGACGTTCGTGCACCGCGGGCGCAGCGCCAAGAGCGACGGCGCGGGCTAGGCGCGCACGATCATTTGATGATCACGAGCTCGACCGAGCCTTCACGACGCTCGAGGTGGACGCCGACATCGCGACCGCGCTGATCGAGGACGACGTCGACGGAGGCCGCGCCGACGCGCAGGTTGCGCAGGCTGACGCGATCGACGCCGCTGGGGAGGAGCGGATGATCGAGCTGGATGCGCGAGCCGACCGCGTCGATGTCGAGCCCGAGGCAGGCCTGGAGCGCGAGGAACACCGAGCCCGCCGCCCAGGCTTGCGGCACGCACGCGACGGGATAATGGGTCGGCCCCTCGTCGGAGCGTTGCCGGAACCCGCAGAACAGCTCCGGCATCTGGCGCAGATCGAAGTGCACGCTCGCCGCGAACAGGCCCGAGAGGATGCGGCCACAGGCCTGCTTGTGGCCGTAGCGTGCCATCCCCATGGCGATGATGGCGTTGTCGTGCGGCCACACCGATCCGTTGTGATACGAGATCGGGTTGTAACGCTGCTCGCCGGCATCGAGCGTGCGGATGCCCCAGCCGGAGAACGAGCAGTCGTCGAGCAGGGTCTCGACGACGCGCCGGGCATGCACCGGGCTGGAGATCCCCGCGAACAGGCAGTGGCCGGCGTTGGAGGACCGGACGCGGCACGGGCGCTTGTCGCCGTCGAGCGCGAGCGCGTACGTCCCGAGATCGTCGCACCAGAACGTCTGCTCGAACTGGTCCCGCAGGGTGTCGGCCTGGTGATCGAGCAGCTGGGCATGATCGCGTTCGCCGAGGACGCGCGCGAGCTCGGCTGCGCTCCGCCTCGCCGCGTAGACGTAGGCCTGGACCTCGCACAGCGCGACCGGCCCCCTGGCCAGCTCGCCATCCTGATGCGAGATCGAATCGACCGAGTCCTTCCAGCCCTGCGAGCTCAGCCCGGTCGGCGAACGCCGCGAGTACTCGATGAAGCCATCCCCATCGAGATCGCCGTGACGGTCGATCCAGGACAGCGCCCGCTCCACGTTGGGCCAGATCGCCTCCACCAGCTCGAGATCCCCGGTCCGCCGCCAGTAGGCGCCGGCCAGCATGACGAACAGCGGCGTCGCATCGATCGATCCGTAGTACCGCCCGAACGGCACCTCGCGCAGCGCCGGCATCTCGCCGCGCCGGACCTCGTGGATGATCTTGCCCGGCTCGGCATCGTTCTCGGGATCGAACGCGGTCGCCTGGGTGGCGGCGAGGAACGTGAGCACGCCGCGCGCGACCTGCTGATCCAGCCACAGCGTCTCGAAGGCCGTGATGATGCCGTCGCGACCGAACGGCGTGGAGAACCAGGGCACGCCGGCATAGGGATAGGGCCCATTCGCGGTCTCGGTGATCATCATCTGCAGATCGGAGCTGGAGCGATCGATCCACTCGTCGAACCTCGGGTTGGACGTGTGCACGGATCCGCAGTGCGAGCCCCGTGCGGTGAGCAGATCCACGGATCGCTCGTGGGCGGTATCGAAGTCGAGCACCGGACCGGCGAGGCCGTCGACTTCGTAGCTGGCGCGAAGCTCGAGCTCGGTCTCGCCGTGCGCATCGAGCCGGATCCGGTACGACGCACGGCTCGCGGTCAGCACGTCTGGCCTCGAGGCGAAGGCGATCGTGGTCGCCCGCACGACGTGATCGAGTCCCTCGTATCCGAGCCTGACCTGGGCCGGGAACACCATCGGCGCAAGATCGCGGCCTCGTCGGATCCGATGGATGCCGCGCACCTCGAAGATGTCGGCGTAGTCGGCGCCGAACAGGAACGACAGCTCGAGGTCCACCGGATGACGGACGTAGCTCTGCAACCGGACCCGGCCGTACCAGGCCCGATCCCACAGCAGGCTGCTCGCGAAGATGTGGACACTGTCGCGGACCAGCGGACCGGAACGCCCGTCCGGAAGATCCGGGTTCGCCAGATCGACGATCAGCACGTTGTCGCGGCGGACCGTCGATCCGAGCAGGAGCGGATAGCGCCGCTCGACCGCGATCTCGAAGTTGCTGAGGAACCGCGTGCCCTCGTGGTAGATCCCGAGCTCCTTGCCTGACGCGTGACGGATCATGCCTGCGTGATCGAACACGCCGAAGGTGTCGCCATCCTTGACGACGCGGGTGCGGTCATCCGCGCGCGACGTGGTGGCGAGGATCGAGTAGTCCTGCAGGGCCAGCGGGCTCTCTTCCTTCATGGGTTTGCTCCAGCTGTCGGCGGTAGATATCCAGGTAGTCGAGGGCCATCCGCGTCGAGGTGAAGCGGGTCTCGAAGCGCTCGCGGCAGCGGGCCCGCGACAGCTCGGGGAGCCGCTCGATCGCGCGGACCGCCTCGTCGGCGTCCTCGCAGATGAACCCCGAGATCCCGTCGTCGATCACCTCGGGCACCGATCCGCGGCGAAACGCGATGACCGGCGTCCCGCACGCGAGTGCCTCGATCATCACCATCCCGAACGGCTCGGGCCAGTCGATCGGAAACAGCAAGGCGGATGCATCTCCGAGGAAGGCCTGCTTGTCGGTCTCCCCGATCTCGCCGACGAGCTCGACGTGGCCCTGGCACACGAGCGGCGCGAGGTGACGATTGTAGTAGTCGCGGTCCGCCCGATCGAGCTTCGCCGCGATCCGCAACGGCAGCCCGGCGCGCCGCGCGATCTCGATCGCGAGATCCGGACGTTTCTCGGGGGAGAACCGCCCGAGGAACGCGAGATACCCGCCCTGTCCGGTTCCGAGCCGGTAGAGGTCGCGCGGGAGTCCGTGCTGCACCGTGCCCTGCCACGCGGCCCCCGCCAGGGGGGCACGCTGGGCGTCCGAGATCGAGACGACGGGCATGTCGCCGAACACCTCGTACAGACGGTCGAGCTCGGGCAGGTCGAGGCGGCCATGCAGCGTCGTGACGTGCGTCAGGCCCTCGCGACGCATCACCGGGAAGTGCAGGTAGTCGATGTGAAAATGAATGAGGTCGAAGTTGCGAGCTCCGCGGACCACCTCCTCCACCATGACCAGGTGGTGCGCCGCGGCATCGTGGCATCCCGACAGCCTCAGCGCGTGAGCGCACGGCGCCACGAGGCGCGCGGTCGTCTCCGAGTCCCCACTCGCGAACAGCGTCACGTCGTGCCCCTGCCGCACCAGCTCCTCGGTCAGATACGACACGACCCGCTCCGTGCCGCCGTACATCCGCGGGGGGACGCTCTCGATGAGCGGAGCGACCTGCGCGATCCGAAGTCTTCGTGCCGTACGAGACCTCCCGAACCCGTCTACGAGACCCATGAAGGATCTCGGTTACAACCGCCGTACCAAGGGATCAATCGACGCGAGCGATGGCACCGGGACCGGCGACGTGATCGACGGCGTCGAGCAAGAGCTGCAGCGTGTCGGTGGCGCGCAGTCCGGCGCGCGTTCCGACCCCGTCGGCCACCCAGTAGATCCGGCGGTCCCACGGATAGCGCGGGGATCGTGCGATGACGGCGATCTTCGTCGCTCCCGACTTCCGGGCATCGCTGATCACCCCCTTGACCTGCGCGAGCGTGAGCTCGGGCCGCAGGTGGAGCGCGATCGCCGGCTGATCGTTGCGGAGATCTTTGAGCGCCTCGACGCGCCGGTTCGCGCTGTAGCGCTGACCGCTGATCACGACCTGGCCGATCTCGTTGATCTCTGCTTCGGGCAGGCCCGGATCGGCCTCCGACGCCTTGCCGGCGGTCGGCCAGTTGTCGGGATCGGCCTGGCGCTCGACGTCGTGGATCGATCCGGCCGCCAGCAGGTCGAGGGCCTCCCACTGGCGCACGGACTCATGCCAGCCCGGCTCGGTCGCGCACATCCTGCAGGCACCGACCGCGTTGCGGGTACGCTCGGTCGCGCGACGGATCGCCAGCGCGGCGATCACCGCACCCTGGTGCTCCGGGACGATCCGCTGGCACTGGTGCGCGAGCGGTCCGTCGCACAGCCTGAGCATGAAGGTGCGCGTGTCCTCGCCGGGCTTGGGGTAGAGCTCGAGCGACTTCTCGGGACGCTTGCGGGCGATCTCATCGGCCGCGATCTCGGGGGCCAGCAGCGTCGGCCACACGGTCAGCGCGAGCGCGTCGATCTGCTCGGACATCGGCTTGCCGCTCATCGCCTGGACCGGTCCGAGCGCGAACACGACGAGCCTGAGCTCGGCCTCCTCCCCCACGGCTCGGTCCATCCCGGGTCGCAGCACGAGCATGGTGGTCGCGAGCTCGCCGTAGGCCTTGGGGGTGCGGCCTTGCGCGACGAACTTGTCGACCGCGTGCTGCAGCGCCGCGTGGTTGTAGTCGCTCGAGTTGTCGCCTCGGCTGACCTCGATCGGCGCCTTGTTGCACGCCGCAACCGCCAGCACGAGGAGGAGGGACTGTCGCCACATGAGGTGTACGCGTGGAGTTAGCAAGCCAGAGGCCGAGACCCAACCCGACCAGATGGCTAGTACCGGCTAGTTCACGCTATCGCACGATCGACGCAGGCCACCAGCCTTGATCGATCCACACCGGGTCCCAGTGCAACCATGCGGCCCTGCGCGATCGCCACGGTTCCATCGGCCTCGGGAGGCGCCACCGGAGGCGTGACCAGCGGCTCGCTGGACACCCGCAGCCCCACCCGGTGCACCGCCATCCAGGTGGCCGTCGTCTGCCCCACCCGCCCATCGAACGCCCGGACGATCCCTTTGACTCTCACATAGTTGGCCGGCAATTCGCCCAGCTGATCCTCGAGCTCCTCGAGATCGACCACCTCGGGCACCGGGACCCACACGCTGTCGATTCCATGAGCAGTTCGATCGAGCGAGTTGTCGAGATGCCGACAGGGCTCGCCTGGTGCGTGGTCATGTCCGACATGTGCGGCCGGCTCCGGTGATGCACCGGCTCGGTCGATCGGTGGGTCGGCCAGGACCTGCTCCAGCCACGCGGCGTGGTCGTCGGTGTCCCCGATTCGCACCATCGCCCGCGACGCCAGTGTCCCGATCTGGGACTCCGTGGCCGAGGTCTCGGCCGCACCCGCGAGCTCGGACTTGGTGACGAGCACGACATCGGCATAAGCGACCTGCGCGTCCACCGCGCCCGATAACGCGCGTGCGCCGCGAAAGGTCGTGGCGTCCACGAGGGTGACCACCGCGGCGAGCCGGACGCGCTCGCTCACCGGCTTACGCGCAACCGCCCACGCGATCGGCAGCGGCTCGGCAACCCCGGTGGTCTCGAGGACGATCGCGTCGAGCTCGGGGTTCGCATCGACCAGTTCGAGCAACGTGCGATCGAGGTCGTCGCCGAGCACGCAGCACACGCAGCCGCCCGGCAGGTTGATCTGCCGCGTCTCGCCACCAGTGAGCAGCGCTCCGTCGATGTCGACCGCCCCGAGCTCGTTGACGATGACGCCGAGCTTGCCCGGTGGCGTGCCGGGTAGGCCCGCCCGGCGGGCGCGCCGCGCGAGCAGCCGGTTGACGAGCGTGGTCTTCCCGCTACCGAGGAAGCCCGTCAGGATGACGAGGGGGACGCGCACGTGACGAGCATAGTCCCTGCGCGAGCTTCAGGCAGGCTTCTCGACCACCACGACCCGCCGCTTGCCCGCCGCGGTGAGCGGGATGTCGTCGACGATCTCGATCGCGAACGGGGCCCCGGGCAGGTAGCGCGCCGCGTGGTCGTGGATCATCCGCAGCTCACGGGCAGGAACTCCGCTGGCCTCGAACGGGACGATCCTGAACACGACGCTGCGGTCGGCCCGCTGCGTGATCTGGAAGTTCCGCGCGACGTGCCCGATCAGCCCGAACAGGATGTTGAAGACGAGGCCGCCGACCGGTCGCCCGTGGCCGTCGTACAGCGTGTCGGTGACCCGCCCCTCGATCGTGCTGATCTTCGATAACCCGCGGCCACACGGGCATGGCTCGCTGGAGAGCACCGTCGCGAGATCTCCATTGAGGTAACGGATCATGGGAGACGCCAGGTTATGCAGATCGGTGATCGCGATCTCGCCGACCTCACCGGGGCGAGCCACGCGCTGGCTGCCGTCGGGCTGGCGGACGATCACCTCGACGATCAGATTCTCCATCGACGTGTGCAGCCCATCGTGGGCCTCGCACTCGGAGCCGATCAGCATCACCTCGCGGCAGCCGTAGGTGTCGAAGGCAGGGCCGAAGGCACGCTCGATGACCTCGCGGTCGTGAGGGAGCAAGGCCTCGGCACCGGTGATCACCGGGAGCGGGTCCCAGGTGCGCAGCCCGCGATCGATCACGTGGCGGGCGAGCGCCGCCGCGCCGCTCGGGTACGCGAGCATCACGTGGGGCTCGTACCGCCGCAGCGTGGCGACCGCATCGCCCAGCGCCTCGTCGCCGCGCGGCGTGCAGTCGACATAGAGGTCGCGCTTGATGAGGCGGTCGACCGCGACCTTCTGGCGCTTCCACCAGCTGGTGGTGCTCGTCGGGCCCACGCCCCAGTAATGGAGCGCGCGCATGCCGATGTGGTAGCCCGCCCAGCCGTAGCCACGCCACCGGATCGCGTCGCGCCAGTGACGAGACTCGGCGTTGTAGCTGACCTTGACCGGCTGGCCCGAGCTGCCGCTGGTGGTCTTGGTGATCACCGCGGACGGCGGAGCAGACGCCATCCGGGTCTCGAACGTCGCCCGTAGGGTCGCGCGATCGAGCAGCGGCAGCCTCACGAGCGCGTCTACCGAGCTGATGTCCGAGGGGTCGAGCCCGTGCTCGTCGAGCAGCCCGCGGTAGTAGGCCGTGTGGCGATACGCGTGACGGACCAGCCGGCGAAGCAGCCCGCCTTGCAGCTCGCGCAGCTGGCCCGCCGACCAGCGTTCGGTCTCCCGCAGGTAGCGCAGCAGCGGCACCGTCGGACGACCACGCGCGGCTTCGAAGGCGGGAAACAGCGCCCGCGCGAGCAGTGGCCCGTACAGATCCACCGGATCAAGCTAGCACGCTCAAGCGCCCGGTTTCTCGACGACGACCACATTGCGCTTGCCCCCGGTGGCGAGCGGAATGTCGTCCACGTACTCGATCGCGAAGGGAGCCCGTGGCAGGTACTTCGCGGCGAACTCGCGGATCGCGGTGGTCGCCGCGTCCGGCAACGCCTTGGTCCCGTTAGGAACCACCTTCATGATCACGCTGCCATCGAGCCGCTGGACGACCTGGAACTGGCGGGCGACGTGTTCGAGCACGCCGAACAGGATGTTGAACACGAGGCCCCCCACCGGGTTGCCCCAGCCATCGCGTAGCGTCTCGGTGACCCGACCCTCGATCGGTCCGATCTTCTGCAGGCCACGCCCGCACGCGCAGGGAGCCTCCGCGTGCGCCACCGCGAGATCCCCGGTGAGGTACCGGATCATGGGGCACGCCAGGTTGTGGAGGTCGGTGATCGCCACCTCGCCCGACTCGCCGGGCCGCGCGGCCCGGATCGTCCCATCGGCCTGCCGGACCAGGACCTCGATGATCATCGTCTCCATCGAGGTGTGCAGGCCATCGTGCGCCTCGCACTCGGTGCCGATCAGCATCATCTCGCGACAGCCATAGCTCTCGAATGCCGGACCGAACGCCTCCTCGATCACCGCGCGATCGTGCGGCCACAGCCGCTCGGCGCCGACGATCACGGGGAACGCCGCCCAGGTCCGCAGCTGGTTCGCGGTCACGAACCGGGCGAGCGCCGCTGCGCCAGCCGCGTACGAGACCATCACGTGAGGGTCGAACTTGCGGAGCTGCCGGACCGCCTCGGCCAGCGCCTCGTCGGAGCGTGGGGTGCAGTCGATGTAGCGATCGCGCTTGAGCTTGCGATCGATCTCGATCTTCCGTCGCTTGATCCAGCTGCCGGCCGGCGGACCGAAGCCCCAGTAGTGACACGCGCGCATCCCGATGCGGTATCCGGCCCAGCCGTAGCCTCGCCATCGGGTGGCATCGCGCCAGTGCCGCGACTCCGCGTTGTACTTGACGACGACCGGTTGCCCGGTCGTGCCACTGGTCGTCTTCTTGATGACCCATTTCGGAGGCGCAGCCGCGGTGCGCGCATCGAGCGTCAGGCGCACCACGTCGCGATCAAGCACGGGCAATTGCTCGAGATCGGCGACTGAATGGAAGTCCTCCGGCACGAGCCCGCGGTCGTCGAGCACCTCGCGATAGTGCGAGGTATGGAGGTACGCGTGGCGGATCAGTCGACGGAGAAACCCGCCTTGAAGCTCGCGAAGCTGTCCGGTCGACCAGCGCTCGGTGTGCCCCAGATACCGCTGCAGCGGGATCGTGGGGCGACCGCGCACAGCCTCGAACGCCGGAAACAAGGCCCTGGCGAGAATGGGTCCGTAGAGGTTCAGCACGACTTGGATCAGCTACGATGCACCTCGCGTGCTAGCGCGACTCCGCAAGAAGAACCTTCATACGTGGCTGCCTGATTACGCGCGCCATCTGGTTTCCCGCGCGCGGCAGGCCCGATCGAGCGGACCGAAGCACATTCTGTTCGCGCTCTGTGATCATTACGAACCGCTGTGGGCGGGTGCGCCCGATCGTGTCGGATTCGCCCGCGTCGACGCGTGGGCGGAGCGATACCCAGCGCTCGGGCGGTTTCGCGACAGTGATGGTCGCCCGCCGCGTCACGGTTGGTTCTTCCCCGGCGAGGAATATCGTCCGCACTTTCTCGATCAGCTGGGCGCGCTCGCCAGCGCCGGGTTCGGCGAGGTCGAGTTCCATCTGCACCACGATGGCGACACCGCCGCATCGCTCGCGCCGCGCATTGCCCACCATCTCGACATGTTCGCCGAGCACGGCCACCTGTCGCGCCACCCCAAGCCGACGAGCAAGCAGCGCTATCAGTGGGCGTTCATCCACGGCAACTGGAGCCTGGCCAACGGCAGGCCCGACGGAAAGTGGTGTGGCGTCGATGACGAGCTGCTCATGCTGCACGAGCTCGGCTGCTACGTCGATCTGACGTTTCCGTCCGCCCCGGATCCGTGCCAACCCAACAAGGTCAACCAGATCTACTGGCCGGTCGGCGACCTCAGCAAGCGCCGCAGCTACGAGCACGGCGAGCCGGCGCGGGTCGGCGCGCATCACGACGATCGCATCCTGATGATCACCGGACCACTCGCGCTCGCGCGCAAGGGTCACGGCATCCGGCTCGAGAACGGCGCGATCACCGGCGACGACCCACCGACCGCCGCTCGGGTGGCCAGCTGGATCGATCAGGGGATCCACGTCGCGGGTCGTCCCGAGTGGATCTTCGTCAAGGTTCACACCCACGGTGCGATCGAGAAGACCGCGGCGTCGCTCCTCGGTGACGGCGGACACCTGCTCCACGAGGCCCTCGCCGGCTACATGCGCGACGGGCACGCCCTCCACTACGTCACCGCGCGCGAGATGTTCAACGTCGCGCGCGCCGCGATGGACGGCAAGACCGGCGACCCGAACGCCTACTTCGACCACGTCGTGCCGCCTCCTCCGATCGCGGGGTGACTTCAGGCCGCGGGCGGGACCGGCACGGCCGCGAGCGGGACCGCCTGGGGCGCCAGCGAGGCAACTCGGGCCCGACCGGCATCGATCGCTTCAACTCGGGCCCGGGCCGGCGCGGCGCTGGCGTCGCGGACGTGGCGCGGCACACCCTCGACGTCCCACACGATCCTCGCTCGCTCGAGCAGCTTCAGCACCAGGTACGTGATGTCGAGCTCCCACCAGTAGAACCCCTGGCGCGCCGAGCGCTGGTAGTGGTGGTGGTTGTTGTGCCAGCCCTCGCCGAACGTCAGCACCGCGAGTAGCGGGTTGTTGCGAGAATCATCGCCGGTGGCATATCGCCGGCTGCCCCACACGTGGGCGAGCGAGTTGATGCAGAACGTGACGTGCCAGCTGGCCACGAGCGAGATGAAGTGACCCCAGAACAGCGCGGTCGCGCCACCGATCGCGTAGAGCACGAATCCCCACGCGACCGCGATCAAGAGATCGTGTCGATCGAGCCAGCGCAGCTCGGGGTAGCGCGCGAAGTCCTTGATGCGCCCGTAGTCGACGTGCTTGTGACGGGTGCTGAAGATCCAGAACATGTGCGACCACCAGAACCCGCGCTGACGAGGCGAGTGAATGTCCTCGGGCTCGTCGGAGTACTTGTGGTGGTTGCGGTGGTGCGCCGCCCACCACAGCACGCCTTGCTGCGCGCTCGACATCGCGAGCAGCGCGAGCACGAACTGGAACACCCGGCTCGTCTTGAACGTGCGGTGCGAGAAGTAGCGATGGTAGCCAGCCGTGATCGCGAACATCCGCACGGCGTAGGTCGCGACGAGCCACACGAGCGCCGCCCAGCTCCATCCAACCGCGATGGCCCCGGCGATCGCGACCGCGTGGACACTCCAGAACGGTAGGTTCTCGCGCCAGCGCGGGCGATCCACCCCGGTCAGGCGCCCGGCCGGGCGCCCGGTCGGGCTGGAGATAGGAGCCAGGTGGGACTGCATCCTGTCACCATGGGGCCTCGGGGCCGGCCGTACGGCCATCACCGGGTCAGCGTTGCGGCATCCTTGGTGCCCGACGTGACCATTTCGTGACCGGGCGACGGCCGAGGTGCCCTCGCGCTCGACCCGCGGGGGGATCGTGTCGGTCCATGTCGCCCTGAATTCGAGCGATCGGTGGCGATTCCCGCGCCAGAGACCCGGAAATCGCTGGACCGGTCGCAACAACCAAGCCGTCTCTGTCAGCCCGGACTTAAATCCGGGAATCTCCTCGGGCATACTAGCCTCGTGACCATTCCGGCGGGGACGCTGGTCCCTCGCGATGCCAGGGATTTCGGCAGCTATCAGCTGATCGCGAAGCTCGCGACCGGCGGGATGGCCGAGATCTTTCTCGCGCGACCGAATGGTCCCGGCCACCCCGCGGTCATGGTGCTGAAGCGGATCCTTCCGCACCTCGCGGAGGACGATCACTTCGTGACGATGTTCCGCGACGAGGCCGATCTCGCGTCGCAGCTGATCCACAAGAACGTGTGTCAGGTGCAGGCGTTCGGTGAGTACGCCGGCACGTGGTTCATTGCCATGGAGTATCTCCACGGCGTCCCGCTGTCGCGGATGATGACCCGGCTCTCGAAGGCCGGGAAGATGCTCGACGTCCGCATGGTGGCAGGCATCATCGTCCAAGCTTGCGAAGGCCTGCACGCGGCGCACGAGGTACGCGGCCCCGACGGGGTCTTGCTCGGCGTCGTCCACCGCGACGTCTCGCCGCCGAACATCATGGTGTGCAGCGATGGCGCCGTGAAGCTGCTCGACTTCGGCATCGCGAAGGCGCGCGGCGCGAACTCGCGCACCCGGACCGGCACGGTGAAGGGCAAGAACGCGTACATGTCGCCCGAGCAGATCCTCGGCAAGCCACTCGATCGCCGCAGCGACGTGTTCGCGCTCGCGGTCGTGATGTACGAGATGCTCGCGATCAAGCGCCTGTTCCATCGCGACTCTGACTTCCTGACGTTCAAGGCGATCACCGAGGAGCCGATCCCCGAGATCCGCGATCGCCGCCCCGATCTCCCGCCGGGGATGCGCGCCGCGCTGCTCCAGGCGATGGCACGCGATCCGAACGGACGGTTCGAGACCGCGCTGTCGTTCGCGAACGCGATCCGGAACTCGGTCGCCACGCTCGGTGGCCCGGCGTCGCCGAACGACCTCGCGCGCCTGCTGTTCACCGACTTCGGCGACGAGATGGCCGCCCGCGACGAGATCCTCAGGGCCGCCGATGACCCCTCCACGGCCCCGATGATCAGCGTGCCGCAGCCGCCCAAGCTGGTGGCGAAGCCGCCGCCGATCCCCAATCGCAGCGGCGAGCTCGGCGAGCAGGCCCCGCGCATCCGCGAGCCCAGCGGCCTGCTCCCGGTCCCGTCGATGATCGTGCAGCCGATCTCGGCCCAGCAAGCCGGCGGGGCGCCCGCCATGGTGGAGCTTGGCTCCGCCGGTGTCCGAGATCTGTCCGCGGCCGTTCCCGCCGACACCTGGATGGCGAACCCCGATACCGATCTGCTGCACGCGGATCGGTTGAAGACCCTGCGCAACGTCGCCATCGTCCTGGTGGTGCTCGGCGTGCTCGCGACGGCGCTCGTGCTCCTGTTGCGAGCGTTCGGAGGCACGTCCGAGCGCGAGATCGCGGCCACCTCCGAAGACGCGGAGGTCGCCCACGTGGCTCCCGATGCCCCCGGGCCCGATGCCGGGATCTCGAAGAACGACATCGTCGCGCTGTCGAAGTACGGCTTCTTCAGCCTCGCCGCGACGGCCAAGACGACGATCTACATCGACGGCAAGAACATCGGCGACGCCCCGCTGACCCGGTACCCGATGCTGCCTGGCCCGCACAAGGTCAAGGCCGTCGGTCCACGCGGCAAGACCAAGAACCTCGCGATCACGATCTACGGCGGCCGCGACACCGAAGCGGAAACGATCAACTGGTGAACCTCGTCGCCGCTGCTGGGCTCGGCCTCGGGCTCGGCATCGTCACGGGCATGCCGCTCGGGGTCGTCAATCTCGCGATCGTCGACGCGGCAATCGCGGGTCGCCGGCGCTTCGCGGCCGGGCTCGCGCTCGGCGGTGGGGCTGCCGATACCGTGCACGCCGGGCTCGCGTTCGTCGGGGTCGGCCGACTCGTGACCTCGCGGCCCGAGCTCATGCGCGTGCTCGCGATCGCGGCCGCGCTCCTGATCGTCGGCTATGCGGTCGTCAGCTGGCGTCGCGAGCCGACGAGCCGCGCGCCGGGCGACGATGCGAGCCTGGCAGTGCGGGGCTTCACCACGGGTGCGGTGCTCACGCTGCCCAACCCGGGCGCGCTCGCAGCGTGGGTCGCCGTGGCGGCGGCGCTGTGGCCCGACGCGCGGATCGCCGAGGCCGTCGTGCTCGCGATCGGCGTCGGGATCGGATCGGCCGGCTGGTTCGCGCTGCTCGCCAGGTGGGTGAGTCGCGTGCGCCCCGACCACAAGGCGCTCGCGGTCGTGCCGCGGATCGCGCTCGTGATCCTCGTCGGGATCGCGGTGATCGGCGTGATCCGCGTGGTGTGAGTGGCGAGACCACACCGCTCCAGCGCCCCGGATCATCGCCGAGCGTCCTACGATTCCTGGTACCGTGGGTGGATGTGGCGAGTGCTCGCCGTGGTGACCTGGACGACCGCCTGCTACGCACCGGCGGTCGCTTCCGACGTGCCGTGCGCCACCAACGGCGACTGCCCCGGGCTTCAGGTCTGCGATCCACGTCCAGCGATCCCGGTCTGCGTCGATTCGCTCGGCGAGGACCTGACGCCCGATGCCGCGACCACCCCGCCCGGGGATGGGTCGGCGCTGCTCGATGCCAGCATCGACTCACCGCCCGACGCCGCCGAGCGCACCATCCCACCGGGCGCGGTGCTGTGGCTCAAGCTCGACGATGACCCCGGTGATGGCGTGCTCGACTCGGCCGGCACCCACCCCGTGACGTGCACCGCCGCGTGCCCGACGGTCGTCGACGGCCGGTTCGGATCGGGCTATCGCTTCACGGCCGCCGAGCAGCTGCGCACCCCCGATGCGCCCGACCTGCGTCCCAACACGGCGTTCTCGGTCGCGGTCTGGGTCAAGCTGAACACGCTCCCCTCGGCCGAGCCGTTCGCGGCGGCCGTGTGCAAGAACGTGGGCACGACCGACGCCAGCTTCTGCTTGAGCTATCGCCCGACCGGGCGCCCGACCTACTACACCGCCGGCAACAACCTCGACGGCGCGACCGCCGTGGCCGTTGGCGAATGGCACCACCTGGCCACGACCTGGGACGGCACAACCAAGCGCGGCTACTTCGACGGCACCCTCGACCGCAGCCTGTTGATCGCCGCGATCAGCGCCGACGCCGGCTCGTTCGTGGTCGGCGCGGCGCTCGCCACGCCGACGCTCCGGTTCGACGGCACGATCGACGAGGTCGTCTACTACGACCGCGTGCTCTCGCCCGCCGAGGTCCAGCAGCTCGCGAGCCCGTGAGCTCGCGGCCCGCGCCGGATCGAAATCACCCCACGGCAAGGGTCCTCCGGGAGGATGGAATCCGCGCAAGAACGGCAGCAGGACGGACCGCAACGCAAGGCTTGCGAGCTCGGGCGCGCCCGACCGTCAGGGAATCTCCCGAGAGGCATGCCCGATGCACACGACCTGAGCATGGCCCAGCAACGATCGTTGACGTTGTTCCGCGTGCGCGGGGTTCCGATCCGAGCGCACTGGACGCTGCTGCTGATCATTCCGTATCTCGCGCTCGTGCTGTCGACCGAGTTCCGATCGGTCGCCGAGCTTGCGGGCGTCGCGAACGCGCAGCTGATGGTTCCACCGCTCGTGTGGGGCGCGCTGCTCGCGCTCGGGCTGTTCGCGTCGATCTTGCTTCACGAGCTCGCGCACACGTTCGCGGCGATCCGATTCGGCGGACGGGTCAAGTCGATCACGCTGATGCTCCTCGGTGGCGTGTCCCAGCTCGCGCGAAGCCCGCGCCGTTCGCGCGATGAGGCGATCATGGCGGCGGTCGGTCCTGCGACGAGCCTGGCGCTGGGCGGTCTGCTCTATCTCGGGTATGCGAGCTCCGGCGCGTGGCCGGCGGATCTGCAGATGGGGCTGTTCTATCTCGCCGCGACGAACGTCATGCTCGGGGTGTTCAACCTCCTTCCGGCGTTCCCGATGGATGGTGGGCGGCTGCTCCGCGCCGTGCTGGCGATCAAGGTCGGCCGGGAGCGCGCCACCAACATCGCCGCGCGGATCGGTCGGTGGTGCGCGATCCTGATGGGTGTGCTCGGGCTGTGGTCCTCGAACTTCATGCTCATGCTGATCGCGGTGTTCGTCTACGCGGGCGCGAGCGGAGAGGTCATGCAGGAGCGCGTGCGGGCTGCGCTCGAAGGCATGCGCGTCGTCGATCTGCTTCCGGTGCTGAGGCGACCACTCCCGATGGTCGCGTCGCACCAGCCACTCGACCGCGTCGTTCAGCGCATGCGCGATCTCGATCGACTCGAGCTGATCGTGGTCGATCTGCAGGGCATGCCGCTGGGCGTGATCCAGGCGAACGACTTCGAGCTGGTGCCGCAAGGCGAGCGGTCGGCGGTCACCGTCGGCGAGCTGGTGTCACGCCTGCCGGTCCGTCAGGTCAGCGTGCCATCGGACGTCAGCGCGAACGACGCGATCGACCGCGCGGCGGAAGCGGGCGCCGAGTTCGTCCTCGTCGTCGATCCCGACGTCGAGCCCCCGAACGACCTCGTCGGGATGGTCGCGGCGGCGGACATCTCGAGGATGGTGACGTTGATGCTGCTCAGCAAGCGGCCGCCCGGCGCGACCACGGCTCGCCCGCGGCCTACGAAAGCGGAGCCGGCTTGATGGTCGCGATGTGCAGGTTCGACACGGCACTCGTGGTGATCAGCACGCGATCCCCCATCGAGAACCGTGGCACGAGCTCGGCGGGGCCCTGAAAGTGAATTTCGGACAGGTTCACGACGTCGAGATCCTCGCCGAGGTCGTCCGTCGCGCGCTCGATGTCGAGCTGGATCTTCGCCACCTGACGCGACGTCACGTTCTGGAACTTCGCGGTCAGGGTGTGGAGCTCGATGCTGCGGATGGTTCCCACCACCCGCATGCCGTCATCGTTGCTCATGGCACCATCGTACACTGGCGTAGGGACGCGCGATCGTGGAGCCCCCGCAGATCGAAGCCGTCCAGCCGACACTTCCTCACCTCGGTGGCAAGGCCGGCCCGCCACCTCCTCCCCCAGGGATCGGGTGTGTTGTCTCCCGTAGGCGTAAGCGTAAGCGTAAGCGTAAGCGTAAGCGAATCCGGGGAGGGGGATCCGCGTAGCCGACGCTTACGCTTACGCTTACGCTTACGCCGACGCTTACGCCACCAATCGAGCCGAACTCTGGCGCTAGAACCCGTCATGTCAGAGGTCTTCGGCCCTTGACCATGCGGGTATCACGCGTTTTGGCTCACGTGGTTGCGCTGCGCCGAGGCTGGGGGCGGAGAGTATGGTAATGGAGCCGACTAGTGGCAGTCTCGGCACTCGAGTCCTTGCGGGAGGCGATCCGGGCCGAAGCGACCGAACGGAC
>Ga0316603_10000579_pt1 | contig 18592 bp, 18 predicted proteins | sample OWC_soil_day10_n_FD_207649 | JGI IMG/M metagenome (GOLD analysis project Ga0316603, IMG submission 207649) | Wetland soil microbial communities from Old Woman Creek delta, Ohio, United States - OWC_soil_day10_noCT | ecosystem: Environmental > Terrestrial > Soil > Wetlands | place: USA: Ohio... | reverse complement strand
GCCTACGGTAATCGCGCAGAGGCCAGCCATGAGCAAGCAAAGCGTCCGCGGCCAGAAGGCCATCATCGAGTTCGACGGATCGAAGTGCATCCACTCGCGGCACTGCGTTCTCGATCGACCGGACGTATTCGTGCCGAACGTACCCGGCGAGTGGATTCACCCGGACGCCGCGACACCGGACGAGGTCGTGGCCCTGGCGCGCAACTGCCCGTCCGGAGCGATCGTTGCCCGCCGCCTGGACGGCGGTCCGGACGAAGCGCCACCGCTCGTCAACACCGTGCGAGTCCTCGAGAATGGCCCATATACCGTGCGCGCGACGCTCACGGTCAACGGCTCACCGGCGGGCTACCGCGCGACGCTTTGCCGGTGTGGCCAGTCGAAAAAGAAGCCTTTCTGCGATGGCTCGCATGCTGCCGCGGGGTTTACGGCCACCGGCGAACCTGCGGCAAAGGACTCCGAGTCGCTCACCGTTCGGGATGGGGTGGTAGATGTGGCGCCGCAGAAGAACGGGCCTCTGAAGATCGTCGGTCCAGTCGAGCTGATCGCCGGCACGGGACACACCATTAATCGCGGGCGCGAGTTCTACCTGTGCCGCTGCGGCCAGTCGAAGAACAAGCCTTACTGCGACGGCAGCCACAGGGCCGCGGGCTTCGCCGCCGGCTGACGCCCGCTCGGTCGTGACCCCGGACTCAGCCGGACAGTACGTCTCGCCATTCTGCGTGGCGTTCGAACTGCGCCTTGGCGAACGGGCACAGCGGGATGATCCTGAAGCCCTCACGCCGGGCGTCCTCAACCGCACGCCGCACCAATGCCTGCCCGACACCACGACCACGCAGCGTATCGGGTACCTCGGTGTGATCGATGATGATCAGTGCCGCCGAGGCTCGCGAATATGTCATCTCCGCCTCGTGTCCATCGACGACCACCATCCACCGGCCGCCCGACGATCCACGCTCCTCGCGCCGGATGTCAGCGGACGAAACCTTGCCCGCGGGCCCGCTCTGCTCCGTAGTCATGGTCGAATCATATTCATCGGACGCGTCGATCGCATCACTGCCGACATTCGCCCGGATTCTTTCGCCAAAGGCACCGGCGGGATTACCATCGGCTGCAAGCGATGGACTGTACGACGCGGAGGGCACCCATGAGTTCACGCAGATCGCTCATCAGCCAAGGACTCCACCGTACCGGCCTCGCGCTGTGCAGCGCTCTCGTGGTGGCCGGATGCGTATCGTCGACCGTCCGGGTACCCTCCGTCCAGGCGCCGGTCCCGGCACTGCAGCTGCTCGACACCGGGCCGCTCGAGATACCGCGGGGTTGCGAGCCGGCGCGTGGCGCGGTGTACCGGACGAGCTTCGTAGTACGACCGGATGGCAGCGTCGCCGACGCTGCATCCGAGTCGGGTGACGGATGCGTGCAGAGTCTGCTGCGGCAGTGGGTATCGACCTTCAAGTACCAGCCCACAAGCGGGCCAACATCGACCGTCGTCGACTGGATGTGCGTGACGGCCTCTCGAGGCCGATGACGGTCCTGTCGGGCGAGGGGTTGGCGTCACCGTCAGCGAAAGGTGGGCAGGGCTAGTAATCATTCTGCGGCAGATCGTCGCTGATCTCATAGTACTCACCCTTCTCTGCCACGAAGATGTGCTTCTCGAGGTGCGCCGAGGTAGGTGTGTCGGCAGAAGCCCCGCCGTACCCTTGCGATGATTGGTACCAGGACACACTCTCCTGGCCCGTGATGACAAGCGCCGTCCGTGGCACATTCGTCGAGGCAAAGTAGTGCCCGGACTGCTTCCTGCACTGGACACAGTGGCATGCGTCAGGCGGGGCCCTCGGGACCCATGCCTTGGACTACATCACTGTCGTCGAGGACCGTCAAACACGACACCGGACGCGTGGCAAGGCAGTGACGAGGTCTCATTGGCCTCCTCAACGGTGTCGGCCGCTACATACCGTTGTTACGCTGCTCCTGATTCAAGCGATGAGGCGTTGGGCACGAGCACGATCTTGCCTATCACGCCTCCCTTCGCGAGCAGTTCCTGCGCGTGTCTGGCCTCGGCAAGCGGAAAGCGCTCCGCGATGAGCGGCTTGATCTTCTGCTGTCGAAGGAGTTCCAACAGGGCGATCCAGTCCTGTCGAAACATGTCCGGCTTCAGCCGCTTGAGCGTCTGGATGCTGTAGGGGACCACCCGTCTCCGGCCCGGGAGAAGCCAGCCGCCGGCGATGTGCAACCCGAAGATGGCGGCTCCGCGAAAGCGTTGACGCCGACCCGGACGACCCGAAGCCAATCCCTCCCCACGTATCGAGGAGATGAGGCCATAGCCCACCACCGTCCCACCGGGACGGAGAGCTTTGCGGGAGTGCCAGAGGTGGGCGCCACCGATGGGATCGAAGACGACGTCCACGCCGTCGCTGGTGAGGCGGCGAATTTCTTCCACGAAGTCCTGATGCTTGTAATCGATCGGGGTACCGCCGAGGTTGGCAACGGCCGGTGCCCCTTGCGATGAACAGGTGCCGTACATCTCCAGCCCGGCGAGGCGCCCAAGCTGCAAGAGTGCCGAGCCGACCCCGCCTGCCGCGCCGTGGATCAGCGCGCGCTGGCCCGATCTGACCTCGACGGAACGATGCAACATCTGGTATGGGGTGACGTAGTTCAGCCCGAGGCTGACGGCCTCGGCGGCATCCAATCCAGGTGGCACCGGGACCAGTTCACGTTGCGGCAGGCAGACGAACTCCGCGTAAGCGCCGCTGATCGGCAGCGCGGCCACTGTCTGGCCCGTTTCGATTCCAGAGACACCGTCGCCGAGGCGATCCACCACGCCGACCAGATCCCACCCCGGCGTGAAGGGAAGCGGGGGCGTTTCGGGATGAACGCCCTCGCGCGCCATCACGTCGGGCAAAGAGACGCCCGCGGCCAGCACTCTGACCCGCACTTCACCATCCTTCGGCTCGGGGGACTCTTCTTCAACCAGCCGAAGTGCATCGGGTCCGCCGTAGTGAGTAACGACGATGCGCGTGTGTCTCACCGACCTCTCCCCCGCCTCTCAGGCGTTCGAGCTCGTGCGGCGTAATGGCGAACTGAACCACAGATGCTGGCTCAGTTCCAGGCACCAGGCAAGTCAACGAACCCGCAATTTGATGGTCGCCCCGAAAGGACTGCTTCCGCTCCGGAAGCAACAAGTGACCCCGAATTTCTAACGCCAGCCTAACAACCGACGAACTACCATTCCAGGCGTCCGTGGAGATGAGCGCATGGAAATCGTCGTTCTGCTGGTGACTGCGACCCTGTGCGGCGCGACCTGGGGTCTGTACCGGTTGTGTGAGCGGCTGAGGGGGCAGTCATGAATCCCGTGGACGCGATCGGCCTGCTGGTGGCCGTCGGACTCGTCGTCTATCTCATCGTCGCACTCCTCTATCCGGAGAAATTCCAATGACCGGCCAGGGGCTGCTGCAGCTGGCGCTGTTCTTGGTCGCGCTCTTGTTGCTCGCAAAGCCGCTCGGCGCATACATGGCGGCCGTATTCCAGGACGAACGCACGATCCTGTCGCCGCTCCTCGCGCCCGTCGAACGGCTGATTTATCGCGCCGCCGGCGTGGATGCCACCGCGGAATCGGACTGGAAGCACTACGCGCTCGGCGCCCTGCTGGCGAACCTGCTCGGCGTGCTTGCGGTGTACGCGTTGCAGCGCCTGCAGGCCGTCCTGCCACTCAACCCGCAGGGGCTCGGCGCCGTCTCGCCCGACTCGTCGTTCAACACGGCGGTCAGCTTCGCCACCAACACGAACTGGCAGGGCTATGGCGGTGAATCAACGATGAGCTACCTGACACAGATGCTCGGACTCGCCGTGCAGAACTTCCTGTCGGCGGCCTCAGGTATTGCGGTGCTGATCGCGCTGGTCCGCGGCTTCGTGCGTCATCAGACCGGAGAGATCGGCAACTTCTGGGTTGATTTCACGCGCAGCACGCTTTATGTGCTGCTGCCGTTGTCCGTAGTCCTTGCGGTCACTCTGGCCGCTCAAGGCGTCGTGCAGAGCTTCGCGCCCTACCGGACCGCGAGCCTGGTCGAACCCATGGTCATACAGGTGCCTGCAGTCAACGGCAATGGTTCGCCGCAACTGGACGCGACCGGAGCGCCGGTCATGAAGAGCGAGACGGTCACCGAGCAGACTCTGCCCCTGGGCCCGGCGGCGAGCCAGATTGCGATCAAGCAGCTCGGCACGAATGGCGGCGGGTTCTTCAGTGTGAACTCGGCGCACCCGTTCGAGAACCCGACGCCGGGAACGAATTTCCTCGAGGTCCTGGCGATCCTGCTGATCCCGGCAGCGCTCTGCCACACGTTTGGCCGCATGGTCAACGACAAACGCCAGGGCTGGGCGTTGCTGGCCGCCATGCTGGTGATCTTCGTGCCCTTGATGCTCGGTGCGTTCTCTGCCGAGCAAGCGGGCAATCCACGCTTCGATGCCCTTGGCGTGGACCAGACCGCCTCCGCCACGCAGCCCGGCGGCAACATGGAGGGCAAGGAGACCCGCTTCGGTATTGCTAACTCCGCACTCTGGGCGACCGCCACCACGGCTGCGTCGAACGGCTCCGTGAACTCCATGCACGATTCGTTCACGCCGCTCGGCGGATTGGTGCCGATGTGGCTCATGCAGCTCGGCGAAGTGGTGTTCGGCGGCGTGGGCAGCGGGCTCTACGGCATGTTGATGTTTGCCGTGATCGCGGTGTTCATTGCCGGACTCATGGTCGGGCGCACGCCCGAATACCTCGGCAAGAAGATCGAGGCCTACGAGGTCAAGATGGCGGCGATCGTGCTGCTGGTGCCGTGCGTGGTGGTCCTGCTCGGTACCGCCGTGGCAGTCACGGTGCCGGCAGCCACCTCGAGTGTCGCCAACCCGGGCGTGCGCGGTTTCTCTGAGATCCTGTATGCCTTCTCCTCCGCCGGGAACAACAACGGCAGTGCCTTTGCCGGGCTCTCCGCCAACACCCCTTTCTACAACTTCGCTCTCGGCATCGCGATGTGGGTCTCGCGCTACTGGCTGATGATCCCCGTCCTGGCGATTGCAGGGAGCCTGGCCGGGAAGCGCGCTACCGCGGTCACTGCAGGCACGCTGCCGACCCACACGCCGTTGTTCGTCGCGTTGCTGGTGACGACCGTGCTGCTCGTCGGCGCGTTGTCGTTCCTGCCCGCGCTCGCCCTGGGACCGATCGTGGAACACCTGCAGTTGTACGGGGCTCACTGAGATGCCTGCTGCACCCGTCGGTACGCCTGGGCTCAGCCGGCCAATCCTGCTGCAAGGAATCCGCGACTCCTTCGCCAAGCTCGATCCGCGCGTGCAGGTCCGCAACCCGGTGATGTTCGTGGTCTTCGTTGGCAGTCTCTTCACCACGGCACTGGGCATCGTCGCGGCGCTCGGGATGGCGCCGAATGCCGGCCGCCCCGGTTTCGTCTTGATGGTCTCGGCGTGGTTGTGGCTGACGGTCCTGTTCGCGAACTTTGCCGAGGCACTCGCTGAAGGCCGGGGCAAGGCCCAGGCCGCGGCGCTGCGCTCCACTCGCCGGGAGGTGCGGGCCCGGAAGCTCAAGGGCCGGCGCCCGGAGGACGGCCACAACCTCGTTCAGGCGTCCTCGCTGCGACGGGGTGACATCGTCCTGGTCGAAGCCCGTGACGTCATTCCGGCAGACGGCGAGGTCATCGACGGTGTGGCCTCGGTGGACGAAAGCGCAATCACTGGAGAGTCCGCTCCGGTGCTGCGCGAGTCCGGAGGCGATTTCTGCTCGGTCACCGGCGGCACGCGCGTGCTGTCGGATTGGCTCGTGGTGCGCGTCACCAGCAATCCGGGCGAAGCGTTCCTCGACCGCATGATCGCCATGGTCGAGGGTGCGAGGCGCGGCAAGACGCCGAATGAAATCGCGCTCTCCATCCTGCTGTCATTCCTGACGTTGGTCTTCCTGCTGGCCACGGTCACACTTGCGCCCTTTTCCCGGTTTGCGGTCGCGACGGCTGGGGTCGGCACAGCGGTCACCGCGGTCGTGCTGGTCGCATTACTCGTATGCCTGATCCCGACCACGATCGGCGGCCTGCTCTCGGCCATCGGCATCGCCGGCATGGATCGAATGGTACGATCGAACGTCATCGCCACGTCCGGCCGTGCAGTGGAGGCCGCTGGCGACGTGGATGTGCTGCTGCTCGACAAGACGGGCACCATCACGCTCGGTGATCGCCAGGCCTCCGCATTCCACCCGGCGCCCGGCGTGAAGGAACAGGATCTCGCCGACGCCGCGCAGCTCGCGTCGCTCGCGGACGAGACGCCCGAGGGACGTTCCATCGTCGTGCTCGCGAAGCAGCGCTTCCAGCTCCGTGGGCGGGACCTCGCCAGCACCGCGCGCGAGTTCCACAAGTTTTCGGCGCAGAGCCGCATGAGCGGCGTCGATCTCGAAGGACGGCGGCTGCGCAAAGGCGCGGCAGACGCGGTGCACAGGTTCGTCGAAACGGAAGGAGGTGCCTGGCCGGTCGCGGTTTCGCAGCAGGTGGATACGGTCGCGCGCGGCGGCGCGACCCCGCTCGTGGTAGCCGACGGCCGGCGCGTGCTCGGCGTGATCGAGTTGCGTGACATCGTCAAGGGCGGCATCCGCGAGCGATTCGCGCAATTGCGCCAGATGGGCATCAAGACCGTCATGGTTACCGGCGACAACCGGTTGACGGCGGCGGCCATCGCGGCGGAAGCCGGCGTCGACGATTTCCTCGCCGAGGCCACGCCGGAAACCAAGCTGGCGCTGATCCGGCGCTATCAGGGCGAGGGCCACCTGGTCGCCATGTGCGGCGACGGCACTAACGACGCCCCGGCACTGGCGCAGGCGGACGTGGCGGTGGCCATGAATTCCGGCACCCAGGCGGCCAAGGAAGCCGGGAACATGGTGGACCTCGACTCGAACCCCACCAAGTTGATCGAGGTGGTGGACGTCGGCAAGCAGATGCTCGTGACGCGCGGCGCTCTCACCACGTTCTCTATAGCGAACGACGTCGCCAAGTACTTTGCCATCATTCCGGCCGCCTTTGCGACCACCTACCCGCAGCTCGATGCGCTCAACCTGATGCGCCTCACGAGTCCGGAGAGCGCCATTCTCGCGGCCGTGATCTTCAATGCGCTCATCATCGTCGTGCTCGTGCCGCTCGCGTTGCGGGGCGTGAAGACCCGGGCAGCGTCGGCCGCGCACCTGCTGCGGCGGAATCTGCTCGTCTACGGGCTCGGCGGGCTGGTGGTTCCGTTCATCGGGATCAAATTGATCGACTTGCTGATGGCGGCTGCCGGTTGGGCATGAGGGACACAGAATGATCCGTGAACTGCGCGTGGCAACGGTCGTGTTCCTGCTGCTGACAGTCGTGACGGGCGTGGCCTACCCGGCGCTCGTGACCCTGATCGCACAGGCAGCGTTCCCTGACCAGGCGGCCGGCAGCGTCGTACGGGTGGGCGGCAGGCTGGTCGGCTCGCGCCTGATTGGACAGTCATTCTCTTCGCCAAAGTACTTCTGGGGCCGCCCGTCGGCAACGGGACCGATGCCGAACAACGGAGCGCTGTCCTCCGGCTCGAATCAGGGCCCGCTGAACCCCGCCTTGCATGCCGCGGTCGGGAATCGCGTTGCAGCATTGCGCGCCGTCGATCCCGGGAATGCGAAGGCGGTGCCGGTCGATCTCGTGACGGCGTCTGCCAGCGGGCTCGATCCGCACATTTCCGTGGCAGCCGCGGAGTACCAGGTGCCGCGGGTGGCACGTGCGCGCGGATTGTCCCAGGAGAGGGTTCGCCAGCGGGTACTCGACGCGACGGAGGGGCGTACTCTTGGCGTGTTGGGCGAGCCACGCGTCAACGTGCTCGAGTTGAACCTGGCGCTCGACGACGGACGATAATCCACCCATGGCTGACGAACGCCCGGATCCCGACCAGCTCCTTGCGCAGGTGCAGGCCGAGGAGGCCCGAGCGCGACGGGGACGTCTGCGGATCTTTTTCGGCGCCTCGGCCGGCGTCGGGAAGACATACGCAATGCTGGAGGCGGCCCTGGCCGCCAAGGCGGGGGGCACGGACGTCGTCGTTGGCTACGTCGAGCCGCATGGCCGCCACGAGACAGAGCGATTGCTCGAAACGCTCGAAGCCCTGCCGACCCAGGCCGTTCGCTACCGAGGTATGGTCCGCCACGAATTCGACCTGGACGCGGCACTTCGGCGACGGCCCGAGATCCTCCTGGTCGACGAGCTGGCGCACTCGAACCTGATCGACGGCGATCCGCCGCCGCGGCATGCCAAGCGCTGGCAGGACATCAACGAACTCTGCGATGCCGGCATCAACGTCTGGACGACGCTCAACATCCAGCATCTCGAGAGCCTCAACGATCTCATCGCGCAGATCACCGGCTCACGCCAGCGCGAAACGATCCCGGATCGGGTGCTGGACGACGCTGACGAGATCGAGCTGATCGACCTGCCTCCCGACGACCTGCTGCAGCGGTTGCGGCAGGGGAAGGTGTACGTCTCCGATCAGGTCGCCACGGCAATCGAGCGCTTCTTCCGCAAGCCCAACCTCATCGCACTTCGCGAACTCGCCCTGCGGCGTACGGCGGATCGGGTCGACGCCGCGGCGCGCGAGCAAGGACTGCCCGGCGGTCTGCAGTCGCGAGCGTACCTCGCTCGCGATCGCCTGCTGGTGGCGGTCGGGCCCGATGCGCAGGCCGAGCAACTCGTGCGGACCGGCAAGCGGTTGGCCGACGCAATGGATGCCGAGTGGACAGCTGTATACGTCGAAACGCCCGCACTGCAGCGTCTCTCCGCCGCCGAGCGCGACCGCCGCATCGACATCCTGCGCCTGGCTGAGTCCCTCGGGGCCGGCACCGTGACGCTGGACGGTCCCACCGCGGCCACCGCCTTGACGGAGTATGCGAGGACGCGCGGTGCGACTCGGGTATTGGTTGGCGAGCCGAAGCGACTTGGCTGGCGGGCGCTGATTCGGCCGTCAACAGCCACGGCGCTGATCATGCGTGCGCAGGACTTCGACGTGCTGGTGGTCGCACGACAGGACAGCGAGCGTGCCGTGCGTACGCGGCCGCCGGTTGAACTATCACGCGAGGTGCAATGGTCGAGGTACGGTTGGGCCATGGCCATCACGGTGGCCTGTACGGGAATCGCATTCCTGCTCGACCCGATCATCTCCGAGACGAATGTCGCGATGATCTACGTGCTTGGCGCGACAGTGGCAGGGCTGAAGCTCGGCCGGGGACCAGGCGCCTTGACGGCAATCGCAAGTGTCGCGGCGTTCGATTTCTCCTTCGTGCCGCCGCGGTTCACATTCCAGGTCAGCGACGCCCAGTACGTGATCACGTTTGTCGTCATGCTGGCAGTCACTCTCACCATCGGCCACCTCATGGCCAACGTCCGGCAGCAGAATCGTGTCGCGGGTGCCCGTGAGCGGCGCACCGCGCTGCTGTACGGAATGAGCCGTGAACTGGCCGGGACGCGTGGCATCGAAAACATGGCTCGAGTGGCCATCTCGCATATTGCCGAGGTATTCGACTCGGCGGCGGTCGTACTGACGCCGGACGCAACAGGACGGTTGAGGTATCCGGCTGGCAGTCCCCTCGAGCGATCCTTTCGTGGCGCCGACCTCTCGGTGGCGCAGTGGGTCGTCGATCATGGCGAACACGCGGGGCTGGGGACCGACACGCTGCCGGCCGCTCCGGCCATCTACCTGCCACTGCGGGGTACGCAACGAACGCTTGGTGTGCTCGGCGTGCTGCCGACCAATCGGCGGCGCATCCTGTTACCCGAGCAGCGGCGCCTGCTGGAGACGTTCGCCGGACAGATCGCGCTCGCATGGGAAAGGGCCACTCTCGGCGAAGAGGCAGCAACCTCGCGGATCGCAGCCGAGACCGAGAGCCTGCGCAACACGCTACTGGCGTCGATTTCGCACGACCTGCGCACGCCGCTGGCGGTCATTACCAGCGCCGCCAGCACGCTGACCCGCCACGGGGCGGCACTGGACGCATCGACCCGGGAGTCACTGGCCCTGTCGATCGAAGAGCAGGCGCACGAGATGTCCAATCTCATTTCCAATGTCCTGGACTTGATGCGCCTCGAATCCGGCCGTATCGAGTTGAAGTGCGACTCGCATTCAGTCGAAGATCTCGTGGGAACCGCGCTGCATCGCCTCGAGCCCCGCCTCCGGAACCATCCATTGGAGATTGACCTGCCCGAGGACTTGCCCGGCGTGAATGTGGATCCGGTACTCGCATCACAGGTTCTGGCGAATCTGCTCGAGAATGCAGCGAAGTACACGCCGGCGGGCACTCACATCCGCATCACCTCGGTCGCGGATGCGCCGATGGTACGAGTCGTCGTCGAGGACGAAGGTCCAGGACTGCCGCCGGGCGACCCGAGGTTACTATTCGAAAAATTCCAGCGCGGCCGTGAGGAAAGCACTGTCGTCGGCGCCGGCCTGGGACTTGCCATCTGTCGGGCCATCGTGAGCGCCCACGGCGGCGAAATATCGGCAGGATCCGGCACGCGCGGTGGCGCCAGGTTCGAGTTCACGCTGCCCGCTGCCGAGGCGACAGCGTGACCCAGGCGATGCACCAGATACTCGTCATCGAAGATGAGCCCGCCATCCGCGCAGTGCTGCGCGTCCTTCTCGAGGCGGAGAACTATCGGGTCATCGAGGCGGGCAACGCCGCACGCGGCGAGATCGAAGCGCGCTCTCACAAGCCCGATCTGCTGCTCATCGATCTGGGACTGCCAGACGAAGACGGCGTGACCATGATCCGCCGGCTGCGGGAGTGGTCGCCCGTACCGATCGTCGTCCTGTCGGCGCGGACGATGGAGTCGCAGAAGGTCGCGGCGCTCGACGCGGGCGCTGACGACTATGTCACGAAGCCATTCGGTGCCCCTGAATTGCTGGCACGCGTTCGCGCTGGATTGCGCAGGTCGACTCGTGGCGCGGAGGCGCTGCCGGTACTGACGCTGGGCGGCCGGCAGATCGATCTGACCCGCCGCGCTGCAAACGGACCAGCGGGGACGATCCACCTGACGCCGCTCGAGTACCGCGTGCTCGAGTGCCTTGCAAGGCAGACGGGAATGATCGTCACATCGCGACAGCTGCTGCGCGAGGCATGGGGCCCTGACCGGGTCGGGGACTCCGGTGCGCTGCGCGTGTGCATCAAGGGGCTTCGGGACAAGCTCGAGCCTGACCCACGTCGTCCGCAGTTCCTGCTTACCGAGGCCGGCATCGGCTACCGACTCAGGGCGGCCGATTCCGAAGACGCCTGACCGACAAGTGTCAGTCCACGCGGCTGGTGACAACCAACCCCCCCGGATATCAGGCCTGTCCGCCTTGCCGAAGTCCACCCCAATCTCCAGCGCCTTCCCTGGCTGCACTCAATCACAACGACAAGTGGAGGAACTGATTGAACTCACTTCGCTGGTACTGCCCGAACGCTTCCCCGTGCACGAAGCCACGCCGGCGGTAGAGGTTGAGTGCTGGCTCAAACGCGGGACCACTGCCGGTCTCGAGGCTGAGTCGCGTCATTCCGCGCGCACGCGCGACGTTCACAATATGCTCGAGCAGCGTGGACGCAACGCCGCGGCGAAGAAACGCCGGGTGCGTGCGCATCGACTTGAGTTCCCCAGTCTGGTTGCCGAGGTCCTTGAGCGCGCCGATACCGGCGACCGCGTCGCCCACCCACACCGTCCAGACCGTCACGCCAGGCGCCTTGAGGCCGGACAGGTCGAGCGCGAACACGCTGGCCGGAGGCGAATTCGCATGCATGCCTTCCAGGTGAAAACGAAGCAAGTCGCGCGTCTTGTCGCTGGACAGGTCGTCTTCGCGGATGTCGAACGTTTCCGTCGGCATGCGTCGCCTTGAGTTCTTGCGATGGGCTGTATTGTGCACAAGCACGCGCAAATCTCACCAGAGGCGAGACCGCGGCGTAGCGGCGAGCACCAAGCGCGGCACAAACTCTGCGCCGCGGAGTAGCCTGTCCTCATGGACTCCCTGATCGCTGCGGCCGCGCGCGCCCTCGCCACCGGCGACGCGCTCGGCGCCCTCAAGCGGGTCGCCCTGCGCGACGACCCGCCGGCGGTGGCCCTGCGCGGCATCGCCATGGCCCAGCTCGGCGAGTACCCGCGCGCACGCGAGCTCCTGCGGCGCGCCGGCCGCGGATTCGGCGCCCACGAGCAGCTGGCGCGCGCACGCTGCGTCGTTGCCGAGGCCGAGGTGGCACTGGCCACGCGCGACCTCGGCGGCTCGCCGCGCTCGCTGGCGGCGGCGGCGGCCACGCTCGAGGCGCTCGCCGATCGTGCCAACGCGCAGCAGGCACGGCTGATCGCGGTGCGCCGGCTCTTGCTACTCGGCCGCCTCGACGAGGCCTCGGCTGCGCTGGCACGCCTCGACGCACGTGGCCTGCCACCGTCGCTGGCGGCGGTGGCCGAGTTGGCCGCGGCCGAGCTGGCGCTGCGCTCGCTGCGCACCGGCCCGGCGCAGGCGGCGCTCGCCCGCGCCCACGAGGCGGCCGGTCGCGCACGCGTGCCGGCGCTCCTGGCCGAGGTAGCGCAGGCACGGGCCGCGCTCGATCGTCCCGCCGCTCGGCGCATCGTCGCCGGTGGGGAGCAGGCGCTGCGCCTCGACGAGGTCGCAGCGGTCCTGACGTCGGGCGCGTTGGTAATCGACGCCTGTCGTCGCGGGCTGCGCGTAGGCGCCGCGTGGCGGCCGCTCGCGCGCCGACCGGTGCTGTTCGCGTTGGCACGTGCGCTCGCCGAGGCGTCGCCGGACGATGTCGATCGGCACGCCTTGATCGCGCGCGTGTTCGGCACCCGCCGTCCCAACGAGTCGCATCGAGCGCGCCTGCGGGTCGAGATCGGCCGTTTGCGCGCGCTCATCGCCGGGCTGGCGCGCATCGACGCCACGGCGCGCGGCTTCGTCCTCACGCCGCGCGGCGCGCGCGCCGTCGTGGTTCTGGCGCCGCCCATCGACGGCGATCAGGCGTCGCTGGTGGCGCTGCTGTCCGACGGCGCGGCCTGGTCGACCTCGGCCCTGGCGCTGGCCCTCGGGGCCAGTCAGCGCACCGTCCAACGCGCGCTCGTGGAGCTCGAGGCCGCCGGACGGGTACGCTCGATTCGGCGGGCGCGGGCGCGCCGCTGGCTGTCGCCGCCGCTGACGGGATTCACGACGATCTTGTTACTCCCTGCTGCGCTCTCGCTGGCGTAGCTTGGTCCCGCGCCGATTCGAGGCGCGCTGCAAGGAGCCAGACGATGACCCGCAAGACAGACAAGGACGGACCCCAGGCACCGGCGTGTGCGGCCGAGATCGTGCGCGAGTATGGCCCGTTCGCCGGCGCCGACCACGTACACGGCGTCACCCACGACGGTCGCCGCGTCTGGGCCGCCACCGGCGCGAAGCTCGTCGCCTTCGATCCCGGGACCGGCGAGCCCACGCGCACGCTCGATCGCGCCTGCGACGCCGGCACCACCTTTGACGGCACGTACCTCTATCAGATCGCCGAGGCGCGCATCGACAAGATCGATCCCGCCACCGGCGACGTGGTGGCGTCGATCCCGGCGCCCGGTCACGGGCGCGACTCTGGGCTCGCCTGGGCCGAGGGCAGTCTGTGGGTGGGGCAGTACCGCGATCGCAAGATCCACCAGATCGATCCCGAGACCGGCGCGGTCATACGCACCATCGAGTCCAACCGCTTCGTCACCGGCGTGACCTGGGTCGACGGCGAGCTGTGGCACGGGACCTGGGAAGGGGACGAGAGCGATATCCGCCGCATCAACCCGGAGAGCGGCGCCGTGCTCGAGCGGCTGTCGATGCCGCGCGGCACCGGCGTCAGCGGGCTCGAGTTCGACGGGGTGGATCTTTTCTATTGCGGCGGCGGAGCGAGCGGAAAGGTCCGCGCCGTGAGACGTCCGAAACGAGTCGGATCCTGATCAAGGCACCCATTTCGAAAGTCTATGCAGCGTTGTCGACGATCGACGGCATTGCCGACTGGTGGACCAGGGAGACCACTGGCCACTCCGAGCCCGGCGGAAACTCGGTCACAGGAACTGGCGCGAGGCGGTCGAGTTCACCGAACATTGCAGCACGAAGTGGGCAACGTTCATGCTGAGTCTCAAAGACCTCGTCGAGACAGGTAACGGCAAGCCCGCGCCCAACGACGTCTGGATCAGCGTGTGGCATTACACATCGAGCAAGGAAGCATCACTGGCCTGAAGCGTCGACGAGCCACGCGGCGTGCAAGGCGGCTGCGAGTGGTCCGTTGGTCTTGCTCCCCAGCCCCAGCCGATTCGACAGCGCGCGCGGACCAAGTCGCGCGAGCCCACATCGACCGGTGCGGCGCGCATCGGGTCAGCGTTCGTCACATCGAGGTGGAGAGATTGCGGCCCCGCTCCGGTACTCGGCCGCCCCGTCGGGGCCGTTGCCGATTCGCTCAGTTGCCGCGGATCGGCGGTCTCACCGCACGCGCGCGCGGTAGTCATCTCCCGACCTTCCGGTTCGTAGCGCGCCTTGGATCTTGCAGGCGTTCTCAAATCAAGAAGTCAGATGGCCCGCCCTCACCCTACTTGCCACTGAATCTCGCCAAGTCATGCCGAGCGCAGATTCAGCCCTGCGCTACCCCCATCCCCGCATTTCCGCCTCGCGACCCAGAGCGGCCCGTCGCGCTCACGACCCGGCGTGTCCAGTCAGCGTTGCAACGAGCGGCCCTTCACTTGCCAGTTGCCGGCGTGGTCTGGAGCTGCTCCAGCACCTGATCCACGCTGAAGCTTCCCGACTTCTGGCTCGGCGGGAACTCCTTGAACGTGGCGATGAACTGCCCGACGACAGCCTGCGCCGGCACGAACGTCCACAGCTTGTCGCCTACCCAGCGGAAGTACATTTGTGACTCGCTGGGAAACCGCTCGAACGGATCCTGTCGCAGGTTGATGACCTGCGGCATGTTCAGCGGCTTGAGCTGGGCGGACGCAATATTTCCCTCCATGATCTTGAATTGGATCTTCCAGTCATTGACGCGGAGGGCATTCAGGCTAGCGTTGTCGTCGAAGTAGAAGATCTCCTGGCGGGGGCCCTTCGACTGCTCCCCCTTGAAGAACGGCATGAAGTTGTAGCCGTCGAGATGGACCTTGAAGGTCTTGTCGCCGACCTTCGATCCCTTCATCAGCTTCTCTTTCATGTCGGGATCGCCGGCAGCGGCGAGGAACGTCGGCAGCCAATCCTCATTGGACATAATGTCGTTGACGATGGTGCCGGGCTTGATGACGCCGGGCCAGCGCGCCACGCCGGGCACGCGCATGCCGCCTTCCCAGGTGGTGCCCTTCTCGCCCTTGAAGGGCGTGTTGCCCCCGTCCGGCCAGCTCATGATTTCGGCGCCGTTGTCGGAGGTGAACAGCACGATGGTGTTGTCGGCGATGCCCAGTTCATCGAGTTTCCCGAGCAGCTCGCCGACCACGTGGTCGAGTTCCATCATGCCGTCCGCATAGAGGCCGTAGCCGCTCTTGTTCTCCCACTTGGGCGACAGGTGCGTCCAGACGTGCATGCGGGTCGTGTTGTGCCAGAGGAAGAACGGTTTGCCGGCCTTGACCGATCGGCCCATGAAGTCCAGCGAGCGGGCCAACAGATCGTCCTCGACGGTCTCCATGCGCTTGCGGGTGATCGGGCCGGTGTCCTTGCAGACCTGCTTCCCGACCTTGCCGAACCGCGGGTCATCGGTCAGGTCGTCTGCGGACGTCCCCTTGCAGTCGAGCAGCCCGCGCGGGCCGAACCTGGCGGCGAAATCCGGGCTCTTTGGATAGTCGGGATCCTCGGGCTCCTCCTCCGCGTTCAGGTGGTAGAGGTTGCCGTAGAACTCGTCGAAACCGTGCACAGTGGGGAGGTACTCGTTGCGGTCGCCCAGGTGGTTCTTGCCCGTCTGCGCGGTGGCGTAGCCACACGGCTTGAGCAACTCGGCGATTGTCGGGTCCTTGGCCTGCAATCCCTGCTTCGCACCCGGCATGCCGACCTTAAGCAACCCCGTGCGGAATGGATGCTGCCCGGTGATGAAGGCCGCCCGGCCGGCCGTGCAGGACTGCTGCCCGTAGTAGTCGGTGAACAGCGCCCCCTCGTTGGCGATGCGGTCGATGTTAGGCGTTCGCCCTCCCATCATGCCTCGATGGTAGGCGCTGACGTTCCAGACCCCGATGTCGTCGGCCATGATCACCAGAATGTTGGGTTTCACTGTCTGGAGCGCGGCTGCACTCGGCGCCACCGCCGACACCCCCAGCAGGGTTACCAGTAACGGCGCATGCATGTTCACAGCGGCCTCCTTGTCTTGGGTGTCTGCGTTGCACGCCGCAATCTACTCCTGATTCCAGCGGGCGCCACGCAGCGTCCCGGCAGGATTGCTGAGGTAGCCCGGGTGCCCGGAGGGATTGCGCCGCCGCTCCGCTGCTGGCGACCCCGCCGGGGACGTTGCCGATGCGCTCCGTTGCCGCGAATCGCGACGTCCTACCGCGCTGGCGCGCGGTAGTCGACCTCCCGACCTTCTGGTTCGCAGGGCGCCGCGGACTTTCTTGGTCTTTTCAAATCAACAATTTAGATGGCCCTCCCTCAGCTAACTTCACGCCATGGCCCGCCAGATTGCGCCGAGGACAGATTCAATCCTACGCTGCTGCCTTCCTCGACAGGGCTGCTGTCGCATCAATTGCCTAGCCGAGGCGCCCGTTGCACCGAATGCCCCACGATGCAGGACCGTGCGGGACTGACTCCCGGAAGACTCACGCAGCAGTTATTGGCTGATCGTGATCCGACGCCCTACGCCAAAGATTTGAGCACTGGCGTCGTCGTACGCCCGCGAGTTACGACCGAGGCGATCCTCGATGCTCGAGAACGTCGGATCGAGTATCTGGCCCGAAGTTCGCGCGTCACCAGGAGCGAGAGACCGAGCCCGACCTCGCAGACGAACATGGGAACCATGGTGGCCAGCCGGTACGGCCCGACCCCCCAGGGAGAACACGGTCGCGGTAGAGTGCACGGCGACCTCGGCGAGTCGCAGGCGCAGTGCAAGCAGGGCGAGGTTCCTGTCCACCGGCCTCAGCAGGACGTAGAGCGCCCACGCCACGACGATGCCTGCCGCGAAGGTCACGAGATCTGTGGCGATGTTCTGCGCGGTCCGCTCTGCGTCACCACGCACGATGAGCGAGCCGCGCGGTTCGGGATGACCTCGTCACGAAGCGGCAGTCCGCAGCGCCGGTCGAGATCCGTGGCGAACACCCCTGATCGCGAGCCAGAGGATGATCGCCAGTTCGCCGACCGCCGCGGGCGCTAGCAGCCAACGGGACACGATCCGGCCGTAGTCCGGGGCCAGCAGCGAAGCCAGGCTGCTCACGGCGTAGGAGACGCCGGCGATGAACAGCAGCACGCCGAGCGCTCGCGGGATGAATCCCGAGCGGAAGACGAGCGCGCCGAACGGCAGCAGCCACAATCCCCAGAATGCCATCGCCAGCGTCGTCGCCTGCCCTCGCATGCGCAGGAAGACCATTGCCATCGCCTGGCGCTGTGCTTCGTCGAACGCGGACAGCCACTCCACGTCGCGCAGCAGCACCAACGGTGCCGCCTGCAGCAACAGCGCGGTGAACGACAACCCGACTGACACGACAACCAGCGCAACCATCACTCGCGCAAGGTGCACGTCGACGTCCCGCAGCAGGCGGTAGAGCGCGAGCACCACGAGCACGAAGATCACGAGCGACGCCAGGTCGGCGACGATCCCGGCGCGGAAGAGCAACTCGGACGACAGGATCCGTTCCGCCGTGGCCGCCGGATCCCCGCGCACGATGAACCGCGTCGGGATGTACATCGTATTGAACGGTCCGATACAGGCGAGCAACAGGTACAGCAATCCCGCCGTTCTCGCCGACTTCTGCCTCGTGTCCATGCGACCTCCCGGTAGTGGGGTGGCAGTGTTCCACGGATGGCTGGGACGGAGCCCGACCATGCGACCGGCGGCGGCCATGCGGGTACGAGGTGCGGTAAGAGGGCGCGGGATGCGGATGCGCCCGCTCGCTACATCTGCCGGAACAGGTGCAGGTAGCTGCGACTGACCGGCAGTACTTCCGCGCGCCCCTTGAGGTGGATGTCGGCCGTCTCGTTCATGTTGCGCGTGACGTGGGCCACCGAGCGCAGGTTGACGACGATCGACCGATGCACCTGCGCGAACTGGCTGGGCTCCAGTTGCGACGCAATCTCCCTGAGCGACGTCCGGATGACGGCTTCGTGGGGTTGCTTGGTCTCATCGCGCCAGGCCACGAGCGTGTACTTGTCTTCCGCGCGCAGGAAGTCGATGTCCTCGACGGCGATCAGCCGCACGGACGTGCCGAGCGACGCGCGTATCCAGCGCAGGGGTTGCCCTGCCGACCCCTTCTGCAGGTGCGCCGCGAGTTCCCGCAGCAGCGCCTCGGTGTTGAGCGCAGGCTGCGACGCACGAAGACGATCCTTCAACCGTGCGACCGTCTCCGCGAGCCGGACAGGCTCGACGGGCTTGACCAGATAATCGAGCACGCCATGGGCGAAGGCCTGCACGGCGTAC
>Ga0316603_10000578_pt1 | contig 18601 bp, 15 predicted proteins | sample OWC_soil_day10_n_FD_207649 | JGI IMG/M metagenome (GOLD analysis project Ga0316603, IMG submission 207649) | Wetland soil microbial communities from Old Woman Creek delta, Ohio, United States - OWC_soil_day10_noCT | ecosystem: Environmental > Terrestrial > Soil > Wetlands | place: USA: Ohio... | reverse complement strand
CTTATTATCAGACACCGATAGGACAAATAGCCGCATAAAAAAAGGATTACTCCATTGAATATTTATTATCATTAATCTTTAAAATACCCCCAGAGTAACCCAATCAAACGTCTTTCCATTAAAACCAATAAGAAATGTTTATTGATTACTAAAAAACAATCCTCCGATTTTTACATAATAAAAAAGACTTTATACCTTAAAAAACTACCAATAAAACAAACTATGGAATAAACAAAACTCGGAAGAAAATAGTTCTTCCGAGTTTAAAATATTAGCTATCTTATTCAGCTTTATCCCACCAAACTCTGGAAGTCATTTTATCACCTCCTGTAAGTCTGCTTACAGCTTCAAGATAATTTGTGCTGTTGATAGAAGCTTCACCTGATGAATATGTAAAACGACGAGGTACTGTACCACTTGTAACATTACCTATATAGTTTACAGTCTTCAAAACTGGATATCCAGATCTTCTCCAGTTAGCAAATGTCTCATAATCATCAGAGAATGTATTAATGTAATATTGAGTATTAATCTGCTTCAAAGCAGTAGCTGCACTATAAGGATTCAATCTTAGATAGTTTGAAATTTCAGCATCACTTGGAGCCAGACCAGTAGTAAACTGATTAAATTGTTTCATTGAAGCCTTAACACCTTCATTGTAGTAAGTTTCTGCACTACCTGAAATCCATCCACGATAAGCAGCCTCAGCCAACAACAATTGATTTTCTGCATAAGTTACAAGGAATGTAGGAGCATCAATGCGTGCATAAGTGTAGCGATTAGCTACAGAATACAAATTCTTATCTAATGGATTATATTTGATTTTATTACCTGGATAATTAGGTGCATTCTTGATATGAGTTGGAGCTAATGTATCACTCGTTTCATCATATCCGTTAGGCATACCAATTTGATGAGAAGCAATAGTATCACCCATTTGCCAATCACCACTACCAATCTTCTTACTTGGATCGTTTACGACAGTGCAAAGAAGTCTTAAGCGTGGATCATTACTGTTCTTTAGCAAGCTAACGAAAGAATCACTCATACGATATGCTGATGGATCTTCATGACAATAAATCTTACCAAAAGGTTCACAAGAATTATTTGAAGTAACAGCCGAAGGATGATTAATCTTTGCATTATCATCATTACTTGCAAATAGTCCGCCGCTTACAGCAGTTGTAACCCATGTTTTTGCAGTATTTGGATCTACTTTAGACAGACGCATTGCCAAACGTAACATTAATGAATAAGAGAATTTACGCCATTTAGTACAATCACCTCCATAGATAATATCAGCATTTCCAATTGTAGAAGACTTTCCATTAAGGTTTTCTGCAGCTTCCTTCAATTCTTTAAGCATATCTGTATATATATCCTGTTGCTTGTCATATTTAGGATAACCGTTAGCTTGATAGTAACCCTGTCCTGCTTCAGAATAAGGACAATCACCGTACATATCAGTCATTCTATGGAACAAAAGAACTTTCATAATTCTTGCCATCTGATACTCTGGATAATACTTTTCACTATCTTTCCAATTTTCCATTAAATCGATAACGTTTCGTATACCATTAGGATACATTCTATCCCAAAATGCTGAGTTATAGCCATCTGAGTATGTGTATTTATCACCACACCAGTAGCTTTCTGTAGATGCAGTGTGTTGTAACATGGTACTGCAATAAATCAGTCCATTACGCCATGCTTCATATTCGGTACCATAGCAATATTGTTGTACATTGGTGAACTCCAATGTATAATTCATAACTGATGGAGTAATAGCTTCTGGGTCATTATTAATATCACCAAAACTGCTACAACCTGAGAACGTTGTAAGTAAGCTCAGTGCAGCTATATATAAAACTTTATTTTTCATATTCTTTTTCACAAATATTAGAATTTAACGTTCAAATTGAAACCTACATTTCTAGTTGCAGGATATCCGTTTAGTTCAAGACCTTGTCCATTAGAATTATTATAAGCAGATTCAGGATCAATGTTAGGAGTATGTTTTACAATAGTCCACAAATTACGTCCAACTAAAGAAACACTCATACCTTTAATAAACGGCACTTTGCTTGCTAAGAAAGATTTAGAGAAATTATATCCAAAAGAAAGTTCTCTTAGTTTCAAGAAACTAGCATCATATACAAATTCCTCTGTAATATTCTGGTCAGCAATCCATTTCCAGTAAGTCTGAGCATCAATACCTGATTTTGAGAAGCTATTTCCGCTTAGATCAACTCCACTAACAGAAACACCACCTACACGACCTTGCAATGTATTTTTGTGTAATCCAGTGCTATATAAACTATAGTTAGTACCAGAGAATAGCTTAGCACCTAATTTGAAGTCAAGCAAGAATGACAAAGTAAAATTCTTATAAGTGAAATCATTGTGGAAACCACCTGTCCATTTATAAACACCGTCACCTAAAACTTCAACATCGTCTGATCTTACAGGAAGTCCATCTAGATTGTATACTCTGTTTCCTTTAGCATCAGTTTTGTATTTATAACCGACAATCTGACCATAAGAATCACCTACAATATTACGAATAGAAGCCTGACCGCTACGAGATTGTGCTCCATCAATAGTTATAGATTTAACACCTTCTCCTAGATAAAGAACTTTACTATTATTATATGCAAGATTCAAAGAGGTATTCCATGTAAAATCATTTGTGCTGACAGGAACGCCAAACACCATAAGTTCAAGACCTCTGTTGCGGATCTCGCCAATATTACGATATGCAGAACTGAAACCGGAAGTCTGACTAGTTGAAACTGGAACAATATCGTCTTTTGTATTTTTTTCATAAACAGCAAAATCGAATCCTAAACGATTTTTAAAGAAAGAAGCATTTGCACCAATTTCCTTTTCGCTGATTTTAACTGGTTTCAAATAAGCATTAGGTACAGCAGAGTTGTTAATATAACCCATTGATTGATTTTGAACAGTGAAATCGTTCATGGTATAAGTTAACAAAGTCAAATAAGGAGATGTACCATTAGATGCAGAAGCCAAGGAAGCTCTAACTTTAGCTGTAGTAACCCATTCTGGTAATTTAAAACAATCACTCAACATCCAGCTTAAACTTACAGAAGGATAGAAATAATGGTTGTTTTTAGGATCCAAAGTAGAGAACCAGTCGTTACGTCCTGTAAAATTAAGAAATAACCAATCTTTATAACCAAAATCGGCAGTACCATATACAGAATTCACCTGATATTCAGTATAATCTTTAGCAAAAGTACGCGTATTTGCAGAAACATTAGAAGTTGAATAAACACCGCTAATTACAAATGGACGAATACCACCATTTGTTCCATATTGTTTAGTAATATCACGTTGTCTATTACCACCAACTGTTGCATTTACTGAGAAATCACTAAACTTTTTGTTTACACCAATTAAATAGTTCAAGTTCATTTCTGAAAAGTTTTTTTCATATTCTTGGATATAACCATTAATGTCAGCGGCAGCGCCATCAGGTTGAACTTGTTTGAAAGAAAGAATATAACCATCTCTTGAAACCTGGCCCTGAGCATATAACCAATCAGTAATATCATAACGAAGAGTAGCAGCTCCAGTTAAACGATTCTTGTCAGACTCGTTTATTTTTCTATACTGCAACCAATAAGGGTTATTGAAATAAACATTGTTACCAGGCTGTAATTCTGTGCCATCGGTAGCAGCGCCTTTATTTCCTTTTAACCATCTTACATCATAGCCATTTGCCAAATATAGTAAGGTAGCATTTGTGTTACCATTTCCATCAGACAAGTTTGCTCTACCATTAACATGTTCAAAAACGTAGTTAGCATTAATGGTTAAATGCAGTTTCTTGGTAATATCATATATTGTGTTCATGTTGATACCTTGCTGGTTTAAACCTGCATTAGGTAAGTTAGCCTGAGAGAATGTGTTTGACAAGCCAAAACGATAAGTTACTTTATCGTTCTTCCCGCTGATTGCTAATGATGCAGTTTCGTCAACACCTGTGCGATAGAAATTTTTCCAGTTATCAATATAATCATAACGTGCTGTTTCACCATTTCGATTTACGAAATTACTGCCATCTAGTTTAGTACCCCAACTTGAATTGTAAGTTTGGTAAGCTGAAGTCTGATCAGCAGGTTTAATTCCTTGAGTTCCCTGACCATAAGTCTTTTGGAAATCACGGTAATCGTAAATTGAGTTAAATGTCAGGTTATTATTAAATTCAAGACCAATACCATCCTGATCTTTTTTACCTGATTTTGTAGTAATCAAGATAGCACCGTTACCTCCACGGTATCCATAAAGAGCTGATGCTGCAGCACCTTTCAAAACCTGAACATTTGCAATATCATCCGGATTGATGTTTGATAAACCGTCACCCATATCCATACCACCCCAGGTTCCTGCATTACCCTGATTAGCATTATCAAAAGGCACGCCATCAATAACATACAAAGGCTGATTGTTTCCTGCCAAAGATGCATTACCACGAATAATAACACGGCTTGAGCCTCCTAAACCTGTAGCATTACCAGCAACACTCACACCTGAGATTTTACCGCTTAATGCATTACCTAAGTTTAAATCACGAGATGCAGTCAATTGATCCCCCCCAACTTCTGTAGTTGAATAACCAATTGAACGCTTTTGTCTCTTAATACCCATGGCAGTTACAACAACTTCATTCAAAGAATGAACGTCTTCAGCCAATGTTACAGTAATGTTTTCTTTTCCAGCAACAGAAACTTCTTGTGTTACATAACCTATGTAACTGATAACTAGGGTGGCATTACCAGGAACAGACAATGAAAAATCACCATCCATTCCTGTAACTGTACCTACTTTTTCTCCCTTTACCTTAACACTAGCTCCAATAATTGATTCACCATTTTTGTCTTTTACAATTCCTGAAACCTTTCTTACCTTTTGTTGAGAAGCATTTGATTTGGTAGTTCCTGCAGGTTTAGTATTTTTTGAGTCATATAAAAGAACTACATGATCTTTTATCTCATACTTAATGCCACTACCTTTTAAGATTTTGTCTAATATAACATTAAGACTTTCATTTTTTGCATTAACAGCAACTTCATTTACAACCCTTGTTTCCAAAGATTTATCATAAGAGAAAACTACATCTGTCTGTTTAGACAGTAAATCAATAACATTTTTCAGAGTAACATTATTTAATGAAAGGTTTACATTGAAACTATCATTAAATACTTCGGTTTTTTGAGATGCTTGTGCTTTTAAGCCAAAACATACTAAAAAAAGCACAATACATAAAGGCTTTATACATGCATAGCCATTAGATTTGTTTTTCATAAATACATTTTTATTTTAAATCAATAGATTTGGTTTTTTCACTTAACTAATTTCAGACTTGCCGTCTTTTCTTTCTAAACTTCTACTACATAGGCTACTAATTTTACATTTTAAATTATAATAAGGAAGTGCACTCTGACATATACATAGGTATATATCAGATTAATTTCCAGTCTTCCCGTTTAATACAATTTAAGAAGAAGAACTACCTAATAGAAAATACGTTTTTTTTAGAAAAAAATCAGTGAGAGACTTTTGCCCTTTGGCCAGTTAGGTGAAATAACTGTTCAAGCACTTCATCAAGGCTATTTGTTTCCTTATAATAGAAATTATATTTGCGCAGTTTAAGATCCTCTGAATCTATAAGAATCTTCACTTTATATTTTTGCTCTATATTATTTATAATATCAGAAATAGAGACATTAGTTAACGCTACTAAGTGAAAGCGCCATAAAGAATATACACTGGCATCAATTTCGTTTATTTCTAATGTTTTTTGTTTATCCGAATATATTGCCTGTTGACCAGGACGAAGTGTAGCCAGGTTTTCACCGGTGTTATCTTCCAACTGAATAGATCCTCTCAACAAAACAGTTTCACTTCTATTCTTAGAATAATCTGAATTGACACTAAAAGCCGTTCCCAATACTTTAACCCGAAAAGCTTCTGTTTCAACAATAAAAGGATGTAACGGATCCTTTTCAACTTCAAAAAAGGCTAGTCCTTTTAATTTCACATGCCTTTCTTTTTCCATATACTCATCTGAATAACTTATTACGGCATTTGTATTCAGCCAAACAACAGATCCATCCTTTAATGTAACCTGTTTAACAGAATCGGGTAAAAAGTTAGCATAGGAATACATTACAGAAGAGTCTTTATTGATATAATGGGCAAACACCATTACAGTCACTAAAATTGAAGCAGCAACACTTCCCCACCAATATACAAGTTTTTTTTGCTTTTGGCTTTTAACAGTCCTTTTTTTAGCTTCGGCCTGATCAATGCGATTATTCATTCTAACTAAAGAATTGTAAAATTCTAAAGTTTGATTTTTCTCAGAGAAATTATGCTTTGATTTCCATATAGCTTCTATATCAAAAAACAATCGTTTGTTTTCCGATGAAGCTTCCAGCCAACCTAGCAACTCTTTTTGTTCTTCTGCAGTTGCTTGTCCTGTTAAATATTTGTATATTACTTGTTCGTCCATTGTATAAGTTATGTGCTATATATACAAACTTTAAAGGAGAAATACCTAATAAAATATGTGAAAAATAGGGTTTATTTTTCAATTCAATATAAAACACCGATCCTATGTCTTCTTTATCAGACAAATATACTCTAATTTGTTTTATAGCAAAGCATGTTGACTTAATTATATATACGTTATCATTCATTAAGCAAATATCTTTCTATTTCATAATTCAATTTATTAAAGAGATAAATAAATTATAAATCTAAGAATTAGAATCAGTTTAATGCAATTCTTCAGTATACAATTTATCTAGAATCGAGATTTATACCAAGATTCTGCTAATCACTTCATCTTACTGTATTTCTTGATATGATCAATAATCAGATAACAAGCTGGGGCAACAACTGTTCCATGATCAAATCCTTTCAGCTCGTACAACTCTGTCTGCTTGTGACCTAAAGCCTTTAAAACTGCAGCAAGATGAGCATTTTCTTCATAACGAGCAGACATTTCCAAATCACGATCACCAGTAATCAAAACAAATGGTGAGGCATCTTTACGTGCATGGTTAGAAGGTGCATAGTTATCTATAATAGGCAAATCAAGAGGTAGTCCTCTTTCTTTTCTGATAGTATAATGTGTCGTTGTTTGGCCACTAATTGGGAAATAGGCAGCCACACTATCTGCATCAATATTATATTTTGCAAGATAACTTTTGTCAAGACCTAGCATTAATGTAAGATAGCCACCAGCAGAATGGCCTGAAACAAATACCTGCTTTGTATTTCCTCCATATTGCTGAATGTGGTTAAAAGTCCAGGCTACGGCAGCTGCAGCATCATCTGTATATGCAGGATTTGTAGCTTTTGGACTAAGACGATAATTAACGGCGATTATTGCAACACCCTTATCAAGCAATTCTTTTGGAAAAAATTTTTCACCACCTTCAAGTCCACCACCATGAAACCACACTATCGTTGAGAAATTCTTCACGTTCTTAGGATAGTAAACATCAAGTTTGCAACGGCTCTGTTCGTATACATCCTTGCTCTGTGATTTATACGGAATATTATATTCATAAAGATAGCCAGTAGTATTTTGGGCCACAGCATAGAATGAGCAAAGCAGAGTTAATAAAAAGGTAATAAGGTAATGTTTGTGTTTCATAATAGATAATGTTAAAAAAGAAAGGGCTTTATTCAAGCCCTTCTAAAATACGTTTAAGTACTACTTGTGCTGAAATCTCGCGGTTTGCAGCTTCAGGTATCACAATAGATTGCGGACTTTCAATTACATCATCCGTTACAATCATGTTTCGTCTTACAGGCAAGCAGTGCATAAAATATGCGTTATTGGTTACTGCCATGTGAGCAGTGCCCACTGTCCATGAGCGGTCTTTACTTATTACACGACCGTAGTTATCGCCTGTATAACCACTCCAGTTCTTTGCATAAACAAAATCGGCTCCTTCAAGGGCTTTCATTTGGTCGTACTCCACTTTGGCATTGCCTACAAACTTAGGATCGAGCTCATAACCTTCGGGATGAGTAATAACGAAATCATAATCGGTAGCATTCATCCATTCGGCAAAAGAATTAGGTACTGCTTGTGGGAGTGCACGAGGATGTGGAGCCCAGGTCATAACAACCTTTGGACGAGCAGTCTTCTTATATTCCTCGATAGTGATGAGGTCGGCAAAACTCTGCAGTGGATGACGCGTAGCAGCTTCCATTGAGAATACCGGTCGACCGGAATATTTGATGAACTGATTAATGATTACTTCATTATAATCATCGGTTTTACTTTGAAACTGAGCAAAAGAACGAACACCGATAATATCACAATAGCATCCCATTACTGGAATAGCTTCTAGAAGGTGTTCAGTCTTATCGCCGTCCATAATCACGCCTCTTTCTGTTTCAAGTTTCCATGCTCCCTGGTTTACATCGAGCACAATAACATTCATTCCCAGATTCATTGCAGCCTTTTGGGTACTGAGACGAGTACGAAGACTTGAATTAAAGAATATCATGAGAAGGGTTTTGTTTCTTCCCAGCTCAACATATTTGAAACGGTCTTTCTTTATCTCAAAAGCTTCATCTAAAGCTGCTTTCAGATCGCCTAAATCATTTACATTGGTAAAATGTCTCATCTTATTTTCTTTTTTAGTTGTTACCTAATTTATTATTGTCTTATCTGACCATCTCCCTTAATAATCCATTTATAGGAAGTAATCTCTTCAAGTCCCATTGGACCGCGAGCATGCAATTTCTGTGTACTAATACCTATTTCTGCCCCAAGACCGAACTGTGCACCATCAGTGAATGCCGTGGAAACATTTGTATAAACACATGCAGCATCAACAGATTTTGTGAACAATTCCTCATTATTCATATTTTCTGTCACTATACATTCGCTATGCTTTGACCCGTTTATATATATATGCTCAAGAGCTTCATTGATATCTTTTACAGTCTTTACAGACATTGCATACGAAAGAAATTCTGTTCCAAAGCTTTCTGGTGTGGCAGACTTAAGCAATTCTGAAGGATAATGACCATCCAATACTCTATAAGCTTCTTTATCTGCATATATAATAACCTTACTTTTATGTAAAGGTTCACACAAATATGACAAATCAGACAAACGCTTTTCATGAATAATAACGCAGTCCAAGGCATTACAGACACTAACTCTTCTTGTTTTAGCGTTATTAATAATAGCAGTTCCCTTCTCAATATCACCAAACTCATCAAAATAAGTATGGCATACACCAGCCCCTGTTTCGATAACAGGAATTGTGGCATGCTGACGAACGAACTGTATCAAGCTACTGCTTCCGCGAGGTATAAGTAAATCAACATATCCCACAGCATTCAAAAGCTGAGAAGTAGCTTCTCTGTCAGCCGGAAGAAGTTCCACAATATGGGTATCCACACCAAACTTCTCGAGAACAGAATGGATTACTTTCACAATAGCCCGGTTAGAGAAATCGGCATCACTACCACCTTTCAATACACAGGCATTACCGCTTTTTAAGCAAAGAGAGAATACATCGAAGCTCACATTGGGGCGAGCTTCGTAAATAATGCCTATCACTCCAAATGGTACACTGATCTTTGTAAGTTCTATCCCATTTGGTCGGGTGGTTTGCATAAGTACGCGTCCAAGTGGAGAAGGAAGTGTAGCAACATTACAAATATCACCGGCAATTCCTTTTATACGGTCTGCTGTAAGCATCAAACGATCGTATTTAGGATTACTTGTCTCCATCTTAGCCAAGTCTTTCTGATTTCCAGCAAGGATAAGAGGTATTTGCGCTTCAGCCTCATCAGCTAATGCCAATAATATTTCATTTATCTGTTTGTCACTTAGTTGGGCAAGTTTTCTACTTGCTGCCTGAACGGCCTGAAATGTATCTTTTAAATCCATCATCTGTCAATAATTAGATTTCTTATTCAATATATAGATAGTCATAATGCACAATTGGCTTCAGACCATGTTTGCCAATCATATCTTTGGCTTCGGACGAATCAAAAGAAGCTTTTCCCACTCCTATTTGCTTGCCGTTATGATCAATAATGCGAACTATATCGTCTTTTTCAAATTCACCTTCTATATGGGTGATACCTACAGGAAGAATACTTACTGCCTTTTCTGAATTGATAATCCGTGCAGCTTGCTCGTTTATATGAAGCTCACCTTTGGCAAAACCTTCACTGTGGGCAATCCATTTCTTTACGCTTGAAACTTCCTGTGTGGAAGGTATAAAGCGGGTACAGACTGTTGTCTTTGGCTTTTTCAATAAATCAACGAGAATATTATCTTTCTTACCATTAGCAATAATGACCGTGATTCCTTCATCGGCCACCTTACGGGCGATGTTAGTCTTGGTCAGCATTCCACCACGGCCAAAGCCCGACTTCTCAGTCTGGATATAATCTGAAAGATCTTTTCCATGCTCTACTTCTCTAATAACAGAAGAAGCCGGATCAGAGGGCGAACCATTATAAATGCCATCTATGTTACTTAGAATAACAAGTGCTTCAGCATCCATCATACTTGCTATTAATCCGGAAAGCTCGTCATTATCAGTGAACATAAGTTCAGAAACAGAGATTGTATCGTTCTCATTCACAATGGGGATTACTCCGTTTTCGAGCATCACCGTCATACAGTTTTTCTGATTCAGGTAATGACGTCGTGTTCCAAAATTCTCTTTGGTAGTAAGCACTTGTCCAACAGGGATTTTATGTTCACGAAAAAGCTCGTAATAACGATTTATCAGCTTAGCTTGCCCCACAGCCGAGAAAAGCTGACGCTGATCTACACTATCTAGTTTCTTTGAAGCACGCACTTCGCTTCTTCCGGAAGCCACTGCCCCTGATGATATAAGGATAATCTCTACCCCACCCTTGCGAAGCTCTGCTATCTGGTCAACCAACGCAGACATACGTGTTACATCGAGGGAACCATCCTTGCGGGTAAGTACATTACTGCCTATCTTAACTGCAATCTTTGTAAATTGATACGCCATTCTTAGTTATAAATTAGAAGTACAAATATAGGAAATATAATCTATTTGTGATAAAATACGCCTATTTTCTTAAACCATATACAAAGAAATAGTCAATGCATCCGATTATCAGAAGAGAGAAAATAAAGGCTTATCGAAATCAAATCAAAAGAAATCTTATCCTTCAAATTCGTTAAAAGTATATTAAAAGAATATTTGCTAAACTGATTTTTTATATTTTTGCAAGCAAATAACCTATTAATGAGAACTACAAACCCTCAAGTGGAGCAAATTACCCCGTTTATTGTAATGGATGTTTTGGAAAAAGCAAACGAAATGCAAAAACAGGGAATCTCCATTATTCACATGGAAGTTGGTGAGCCCGACTTTGACATTCCGGAATGCGTGGCTCAGGCCGCAAAGGCTGCTTACGATAAGCATCAGACACACTACACCCATTCTTTGGGGCATCCTGATCTTCGACAGGCAATTGCAGATTTTTACAAGAAAGAGTACAACGTAGATGTTGATCCCGGCTGTATTGTGGTAACATCCGGCTCATCACCAGCAATTCTGTTAACACTCATGTTACTTTGTGAGCCAGAGAGTGAAGTTATTATGTCGAATCCGGGATATGCGTGCTATAGAAACTTTACGCTTGCAGCACATGCAAATCCGGTACTGGTTCCTTTACGGGCTTCGAACGGATTTCAATATGACATAGAAGATATAAAGAAAAGCATTACTCCCCGTACCCGAGGTATATTCATCAACTCACCGATGAACCCCACAGGAACGCTTCTCGACGATTCGTTTATGAAACAAATCGCAACTTTGGGAGTACCCGTTATTTCTGATGAAATCTATCACGGACTGGTTTATGAAGGTAGAGCACGAAGCATCCTTGAGTTTACCGACAAAGCATTTGTGCTAAACGGATTCTCAAAAAGATTTGCGATGACCGGATTACGTCTGGGCTATCTTATAGCTCCAAAAGAGTATATCCGTTCGCTGCAAAAACTACAACAGAATCTGTTTATCTGTGCTCCAAGCATTGCTCAGCAAGCCGGTATAGCTGCATTGAAAGAAGCAGATCAGGATGTTGAAAAGATGAAAGCCATCTATAATGAACGCAGGGTATACATGATTTCCCGCTTAAAAGAAATGGGATTCAAGATTGATGTAGAGCCTAAAGGGGCTTTCTACATTTTCTGTGATGCCCGCAAGTTCACAAAAGACTCATATAAGTTTGCTTTCGAGATTCTTGAACATGCTCATGTAGGCGTAACTCCGGGAGTAGATTTCGGAACAGGTGGCGAAGGATATATCCGTTTCTCATACGCCAACTCTCTTGAAAATATCAAGGAAGGCATGGACCGTATTGAGGCTTACCTTAAAACATTACAAGTATAAGATTTACTATTTATTAGTAACAGAAGTGATATACAGCATTCCTAAATCATAGGGAACCTAAGAATGTTGGTATTGAAAAGAATATAGTAAAAACCAAAAGAGGCATCACAAACCAAAATATGTGATGCCTCTTTTCATTATTTCTTTATCTCTCTATTTTCTACAATCTGTACCGCAGCTTCATAATCATCGGCAGATACGAGAACTTTCATACCACCCGAACCAAAGTTAACAGTCATAGCAGGAGCCATACTTCCCAGATTATCATCTTTCAAAGCAGCCTCAATATCTACACTTTCTAATAACCCTTTCACTAATTCCGCTTCCCATGGAGTGCCAGTAAACACTTCCACCAATGGAGTTTTATCGTCTGCAGTCATAATTATTATATTTAAGGATTTATACTTTATCCACAAATATAACAAAATCTTTATAAAATTGTTGTCTAAAAGATTTTATATTCTGCTTTACTCAACATTTTCTCTGTTGGCTATAACTTCACTCGCCATATCATAGTCGTCGGCAGATACAAGAACAGCCATCCCACCGCCTGTTGACATCTCTGTTAACATGGTTATAGCCATATATCCCATATTATAATTCTTTAAAGCAGCTTGTATGCCTGCACTTTCAAGAAGTCCTCTAACCAACTCAGCCTCCCATGGAGAACCAAAGAAAACTTCTACCAGAGGTAGTTTATCACTTGAACCCATAATTATTACTTCTATATTTACGAGTGCAAATATAACAAAGCTCTATTACAAAATGTTGATGTAACAAAAATAAATATATGCAGCTTATATACGATTGGCTAGTACTTTCATTGCCTGAGTATAACTTTCACTAGGAACAGCTACTCTCATCTCAGCTTCATCTTTTACTTCAGTCTGAACATTAGCTTTTTCCAATAAACTTTTAATAAGTTCAACTTCCCAAGGTGAACCAGAAAATACATCGATTAATGAGATTTTAGTAGTTTTCATTGATAAAAATATAATTGATTATCTGGCAAATATATAGAGAAAATATATCTTCATCAAAACACAAAAAGTACATTTATGCAATATCTTATGCAAACGTTGTACATAAATAAATGTAAAATGAACACTTATTTTAATTATTTATTACTTAAGCATTTACCTAGTCTTATTGTAGTATAAGCAATCACTTAAAAAGTAATTGTACGCCCCACAATTAACAAAATAAAAAATACAATAAGCACATTTCAATTCAATAGAACAAAAACAAGAAACCATTACTATTAAATGCTTTAAAACTATTTTAAGAAACAAAAACAATATTCCTATTTCTTAAATCGGTTATTACAAATTAATCATTGGAGTGCTATTATTCTAATTGTAGTATCCATTTCAAAACAATGACAAAACTGTAACACTCTAAATGTAAGCGTCATTTGTGCTGATGTATACAGATAAAATACCGCTTAGAAAAATCATATTTTAAGATAGATTAGCATTACAATAACCATTTTTGCAATCACTTAACAATCAATATATTACCCATTCATCATCTTTATTAAAACAGATAATTAGGTTATTTACAGGAATAGGTTAAAAAAGATTCTCATTGTTATAAAAGCTTTGAGTTAGAGAAGTTATACACACAAATCTATTCGCCAATAAATTATATTTATTCCTCAATAAACAGCCCATTATTGCCCAATAAATAAAATCTATTCACCAATAAATAAAGAAGCAAATCGATAAAGGGAAAGACGCTATCATACAAGCACTTATAAAAGCAAACTTCTAATTTCTAATCAGACTTTGAAGGGACCTATATAAACTTAAAAAGGCATCCCGAAGAACGGAATGCCTTTTCCTATATAGAAAAAATGAAATTATTTCTTTGAATCTTTATCGCGGATTTCAACACGACGAATCTTACCACTGATTGTCTTTGGAAGCTCGTCAACAAATTCAATAACACGAGGATATTTGTAAGGAGCAGTAACCTTCTTCACGTGATCCTGAAGTTCTTTAGCAAGCTCTTCACCAGCTTTTGCCTTGTATTCCTTAGAAAGGATGATTGTAGCTTTTACTACTTGTCCACGGATTTCATCGGGAACACCGGTAATGGCACATTCCACAACAGCAGGGTGAGTCATCAATGCACTCTCCACTTCGAATGGGCCGATACGGTAACCAGAGCTCTTGATTACATCATCAGCACGACCTACGAACCAGAAATAGCCATCTTCGTCTCTCCATGCAAGGTCGCCTGTAAAGTACATGTTATCATGATAAGCTTCGTTGGTCAGCTCTTCATTTCTGTAGTATCTTTCACTCAAACCTACAGGAAGTCCGTTGTCAAGACGAATAACGATCTGCCCTTGTTCACCTTCCTCTGCCGAACGACCGTCGGGAGTAAGCAAATCTACTTTATAGTTAGGACTAGGGACGCCCATGCTACCTGGTTTTGGTTCCATCCATGGAGAAGTAAAAATTACAAGAGTAGTTTCACTCTGTCCGTAACCTTCACGCAACTTGATTCCTGTAAGCTGATGGAACTGTTCGTAAACAGCAGGATTCAACGCTTCACCTGCAATGGTGCAATATTCCAATGATGAAAGATCATATTTAGTAAGGTCTTCACGAATAAGGAAACGGAAAATTGTAGGAGGCGCACAAAGAGAAGTGATATGATAATCATGAATCTTCTCAAGAATAGCAGAAGGAGTAAACTTCTCATGATCGTAAACAAACACAGCTGCGCCGGCAATCCATTGACCGTAAAGTTTTCCCCAAAGAGCCTTTAACCAACCGGTATCAGCAATAGTGAGGTGCAGACTACCTTCGTGAAGGTTGTGCCAGTATTTTGCAGTAATAATGTGACCTAACGGATAAACAAAGTTATGCGCTACCATCTTCGGGTTACCAGTTGTACCTGAAGTAAAGCTGATAAGCATAATGTCTTCATTATCGTTTACATGATCCGGACGAACAAAAGGAGCTGCATTATCAATTCCTTTATGGAAGTCTTCCCATCCTTCAGGAATAACCGGACCGATAGAGACGCGGTGCTTCATTGATGGAGATTCAGCCATTGCATCATTGATGTGACCAATAATAAGTTCATCGCCATCGGCAACAATGGTCATAATATCAGCAGCATTGTTACGATAAATAATATCTTTCTTTGTAAGCAAGTGGGTTGCAGGAATAATCACAGCTCCGATTTTGTGCAAAGCAATAATCGTAAGCCAGAATTCATATCTACGCTTCAGGATAACCATCACTTTGTCGTCTTTCTTAATGCCCAGAGAAAGAAAATAAGAAGCTGTTTTATCAGTTTCTTCCTTCATCTCAGCAAAAGTAAAGCGACGACATTCGTTCTTGTCATTAGTCCACAACAAGGCTAGTTTGTCAGGTTGCTCGGCAGCCCATGCATCTACTACATCGTAAGCAAAGTTGAAATTCGCAGGAACCTTAAGTTTATAATTCTGTTCAAAGTCTTCCTGTGAAGTAAACTCAGTCTTTTCTAAAAATCTTTCGATCATATTTCTATAAATTATTATCGTTGTAAATCGGTTAAATAAAAAAGCTATGGTTGTTTACATAATCATAGCCAGGAACTTCACCGATTTACCATCAAGTGCTTTCATTCCGTGAGGCTGTTTTGAATCAAAATAAATGCTGTCGCCTGCATTCAGAATCAGTTCTTTTCCGTTAATGTTCAACAGCATACGGCCTTCAATAATAAGATTAAATTCCTGTCCGGCATGAGCATTGAAAGTAATTGGGCAATCTTCTCCCTTTGGTTCCACAGTTACAATAAACGGATCAGCTTTTCTGTCCTTGAATCCAGCAGCCAATGACTGGTATTTGTAAGCCTTGGTTCTTTCAATAGATGTTCCTTTGCCTGCACGGGTAAGAAAATAAGTACTCATTTTAGGTTCTTCACCAAACATCAGCGCATCAAGAGCCACACCATACTTACGGGCAACCTTTTGTAACATACTTACCGAGATGTCTGATTCACCACTTTCCGCCTGAGCATATTCCTCTATCGAGAGCCCGCAGTCTCTTACTACATCCTCTACAGACAGTTCAAGTACTTCACGCAATCCGCGTAAACGTTCTGCAATTTGTTTTATTTGTTCATCCATGATAAAATGGTATTATCTGCTTGCTTTCATTGCCCGTATAATAGCCGAGCTAAAGCCTGCATGTTCTAATTCATTAAGTCCTTTAATTGTTAATCCGCCTGGTGTAGTAACCTTATCAATTTCAATGGCAGGGTGCGTATCGTTCTGTAATAAAAGCTCGGCAGCTCCCTTAACGGACTGCGCCACCATTTTCTGTGCATCTTTAGGATAGATACCCATTTCCACACCAGCCTCAACAGCCGCATGAATATATTTCAGCACATAAGCAATGCCACAAGAAGTCAGCGCTGTAGCAGCACTCATCTGAGATTCATTGATAATCATAGCCAGTCCCATTTCTCCAAAAAGATCAAGCATGAATTGTTCTTGTTCTTTAGATGCATTGTAGGATGCTATTAACGTGGTACTTTCAAGAAGTGAGATAGCTGTATTTGGAATAACACGAAAAATAGTTGCTGATTCACCTACTATTTTACAGTATTCAGTAAAAGCAACACCTGCTGCTACCGTAACAAGAATCTGCTTTTTTGCATCAAAGCTAACACTCTCCAATACCGACTTAACCAACCAAGGTTTAACTGCTAAAAGAACGATATCTGCATTCTCTATTGCTTCCTGATTATTGTTTGTGACGTTAATTTCCGGGTTGAATGCGTTTAAAGCATCAAGTTTACCATTGGAAGGATTGGCAACTGTAATATCAACTGCTTTGACTTTAGAACCTTGTACAATACCGCGAGCAATAGCTCCGCCCATGTTACCGGCTCCAATAATTGCTATTTTCATATCATCTTAGTTTAACTATTCTTGGTATCACTTGCAAACTTACATAAAAAACTTCAAAATGTAAGCAATTTGCATAAAAAACAAAGCCTTGTGTTACTTATTATATAAGAGATTAACACTAAACAAAAAAGGACTAAGCCGGCTATGTTCCGAACTCAGTCCTATTATTGTTTATTCATTAACAAATCTAACTTTTTGAAGGCAGATCAATTAAGGGCTTTTTTAAATCTTGCTATAAATTCATCGGCTTGTTCAAAACTTAAACAAAGCGGAGGAAGAAGTCGTATCACATTCGTACCACTTACACCGGTAAAGACTTTCTGTTCAAATAACAGTCGAGTCCTAAGTTCCTTAACAGGTTCTTCAAATTCTAGACCAATCATAAGTCCTTCTCCACGAACTTCCTTAATTTGTGGGAACTGTTTCAGTTCTTCCATCAAGTAAGCTCCGACTTTTGCTGCGTTCTCAATAAGCTTTTCGTTCTCAATCACATCGATAACAGCAAGAGCAGCTGCACACGAAAGATGATTTCCTCCAAATGTTGTTCCAAGCATTCCATAAACTGGGGTAAACAGAGGGCTGATTAAGACTCCCCCCATAGGGAATCCATTACCAATGCCTTTAGCTACTGTGATAATGTCAGGACGAATTCCTGCAAACTGATGGGCAAAGAATTTTCCACTACGACCATAACCCGACTGGATCTCGTCCAGAATCAGAATGGTTCCAGTTTCCGTACACAGTTTTCGCAATTCCTGCATAAAGCTATTTTCAGGAACTTTGATACCACCTATACCTTGAATACCTTCAATGATAACGGCACAGACATCGTTCTTTACAAGCTCAGAACGTACACTATCAATGTCATTAAGAGCCAGAAAAGTTACATCAATACCTTCATTGATAGGCGCAACAATCTTAGGATTATCAGTTGTGCGCACAGCTGCCGAAGTACGGCCATGAAAACTCTTTGAGAAAGATACCACCCGCTTACGTCCGGTATGAAAAGAGGCTAGTTTCAATGCATTTTCATTTGCCTCTGCACCAGAGTTGATCATAAAGAATGAATAGTCCTCATAGCCGGATACTCTCCCAAGGCGTTCTGCTAATTGCTGTTGCAGTTTATTTACTACAGAATTAGAGTAAAAGCCTAACTCTGCAACTTGCTTTTGGATCATTTCCACATAATGAGGATGACTATGACCAATTGAAATTACAGCATGTCCGCCAT
>Ga0316603_10000576_pt1 | contig 18655 bp, 14 predicted proteins | sample OWC_soil_day10_n_FD_207649 | JGI IMG/M metagenome (GOLD analysis project Ga0316603, IMG submission 207649) | Wetland soil microbial communities from Old Woman Creek delta, Ohio, United States - OWC_soil_day10_noCT | ecosystem: Environmental > Terrestrial > Soil > Wetlands | place: USA: Ohio... | reverse complement strand
CTAACACCATGATCCTTACTATGAAGCATTAAGGATATCGCCTATTATAATTCACTTCCACGCTTAAGCTAAATTAAGTTTAAGAACCGAAGTTAATTATCTAGGCTCAATTAAAGCTCCGTAAGGATTATGGCAGCACTGCAGCATATGCACAAATTTATAAAGAAATGAGGTAATAATATGAAGTTTATAATAAATGAAAATGAAAGAGGCTATTTATTTAAAAACGGCAGCTTCGTGAAGCTATTAGCTCCAGGTAAATACACTTATCTCTCTTTTCTTGGTTTTACAGTAACGACCATAAAAGCAGAAGGTTTAGTAAACACTGCTGGTATTGATTTAAATGTACTTATGAGAGATAAAAATTTTGCTGATAGCATTGCTTATATGAATGTACCTGATAATAAAATTGCCCTGCACTATATTGATGAAAGAATGATAACCGTTTTACCTAGAGGAGAATTTGCCTTTTGGGATTTATATAAGAAGCATTCCTTTGAACTCATCGATATTGCAAATTCAGAAGTTCCAGCAAGCTTTGACATAAAGAAATTTAATTTTATTCCTACAAAGTTTTATACTAAAATTGAAGTAAATGAAGGAGAAAAAGCTTTACTATACTTTAATGGAAGGTTTATAAGAGAACTTTCAAGCGGAGTATACTTCTTCTGGAATAACTTAACCAAGATTACCTATAAAATTACAGACATGCGCATTCAACAGCTAGATATAGCAGGACAGGAAATATTGACTACTGATAAGGTGGCACTCCGAATTAACTTTGTGTGCAATTATAAAATCATTGATGCAGTAAAGCTTATTTCTGAGATAAAGGATTATAAAAATCAAATTTATATGTTAACTCAATTAGCTTTGCGTGAATATATAGGCAAATATAAGTTTGATGAGCTTTTAGAGCAAAAGGAAGCTATTTGTGACTATGTACTTGAAAAACTAAAAGAAAAACAAGGCAGCTATCATATAGAATTCACCTCTGCAGGCATCAAGGACATCATCTTGCCTGGCGAAATTAGAGACATAATGAATACAGTTTTAATTGCAGAAAAAACTGCCCAAGCCAATGTAATATCCCGCCGTGAAGAGGTAGCCTCCACAAGAAGCCTTTTAAACACCGCCAAGCTCATGGACGAAAACCAAACCCTCTATAAGCTTAAAGAGCTTGAATACTTAGAAAGAATTTGCGACAAAGTCGGCAGCATTTCAATCTCTGGTGGAAATAATCTACTTGAACAGTTAAATAATTTATTGGGACAAAAGTAAAGTAGAAACTGTTCAATAGTACTTCTCTTTTTCAAAGCATAATATCCCCTCTCTTAGGCAAAATTATATCTATAGTGAGGTGATTTTTGTGCAACTGACACATATTAAAAGAATAGAAGATTTAACACTTATGAATGACGTTAATAAAAGATTAGAACATGGCTGGGTACTTCTTGATACCTATACAAATAACTATGATCCACAAGCTTATCCAAGCGAAAATACCATACACTATGTGCTAGGACTTCCAGAAAACGTGGAGTACATAGATACTCCTCAAGGAACAAATTATGATGATTCTGATATTTTTACTAACTTTAGTCCTTCTGATGGCTTTGATGATTAAAGTTAAAAGGAGCTGTGCTCACCTGCACAGCTCCTTTTTATTACTCTACATACTTAATTTCTTCATCATGTAAAATAACTAAATCCTTTGGCACTTTTATATAAATGATACATGTACCACCTCCACTGTATTGACTATACATTTTACTTTTATCTCTCTCATAAAATTGAGTAATTGTAATATCCTTTGGAAACACAGTATATTTATATTCTTTTTTCTCATACTCAATATTAAGATAATTATTTATCATTTCTATAGAAGGACCTTTTATTTTATCTGTAATGTCTATTCCTCCCAAAGCGCTTGAAGCTTTATATACATAAACCTCAACTTTGTTATCGCTAATGCTTTTTTTATCAACAAAAATTTGCTTTTTATTATTTTCATTCATAATTCTTAAGGCATTGCCCTCATAGTTAAAAGTATAGCTTTCAATGTTTCTATCTCCTTCTAACTTCATTTTAGGAAGTGCAGTGATATTGTCGAAAACAGCTATAAATCTTTTCTGAGTTTCTCTTGATGATATTGCTGCTTGTGCCTCTATTAATTTTTCTTTTGGAATAAAATAATAAACTATTGTCCCTATAACTAATAAGGCTAAATATATACTTACAATGAGCTTTATATATTTATTTCTCATTTTCTCACCTCCACATTATTTGAAAATAAAATCGAAGCTAAAAAGAATACTATGGAGGTAACTATTATTTTCACTGTGAACATTAAAAAGTTATGCTCACTTCCATAAAAATTATTTGCGTAATTAAAATATTCTGTACGCGGAAGAAGAACTGTTACTGCTAAAAGTACTATAATGAAGGCTTTAGATCTTTCTATTAGAATTATAGAAAAATATGTGATGGAGCTAAAGAATAACATATAAAGAAAAGTGGTACCACTACTGCACAAAAGCTCTGCTGGTGTAATAACAAAACCTCTATCGAAAATATTTTTACTTCCTAAAAGCAAGTACTTAACTCCTCTTATAAAACAAGCTGATAATGGAAAAGTAATTGCTCCAAATAGTGCATAGGTAATCAAAAAAGCTATACTTGAAAGGTTGCTGCTAATACGATTTGATACAAAGGTAAAATCTATATCCTTAGCTTCTTTAAGATTTATTACTATAGCACCGCCAAATGCGCAAATAATAGTAAAAATAAATATTTGAGTTGTAGTATTTTCTAGAAGCATAAAAGTCAATACTCCGTCTGAAGTATAACTTTTTGATGTCATATTGCAAATAGTAAAAAGTATTCCTATTATTTGAACAATCACCATTACAAGAAAAAACTTCGAACAACCTTGAAGCTTATATAAATATTGTTTCTTCACAATGGGTAATAAATTATTCTTTGTCAAAGACATAGTTAATTCCCCCCTCCTTAGGACTGGTAAGGTATATGCATAAATCATTAGAACTTACAGTTTTTACATCTATGCCAAGGTTCTTAGCCGCAGCTGCCTCTCCTTGAAAATCACCTGTTTCCACCACAGCATAGAAGCTATCCTTCCCAAAGCTTTCTTTATAAAGTATTTTTCTATCCTTAATTAATGTGGTTACACTTTCTTCTCTTCCACTGAAGCCAATAGCATGTTCCTTCAATTCTATTAAAGGCATATGCAAACACTTAGTACCATTTTTCATAAGAAGAATATGCTCTAGTATATCCTCAACCTCATTTAATAGATGACTGGATAATATAATGGTTCGAGGATTAGCAATGTAATCCTTAAGAATTATTTTATAAAAGTCCTTCCTTGCTGCCGCATCCATTCCAGTGGTAGGCTCATCCATGATGGTTAGAGGACACTGACTTGAAATTCCTATTATCATGTTAAAGGTACTTTTCATTCCTTTAGAAAGCTCTCTATGTTTTTTGCTTTCTGTTAAAGAAAAGTACTCCAGCAGTTTTTTGCTCATGGACTCATTAAAATTTGGATAAAAGCTTTTAGCACAATTTAAAATTTCTATAAGAGCTAAATTCTTAGGAAAGCACATATTTTCATCAACAAATATTGTATTACTTGAAACATTTAGATTATTAAAGGGATTTTCATTAAATACTCTAACCTCCCCACTAGTGGGTTTGAAAAATCCACCAATCATCTTTAAAAGTGTAGTTTTACCTGCACCATTTCTCCCTATTAATCCTGTAATACTATTTTCTTCTATAGAAAAAGATATATTTTCTACAGCATGACATCCTTTGTAAAACTTCGAAACATTATCACACTGAATAATCAACTTTCTGACCTCCTACATTCCTTTATTACATTTGATACCATATTTAACAGCTCTTCATCCTCAAGCTCTAATCTTTTTGCCTCATTTACTAAATCCACTATAAGTGTTTTTAAGGTTTGTGATTTTCGTTTTTCTCGTATAAGCTCTCTAGCATCTGACGATACAAACATACCTAATCCCCTCTTTTTATAAAGAATATTTTCTCCCGCTAAAATATTTAAGCCCTTGGCAGCAGTGGCAGGATTAATATTAAACATCTCTGCCAGCTGATACTGTGAATATATTTTTTCGTCATGACCTATGTTTCCAGAAAGTATTTCATTTTCTAGCCATTCAGCAATCTGTACATAAATAGGCTTTAAGTTATCATTATCTAAAAACACTTAGACACCTCCTTTACACAACTAGTACGTTAGTACATTACTGATATAATGTAGTATATGTCTATTGGCATAATATGTAAACAAATTTCATAAAACAAAATAATCCATTAAATTACTCATTTTTCCAAAATAGCATAAAATATTCTACCTTTAAACAAATTTATATTATTATTTTTAAAGATCTTCAAAATAATAAAATCTAGTGGTATTATTAACCACTAGACTTTACATAATTATTTGCTTATAGTTTTCCTAATCACTTTAATTACTAAGGTCTTATCCTCTCTTTCATATAAGTAATTATTCTTAGAATCAAGCTTTAAACCTTCCCACCAGCCTCCCATTAAGGCTTTTGCCATCTTAATTTTAGCAAGTTTTCTAGTATTGTTTCTAATGATTGATTTTTGATCTTCTAATAAACTGTTTAGTTTATCCATAGAAGTAAGATAATTATTTTGTTCTAAATAATTTATAAAACTTACCATTAAACTTTCAGGTCTATTAAATTTCTTAGTTCCTTCTTTAATTTTAATTAATAGATCCTCAACCTTTGGTATTTCACTGAAGCCTTTTAAACCAAACTCAAAAAACCTACATACATATTTGTCATTGCCTTCACTTAAAATCTTATTATCTATTCCTTCATATATTCCGTTTTCTAACCCGAAGGATTTTAATAGTTCTCTCTGTGCTCTTGTATATTTAGGTCCTTCTATTCCACACTTCTTCCCTATCTTATTAATAAAATAATTTATTACCTTCTGCCTGCATTCTGCTGCTCTTTCCTCATAATAAGTATCTAAAATATAATCCAAGCTATCGCACTTTGAAATATACCTTTTATTTAAAACTGGAAGCTTTGATATATCCATTTCAACAAGTGTTAAATTTACATAAGAATAATCTTTATTATAGATGAAGGTATATAAATTATCTGTATTTAATGCTTTTAAATATTTTACTGTATCCACTGAAGCCAATATATGAAATTTTTCAATATTAACCTCTCCATCTTTAATTATTGTTTGCTCTCGATAAATTTTGCCACTGAATATATTGTTAGTAAAGCCTACAGCCTTGGCCTGCCTTGGATTAATAGTTACAAAGCCTGGAATTTCATATCTGATTGAAATATTCAGCTTTTCTTTTGTAAAAACTAAATCACTAAAATCAGCTGTTAGCTTAACTGCCTTATCCTCTTTAAATGCATTGTAATTATCTACTACCTTTTTCCCAATTCGCTTATAAAGTTCGGAATCTAGAGGTATAAACTTATCTCCATTTCTATCGAAGACCTCTAATAACTCCATTAAGCAAGGCCCATTATCCAATATGTCATCTTCCTTAAGTTCCCCTTCTAAAAGCCTAGGCTCTCCCCAAATTTTAGGCTGTAAATTAATCTTTTTATTATGTGCAGCCATCATTAAAACTTCAGCACACCTTTGTCGTTCCTTTGCAGTAAAAGCATTCATTACAGCTTTAGTTAAAAATTTGTCTTTTAGAGAAATTTTTAATATGTCCAATGCTTCAGAAGCCTTGCCGCTATTATACAGTTCATAAACCATTATATATCGGAGATTTTCAATATCTGAAGAGTTAATCTTTCTTTTTATTGCTGCAGAATTATAGCTGTCATTATTAACTTTAAACAGGAATTCTTCTTCTGAGATGCTTATTAAATAAAATTTATTAGTAGTTTTTAATAATGGATTTATCCTTAGAACATCTTTATTTAACGAAGAAGTATTTCTTGTGGAATGTACAATATATTTATCAGCGCCTTCAATATTAAATTGAGGTACTGGTAAATCCTTTGTTTTCTTCTCTCTTATATGTGTATAGTTAAACTGAACTACATTATAGAGAGTTCCTCCCATTTCAATTATAGATTTCTTGAAGTTCATTTTTCCCCCTGTAAATCCTACTTATACGCTTCATAATAAGTTTATGTTTCTTTACAGCGTTTCATGACCTTAAGTTGTAGAAGTGAGCCGTTTCCTTTCACATCTGAAAAAGGTACCAAAGGAAACGTCCCTTTGGCACCTAACTCTTAATTTATTCTTTTCTTTCTCATGGTAAATCTAGAACCTGTTCCAACTAAAGCTATTCCTATAACTAATAATAAATCAGTATCTATAGGTGAGCCTGTCTTAGGAAGCTTTGTGGACGAACCTCCATTGTTACTGCCTATTCCTGTTGGCGCAGTTTCATTGTACACTTTTATTTCACAATTTGCTGTGAAATCACCATCTAATGTAGTTGCAGTTATTATTACTTTACCATCACTAATAGCTGTTACCTTTCCATTTGCATCTACTTTTGCAATCTTTTCATCCATTGATTTCCATGTTACATTCTTTAGTGTTGTATTTTCTGGCATAATGCCAGCCTTAAGCTCTAAGCTTTCTCCTACTTTTAGTTCTGCTTTTTCTTTATTAAGGCTAATTCCAGTTGCCCTAACCTTATCCTTAACTATATAGCTTGGATCATAAGCATCCTTTAAGGCTTCAGTATTAACTGTAATTGCTTTATAGCTAGCCACTAATATTATACCTAACTGTTTTGGTATATTAACAGTAACTTTACCGTCAACTACTGTATACTTTTCTGTTGGATTTAAAGCATTTGTTAATTCTGTTCCATTTGGAATTGTACTTGCATCAAGCTGAAGTCCTTTTATATCCTCTGTTTTTCTGTTAATAGCTACTAAAGCATGGTTGTTATTATCATTTCTTAAATATGCCATTATATCATCAGAACTGCTTAATACATTTACAGGAACTATATCTCCTGTTCTAAGTACTGGATATGCATTTCTTATGTTTGCAAGTTCAGCATACCACTTTACTAATTCTTCATTTCCCTTTCCCCAAATCATACCTCTTCTGTTATCTGGGTCATCTGCTCCTGGCATTCCTGCTTCATCACCATAATAAATACATGGTGCTCCTGGGTATGTCATTTGGAATAGAGGAATCATTTTCATTTTTGCTAACGCTTCTTCACTTGGATCCTTTGCTACAGCCTTTTGGCTCTTCTTGTAACCATCTAAAGCTGATATAACTCTTTGAGTATCATGAGAATCCATTAAGTTAAGCATTGCTTCAAAGGCTTCTTTAGGATATTGCTCTCTCATTGACTCTAATTCATTCATTGATTGAACTGCGCTTATAGTTTTACCATCTTCATCTGTTCCTCTAACATAGTTAAGCACTGCACCTCTAAATCTATAATTCATTACTGAATCATACATATCTCCAAGAAGATATTTTGATGCATCAGTCCATATTTCTCCTATTATTACATTGTCCCCTTCTTCTTTAACTGCATTTCTAAAATGTCTCCAAGTCTCATCTGAAACTTCATTTGCAACGTCAAGTCTCCACCCATTTGAACCTTGTCTTAACCAGTATCTTGAGTTAGCATCCTTTCCGTCTATTATCTCATCATCCCAAGACTTAACATTATATTCTGAACCATTAAGGGCTTGTATAACAGGCATTGAATCATACCCCCACCAGCCTTCATAATCATAGTGCTGAGTAGTTTTTCCTTCATCAACAATTTTATTATTAATTTTGAACCAGTCTTTATAGTGTAAGTCTGTTATTCCTTGAGTTGCCAAATCTGCAGTTACTTTTACTTCTGCATCTTGCTGGCTTAATTTTTCAAGATTCATTAAATCATAAACTCTTGACCAATATTGATATGCACCTAATGGTTTTCCTTTAGCCATATATTTGTTATATCTATCAAAGTATACAGAGTCATCGGATACATGGTTAAATACACCATCTAATATTAAATGCATTCCCCTTTTATGTGCCTCAGTTGCAAGATTTACGAAATCCTCAGTATGTCCTAGTAATGGATCTACTTCCATATAATCGGTAGTATCGTATCTATGGCTTGATATTGATTTTGAAGCTGGATTTAAATATAATACATTAACGCCTAAAGCTTGTAAGTAATTAAGCTTAGCTTGTATTCCTTTTAAATCTCCACCATACATTTCATTACACCATACACCGTCACCCTTAGTTCCTGTATAATCTGGATTTGGTTGTCCATTAACAAATTCTAATTCTGGGTCTTCTGGTGCTGCATACCAATTTGTATAGAATTCATAAGGAGTTGTGCCTCTTGCAAGCTTTTGAAGATAATCGTTGCTTTCATCCCCATTAAAGAATCTATCTGGGAATATTTGATATACTACACCATTCTTCATCCAATCTGGAGTTTTGAAATTTTTATCATATACGTTTAAATCGTATTGTTTTACTTTTCCTAAATCATCAGCTTTTCCTTGTCCAAAGTATCCATCGTCATCTCCATAAGCCTTAACACTTGAACCATTTGAAACAACGAAATAATATTTATACATTCCTATTTCTTTTGCAGCATATTCTACTGTCCATCTATCATATTCATTGTTTTTATCAGTATCAAAGGTTCCATTTTTACTCATGTCTAAAGTCTTTAAGCCGGCTGGAGTAACTAAAACTATCTTAGCTTGAGTTAAATCGCCTTTTGCTGCTTTTAAGTTAAATGTTACATTTGAATCAGCTTTAACAGCTCCATAAGGTGCTTTATATTCAGTCTCTCTTGAATTAAAGTACAATTTTTCTAAAGCAATTGTTTTGTTTGCTGCATCATTAAATACTATACCTGTTGCAGAATCATAGCTAATAGTAACAATCTTGTTGTCCTCTGAAATATCTATAGTACCTACGTCTATCTTTTTATCCCCAATAACCACTCTTAAATCTGTATAAGTTCCTTTATTTAACTTAACTTTAGCGCTATAAACTCCTGATAAACTTTCATCTTTTAATACAGTACCTGCTGGAACTACTGTTCCTTCAAGTGATGCATTAACCACAATATATGTAGTTGAATCCACTATGTTATGACTGTCATCAGAATATATAAATTTAACATCCTGGTCTTTTGCTACAGTTAAAGGTATATTTGCACCATCTCTTGCTGCTCCTTGTCCATAGTTTTCTGACCATGAACCCATAGCGACCTTATATTCATAATTTCCTGCTGGTACATTTGGTATTACTATACTGTACAAACCATTTCCATCATACTTAAGAGTTGTTTTATCTGAACCCGCATCCCAATTTCCTGCTCCTGCTACAGCTTGTATTGTTCCCGCAAGTACTACTTTTCTTCCTGTATATTCAGGTAAAGTAAAGACTGAATTTCCATCTTTCATATTTGTATTTGCTGGGTCTGTAATCCAATTCCCATCTACAATAAATTTGTATTGATATTCGCAAGCTTTATCATCAAGACGGATTGTTATAGACCATATTCCATTTGCATCTTTTGTCATTGCTCTTTTGCTATTTTGCCAGTCAGTCATGCTTCCAGCTAGATAGACCTCTTTAGCATTGCTATTTTCGTATTTAAAGGTTACTGTTCCATTAGCATTAATTGTTGGGTTTGTGATTTGCTGTTGAACTACCTTTAAACCTAAGGCTTCTCCTACTTTATCTGGGTTATTTATTGAATCATATACAGTTTTTGCCTTTGCGTCGCATACAAAAACTACGTATTTAGCTTCATCACTTATGGAAATATGCTGATTGTTACTTGAAGGTATTCCTCCTCCATTCCAGCTGTAATTTTCAACTACTTTGTAATCATATTCTCCTTTTTTAAACAATCCACTGTAAACATATTTTCCATTGTCAGATATATCTGAGAATTCATATCCCTTTAATTTCTCATCCCAATCTCCATTCCCTCCACGGATAGAACCTATAAGTGAAACTGTCTCCGCAATCTCAGGGTTTGCTATAGAATCAGTACAAACTCCTGTTATTGGATTTGCTAGGAATGTTACATCTTGATCTTTATCTAAGATAAGTGTAACATTACCTCCTACTTCGCCATTGCTCCATTTGTGGTCATAGGCAACTTTATACTCATAGCTTCCTGCTTTTAAAGCTAAAGCTTTCTTGAAAAATCCACCACCTGCATAATTCAAATCAAAATTTGCATCTGCTGGATTCCAATCTTGTCCTCCAGTTTTTGCTAAAGATCCAACTAAAGTAGCTGTTTCCTTAAATTTATCTTTATCATTACTTGAATCAAATAATTCCTTTGTCTTATTGTTAAATCTAAAAATAACTTTTCCTGGATTTGAAATCTTCAATATCTTATTACCACTTGGATAACTTTCATTCCAAGTTCTATTTATAGTTACTTTGTATTCATAATCTCCTGCAGTCTTAAAATCAACTACTAGTTCATAAATACCGTCCTTATACTCCTTCATTATTGTTGTTTCGCTATTTTCTTTCCAGTTAGAACCTAAGCCGTTGGCCTCTAAAAAACTTCCTGTTAAAGTAACTACTGTATCTACAGCTTGTACTTCTTCAGCCTTAACCTTCATGTTTATTCTTGGTACAAGTGTTACCATAAACATCAATGTTAAAACTAAACTCATGATTTTGTTAAACTTTTTCATTGTATCCCTCCTATATTTATAAGCAAACGTTTGCATAACTTGCAATAGTTTAATCTTTTTAGGAAATTTAAAATGATACCTTGTGCAATCGTTTGCAATATTGTTTATATTTTACTACATATTCTAAATAATTCCTAGAACTTCTCCTATTATTTTCTTAATTTTATTAATTTTTGTATAAATTCACAAAAAGGCACCAGAGGGACGTTTCCCTTGGCACCTAAAGGTGCCAAAGGAAACGTCCCTCTGATAATACAAAATTTGTAATTATAAAAATGCCGTTTAAAATTGCCTCCTCTGATGCATCAAAGTTTGGTGAATGAAGAGGATGAATTCCTTTATCCCCATCTGCTATACCAAGCCTAAAATGCACTGATGGAACCGCCTCTGCAAAGTATGCAAAATCCTCTGCTGCAAAGGTTTTTTCAAGTGGCAAAACCTTATCTTCTCCAATTAATTCTTTAGTAACATGAATAAATTTATTGGTGAGAGCTTCATTGCTTATTAAGGGAGGATATTGAAAATCATAATTGACCTCTATCCTGCAGCCATATTTTTCTGCACATAAGGCTGCATTCTTTATTATGTCTTCGTGCAGCTTCTTTCTAAGAGCACTATTAAAGGTTCTAACTGTACCTAACACCTTACATTCCTCTGCTATTACATTTGGAGCAGTTCCACATTGTATAGAAGAAAAGGTAATTATATGTGGGTTTAAAGGGTCATTTTCTACTTTAGCTTGTATATTCATGCTTTGTATAAATTCCATTGCTGGATACATTGGATTTTTACAAATATGGGGGGTGGCTGCATGCCCTCCTTTACCTAAAAAGCTTATATGCAAATCATCTACGGAAGCCATGGAAGCATCACTGGCCACTTCTATGGTTCCTACTTCTACATTGGGCCAAACATGAAATCCTATCATATATTTAACCTTCGGGTCTTCAAGGACACCTTCTTTTATCATTGGAAGAGCGCCTCCCTCAGCCTCCTCACCAGGCTGAAAAATAAACTTTACATTTTTATCAAATCCTATCTTTTTAAGTACTAAGGCAGTACCTAAAACAATAGCCATATGATAATCATGTCCACAGGCATGAGTGACGCCCTTTACAGGCAGTGCATCCATATCCGCTCTTACTGCAATACAATCTGTTTCAGCATTTAGGGTGGCAGCAACTCCAGTACCCGCTATAACCTTTGTCTCTATATTTAAGTCTCTAAAAAAATTAAGAATAATGCCTTGAGTGTTATACTCCTTAAAAGATAATTCCGCGTTAACACTTAATTTTTTTCTTAATGCTATTATAGTATTGATATTGTTTTCTATTACTTCTCTAATATCCAATTTACCACCACCTAATAAACATAAATAATATTAATCTACCATTTCATCCATCACTGCCTGAAGCAATTGTAACGCCTCATCAAGCTCAGCCTTTGAAACATTTAGCGGCGGAAGCAATCTTACTACATTCTCCCCAGCAGTTACCACAAGAAGGCCTTTCTTAAAGCATAAATTGCTAAATTCCTTAGCATCAGTTTTAAGACTTATGCCAATTAACATTCCCATGCCTTTTACTTCATCTATGATTCCATATTTATTTTTAAGTTCTATAAGTTTTCCCTTTAAATACACACTTTTTTCTTCTATTTTATCAATAACTCCCCCCTCGGTTAGTTCATCAATAACTGCTGCGCCAACTGCACAGCCAAGTGGATTTCCGCCATAGGTGCTTCCGTGATCACCAGGTTTAAACGCTGCTGATGCCTTCTCATTAGTAATAATAGCCCCTATAGGAAAGCCGCCGCCTAACGCTTTTGCTATGCAAATCACATCTGGTATAACAGAAAATTTCTTGTAAGCAAATAAACTTCCAAGTCTGCCTATACCACATTGTATTTCATCAAAAATCAATAGTGAATCATACTTATCACATAAGTTTCTCGCTTCTTGTAAAAACTCAATAGTGGCAACATTTATTCCACCTTCACCTTGAATTGGCTCAACGATTATACCACATACATTTTCATCAAAATTCTTTCTCAAATCTTCAAGGTCATTAAAACTTACTTTCCTTACACCATCAATTAGAGGACGAAAATCCCTTTGGTATTTCTCCTGGCCAGTAACAGAAAGTGCTCCCATAGTTCTGCCATGAAAAGAATTGTCCATGTATAACAATATATTTTTATTTTCCCCTCCGCTGAGCTTTCCGTGCTTTCTTGCAATCTTTAACGCACCTTCTGTTGCCTCGGTACCGCTATTACAGAAAAACACCTTGCTGTGGTCACAATTATTTATAAGCTTTTCTGCAAGAAGAGTATGCTTAGTGTTCCAATAGTAGTTTGATATATGAATGAGCTCTCTGCTTTGTTTAGTTATAGCATCAATTATTACAGGATGACTGTGTCCTAAACAATTTACCGCAACTCCAGAAACAAAATCTACATATTCCTTGCCATTTATATCATAAAGCTTACATCCAAGTCCTTTTTCAAAAGTAACCTCAAATCTTCCATAGGTATTCATTATACAATCTTTTGACATTTGCTTACCCCTCTCTCCATTATAATTTTAGTACCACTATTTTTAATTGTATTTAGTAATAAGCTGTGTTTTTTTCTTCCATCCACTAAGTGAACATTTTTTGTACCCTTATCAATTGCTGTAATACAACATTCTAACTTTGGAATCATACCGCCATTAATAATACCCTCATCTATAAATTCTTTAATCTCCTCTTTAGTGATGGAGGATAACAGCGTGGAAGGATCTGATATATCTGTATATACCCCTTCTATATCAGTTAATATTAATAACTTTTCAGCTTTTAGCGCACCACTTATATATGCTGCAGCGTAGTCTGCATTTATATTATAGCTGTTCCCTTCTCTGTCGCAGCCTATAGGAGATATGACTGGAATGCAGTTACTATCAACTAGGTTTAACAATAACTCTGTATTTATATTAATTACTTCTCCAACGAAGCCTATATCAATCTTATTATTTTCATCAATAAGAAATTTCTTTTTAGCCTGAATTAAATTACTATCCTTGCCACTTATTCCTATAGCATTTAGTCCTTTTCTACTTAAACTTGAAGAAAGCTTTTTATTCACATTCCCTGACAGCACCATCTCTACAATTTCCATAGTAGCACTATCTGTTACTCTTAATCCTTTTATAAACTTATTCTCAACGCCAGTTCTTTTAAGCCATTTATTTATCTCAGGTCCACCACCATGTATAATAACTACCTTTATACCAATGCTTGTCATCAATAATAAATCTTCAACAAAAGCTTCTTGAGCCATTTCATTGTCCATTATGCTTCCACCATATTTTATAACGAAGGTTTTACCTTTATACTTGTTAATCTGCAAAAAATCTTCAATATTTAAGTAATCATTTTCCTTATTCATTTTAGCCCTCCACCCTGTTTTTTTACTATGAATAATTATACTCCCATATGAATACTTATTCAATATTTTATTGATTTTTTTCGACTTTTATTGCATAATTATCTATGTTAAAAAATTTAAAATAGTAGAGGTGACATGCTGTGATTAAAGTTGGTATAATGGGAGCCACTGGCTATGCCGGAGAACAATTGGCATGGTTTTTATATAACCACCCAATGGCTGAGGTAGAATTTTACAACTCACATAATTATGCAGGGGTTCCCTATAATGAAGTTTACAATAACTTTTATAGCTTTATAGAAAATATCTGTGTAGATATGGAAACCGCTGTAAACAAACTATCAAATATTGACGTTCTTTTTATTGCACTTCCCCATGGAAAGGCTTTTGAAATAACTGAAAAAGCCCTAACACTGGGAGTAAAGGTAATAGATTTAGGTGCAGATTTTAGATTGAATTCAAAGGAAGTATATGAAGCTTGGTATGGAGTTAATCATGAAGGTGAACACCTTTTGAAAAAAGCAGTTTATGGTCTTACTGAATTGAATAGAGAAGCTATAAAACAGTGTAATCTACTAGCTAACCCAGGCTGCTATCCTACTGCAACAATACTCGCTCTTACTCCATTACTAAAAAATAACCTAATAGATATAAATTCCATTATAGTTGATGCTAAATCTGGAGTATCAGGCGCCGGAAGAGCTGCAAGCATTAGTTCACTTTTTACAGAATGTAATGAATCAATAAAAGCTTATGGAGTTGCTGGCCATAGACACACACCAGAGATTGAACAAGAGCTGAGTAAAGCTTCTAAGGAAAATGTAGTAATATCTTTTACCCCTCATTTAGTGCCAATGAACCGAGGAATTTTATCCACCTGCTATGGCTCCTTAAAGACGGGAATAACTACAGATGAACTTTTACAATTATATAGGGACTTTTACAAGGATAATTATTTTATAAAAATAATCAATGGATTGCCTGAAACAAGATGGGTAAGAGGATCCAACTTATGCCATATTGGATTGAAGGTTGATAATCGTACTAAAAGAGTTGTTGTATTATCTGCCATAGATAATTTAATTAAAGGAGCTGCTGGCCAGGCTGTACAGAATATGAATGTTATGTTTGGCTTAGAAGAAACCACTGGACTTAAGCTTATTGCAATGGCGCCATAATTTTTTCGTATAAACATACAATATTTTTTATTTTTTCATACAAAATTTTATAATAAACTAAATATTTATTGTATTTTAATTAAATGCTTTGTATAATTATTCACATGATTAATTTAGTATTGGGGGTAGATCGATGGAAAAATTGGGCTTTGTGGTTAGAAAAGCTACTGCAGGTGATGTAGAAGAAATACGTTTACTAGCAAAAGAAGCTTTTAAAATGTACACAGAAAATGCAGGAATTACAGAACTGGTTCCTCCTCTTGAGGAAACTTACGAGGATGTAAAAAGAGATATAGAAACTAAAGAAGTTTTTGTAGCTCTAATTGATGGTATAATTATCGGTAGTGTAAGAATTGATATTAAAGGTGATAATACTGGTTATTTAGGTAGATTTGGCGTTTCAGCCTTATATCAAAATAACGGTGTTGGAAAAATATTAATGAATGCAGTTGATAATACAATGAAAGAATTAGGTGTTACCAAATTATATCTTCATACTGCCTCTAGAATGTTTTCACTGGTTAAGTTTTATTATGGAAGAGGATTTTATATAGAATCAACCACTAAAGACCGAGGTTACATTAGAGCATTACTATGTAAGGAATATGAAACAGAAAAGGTCGAAGTTTCCTTAGATATTAAATACGAAAACCGTGCAGTAGTATAAAAATAAATACTCTAAAGGAGTGCATTATTTTATTTTATAAGAAAAGTAACATAAAATAAATCCACAAGCTTCTATTAAAAATAGCTTGTGGATTTTGTTCTTTAAACCAATACCTAATTAAATATTTGGTTTATTATATCCTGCGGAACAGCCCCTGTTCCTCCTAAGATACATTTCATTTTCATACCATCTTTATTAGCTCTCCATGTTGCTAGTATATTTGGATCCATTGTCCTATCTACTAATATTATTGGAGAATAGTAATTAGCAGCCAATGGCGCCCCAGCTAAAGCATCAGGGAAATTTTCACCAGTAGCAAAATAAGTATATGATGGATCTGCCCCTAAAGCGTCAATAACTTTGAAATTTGTATCGTATCTATTGGCACCTGCAAAACGAGTTGGGTTAGGTAATAAACTTTCTAAACCAAGTGAAATTACACCTGTACCTCCAACTATAGTAGTTGTTTCTACATTATTTTCTAGAATATAGTTTTGAACACTGCTTGGCATAACACTGTCATTTACTAATAATATAGGTACTTCACAAGCAGCTGCAAAAGGTGCTATTGATAGTGCATCAGGGAAGTTATTTCCTGTAGCAATAACAATATCCGCTTTTGGACCCAATTCTGTTGCAATTGCAACAGAAGTTTCATATCTATCTTGTCCTTTAAGTCTTTTACATTGTATTCCTATAGAAACTAAAGTATTTTCTGCACTTTGTGCTACTGCACCTGTGCCTCCAACGATATATACAGTTTTTGCACCTAATCTTTTAATTTCATTAAGAACTTCAACAGTTAACACTTTTGAATTTGTTAACAATATAGGAGCATTATATTTTTTAGCAAGCGGTGCTGCGCTTAAGGCATCTGGAAAATTGTCTCCTGTAGCTAAAACTACAGTTTCTGCACTTTTCCAACCTTTTTTCGATATTTCTACTGAAGTTTGATATCTATCCGCACCTGCTAATCTTGCAAACTCTTGACCAGTCGTAAAGGTTAAAGAAAACTCTTTATTTACCTTACCTGTATTGTCCCAAACAGCGCCAGCCTTAATAGTTACAGTATAAGTTGAATTATATTTAAAATCTGAAATTGAATGTCCAATACCCAAAACGCTACCATTAGTAGAAAGTTCAACAGGCACGTTTTCACTGCCGCAGGTAACCTTTATTAAAGCTTGATTTGCATAGCTGCCAATATTAGTATCAAATGCGAAAAACATAGGACTATTAATAGCAACATTGGCTTGTCCTGCAGTTGGGAAGCTTTCAACTGTATTAATATTTCCCAAGGAAACTTTACTATCTATATATGATACAGTTGTACCATGTACATAGAATAACATTCCATTTTTATCAAAAAATAAAGCTCTACTTCCTTCATCAGGAATTCTTCTTACTATATTTCCGTTACTTATATCAAAAATATATTGATTACCAGCTGCATATTTTGAATCCGAATCTACAGCATGAACATAATCAGGATATTTAACTAATGTTTGACTTAAACTATTGGCATTAAAAGCACGGTCCTTACATAATAACATACCTTTACTTTCCAACAAGAACATTGGACTATTATAAGGCAGACTTAAGTATTCCATTGTTTGGTCCATAAATCTATCTACTTGTTGAAAACTATTATTTCCAATTGAATATTTTATAATACCACTACTTATGGTATAAGGTACTCCAGGTATACTCCAACCACTTTGGTACCAAGTAAATAAATTTTTATTATCTGATGATATGATTAATCCACCCACAGAAGTAATTTCTGGTGCATAAACAACGTTTTGAAATGTACTTGCATCAAATAAATATAGCTTTGGATCAGTTGCTCCATCTACAACATATAATTTTCCCTGCTTATTTACTACATGTCTGTGACCATCTTGAGCAACAACATCAAGCTGAGTATTATAATTTAAATTTCTTGTAACAGCATACGTATCTAAACTAACCTCTGAAATAAGATAATTAACATCATTATTTACAATAAAAATCTTAGTTCCATCCTCACTTAAACATAATCCTTCTGGTTGATACGTAAGTGTTACTGTCTTTTCAAGAACTTTATTTACTAAGTCAATTATGTATAACTGTTTTTTTTCTTTATCAACAGCATATGCTTTATCTCTAGAAGCATCATAAACTTCACCACAGATTTTACCACCTATCTCGATAGTATTATTCTCAGTCCCAACATTTTGTGGCATAATCATCTTAGGCTTTAAATAGCTTTTACTAAAAACTTTTTTTGAAGTTAACTTACTGAAGCTTGTCTCTGCATTAGCATTTATAGTTAACGAACTATTCATTAACAATAGACATACTAAACAGTAGGATAACATTTTTAATAATTTCTTTTTCAAATACAACTCCCCCTCTTTTCATCATAAAGTATAAAATAGCTGCCTTTACTGAAATCCATCCTTATAGTAAAGACAACTATTCTAATTATATTATTTCAATTTGTATAATTCAATTAAAATTAATTGAAAAAGCTCGTTTTTTGTTATTTCTTTATAAAATCTATAACACTATCTGGAACTACTCCTGTACCTCCAAGGATGTACATGTTTATGTCTCCATTTGCTTTTATGTAGTTTTTAACTCCATCACTTACGTAA
>Ga0316603_10000575_pt1 | contig 18674 bp, 8 predicted proteins | sample OWC_soil_day10_n_FD_207649 | JGI IMG/M metagenome (GOLD analysis project Ga0316603, IMG submission 207649) | Wetland soil microbial communities from Old Woman Creek delta, Ohio, United States - OWC_soil_day10_noCT | ecosystem: Environmental > Terrestrial > Soil > Wetlands | place: USA: Ohio... | reverse complement strand
CCATCATGGGCTGCGTCCACCGACCGTGACGAACGGGCGCACCTCGAGTACGCGATCGCATACGCACGGCTGGTTGTGTCTCTCGCGACGCTGGTCGCGTCCCTCCTCGATCCCGAAGGGACGGCGGCGCTGGCGCACGTCACCGTGCCCGTCCTGATCGCGTACGCCGTCTACTCGCTGCTGGTCGTCCTCTTGCTCCACTTCAGACGTCAGGCCGGAGGTGCGTCCGGGCTGATCGCGCACGGTGTCGACTTGTTCTGGGCTGCCGCCGTGACGTCCGCGACGGGAGGCGCGAGCAGCCACTACTCCCCGCAGCTCTACGTTTTCGCGCTGCTTGGTTCAGCGTTCCGCTGGGGTCTGTACGAGACCCTCATCTCGGGGGCCATCGCCACCGCTCTGCTGGGAACGCAGGCCGTGATGGCACTCGCAGGGCTGCTGGGCACCCCGTTGAGGCTCGGCGATCTGCTCATGCGAAGCGTGTGGCTGATGCTGGTGGCTGCGCTGCTCGGCTATCTGGCCGACCGGGGCAAGCGGCTGCGTGCCGAAAGCGATCTGCTCGCCCGCATCAGCAGGCTGGTCAGCGTTGACGCAGGCCTCGATGTGAGCGTGCGCGCCGTAGTCGCCGAGCTCGCGCAGGCACTCGAGGCTGACGCCGGGATCCTCGTCGTGGAAGATCCGTCAACAGGCCGGAGCATGTTGTGGACGGTCGGCGGCACGGCGCCCGGGAACGGCAGTCGTCGCGACCAGACGAGCAACGATCCACTCGAGGCGCACGCGTACCTCTTTCCCGTCCCCGCGGAGGTCGATGCGTGGGCCGCGGCGCGCCCTGCGACCCGCGAATCGCAGGGCGACTTGAGCATCCGCGCGCTCGACGGTACAGGCCGGTCGATGCCGGCTGTCTTCCACATCCCCTCGCAGTTTCCCGGCAGCCCCCCGTGGCGCTCGTTGGTCTGCCTGGCGGCCCTCTCGGTCGAACGCTGGGTGGGCCGTCTCCTCTTCGTCAACGCCGGGCGGTCCTTTGACGATGACCAGCCGCTGCGATTCCTGCAGATTGCCTGGCAGCAGGTCCAGCCTGCGCTCGTGAACATCGGACTGCTGGGTCGCCTGCGGTCACAGCTCGACGAGATCAACGCGGCCCGCCTCGAGGCGGTCATCGAGAAGTCCCGCCTGCAGGCCGTGATGGACGCCCTGCCGACCGGGCTGGCCATTATCGACGCCAACGGCGGGCGGATCAGCTCGAACGCCGCATTCGACGAGATCTGGGGCGGACACCCGCCGCCTGTGGCAGGCGTCGCCGACTACGCGGACTACAAGGCCTCGTGGCTTGACAGCGGCGAGCCTGTGCGGCCCGAGGAATGGGCCTCGGCACGGGCGGTCACCCACGGAGAGACCGTCACCGGGCAGACCGTGGAGATCCAGCGGTTCGACGGCGGCCGCGGATATGTGCTGAATTCCGCCGCTCCCATCGTCGATCCGGACGGCAAGGTCACCGGATCGGTCGTCGCGATCCAGGACATCACCGAGCGCGTCGAGGTCGAGCGGGCGCTGGCCCGGAGCGAGGCGGCGCTGAAGCACGCGAACGAGCAGCTCCTGACCGCGAACGAAGCCTTGCGCCGCATGAACGAGACGCTCGAGGCGCGTGTCGCCGCGCGGACGGCCGAGCTCGCCCGCCGCACGACGCAGCTCCGGGCGCTCGCCGGGGACCTCACGCGCGCCGAGGACCGGGAACGGCAGCGCGTCGCGCAAGTCATCCACGATCATCTGCAGCAGCTCCTGTCGGTGGCGCGCATGAAGATCGGGATGGCACGCATGGAGCGCGACGCCCCTGCCGCGCAGCCAGCCCTGGGCGAGGCTGACCGGCTGATCGCGGAATCGCTCGACATCACGCGCTCGCTGACGGCGGACCTCAGCCCAGCAATCCTCTACCGCTCCGGCCTCGGCCCGGCGCTCCAGTGGCTCGGCCGATGGTACGGTGATCGGTACGCGCTGGAAGTCGTCGTGGAGGCCGACCAGAACCCTGACCTTGCTGATGAGGTCCGGGTGACGCTCTTCCGTGCCGTGCGCGAGCTCCTCTTCAATGTTGTCAAGCACGCACAGGTGCAGAGCGCCTGTGTGCGGCTCGAGCATGACGGCGACGCCGGCGTCCGGATCGTCGTGAGTGACGAGGGCGCGGGCTTCGATCCGGCGGCCGTGAGGGCCCGCGAGGGCACGGCCGGGAGCTTCGGGTTGTTCAGCGTGCGCGAGCGTCTCGAGTCACTCGGAGGCCATCTCGAGGTGCAGAGTGCGCCCGGCCTGGGCACGTCCATTACGGTGTGCGGGCCCGTCTCCGGAGCGCAGAGGACCGAGGACATATGATGGAACCGCAGTCACCCATCCGCATCGTGATCGCCGACGACCATCCGCTCGTCCGCGACGGCCTGCGCAGGCTCTTCGAGCTCCAGCCCGGTTTCGCGGTGATCGGCGAGGCTGGCGACGGACTCGAGGCGATTCAGCAGGCGGAGCGGCTCAGGCCGGATGTCCTCTTGCTTGACCTTGCCATGCCGCGCATGAACGGACTGGAAGTGCTGAAGATGCTGGCGGCAAGCGCACGGGACACCCGGATCGTCCTGCTGACCGCGGCAATCGAGCGCGAGGAGACGGTGCAGGCACTCCGGCTCGGCGCCCGCGGCGTCGTCCTCAAGGAATCGGCGACCGAGATGCTCTACAAGTGCGTCCGCGCCGTGATGGCCGGCGAGTTCTGGGTGGGACACGAGCGCATCGACGACCTCATGAAATCGCTGCGGCAGATCGAACGCGGCCCGTCGGGGGAGGCCCCGCCGGCGTCGCGGCTGACGCCGCGGGAATTCCAGGTGATTGCCGCCATTGTCGAGGGAGCGACGAACAAGGAGATCGGATCCGAGTTCGGCCTGAGCGAGCAGACGGTCAAGAACCACCTGTCGAACATCTTCGACAAGCTCGGCGTGTCGACCCGCCTGGAGCTGGCGTTGTACGCCGTGCACCACCGGCTGCTGGCCGGCGTGACGATTGACCGCACGCCGCGACGGGACGAGCCGCCGCCGAAGAACTTGAAGTAGGACTTTCGTACTCCCCTCCCCCCTGACCTTCGGGTCATTGTCCCGCGCCCGACCGCGCACGATACTCCCTTCCTGGCATCAGACTCCCGCGGACCTGCCGAGGATCGACGTGGCGCCAAGCAGGAGCGTCCCTCGCTCGCCGCGCGTCGCCGGCGGTCTCGGCGGGGTGTTTCCGCGCGTCTTCATCAAGGGCCGCATGGTTTCAGCCGAACCGCAGCGACGAGCGAAGCGATTCCCGATCATGACGTCGCTTCTCTTCCGCAGCCACGGCGAGTCGGAGTGGCGGACCGGGTCCACCGTGAACTTCAGTCACTCGGGAGTGCTGTTCCGGGCGGATGGCCCGCCGCCGGGCCTGGGCTGCGCTGTGGACTTCATCGTCACTCTGCCGCTCAACGGCCTGACGCCGAGTCCCCAGGTGCGCTGCACCGGGCGTGTCGTCCGGGTTGCGGAAGGCGACCTGACTGGCGGCAGCCAGGCGGTGGCGGTAGCGATTGACGGCTACGCCCTCGAGGGCTGGCACCATGCATGAGCTTGAACCGGGACTGTATTCCTGCCGCGTCTGCTCCCAGGCAGCTCAGGTACGTCGGTACTACGCCACTCGGGACCTTCAGCTCATTGAGGCGCGGCAATCGATGAGCGAAAGTTGCGGACGGTGCTTACACATCCACTTGCCGGATGCCCATCTCGGCGATTCGCGCAGGCTCGTCTTGCGTACGACCTTCCGTCCGCCGCCGGCCGAGCCGGCGTGATCTTGCTTTTTGTTGTTCCGATTCGCACGTTCGAGTTCCGGTGAGCTCAGGCAGAACCCGGTAGTCACGGAGGAAACAGAGCATGGTCAGGGACAGACACACACGACGCGCGGTGCTCGTGCTGACGGTCCTCGCGGTCGCCTTCCTGTGGGCCGCCGATCAGGGGATCCGCGCTGCGGCCCAGGGTCGCGATCAGAAGAGCGCGACGCCATCGAGCGGCACTGAGACAGCCGTCACCAGCACGACAGCGAAGGCCGTGACACCGGCGAGGAGCGCCGCGAAGGCGACGGCCACCGCCACAGCCGAGACTGCGACCCCAACTACGGACACCGACAAGGCGGTGAGCGCCACGGCCCCGCCGCCCGCGACGACGGCAGACGCGGCCGCGCAGCGCGGCAGGGGCAGAGTCACCCGGGACCAGGTGTACGTCGAGAAATTCAAGAGGGTCGCTCCGTCCGAGCAGAGGGCCGCGGCCAAGCGTGCCCGACTGCTCGGCCTCAAGCCCGGAGTAGCGGGCTTGGCGAAGGTCGGCATCGCCGCAGCGGCCGCACCGCTCCCGGGCACCGAGGGCCCCGGCGGAGTGCCGCACTACTTCGGCCCCTACGGCAACTGGGCGTTCAGCCCGCTTCCGAGAGGTCCCGTGACGGCGGTCACTATCCTGGACGGAGGCAGTGGGTACAACAACCCTATCATCGTCATCGACGATGCCTATGGAACAGGGGAGAGCATCACCATCCCAGCGACAGCGGAAGGTGGTGTCGTGCAGGCCCCCGTCATCACAGCCCCGGTTGGCGCTGACATCAGCGCTCCTGTCGCCACCATTGTCGATGACCCCGCTCTTTGCGGAGGAGCGGCGCAGCCGGCGTGCGGCACCGGTGCGCTCGCCGACGCGGTTATCGGTGGCGCGGTCACCGGCGGCATGCAGAAGTTCGTCGATCTTCTGCCCGGGATCCCCGGTGTGACCTCATACAACACGGAGGCGAACGGGTACAGCGCTGACGGGTCAAACAACCTCGGACAGTATCTGCCCCTCGCCGTGGCAGACCAGACCACCTATGGTGGTTCCGACTACTACCAGATCGCCCTCGTCGAGTACACGGAGCAGATGCACTCCGCCCTGCCGCCGACCACGCTCCGGGGCTACGTCCAGATCTATACACCTGGGTCAACGCCGCCTGTGGGCGCCGTCTCCCTTGGCGTGACCTACAAAGGCCAGCCGGTCTTTGGCTACGACAAGCCCCGCTACCTCGGGCCCATCATCGTGGCCCAGGGAAGGGTACATGGCATCGAGAAGGATGACCCGATTAATGGCGCCCCGAGGCCGGTCCGCATCAAGTTCTACAACCTGCTGCCGACCGGCTCGGGTGGAAACCTGTTCCTGCCGGTGGACGAGACGGTCCCAGGGTCCGGGCTGGCTCCGGGAGGCGACAAGTTCACACAGAATCGGGCGACGATCCACCTGCACGGCAACAACACTGTGTGGATCAGCGACGGCAACACCCACCAGTGGATCACGCCGGCTGGCGAAACCACTGCTTACCCGGCGGGCGTCAGTGCGCGGAACGTGCCTGACATGGGTGATGCCTGCGACGGCAACGCCGCTACCCGGGGAATGCCCGCGGATAGTGGATGCATGACGTTCTTCTATACGAACGCCCAGAGCGCCCGGCTGCAGTTCTACCATGACCATGCTCATGGCATCACGCGTCTCAATGTGTACGCCGGCGAGGCCGGCGGCTACCTGGTTTCGGATGCCGTCGAGAAGGACATGATGTACGGCACCAACGTGACCGGCATCTACGGGATCGATTCCGTCACCAAAAAGCCGATCCCCGGGACCTACACCCCGGTGCTTCCCGACTACGGTGTTCCTCTCATCATCCAGGACCGGACCTGGGTGGACGAAACCACGCTCTGGGCGCAGGACCCCACCTGGAATTCGGGCACAGCTCCTGGAACAGCCGTCAGGGGCGACCTCTGGTACCCGCACGTCTACATGACCGTCCAGAATCCGTGGGATGTGACTGGGACAAACGGTTTCGGCCGCTGGTTCTACGGTCCTTGGTTCAACCCGCCCACACCGGTGTGCGTGGGTGGCGGCCCGGTGGGATGCATCGAATTCGGCGTCGTGCCGAACGAATACTATGACCCCCTCAACGCTCCCTGGGAGCCGCCGATGCGGCCCGGCGTGCCGAATCCCTCCGTGCCGGGCGAGAGCTTCCTGGACACGCCGATCGTGAACGGAACCGCCTACCCGGTCCTCAAGGTGGACCCAAAGGCGTACCGGTTCCGCATCCTGAACGCCGGCAACGACCGATTCCTGAACCTGCAGCTCTACGTGGCGGCCGACAAGACGGCTCCGACGACAGCGGACACCGACTACACGGCCACGCCCGCCCGCCTCTGTGATGGTAGCGTCACCGTCGCCGCCGTCAACTGTACCGAGGTCAAGATGGTCCCGGTCAGTGTGGCTCCGGCGAACCAGTACGCCGACACGCCGAGCGGCATTCCCGATCCGACAACGGCGGGACCCAAGTGGATTCAGATTGGCACCGAAGGCGGCTTCATGCCGGAGCCGATCGAAGTGCCGCAGCAGCCGATTGGCTACAATCTCGACCCCGCCTACTTCAATTTCGGCATCGTCAACCAGCACTCGCTCTTCCTGGGATCAGCGGAGCGGGCCGATGTGATCGTTGATTTCAGCGCATACGCCGGCAAGACCCTCATTCTCTACAACGATTCCCCGGCGCCCGTCCCGGCCGGCGCCGCTCCGTACGACTTCTACACCGGGGATGGGAATTTGATGGATAGTGGTGGCGCGCCCAACACGCTGCCAGGCTACGGGCCCAACACCCGGACGATCATGCAGATCCAGGTGGCTGACGGGACGCCCGCCCCGTACGACTTGGCCGCGCTCAAGACCGTCTTCGCCAAGACCTCCCAAAAGCGCGGTGTCTTCGAGGTCAGCCAGGACGCCATCATCGTCCCGCAGGCAGCCTACAACTCCGCCTACAACATGACGTTCCCGTCAGGTGCGTCGCAGTTCATCCTCGATCTTGGCGACCAGAGCAAGACGTTCCAGCCGCTTGGGTACGACGATGCCACGAAAGCGTGGAGCCTCCGGCCAGCCGTGACGATCCCGCTCGAGATGAAGGCGATGCACGACGAGATGGGCGGCGTGTACGACACCATGTTCGGCCGGATGAGCGGCATGCTCGGGCTCACGAACCCGACCTCGCCGGTCCATGTGTTGATTCCGTACGGCTTCTCGTCCCCGCCCACCGACATCGTCAAGGGTTCCCTCGAATTCACTCCGGTCGGAGTCTTGGCCGACGGCACGCAGCTCTGGAGGATCTTCCACAACGGCGTGGACACCCATCCCATCCACACGCACCTGTTCCATGCCCAGCTCATCAGCCGAGTTGGACAGGATGGGCAGGTCGCGCCCGGAGCGTATCCGGCCGGGCAGGCTGTGGACGCCAGCGACATGGGGTGGAAGGACACCTTCAAGGTGAACCCTCTGGAGATCGCGTTCTTCGCGTTGAGGCCCACCGTTCCGGCTCCGTCTCAGCTTCCGTTTGAGCTGCCCGATAGCATTCGCCTCATCGATCCCGCGCTGCCCGAGGGTGCCCCGCTTCCCCCGCCGGCGCCTGCGGGATGGTTCGATCCGGCCGGAAACCCGATCCCGGAGATCCTGAACCACTACGTTAACTTCGGCTGGGAGTATGTATGGCACTGCCACATCCTCTCGCACGAAGAGATGGACTTCATGCACTCGCTGGTGTTCGCGGTCCCACCAGAGGCGCCAACGGGCCTCAGCGCTGTGGTGACGACGAGCCCCCGGAGAGTCAACCTGAGCTGGATTGACAACTCCAACAAGACGGTCGAGTTCAGGCTCGAAAGGGCCGACAACCCGAGTTTCACTGGGACGCTAACGACAGCGACCGTCAAAGCGACTGGAAGCAACCCGGTAACATACCGAGACACGGGTGTCGCGAACAACCGCTCGTACTGGTACAGAGTATGGGCAATCGGCCCCGTGGTCGGCGATACGGGCACACCAGGTTTCCAGACAATGTCTGCGGACTCTGTTTCCAATACACTGCCCGTCACGATTGGGGCCACAACGACCGCAACAGCACCGACCAACCTGAGGGCAACCGGCCAACCCGGACCGCAGGTGAGCCTGATATGGATGGACAACGCAAACAGCGAAACGGGCTTCGTGGTCGAGCGCTGCACTGGCGTCGGCTGCGACCTTGTCCAGACCAACTTCGCGGAGATCGCTGCGCCGGGACCGAGTCGCAACACAGGTGACGTGACCTACGTGGATGCCACGGTCACGGCCGGCAACACGTACACGTACCGGGTGAAGGCGATGAACGGAACTACGTCGTCGGCTTACACGAACACCCAGACCGTGGCAGTGGTAACGATTCCGGCGGCGCCGACCAGTTTCACGGTGGTGCTGGCTGTGAATGTCGCCACCTTGACCTGGGTGGGCGACGCGAGCGCGACCAACTTCACAGTCCAGCGTGCCTCCAACGCCGCGTTCACGAGGGGCGTGAGCTCTGAGACCGTCACTGGCCTCACGATCACCCGTACTCTCGATCCCAAGACCACGTACTACTACCGGATCCGGGCGAACAACGCCTACGGCTCGTCCGGCTGGACGAACGCATCGCCGTTCCCGGTGAAGACGCCGTAGGTAAGAAGCTCTCCACGGGGGAGGGAGCAATCCCTCCCCCGTCTCGATTCCGGCGAGGACGAGAGAGACGCTTGCCGGGTAGACTCGCGTGGTAATCTTGTCGGGGAGGGAGCCATCCCTCCCCGTTTTTCGTTCCGACCGGTCAGCAGAGTGGACTCATGCCGACGCCGGCGAAGATCTTGATCGGTGTGGTGCTTGCGGCAGGCATCTTCCTTGCCGGCTACGCTGTCCGGCCGGGGCCTGCGCCTGTGGCAGGTTCGGGTTCGGCCACGCAGGCCGTGACCTACACCTGCCCGATGCATCCCCAGTACACGTCCGACCATCCAGGCGACTGTCCCATCTGCGGCATGCGCCTGGTGCCGATGGCTGCCGGTGACGCCCAGGCAGGGGCGGGTGGAGCGAGTCTCGGCACGCCGGGGATGGTTGAGGTCGGCGCCGCACGGCAGCAGCTGATCGGCGTCCGCACGGACGAGGTTCGGCGAGATGCCGCCTCCCAGGTGCTGCGCGTGCCTGGCCGCATCGCGGTGGATGACCAGCGGCTCTACCGCATTATCGCCGCGGCCGACGGCTGGATTCTGGACCTTGGGCCGAACACGGTCGGCCGCTTCGTCAAGAAAGACCAGCTGCTCGCGACCTACTACACACGCGAGCTCCTGGCCGCCGAGCGGCTGTTCCTGTTGAGCATCCCCGCGAACGAGCCGCTCCCGACGCAGACGAGAGATTTCAGCCAGGCGTCCATACGGACGGCGGGGAGCGCCAACCCGCAGTTCCCGATCGATACGCTGCGCGGCCTCGGGATGAGCGACCTGCAGATTGAAGAGATCCACAAGTCGCGCACCGCCTCGCCGCACGTCAACATCTACTCGCCTGTCTCCGGTTTCGTCCTGACGCGAAACATCTCGCCCAGCCAGCGGTTCGACAAGGGCACGGAGCTCTACCGCATCGCCGACATCAGCCGCCTCTGGGTGCTGACCGACATCTTCGAAAAGGACAGGCAGTTCCTGAAGCCGGGCGCCGAAGCCAGCGTCCTCTACCAGGGCCGCCGGCTCAAGGCGCGCATGAGCGACGCGCTGCCGCAGTTCGACGCCCAGTCGCGGACGCTGAAGACCCGCTTCGAGCTCGACAACCCCGGAAACGTACTCCAGCCCGACATGTTCGTTGACGTCGAGCTCGCCGTCGAGATGCCTCCGGCGATGACGGTGCCCGCCGATGCCGTGTTCGACTCCGGCCTGCGCAAGACGGTGTTCGTCGATCGCGGCAACGGGAACTTCGAGGCCAGGCGCGTCACGACCGGCTGGCGGCTCGGCGACCGTATCGAGATCGTCGGCGGCCTGATGGAAGGCGAGCGCATCGTGGCAGCGGCGAATTTCCTTCTCGATTCCGAGAGCCGCATGAAGGCAGCCTCCGCGGGCATCCTCAACCCGGAAACCGACCCGGTGTGCGGAATGGACGTGGATCGCGAAACGGCGAGAGCCGCCGGGCGGACGGCCACTCACGGCGGCACCACGTACTACTTCTGCGCCGACGACTGCAAGAAGAAGTTCGAGGCCGATCCCGAGAAGTATCTGACAGCCGGACACGACCATGGGTCCTCGGCGCCGATGCCGGCCGGGAAGCCGGCCGCGGCGGCCCCTGCTGCCGGTGGCCACCCCGGCGCGTCGTCCCAGGAAGCCGCCGCTCGCGTGAAGGACGTGATCTGCGGCATGGACGTCGACCCCCGGGAGGCCGCGGCCGCCGGACTGAAGTCGGAGTACAAGGGCACGACTTACTTCTTCTGTTCGGACCAGTGCAAGAAGACGTTCGACAAGGAGCCAGCGAAGCACGCGACGAAGTGACGCTGGCGGAAACGCCAGCCCAGCCTCGCCTGGGCTATAATCGCGCGCGACCTCCACGATGAAGCGTGCCGCCTGTGTTTCGTGCGCCTTGCTGCTCCTTCTCGTCGGCTACCTTGGCGGCGCGCGGTGGGGCCATCAGCGGCCTACCTCCCCTGCGCAGCAACAGGAGGTTCTTTACTACTCCTGTCCGATGCATCCGGCATATCACACTGATCGCCCGGGTGACTGCCCATCGTGCGGCATGCGGCTGGCGCCAGTCTACGCGAGTAAAGCGGGCAGCGCGGCGGTTCCGCTTGAATCGGCCGCCGCGCCAGCCGGCGCGGTCCAGGTCAGCCCCGAGCGCCAGCAAGCGATCGGCGTCAGGCTGGGTCTGGCGGAGAAGGTCGCAGGGACGCGCACGCTGCGGACCAGCGGTCGCGTTGCGGCGGACGAGAACGCGACGTTTCCGCTCGTGTCCGGCGTTGACGCGCGCGTCAGCGACGTGCGGAGCCCAACCGCAGGGACGTTCGTGAAGCGTCACGAAGTCCTGGCTTCGCTGTATGCGCCGGAGCTCCTGACCAATGCGCAGGGGTACTTGGTGGCGCTGAATGCGGTCGAGCGGCTGGCAGACGGAGACCCCAACCAGCTAACGCTTGCCAAAGCAAACCTCCAAAGAGCGGAGGAGACGCTTCGGAACCTCGGAGTCTCGGAGGCTCAAATCGAGGAGCTGCGCACGAAACGCCAGACAACGCCGACCATCAAGATTGCCTCGCCTGTCGACGGCTTCATCCTCCAGCGCAACGTGCTCGTCGGCCAGCGTGTCGAGCGAGGTGCCGAGCTCTACCGCATTGCTGACCTCCGCCGCGTGTGGGTGCTTGCGGACGTGTACGAGAACCAGCTGCCATTCATCCGGTCCGGCATGAAGGCGCGCATCGCCGCGGCGCAGCAGAAGCTTCAGGCCGAGGCGACGGTCAGTTCGGCGCAGCCGATCTTTGATGAGGCGACACGAACGCTGAAGGTGAGGCTCGAGACCTCAAACCCGGCCTTCGTTCTGAAGCCGGGCATGTTCGTTGACGTGGCTTTCTCGATCGACATGCCCGCCACCCTGGCCGTGCCCGCCGATGCCATCATCGATACGGGCCTTCGCAAGACGCTGTTCGTTGACCGCGGTCAGGGCTTCTTCGATCCGCGCCAGGTGGAGACGGGGTGGCGCATCGGCGACCAGGTTGAGATTACGAAGGGCCTCATGCCCGGTGAGCGCATCGTCATCGCCGGAACGTTCCTGATCGACTCGGAAAGCCGCATGAAGGCCGCCGTGATGGGAGCACATCACCCGGCCGCAATCGACCCCATTTGCGGCATGGAGGTCGACGAGGAGCGAGCGAACGCGGCGGGGCGGAGGGCCGAGTATAAGGGCAAGGTGTACTACTTCTGCTCTGACGAGTGCAAGAAGGCGTTCGACAAGGAACCGGCGAAGTACGCGAACAAGTAGGAGTCAGGATGCTGACTTCTGTCTTCTGACTTCTGTCTTCTCTCTTTTCACGATGATCACCCGCGTCATCGACTTCTCGGTCAAGAACAAGTTCCTCGTCCTGCTGCTGGTTGGCGCTGCGGCCGTCGCCGGCGCCTGGTCGCTCCGGCGGGTTCCGCTCGATGCCATCCCCGACCTGTCCGACACGCAGGTCATCATCTACTCCCGTTGGGACCGGAGCCCCGACGTCGTCGAGGACCAGATCACCTACCCCATCGTCACCGCCATGCTCGGTGCCCCGAAGGTCCGCGCCGTCCGCGGCTTTTCGGATTTCGGCTACTCGTTCGTCTACGTCATCTTCGAGGACGGCACCGACATCTACTGGGCGCGGACGCGGACACTCGAGTACCTTTCGGGTGTCCTCGGGCGTCTCCCGCAGGATGCGAAGACCGAACTCGGACCCGATGCCACGGGCCTGGGCTGGGTGTTCCAGTATGCGCTCGTGGACACGTCCGGGCAGCGCAGCCTGGCGGACCTCCGCTCGTACCAGGACTGGACGCTCCGCTATTACCTCAAGTCGGTGCCCGGCGTAGCCGAGGTTGCTTCGGTTGGCGGCTTCGGCCGCCAGTATCAGGTGAACCTCGACCCGAACAAGCTTCGTAACTACGGACTGTCGATCCAGCGCGTCGTTGAGGCGGTGCGCGGAGGCAACATCGAGGCCGGCGGCCGCCTGATCGAATTCGGCGGCACCGAGTACATGGTGCGAGGCCGTGGCTACGCGCGCTCGATCGCCGATTTCGAGAACATCGTCGTCTCGGCCAGCGAGAGCGGTACTCCCATTCGCGTACGCGACATCGGCCAGGTGGTACTGGGACCGGACCTGCGCCGGGGCGTGTCGGATCTCGACGGCACGGGCGAGGCGGTCTCAGGCATCATCGTGATGCGCCAGGGCGAGAACGCCCTCGACCTCATCGACCGCGTCAAGAAGCGCATCAAGGAGATCGAGCCGGGCCTGCCCAAGGGCATGTCGATCGTACCCATCTACGACCGGTCGGAGCTGATCCGCCGGGCCATCGGCAACGTCACCGAGACGCTCATTGAGGTCATCCTCACCGTCGTCTTCGTCGTGCTGCTGTTCCTGTGGCATGTGCCGAGCGCGCTCATCCCGATCTTCACGATCCCGGTTGCGGTACTCGTGTCGTTCATTCCTTTCCGGATGCTCGGCATCACCGCCAACATCATGTCGCTCGGCGGTATCGCCATCGCGATGGGCGAGCTCGTGGACGCAGCCATCGTTGTCGTCGAACAGACGCATAAGAAGCTGGAGGAGCGGACTCGCGCAGGCCAGGGGATCGATCATACGGCGGTGATCATCGAAGCGGTCAAGGAGGTCGCCCCGGCCAGCTTCTTCGCCCTCCTCGTCATCGCCGTCTCGTTCCTTCCCGTCCTGACGCTCGAGGCCCAGGAAGGGCGGCTGTTTAAGCCGCTCGCGTACACGAAGACGCTGGCCATGATTGTGGCTGCATGCCTTGCGGTCACGCTCGACCCTGCGCTGCGTCTGCTGTTCACCCGGTTTCGCCAGTTCGAGTTCAACCCGGCGTGGCTTCGGCGCGCTGCCAATACGGTCCTTGTCGGCCGCATTCACTCTGAGGACGAGCATCCGATCAGCCGCGTGCTCAACCGGCTGTACGAGCCGGTCGTGCGCTGGTCGCTTCGGTGGAAGTGGACGGTCATCGGCGGGGCGCTGGCGCTCAGCCTGGCGACCGTGCCGGTCTTCTTCCGCCTCGGCTCCGAGTTCATGCCGCCGCTTGACGAGGGCGCGCTCTTCTACATGCCCACGACGATGCCAGGTATTTCGATCACCGAGGCGCAGACGCTGCTGCAGGTGACGGACCGGATCATCCGGCAGTTCCCCGAGGTGGATCGCGTGCTCGGCAAGGCGGGCCGCGCGGACACGAGCACCGACCCGGCGCCCCTGTCGATGCTCGAGACAGTGATCACGCTCAAGCCGAAGTCGGAGTGGCGCACCGTACCCACCTGGTACTCCGGCTGGGCGCCGCAGTGGGTGAGGCCTCTTTTCCGGCCGTTCACGTCTGATCGCATTTCGACCGAGGAGCTGGTCAACCAGCTCGACGAAGCCCTCAAGCTGCCGGGCGTTTCCAACGCCTGGACCATGCCGATCAAGGCGCGGATCGACATGCTGACCACAGGCATCCGCACGCCGCTCGGGCTGAAGATCTCGGGGGATGACCTTCAGACGATTGAAGACATCGGAACACAGATCGAGGCGACACTGCCGGCAGTGCGCGGGACGCGCAACGTGTTTGCCGAGCGGACCGGAGGCGGCTTCTTCCTTGACGTCGAGTGGAACCGTGACGAACTGGCGCGTTACGGCCTGAGCATGGAGGAGGCACAGGACGTGGTCCAGAGCGCCATCGGTGGAGAGAACGTCACGACAACAGTTGAGGGGCGTGAGCGCTATCCGGTGAACGTGCGCTATATGCGCGACTTCCGATCGGATCTCGACGCGCTCAGTCGCGTGCTCGTCCCGGCCTCTGGCGGCGCACGGCAGATCCCGCTGGGTCAGCTGGCAACGATCCAGGTGGCCACGGGCCCTGCGATGATCCGTAACGAAGATGGTTTGTTGACGGGCTACGTCTTCGTGGACGTGGACGGCCGCGACCTCGACAGCTACGTGCAGGAGGCAGACCGGCTGATCCGGGAGAAGGTCAAGCTGCCGCCTGGCTACGCGGCGCTGTGGAGCGGCCAGTTCGAGGCGATGGCGAGGGTGCGTGAGCGGCTGACCTATGTCGTGCCGCTCACGCTCTTTCTTGTCTTTCTCCTGCTCTACCTCAACACACGGTCGATGACCAAGACTGCCATCGTCGCGCTGGCCGTTCCGTTTTCTGCGATCGGCGCTGTCTGGTACCTGTACCTGCTCGGCTACAACATGAGTATCGCCGTGTGGGTGGGTCTCATCGCGCTCATGGGGGTGGACGCGGAGACAGGCGTCTTCATGCTGCTCTACCTCGATCTCGCGTACGAGCAAGCGAAGAAGGAGGGACGCCTCTCGTCGCTGGCCGCGCTTCAGGAGACAATCGTGCACGGGGCTGCCAGGCGCCTGCGACCGAAGTTCATGACCGTGGCGACCACCTTCATAGGGCTTTTCCCCATCATGTTGGCCACGGGGACCGGCTCGGACGTGTGGAAGCGAATCGCAGCTCCGATGATCGGCGGCATCTTCACCTCGTTCCTCCTGGAGCTCGTGGTCTACCCGGCCATTTACGAGATCTGGAAGTGGCACTTCGAGGTGAAACCGGCGCTGGGAGGGCAGCCGCCCGCCATTCGGTCGGACGTGGTTTGAGGTGGCTGACGAAACAGTTCAGGTAGCAGAACCAGGTCCCAGCGACTGCGGCGGCTTCCAGCCGCTTCTTGGAAGGACCTGGCTGCTTGTGCGGCAGGCTTGATTCTTGCTTTGTTTGCACAGGGGAAGAGTACGTCTCGGCGGCGGTAGCTAGTACTTCGGTACCGCTCGCCCAGTACCGACGGTCCATTCTCAGACCATTGGCAGCGCAATAACCTAGCATCCTCTGGAACCATGGTGACGTCTGTCGATGCCAGGAGGAAGGGTGATATGAAGCATCCATGGAAAGCCCGGCTTGTTTTGATGGTGTGCGGCGCCGCCATCGCGGTGGCGGTGGCACTCGTGTCGATCCAGGCTGCCCAAACCCCGCAACTGCCGCTCGCGGGGAGCGCCATCCCGCAGTTCGCCCAGCCTCTGCCTGTGCTCAAGCTCCCCGGAACCGGCGGGACCATGGCAGTCGCAGATGGATCGGGGCCGCTCAGGGTTCATATGTGTGAGTTCAACGCGAATGTGCTTCCCCTCGGGACCGTTGCCGTGGGTGTACAGACACCGACCAGGGTGTGGGGATACATCGCTGAGAACGCGACCGGGACGTGGACGGGGTGCCCGACGGCCACGCAGGACACGTACCTCGGTCCTATCATCCTGGCGACCCGCGGCACACCGACGGAAATCACATTCATCAACGACCTGGGTAATGCTGTAGATACCGCCGTTCTGGCGTACAAGTACTCAACCGACCTGACGCTGGACTGGGCGGATCCAGCGAACTACGAGGCAAACGACTGCAACACAGGGCTGCTCCCGGATGCCGCCTGTTCGCAGAATTACGGTGGGCCGATTCCTGCGGCCGTCCACCTGCACGGCGGCGAGGTCCCGCCAGAGCTCGATGGCGGGCCTGACGCCTGGTTCGACAGCACAGGTGCGTACAAGGGGCACGGCTTCTACACAAAGACGCCTGGAACGGACCCGGTGAATGGGATTGTCTACACGTACCCGAACAGCCAGGAGGCGTCGCCGATCTGGTTCCACGATCACGTGAAGGGAGCGACCCGGTTGAACGTTTACGCCGGGCTTGCAGGCGGATACCTTGTGCTGGATCCGAATCTCACTCTCCCAAGCGGACTTCACATGGCGGGCCTCAGCTACAGCGCGGAGAACTTGACCCTCGACGTGCCCACGGTCCCGCTCATCATCCAGGATCGGATGTTCGACACGAACGGCCAGCTCTTCTTCCCGGCCGACAGCGCCGGCGGTGTGCTGTGGAGCGTCAACCCGGAGCACCCCTACTGGGTGCCGGAGTTTCTCGGGGATACCATCGTCGTCAACGGCAAGGCCTGGCCGTTCTTCAATGTCGAGCCAAAACGTTACCGCTTCCTCTTCCTGAATGGCTCGAACGCCCGGACGTATGAGATGTTCCTGGTCGATCCGATCACGAAGGTCATGGGGCCTTCAATTTCCGTGATCGCGACCGACGGCGGTTACCTCGAGACGCCCGTTACGATCGATCCGAATGCAGCCACGAACAATGTGCTCACCATGATGCCCGGCGAGCGATACGAGGTGATCATCGATTTCTCGACCGTCGCGCCGGGAACGAACCTGATCCTGCGCAACAACGCGAGATCGCCCTACCCGAAGGGTGCGGCGCCCAACGGCCAGACGACGGGGCGCATCATGCAGTTCCGTGTGGGCGCGTGCACGAGCGGAAAATGTGGCGTCTTGGATTCCAGCTTCGTGCCGACGCCGGGCGTACCGATACGCAGCGCGGACCCAATTGTCCGTCTTGTCAATCCGACAACTGGGGCACTGGCGATCCCTGCGACCAGCGTGGCAAAGACGCGCCAGTTGACGCTGAATGAAGTCATGCAGATGCCGCAGACGGTCAACGACCCGGTGACGGGGCTCCTGACGGCGTACCCCGGAGGCCCGCTGGAGGTCCTGGTCAACAACACAAAGCTCAAGGGTGATTCGAACAGAACATATGAGGATTTCCGGCGCGTGACGTTTACGACGGGAAACGGGACTCCGTATGACACGTTCTACTCGGAGATACCGTTCGAAGGTGACACCGAGATCTGGGAAATCGTCAACCTGACCGCAGACGCGCACCCGATGCACCTGCACCTTGTGCAGTTCCAGCTCATGAACCGGCAGGCGTTCAACACCAATACCTACTCGGCCGCCTACACGCTGGCGTTCCCGGGAGACGGCACGGCGGCATGTCCGCCGGGTGTGTTCTGTCCGGGCTTCGGTCCTCCCCTGGACTACAACCCTTCCGTGACAACGGGCCAAAAGTGGGGCGGCAACCCTGACGTCGGAGCGGTTGGGAAGAACCTCAAGCCCCTCTACCTCCAGGGTCCCATCATGCCGCCCAAGCCGTGGGAAGCGGGATGGAAGGACACGATCATGGTGCCGCCGGGCCAGGTGACCCGAATCGTGGTTCGCTGGGCACCAACCAGCCTGCCCACGAGCACTTCACGCGCGAACCTGTTCTTCCCGTTTGATCCGAGCGGCGGGACCGAGAACCACGGCTACGTGTGGCACTGCCATATCATCGACCACGAGGACAATGAGATGATGCGGCCGAACCTCGTGGAGTTGAATACCTCAGCGCCGTTGCCATCGTTGAGGCCCCTGAAGAAGGGGTTTGAGTACTAGAACGAGGACAACCCGAGAGGGCCGCTGATGCGGCCCTCTCGGGTTCACTTTCCCTCCTGCGGGTTCCGACCGCCCGTTGCCGAACGCCCGCTACCGCAAGAGATCCAATCACGTGACTTGGCTTCACGGCACGCCGCGGCACGGCGGCATCGTTCAAAGAGAGGACTTGGCACGATGCGATGGTTGTTGACGCTTGCGATGCTGGCGCTGCCGGCGCTTGCGATCGCGCAGGAAGCACCGGCACTCAAGACCGACAGGGACAAGCTCAGCTACGCGCTCGGCATGGATCTCGGCAACCAGCTCAAGGCGAAGGGCGTCGAGGTCGATTCGGAGGTTTTCGCGCGCGCTCTGCGGGCCGCGCTCGCCGGACAGAAGACGCTCCTCACCGACGCCGAGGCCAAGGCTCTCATCACTGAGCTCCAGAAGACGATGGTCGTGAAACAGGCGGCCGCGGCGAAGGTGACGGGCGACAAGAACAAGGCCGACGGCAACGCGTTCCTGGCCGCGAACAAGGCGAAGCCCGGCGTGACGACCCTGCCGAGCGGGCTCCAGTACAAGGTCATCAAGGCCGGGACCGGCAAGAAGCCGACCGCCGCCGACACCGTCGTCTGCAACTACAAGGGCACGTTGATCGATGGCAAGGAGTTCGACAGCTCCTACAAGCGAGGCCAGCCGGCGTCATTCCCCGTGAACAAGGTGATCAAGGGCTGGACCGAGGTGCTGCAGCTCATGCCCGTGGGCTCGACCTGGCAGGTCTTCATCCCGCCGGACCTCGCCTACGGCGAACGCGGCGCAGGCACCGACATCGGCCCGAACGCAACGCTGATCTTCGA
>Ga0316603_10000573_pt1 | contig 18688 bp, 16 predicted proteins | sample OWC_soil_day10_n_FD_207649 | JGI IMG/M metagenome (GOLD analysis project Ga0316603, IMG submission 207649) | Wetland soil microbial communities from Old Woman Creek delta, Ohio, United States - OWC_soil_day10_noCT | ecosystem: Environmental > Terrestrial > Soil > Wetlands | place: USA: Ohio... | reverse complement strand
ATCCGCATCGGCGCGCTTCTGGCTCGAAATCTCCCACGCTGCCCCTGCTGCTGCCGTCCTTGGGAGAGGCAAAATAAATAACACAGTAAGACTAGAGTCGCTGCGATCGATGACCCCAACGTCGAGGTTGGCGGCGACGGTCTTCAGCCCGCCGTCGCCGTCGGGCACGCTCGTACCGGGAACGCTAGAGTGGCTTCGTGTATAGCGGTATGTCGATGAAGGCCGCTGCCGGGTCGAGCGCTGCGCTGCGGACCAGTTCGCCGATGGACCAGCGCAGCAGTTCGCGCGGACTTGCGGTTACGCCGGTAGCGCCGGCTTTCATCGCGCGCGTCACATTTTCCTGCAGTTGCGGAGGGCTCATCCAGCCCGTGTAGAAGATCACTGGCTGGTGAAGTAACTGACTGCGCATCGCCCCGAGCAGTCGCGGGCCGGCGGGGCCCTCGGCAGCTGGGGTGTCGGGCTCGTGACGCACCCAGTCCGAGATGACAAGATCGAAGCGGTCGGAACGCAGCCGGCCCAGCGCATCCGCGGTGCTGGTCGATGTCGCGACTTGCACGCCGAGCTCCTGCAGCGTCGCGATTTCGGTGGTGTTGTTCTCGGGGAGGTCGTCCACCCACAGCACACGCCGGCCGGCTACGATGCGACCGAAGGATTGCACCAATCCGGAGATCTCGGCACGGTCCTCGGCTGAGGGCGGCCGGCCGCCCTTGGCGCGATAGACCCGCTCCGCCTGATTGACGACGCGCCGCGCCTGCAGCGCCTCGAGCTGCTTGCGGATACCCTCGGTGACGTCGCGCAGCGCTTCATCGCGGTTCTTCCACTTCTTGCCGGTAACGGAACGGCCCTTGGCCAGCCCGTCGGTCGGCAATTCTTTCAGATGACTGAAGGGGGCGCCGACATAGTCGCCTTCCTTCATGATCACCGGGATCACCGACGCCTCGTCGTCGCGCTGGCGGTCGAGGGCGCACTTCAGCTCGACGCTTTGGCAGTAGTCGGAAGCGAAGAAGGCCGGCGTCACCAGCAACAGAATCAACCGAGCGCTCGACAGGTTCGCGTTGATCGCCTGTGCCCAGTCACCGCCGGGCTCGATGCGCCGATCGTGCCAGGCGTCGATCAGCCGGCGGTTCTTCAGCAGCGCCAGATGATCGTCCAGCGCCAGCCGCAGCGTCTCGTCCTTGTGCGTGTACGAGATGAAGGCTTCGATCGGCTGAGGGTCCACTGGACGCGATTCACAACGTTGGGGAGTCACGACATTCTGGCGACAGCCTGCCCGGATTGCAACGCATCCCGCGCCTGAGCAAGGTCCACGGCGGCAGGCAACGAATGGCCCACCGCTCGAGTGCAGCCTGGTACGTGGTCCTCGCCGTCGACCTGTGCACGCTTGTCCACCCGAGCGCCAGTGAAGGTCAGGTTCGGTAGCGCAGCGGACAGTCGTCCCTGAACGCGGTCAACGTCAGGTATCGGCGGTCGCTGCCGTTCGCCGGCGAGTCATGACCGACTGCAGCCAGTCTGAAGCAGCAATTCCTGCGGCGCTCGGTTCTGGCTGAAAAGTAGTTCGTTCCGCCCCTCAGCGGCCAACGCCGCGCACCAGCCCATCGCTGCTGCGGCGATCAGCGTGCAAACGCAGCAGGGGCCAGGGCGCCACAGGCACCCCGGCCCATCAACCGACTACTTCTGCGTCTTCGCAAACTCAGCCGACTGCTCCTTCACCACCTTGTCCACCTCGTCGGTGTAGGCGGCGATCCAGTCGCTCTGCGGCACCCACTTCGTGCCGTCCCACATGTCGATGCGCGTCTTGCCGCCACCGCCGTGGTCCTTGGCGGTCACGGTCACCGGCGCGATCAGGCCGTTGGAGTCGTAGTTCTTCAGGCTTTCCAGGCCGGCCTTGATCTTCGCCGGGGTCAGCGGCATGCCGCCCTGCTTGATGGCCATGCGCACACCTTCAAAGGCCGGTGCGTACATCGCGATGCCGGTGTTGTAGTAGATGTCGTTCATGTTCTTGACATCACCGTTGCCCTTGCCCTTGGCATACAGCTCGGCCTCGATCTGCTTGATGATCGGGTGGTCCTTGCCGCCCACCACGTTGGTGCCGCGCTTGATGCCCTTGGCTTCGCCCGGGCCGATGTTGGCGATGTCGACCTCGTTGAACCAGTTGACGACGATCATCTTGTCCATCGGGTAGCCGTTGCGCTTGGCTTCCTTGGCGGCCACCACGTGCATCGCGCTCAGGTTCCAGCTGATCACCCAGTCGGGGTTGGCGCGGCGGATCTGCGTCCACACCGCCGCCTGGTCACGGCCGGGCAGCGGGTTGGGGAACAGCACCAGCTCGAAGCCTTCCTTCGCGGCCAGCGTCTTCAGCACCGGGATCGGTTCCTGGCCGAAGGCGTAGTCGGGGTACAGGAAGCCGATCTTCAGGCCCTTCAGCGAACCCTTGTTCTGGCTCTTGATGAAGGCCACGTTGTTGGCCACCTGGCTCCAGTAGGTGGGGCCGATCGGGAAGATCCACTTGAACACGTCGCCATCCACCGCGTCGCCGCGGCCGGCAAAGCTCTGCAGCATGACGTTGCCGTCGGACATCGCGCGCGGCAGCACCGCGCGTGACACCGGCGTGGACAGGAAGTCGAAGATCATCACGCCTTCGCGCTTGAGCTTCTCGTAGCACTCGATGCCGCGCTGTGGCTCGTTGCCGTGGTCCTGCGCCACGATCTCGATCTTCTGGCCTTCCAGGCCGCCCTGGGCGTTCAGCAGGTCGGCGTAGTCCTTGACCCCCTGCACGACCTGCGGTGTGACAAAGGTGTAGGCCTTGCTGAAGTCGTAGCACAGGCCGAACTTGACCTGGGCCTGGGCCACGCCTGCGGCCAGGGCCAATGCGGCCAGTGTGGTGAGGGTTCTGAACTTCATCGTCTGTCTCCTGCGGTGGGGTCGATGGGCTAGGACAACCACCGCTTGCGGCGGCGGTAATGTTTGATCTCGTTGAAATCGCGGCCTTCGTGGCCGCCCAGGTAGAACTCCTGGATGTCGGGGTTCTTCTTCATCGCTTCGGCGCTGTCGTGCATGACGATGCGCCCGCCGTCGATCAGGTAGCCGTGCGACACCACTTCCAGTGCGGCAATCGCGTTCTGCTCCACCAGCAGCACCGACAGGCCTTGTTCCTTGTTGATGCGGCGCACGATATCGAAGATCTCGGCCACCAGAAAGGGCGCCAACCCCAGGCTGGGTTCGTCCAGCATCAGCAGCTTGGGCCGCGTCATCAGCGCGCGGCCGATGGCCAGCATCTGCTGCTCGCCGCCCGAAAGATACCCGGCCTGCGCGGTGCGGCGCTCGAACAGCCGCGGAAAGTAGCCGTAGACGCGGTCGCGGTCGCGCTGCACCTCGGCGCTGCCGGTGCCGCGCACGGCCGACGCGGCCAGCAGGTTCTCATCCGGTGTCAGGTGCTCGAACACGCGCCGGCCTTCCAGCACCTGCACGATGCCGCGCTTCACGCGTGTCTGCGGTGGCAGCGCGTCGATGTTCTCGCCCAGAAAGTGCAGCTCGCCGCGCGTGACTTCGCCGCGCTCGGCCTTCAGCAGCCCGCTCACCGCCTTGAGCAGCGTGCTCTTGCCCGCACCGTTGGCGCCCAGCAGCGCCACCATGCCACCTTGCGGCACCGCGATCGATGCGCCCTTGATGGCCAGCGCCACGCGGTCGTAGATGACCTCGATGTTGTTCAGCGTCAGGATGGCGTCGGCGTCGGCGCTCATGTCACTTCCTTGCGTAGCCGAAAGGCCAGACCATCAGGTAGGTGCGCACGTTGCCGTAGAGCTTGCCCAGCCCCATCGGTTCCACCAGCAGGAAGATGATGATCAGCGCGCCATACACCGCATAGGGCAGGTGCGACAGCGTCTCGATGCCGATGTCCACGCCCAGCAGCTTGGCGCCCCAGGCGATCAGCGTGTGGATCTGCCCCGGCAGCAGCAGGATGAAGGCCGCGCCGAACCAGCTGCCGATGGTGCTGGCCAGCCCGCCGACGATGACCATGGCCAGCAGCTCGATCGACACGTTGACGGCAAACTGCTCCGGCGTCACGGCGTGATAGAAGCAGAAGATCAGCATCGCGCCGCTGACGCCACCGATGAAGGAGGATGTGGCAAAGGCCACCAGCTTGTAGCGGAAGGCCTGCACGCCGATGACCGCGGCCGCATAGTCCTTCTCGCGCACGGCCACCAGTGCGCGGCCCAGCGCGGTGCGGCGCAGGTTCAGCATGAACAGCGTGACCAGCAGCGCCCAGCCCAGCGCCACGTAGTACAGGCCCGAGTCGGACTCGATGGTCTGGCCCAGCAGCGCCATGGCCGGTGCCTGCAGCGTGGCACTGACGCCGCCGCTGATGGCCGGCACGTGCGAGATCACCCAGTCCATCACGAACTGCAGCGCCAGTGTGGACAGCGCCAGGTACAGGCCCTTGACGCGCAGCGCGGCAAAGGCGAAGCCCACGCCGATGACGGTGGCCATCAGCCCACCCAGCACCACCGCGATCTCCCACGGCACCCCCGCCTTGTAGGCGTGCACGGTGGTGTAGGCGCCAATGCCCATCACCGCCGCATAACCGAAGTGGAACTGCCCGGCCCAGCCCAGGATCAGGTTCAGCCCCAACGCCGCGGACACCCACACCAGCCACGGCGTCAGGTAACTCGAAATGGTGAGCGAGCTGAACACCAGCGGCGCCAGCAGCCCCAGCAGCAGCAGCGCCCCGATGGCCCAGCGGTCGGCCGGGATCGGGAACAGCCCGCGGTCGGCGGCATAGTCGGTGTGGCGGATGCCCGCACGGCGGAAGAACATCGCTACAACCTTTCTATATGGTGACGGCCGAACAGGCCGTGCGGACGGATCATGATCGTCAGGATCAGCACCAGCGCCACCACCAGCTCGCGCGTGCCACCGCCGAGCATCGGGTCCAGGATGCCGGCGGCCACGGCCTCGATCACGCCCAGCGCGATGCCGGCCAGGATGGCGCCGCCCAGGCTGTCCATGCCGCCCAGCACCGCCACCGTGATGCCCTTCAGCAGCAGCAGCGACAGCGACTGGTCGACGCCCTGGATGCTGCCCCACAGCACACCGGCGGTGGTGGCCACCAGCGAGGACAGCGCCCACGACAGCGCCACGCCGCGCTCGACCGAGATGCCCACCGACCACGAGGCCATGTAGTCGTCGGCGATAGCGCGCAGCACCACGCCGCGGCGCGTGCGGAAGAAGAACACGAACACCGTGAACAGCCCCAGCGCCACCACGGCGCCGACCGCGTAGGCGCGGTTCAGCAGCAGCGGGCCCAGGAACAGCGGGTCGTTGCTGATGCCGATGTCCAGAGGGCGCGCGGTGCCGCCGCCGATGACCAGCGTGACGGCACGCAGGAAGATGTCCAGCCCCAGCGTCATCATCAGGATCATGACGATCGGCCGCCCGGCCAGGCGGCGCAGTGCCACGCGCTCGATGCCCATGCCCATGCCCATCATCGTCAGCATCGCCAGTGGGATGGCGGCCCACATCGGCAGCCCGGCGCCGTTGGCGAAGGCCAGCACCACGTAGGCGCCGACCATGGTGAGCGCGCCCTGCGCCAGGTTGGGTACCGACGACGACTTGTAGATGAGCACGATGCCCATCGCCACCAGCGAATACATCAGCCCCGACATCGCACCGTTGATGCCGAGCTCCAGCAGGTACATCAGGTCCATCGGCTCATACCCCCACGATCTGGAGCTCGCGCTCGGTGACACCGACCTCGCCGGTCTCGTAGACGATCTGCGCCTTCATCGTCACTTGGGCCTGCCCGTCGTAGATGGCCTCGATGATCGGCGCGTAGCGCTCTTCCACCACGTTGCGGCGCAGCTTGCGCGTGCGCGTGATCTCGCCGTCGTCGGCATCGAATTCCTTGTGCAGGCTGACGAAGTGGCGCAGCTTCAGGCCGTCTGGAAGCGTGGCGTTGACGCGCTGCACCGCGGCCTTGACGAGCTCGATGACCTCGGGCTTCTGCGACAGGTCGGCATAGGACATGTACGAGATGCCGTGCAGCTCGGCCCAGTGGCCCACCGGGTCCTTGTCGATGCAGACGATGGCCGACAGCCGCTCGCGGCCCTTGCCCAGCACCGCCACGTCCTTGATCCAGGGGCTGAACTTCAGGCGGTTCTCGATGTAGTTGGGGATGTAGCGCTCGCCCTGCGCGGTGTGCACCACTTCCGATAGCCGGCCCAGCACCACCAGGTGGCCGTCCGGTTCCAGGTAGCCGGCATCGCCGGTGTGCAGCCAGCCGTCCTGCAGCGCGGCCTGCGTGGCTTCTTCGTTGCGGTGGTAGCCGCGGAACACCGAGCCCGAGCGCACCTGGATCTCGCCGTTGTCGGCGATGCGCGCCTCCACGCCCGGCAACGGCCGGCCGACGGTGTGCAACTGCACCTCGCCCGGCTCCTGCATGGCGTTGAAGGCGCTGCTTTCGGTCTGGCCGTAGAGCTGGCGCAGCTTGACGCCGAGCGCACGGTAGAAGACGAAGGTGTCCTCGCCTATGGCCTCGCCGCCGGTGAAGGCATGCTTCACGCGCGTCAGGCCCAGCTGGTCCTTGATCGGGCCGCAGATCAGCCATTCGCCCAGCGGGCGCAGCAGCTTCTGCGTGGTGCTGGGCTCGCGGCCTTCGAGCAGCGCCCGTTCGCGCGCCACCGCCTGCTGCATGAAGAAGTCGTACAGCGCCTTCTTCAGGGGCGTGGAGTCTTCCATGCGCACCTGCACCATCGTCAGCAGGTTGTCCCAGCTGCGCGGCGCGGCCAGGTAGAAGGTGGGGGCGATCTCGCGCAGGTCGTGCAGCACGGTCTCGGGCCGCTCGGGCACGTTGATGATGAAGTGCAGCGCGATGCCGGCGCCGATGGTGAACGCGAAGTCGCCGACCCAGGCCATCGGCAGGTAGGCCAGCACCTCCTCGCCGAAATCGAAGGCCTTGGCACGGTGCGCATTGGCCACGCCCGACAGGATGTTGCGGTGGCTCAGCACCACGCCCTTGGGCCGGCCGGTGGTGCCCGAGCTGTGGATGAAGGCCGCCGGGTCGTCGGGCGTGGCGCGTTCGATCAGCGACTGGCGCAGCGCCGGGTCGCGCTGCAACGCCTTGGCACCCAGCTCGTGCAGGCCCGTCCATGACAGCAGCCCCGGCGCCTTGTACGCGCCCACGCCGCGCGGGTCGTCGTAGATGACGTGCGCGATGCTGGGGCAGCTGTCGCGCAGGTCGAGAATCTTGTCGACCTGCTCCTGGTCCTCGGCCAGCACGAAGCGCACTTCCGAGGCCTGGATCGAATAGCGCACCTCGTCGGGCGCGGCGTCGGGGTAGACCGGCATCGCAAAGCCGCGCAGCGCGCCGGCGGCCAGCTGCCCGGCGTACAGATGCGGCCGGTTGTCGCCCACGACCATCAGCGCGTCACCGGGCGCAAAACCCAGCGCTTCGAGCCCGGCGGCACAGCAAAGCACTGATTCGAGCCACTGCGCCCAGCTGATCTGCTGCCAGATGCCGCGGTCCTTCTCGCGCATGGCCACCGCCTCGCCCAGCGTCTGCGCATTGGCCGCCAGCAGGCGCGGCAGGGTGGTCTCGGGCGAGAAGTCCCAAGGCCCGTGCATCATGCTGTCAGCCTTTGCCACCGGCGCCTCCCAGGTAGGCTTCGATGACGCGCGGGTTCTTCACCACGTCCTTCGGCACGCCGGTGTCGATGACCTCACCGTAGCTCAGCACCAGCATGCGGTCGCAGATGCCGGTGATGATGTCCATGTGGTGCTCGATCAACAGCACCGTGACGCCGCGCTCGTCGCGCGCATCGAGCACGAAGCGCGCCATGTATTCCTTCTCTTCCTGGTTCATGCCGGCCATCGGCTCGTCCAGGATCAGGAAGCGCGGCTCGGCCACCAGCGCGCGCGCCAGTTCGACGCGTTTCTTCAAGCCGATGGGGATGGAGTCGACCAGGTCGTCGCGCACGCTCTGCAGTTGCATGAAGTCGATGGTTTCTTCGACCACGCGGCGGTGCGCGATCTCCTGCGGCCGCGCCAGCCACGGATACAGCGCCGTGCGGACGACGCTCGGCTGCATGTGCACGTGGCGGCCGAGCAGGATGTTGTCGAGCACCGTCATGCCATTGAACAGCGCCAGGTTCTGGAAGGTGCGCGCCACGCCGCGCCGCGCCACCGCATGCGGCGCCATGCCGGTGATGTCGTGGCCTTCGAGCGTGATGCGCCCCTTCTGCGGCGGGTAGAAGCCGGTGATGGCGTTGGTGAGCGTGGTCTTGCCGCTGCCGTTGGGGCCGACCAGGCCGAAGATCTCGCCCCGTTGGATCTTCAGGTCCACGCCGGTCAGCGCCACCAGGCCGCCGAAGCGGCGTTCGATCTGGTCGACCTGCAGCACCACCGCATCGCTCATGACACCAGCCCCCTGCGACCTGGCCGCGTCGTCAGGCCATCGAGCACCAGCGCGGTGATCTGCGCGGCCAGCTGCTCGAAGCCGCCACGCCGCGGGTCGTACCAGTCGACCGGCCAGTTGAGCGCGCCCACCAGGAACTGCCGCACCATCGGCACCGGGATGTCGCTGCGCAGCAGGCCGGCATCGACCGCCTGCTGCAGCAGTTCGTCCCACAGCCGCGTGTACGCACTGCGTATCGAGCGGTGCCGGGCGCGCGCCGCGTCCGACACATAGCGGTAGATACGGATGTGCGCCGCGGTGAACTCGCCGCGATGCAGCATGCCCCACAGGTGCCCTTCGACGGCGGCGCCGAGCCGCGTGCGCATGTCGGCATCGGCCGGCAATGCGGCTAGCCGACGGTGCACCGCATCGGTGACCGCGGCGATGCCTTCGTCGAGCACGCAGGCAGCGATCGTGTCCTTGCCGTCGAAGTGGTAGTAGATGCTGCCGGCCTGGATGCCGGACTGCTGGGCGATCTGGCGCAGCGTGGTGTTGGCATAGCCGCGCTCGCTGAACAGCCGCGCCGCCACGGCCAGAATCTGCTCGCGGGTGGCCGGCGGCTGCGCGGCTGCCGGCACGGCGGCGTCGCGAACAGGCGTACTCCGCGGCATGCGCCGCGCTGCAGGTGCTGTGGCGCCGGCCGTCATGCGCCCGGCCCCGCACGGCGAGCGACGGACGTCAACGCGAAACGCGGGCCGATGCCCCCAAGCTGCTGGTCCATCACACTTCGCCGTGGCCTTCATGACATTCGACACTGCGCTCTTTTTAACTACCAAACGCTTGTTAGGCTACTGGTGATGACCCGAAGTCGAGCGAATGCCGGGTCCGGGTCAGCGACCCAGCAGCTCGTCGCTGATGATGATCTTGCGCACCTCGGTCGTGCCGGCACCGATCTCCAGCAGCTTGATCGAGCGGTACAGGCGGTTGATCTCCGATTCCCAGATGTAGCCGCTGCCGCCGTGGATCTGCACCGCCTCGTCGAGCACCTTGTTCATGGTGTTGGCGGCGTACATCACCGAAGCGGCAGTGATCTTGTGGATCTCGCCGCGCCCGCCGCCGCCGACTTCCAGGTGGTTCGCGGCGCGCAGCGCCTGGTAGGTCATGACTCGGGCTGATTCGGTCCACACATACATGTCGGCGATCTTGCTGCGCACCATCTGGAAGTTGGCGATCGGCTGGCCGAACTGCTTGCGCGTGCGGGCGTATTCGATGGACAGTTCCAGCGCGCGCTCGCAGATGCCCAGGCACAGCGGCGCGACCATGGCACGCTCCAGGTCGAGCCCGCTCATCACCACCTGCACGCCGCGGTCTTCTTCGCCGACGAGGTTGGCCGCCGGCACGCGGCAGTCGTCGAACACCAGCTCGCCGGTGGGGCTGCCGCGAAAGCCCATCTTGGTGAGCTTCTGCGCCACCTTGAAGCCGGGGAAGCCTTTTTCGACGATGAAGGCCGACACGCCCTTGGAGCCCAAGTCCCGCTTGGTCTTGGCGTAGACCAGCAGCACGTCGGCGACCGGGCCGTTGGTGATGTAGAGCTTGGTGCCGTTGAGCACGTAGTGGTCGCCTTCACGGGTGGCCGTGGTGCGCATCGAGCCGATGGCGTCGGAGCCGGCGCCGGGTTCGGTGAGGCCCAGCGCGCCGACGCTGCGGCCGCTGCACAGCCCCGGCAGGTAGCGCTGGCGCTGCGCCTCGCTGGCATTGCGGAAGATGTTGAACAGGCACAGGTTCTCGTGCGCCACCCAACTGAGCGCCAGCGCATGGTTCCAACGCGCGAAGGCCTGCAGCACCAGCCCGCTGGCAAACAGGTCCAGCCCGGCGCCGCCGTAGGCCTCGGGGATCGGGATGCCGAAGTAGCCGGTGGCGCCGATCTTCGGGAAGGCCTCGGCCGGCCACCATTCGTCGGCGTCCATGCGCGCCGACAGCGGGTACAGCTCCTGGCGCGCAAAGCGGTCGGCCTGGTCGAGGATCTGCTGTTCGTCGTCGGACAGGCCGGAGAACACCTGGGAAGCGGAAGTCGTGGTCATGCTTGGTCCATGCTCAATCAACAGCCGCGATCGTGACGCCGCCGACCCGCCATCAGGAGGGTAGATTCCCTAGTCATGGAGGCTTCGGACGAGAAAATGAGTCAGGGTCAAAAATGGATTGACAAGTCGCTCAAGCTTGGCCAGCATGCACGGCCATGAGCCCGCCGGACAGCCCCCGCAACCTGGAACGCTACCGCTCCGTGTTCCGGCCCGACTTGTTTGCCGGGCGCTGCGTGGTGGTCACCGGCGGTGGCAGCGGGTTGGGGCGCTGCACGGTGCACGAGCTGGCCAGCCTGGGCGCGCGGCTGGCCGTCGTCGGCCGGCAGCAGGCCCGGCTCGACGCCGTGGCCGCCGAGGTCGCGGCCATCTACCCCGAAGCGACTCTTACCCGCCATGCCTGCGATGTGCGCGACGAGGCCATGGTGCAGGGCACGGTGGCCGACATCGTGGCTGCGCATGGCCGCATCGACGGCCTGTTCAACTGTGCTGGCGGCCAGTACCCGGCGGCGCTGCGCGACATCACGCTCAAGGGCTGGGACGCGGTGGTGCGCAACAACCTACACGGCACCTTCCTGTTCTCGCGCGAGTGCTACCGCCAGTGGATGGAAGCGCAGGGCGGCAGCATCGTCAACATGCTGGCCGACATCTGGGGCGGGCTGCCGGGCATGGGCCATTCCGGCGCCGCGCGCGGCGGCGTGCTCACCTTCACCGAAACAGCGGCCTGCGAATGGGGCCATTCGGGTGTGCGTGTCAACGCGGTGGCGCCGGGCTGGATCGCGTCGGCCGGCATCGACACCTACGACGACGACTACCGCCAGCTGCTGCGCGGGCTGCATGACAAGGTGCCGCTGCAGCGTTTCGGCACCGAGGCCGAGCTGTCGTCCGCGGTGGTGTGGCTGTTGTCTGAAGCGGCCGGTTTCGTCAACGGCGCGGTCATTCGCGTCGACGGCGGTGTGCCTACTGCGCGCCACACCTGGACATTGGCGCCGGCGACCAACCGCTTTCCTTACGACGGCTTTCCGCAGTACCAGCCGCCGCAGACCTTTGCCGACCTGGTGCCGCCCGGAAAATGAAGGTCGCTGCGCCCAAGGCCGAGCCGCTGCCGCTGGCCGCGGGTGCCCAGACGCCACGCCGTCTGCGCCGCGCGGCCGAGATCGTGACCGCGGCGCGCGAGGCCTTTCTCGACAAGGGCTTCGAGCGCGTGTCGGTGGCCGAGATCGCGGCGCGCGTCGGCGTGGTCGAAGGCCTGGTCTACAGCTACTTCCCGAGCAAGCGCGAGCTGCTCAACGAGGTGCTGCGCGGCATGTACGGTCCGCTGATCCAGGACATCGAAGCCGGCTTCACGCGCCTGCAGGGGCTGCGCAGCCGGCTGCGCTTTCTGATCTGGCGCCACCTGCGGGTCTATGTCGAGGAGCCCGGTCTGTCGCGGCTGGCGCTGCACGAGGTGCGCACCGGGCCGGAGTACTTCGAGTCGGTGCTGCACGACCTGCATGTGCAGTACACCGCTTTCCTGATGCGCACTGTGCGTGACGCGGTGCAAGACGGCGAGCTGCCCGCCGGCACCGACGCGGAACTGGTGCGCAGCCTCGTCTACGGCGGCATCGAACATCGGCTGTGGGCAGCGCTCTACGGCCGCGGCAGCCGCATCGACGTGGAGGCGATGGCCGACCGCTGGACCGAGGTGGTGCTGCAGGGCATCCAGCCGGTGGCGCGCAGCGCAGAGAGCCAACTCGAACGCCGGCTCGCACGCCTGGAGCAACTGGTCGTCGCCAAGCCTCTTGCCGCTGCGCCCCGACCGCGCAAACGCACCCCGCAGGCCCGCACCGCATGACCCCGATCCGCAAGCTCTTCATCGCCAACCGCGCCGAGATCGCACTGCGCATCGTACGCACGGCGCGCCGGTTGGGCATCGCCACGGTCGTGCCCTGGCATGCGGCCGACCGCCATGGCCCGGCGCTGCACGAAGCCGACGAGAAGATTCAGCTTTTCGGCGAGCCGCCGGTCGCAGCCTTTCTCGACATCGCCGCCATCGTGCATGCGGCGCGCGACAGCGGCTGCGACGCCGTGCATCCCGGCTACGGCTTCCTGTCGGAGAACGCCGCCTTCGCCGGCGCGGTTGCCGAGGCCGGTCTGGTGTTCGTCGGCCCGAGCGCGCAGGTCATCGAACGCATGGGCGACAAGATCCGCGCGCGGCGCTTCGCGGTGGAGCAGGGCGTGCCGGTCACGCCCGCGGCCGACGAGGCCGACGACCCGGCCGGCTTTGCCGAACGCGCCCGTGCGGTGGGCTTCCCGCTGCTGGTCAAGGGCGCGGCCGGTGGTGGCGGCAAGGGCATGCAGATCGTGCGCGTGGCCTCGCGCCTGGCCGAGGCCATCGACGTCGCTCGCCGCGAGAGCGAGCGCTACTTCGGTGACGGGCGGCTGTTCGCCGAGCGCTACGTCGAGCGGCCGCGCCACATCGAGGTGCAGGTCTTCGGCGATGCGCAGGGCAATGTCATCCACCTGGGCGAGCGCGAATGTTCGATCCAGCGCCGCTTCCAGAAGCTGATCGAGGAGACGCCGGCGCCGGGGCTGGACCCGGGCCTGCGCGAGCGCATCTGCAGCGCCGCTGTCACCCTGGCCAAGGCTTCGGGCTATGTCAATGCCGGCACGGTGGAATGCATCGTCTCGCCTGAAGGAGAGTTCTTTTTCCTGGAGATGAATACGCGGCTGCAGGTCGAACATCCGGTGACCGAGATGGTGACCGGGCTGGACCTGGTGGAATGGCAACTGCGCGTGGCCTGTGGTGAACCGCTGTCGCTGACGCAGGAGCAGGTGCGCTGGCACGGCCATGCCATCGAGGCACGCTTGCTGGCCGAGGATGCCGACGCCGGCTTCGTGCCCGACACCGGCCGCGTGCGGCTGCTGCGCTGGCCGCAGGGGCCCGCCCTGCGCATCGACGGCGGTGTCATCGAGGGCGCGCCGGTCACGGCCGATTTTGACTCGATGCTGGCCAAGCTGGTGGCGCATGGCGCGACTCGCGATCTGGCGGTCTCGCGCTTGCGGCAGGCGCTGGAAGAGACCGTGCTGCTGGGCGTGACGGTCAATGCCGACTACCTGGGCCGCGTGCTGCGCCATCCGGCCTTCGCGCGCGGCGACACCGACACCGGCTTCCTGGAGCGGCATCGCGACACGCTGCTGCCCGCACCCCTGAGCGACGAGGAGCGCCGCCTGCTGCTGGCAGTGGCGGCGCGTGCTTTGCCCGACCCGGCAGCACGAGCCGCACCGCAGCCCTACGCGGCCATGGGCGCCTGGCGCAACTGATCATGAACAGCTTTCACTTCGGTGGCACCCGCCACCGCGCGCAGCGCGAACCGGGCAGCGACCGCGTGCGTGTCGACGCCACGCTGGTCAGCGTGCAGCAGGACGGCCCGAACCGCTTTGTCGCGCCCCTCGACGGCCGCAGCGAGCGGCTGCATGCCGTTGCCGACGGCGACCAGGTGTGGGTGCACTGGCGCGGCCGTGCCTGGGCGCTGCAGCGCATCGACGCTACACGCAGTTCGGCCGCGGGCGCTGCAGAGGCCGCCGGCACAGCGCACGCGCCGATGCCCGGCGTGGTGGTGTCGCTGCTGGTGGCCACCGGGCAGGCGGTAGCCGAAGGCGATGCGCTGCTGGTGATCGAGAGCATGAAGTTGCAGACCACGATCGCCGCCGCCGCCGCCGGCGTGGTGATCGAACTGCCTTTTGCTGTCGGACAGACCTTTCAGCGCGGGGCGGTGCTGGCGCGCCTCGAACCGACGGAAGCGTCATGAGCCGTATCGTCAGCCACCTCGACACCCGTTCGGACAGCTACCGCCACAACCATGCGGAGATGACACGCCGCGTGCAGGAGTTGCGCGCGCTGACGCACAAGGTGCGCCACGAACGGCCCGAGCGCGACCTCGAGCGGCTGAAGCGCCAGAACAAGCTGACGGTGCGCGAGCGCCTCGACCTGTTGCTGGACCCGGGCACGCCCTTCCTGGAGCTGTCCACGCTGGCCGCCAACCGCGCCTATGGCGGCGAGGTGCATGGCGCAGGGCAGGTGTCGGGCATCGGCATCGTGAATGGGCGCGAGGTCATCGTCCATGCCGACGACCCCAGCATCAAGGGCGGTGCCTGGTACCCGCTGTCGGTGAAGAAGATCGTGCGCACGCTGGACATCGCCATCGAGAACCGGCTGCCGGTGATCCACCTGTGCGACAGCGCCGGCGGCTTCCTGCCGCTGCAGTCGCAGCTGTTCCCCGACCGCTACGAGGCCGGGCGCATCTTCCGCAACCAGTGCACCTTGTCCAAGCTGGGCGTGCCGCAGATTGCGGTGGTGCTGGGGCATTGCACGGCCGGTGGCGCCTACATCCCGGCGCTGGCCGACTACAGCGTCATCGTGCGTGGCAACGGCGGCGTGTTCCTGGGTGGGCCGCCACTGGTGAAAGCCGCCACCGGCGAGGTGGTGACGGCCGAGGCGTTGGGCGGTGCCGACATGCACACCAGTGTCTCCGGCACCTGCGACTACCCGGCCGACGACGAGCCGCAGGCACTGGCGATGGCGCGGGACATCCTGGCGCAGACCACGCCGATCGAGAAGCAGCGCATCGACCGCGTCGAGCCCGAAGACCCGTACTACGACCCGGCCGAGCTCTACGGCATCGTACCCAGCGACTGGAAGACCGGCTTCGACGTGCGCGAGGTGATCGCGCGGCTGGTCGACGGCAGCCGCTTCCACGAGTACCAGCCGCAGTACGGCCCCACGCTGGTGTGCGGCTTCGCGCGCATCTGGGGCCGCAAGGTGGGCATCCTGGCCAACAACGGCGTGCTCTTCAACGACAGCTCGCTGAAGGCGGCGCACTTCATGCGCCTGTGCGACCGTGACGGCACGCCACTGGTCTTCCTGCAGAACATCACCGGCTACATGGTGGGGCGCGAATACGAAGAACGTGGCATCACCAAGGACGGCGCCAAGATGATCATGACGCAGGTGGGTGTGCGCGTGCCCAAGTTCACGGTGATCGTCGGCGGCAGCTTCGGTGCCGGCAACTACGGCATGTGCGGCCGTGCCTACGACGGCCGCTTCCTGTGGATGTGGCCGCAGTCGCAGATTGCGGTGATGGGGGCGGAGCAGGCGGCCAACACGCTGGCCGAGGTGAAGATCCGCCAGCTCGAGCGCCAGGGCCAGCAGCTGTCCGACGAACAGATCGCCGCCATCCGCGATCCGGTGCTGCAGAGCTTTCGCGCCGAGAGCGATGCCTACCACTCCACGTCGGAGCTGTGGGACGACGGCATCCTCGACCCGCTGGACACGCGCAACGCGCTGGGCATGGCCATCGTCGCGTCGCTGAACGCGCCCTTCGGCGAGCCGGGCTACGGCGTGCTCAGGCTCTGATGTCACGGCGGCTGGCGTGATCGTCCCGGCCCCCGACGCCACCATCGGCGACACCTTCTTCCGGTGTGCCGAGGCCTTCGGGGACAACGCCTTCCTGGCGGTGCCGGCCAACCCGGCGCGCAGCTATCACCCGGACGGTGTCGAGTTCAGCTATGCCGCGGCGGCGCAGGCGGTGCGCGCGCTGATGCAGGCCTATGCCAACGCCGGCTATGGCGTCGGCCACCGCGTCGCGCTGCTGCTGGAGAACCGGCCCGAGCACCTGCTGCACAAGCTGGCGATGAATGCGTTGGGCATCTGCTGCGTGCCGCTCAACGCCGACCACCGTCCGCGCGAGATGGCCTACGTGCTGGAGCATGCCAAGGTGGACCTTGTGGTCGTGGCCAACGAAATGCGGGCGCTGCTGCGCGAGGCCATCGAGGCCTCGGCGCACAAGCCGCAGGGGGTGCGTCTGGACGCCTTCGACACCGAACTGCCGACGACCCCCACCGCGGCGCCGAGCACCACGCCCGCAGCCGACACGCCCGCCAGCGTGCTCTACACCTCGGGCACCACCGGCCGGCCCAAGGGCTGCGTGCTGTCGCACCGCTACGAGCTGGAAGCGGGCCGCTGGTATGCCAGCGCGGGTGGCCTGGCCAGCTTTGGCGACGGCACCGACCGGCTCTACAACCCGCTGCCACTGTTCCACGTCAACGCATTGATTCTCTCCTTCTACTGCGTGATGCTACGCGGCAACTGCCAGGTGCAGACCGACCGATTCAGCCCTGCGCGCTGGTGGACGGAGGTGCATCAGTCGCGCGCCACCGTCGTGCACTACCTGGGCGTGGTGGTGCCAATGCTGCTGGCGCAGCCGCCTTCGCCGCTGGAGCGTGGCCATGCGGTGCGCTTTGCCATCGGCGCCGGTGTCGACCCGCAGCGCCATGCCGAGTTCGAGCAGCGGTTCGGCTTCCCGCTGATCGAGATCTGGGGCATGACCGAGATGGTGCGCGCCACCTTCGACAACCAGGCGGCGCGACAGGTGGGCACGCGGGTCTTCGGCCGGGCGATGCTGGGGCTGGACATCCGCATCGTCGACGACCAGGACCACGATGTGCCCGACGGCGCACCCGGCGAAATGCTCATCCGCCATTCGACCGCCACACCGCGCAAGGACTTCTTCAGCGGCTACCTCGACGACCCCATCGCTACAGAGATGGCCTGGCGCGGCGGCTGGTTCCACACCGGCGACATCGTCATCCGCGCGCCGGATGGGCGCCTGAGCTTCGTCGACCGGCGCAAGAACATCATCCGCCGCTCGGGCGAGAACATCGCCGCTGCCGAGGTCGAGGCAGTGCTGCAGGCGCACCCGTGGGTCGAGCAGGCGGCGGTGCTGGCCGTGCCTGACGACCTGCGGGAGGAAGAGGTGCTAGCCTGCGTGCTGCTGCGCAATGCGGGCCGCGCCGACCCGGCCGCCGCCATCGAAGCGCTGTTCGCGCATTGCCAGCGCGAGCTGGCCTACTACAAGGCGCCGGGCTGGGTCTGGATCACCGACCACATCCCCACCACATCGACGCAGAAGATCCAGAAGCACCAAATCTTCGAGCCAGGCAGTGACCCGCGCACGCTGCCCGGCATGGTGGACCTGCGCGCGCGCAAGAAGCGCTAGGAGACGTTATGAACGACGATGCCGTACTGACCCGCCGCGAGGGCGCGGTCGGCGTGATGAGCTTCAACCGCGCCGACAAGCTCAACGCATTGAACATGCCGATGATGTTGGCCATCGAGGCGGCGCTCGGCACGCTGGAAGCCGACCCGCTGGTGCGTTGCATCGTCTTCACCGGCGTCGACGACCGCGCGTTCATGGCCGGCGGCGACATCGCCGACCTGGCGACGCGCCGCCCCGCCAGCTGGTACGACGAATTCGGCCCGACGGTGCACCGCGTCTTCCGCCGCATCGAGACCTGCGACAAGCCGACGCTCGCCGCCGTCAACGGCTGGGCGCTCGGCGGTGGCATGGAGCTGATGCTGTGCACCGACCTGCGCGTGATGGCGGCCGAGGCCAAGATCGGCCTGCCCGAGATCAAGCTCGGCCTATTCCCCGGCGGCGGCGGCTCGCAGCGGCTGATGCGCCAGATTGCGCTGTGCCAGGCGAAGAGGCTGATGTTCACCGGCGACTCGCTGAGCGCGGCGCGGGCGCTGGAGCTCGGGCTGGTCAACGAGGTGCTGCCGCGCGCCGAGCTGATGGCTGCCGCGATGGCGCTGGCCGCGCGCGTGGCCAACATGTCCGTCCAGACGCTGAAGCTGTTGAAGCACGCCATACTGCATGGCGCCGAGATGCCACTGGAAAGCGCATTGGCCTACGAACGCGCGATGCTCGGCATCGCCTTCGACCACCCTGATGCGCGCGAAGGCTGCACTGCCTTCCTGGACAAGCGGCCGGCACGCTTTCAGGGCACCTGAGCAACCCTCACTACCGACGCCCTCCTGCACCAAGCATTGACACGTCTTCCTCTCGCTCCCTAGCTCGTTGAGCGCCGCCCCGGTCCGGGCCGAATCTTGAGGCAGCCGGTTGTCTCTCCAGTACGGCCGTCAGGACTTTTGTCCTCATCTCTGCAGTTTGACAGTGGCCAATTCCAGACTCGAAGACGCCGTCGCGGCCGCCACAGATGGGAAGCTGACCTGCTCCGAACCAGCCGCCCAGCAGGACCCGCTTGTGGCCGGCCACAACGAGCCTGGTCGGCTGCTGTATGGCATATCAGTTGCTCCACCGCGCTTCGCGCGACCCGCGACGCATGAAACGGGCGTCAAATAGCGCTGCGGCGTCCGGCACAGAGGTCGGTTCGTACTTGG
>Ga0316603_10000571_pt1 | contig 18701 bp, 18 predicted proteins | sample OWC_soil_day10_n_FD_207649 | JGI IMG/M metagenome (GOLD analysis project Ga0316603, IMG submission 207649) | Wetland soil microbial communities from Old Woman Creek delta, Ohio, United States - OWC_soil_day10_noCT | ecosystem: Environmental > Terrestrial > Soil > Wetlands | place: USA: Ohio... | reverse complement strand
CGCCGGCATCGCGGGTGTCGTAGATGCCGAAGCGAATCTGCGACAGGCCGACGTTGAGGACGAGAATCTTGCCTGGCGTGTCGGTGCGCAGGCTGAGGGCATAGGGGTCGTCGGACTGGGCGAAGGCTTGGGCCTGCAAATGCTGGCTGTTGATGTCCACCGCCATGGCGCGGGTGCGCTCGGCGAGGAGCTTGGACAGGTAACCAATGGCCTTGGGGTTGGCGAGGATGCGGGTGTTGAACACCTCCTGCGGAATCAGCAGCACGAAGCAGCGATTGCCGGCAATCACGTCGGCGACGGTGCGGTCGCCGGTGAGCAACGACATTTCACCGAACACGTCACCGGCTTCAAGATGGCTGATGACGAGGCGGCTGCCGGTGTGGTCGGCGACGGAGATCTCGGCGTGGCCGCTGACCAGGACGCCGATGAAACTGCCTTCATCGCCGCATTCGACGATGGCTTCGTTGCCTTCGAAGGTTTTTAGTTCCGAAAGGGCGACGATTTCCTCCACCCGTTCGGCGCTGAAGCTCTCGAACAGGCGCACCCGTTCGAGGAAGAATTTGTTCAGTTCGGCATCGCTCATGGTCGTCTCGGCTTTATGCAATCAGAACAAAGCCTAGCACGTTGTTGCGACGCAGCAAATCCCCCTCTTGGGAGAGGGGAAGAAGAGTGCGGGCGGGCGCGGTTTTACGGCTTTGCTGCCTTTTCCTTCTTTTCGGCGGCGGGCTTCTTGTCAGCGCCGGCTTTTTCTTGCTGCGCTTGCAGTTCCTTGACCATGTCCTGAGAGATGGTTTGAATCTTGGGCAGCAGTTGCTGCATGTGGGCCTGGGAAATCTGCATTGAGGCGCGCATTAGATCCGGCATCTTCTCCACCATCTTCTTGCCAATCGGGGAGTTGTAGAAGGCCAGCAACTGCTTTAGGTCGTCCTCGGAGAACACGGACACGTAGGCGCCCACGATTTCCGGCTTCATCTTGGCCCAGGTTACTTCGTCGCGGACCAACTGGGCGGAGCGCTTCATATGCTTCTCGGCAATCGCCAGTTGCTCCGGGCTGAGCTTCATCTGCCGCACCATGTTGGCAAACATGCCGTCCATCTGGGCATATACCGCATTCACGGTCTGGTCGGCCTTGGTGGCGGCCATCAGGTCTTCGGCGGCCTGGCGGTGGGTTTTGTCGTCGGCCTGGGCGCTGGTGGCAAAGCACAGGGCAAGAGCGAAGAGGGCAAGCAGTCGATTCATGGCGGTTTACCGGGAAAGGAACAGGACGTGGTCATTGTAGCAGGGGCGGCGGCAGCTAATTCGCGGGCCTCGGGGCTGTTATGATCGGGCCGCTCCCCCACCTTCCGCCCAACCGATCCTGCCTTTCATGACCCCGCCCTGGCTTGCCGCGCTGCTGACCCGGCGCATGCTGATCTGCATCTTCACCGGCTTCGCCTCCGGCCTGCCCCTCTATCTGCTGCTCAATCTGGTGCCGGCCTGGCTGCGCACCGAGGGCACCAGTCTCAAGGCGATTGGCCTGTTTGCCCTGATCCAGTTTCCCTACACCTGGAAGTTTCTCTGGGCGCCGTTTCTTGACCGCTTTGCCCTGCCCTGGCTGGGGCGCCGCCGCGGCTGGATGTTCGTCACCCAGGTGCTGCTGCTGCTGGTGATCGCCTTCCTCGGCGTGTTCTCCCCGGCCAACGATATGCGGACCATTGTCATTCTGGCGACCTTGCTGGCGTTTGCCTCTGCCACCCAGGACATCGCCCTCGACGCCTACCGGCGCGAGCTGCTGTCGGATGTGGAGCTTGGACTCGGCAACTCGGTGCATGTGAACGCCTACCGCCTGGCTGGCCTGATCCCCGGCTCCCTGTCCCTGATCCTCGCCGACCATCTGCCCTGGCAGCAGGTCTTCCTCGTCACCTCCCTGTTCATGATCCCTGGCCTCGCCATGACCCTGGCGGTGAAGGAGCCTGCCGTTGCCGGCAGCCTGCCGCGCAGTCTGCGCGAGGCGGTGGTGGAGCCGTTTGAGGAATTCATCCACCGCGCCGGCTGGCGCGACGCCGGCATGGTGCTGGCCTTCATCTTCTTCTACAAGCTCGGTGACTCCATGTGCACCGCCCTGGCGACACCCTTCTATCTCGACATGGGCTTCGCCAAGTCCCAGATCGGTCTGGTCGCCAAGCATGCGGGCCTGTGGCCGGCGGTGATCGGCGGCCTGCTCGGCGGCCTGTGGATGGTCAAGCTCGGCATCAACCGCGCCCTGTGGTTGTTTGGCGTCGTGCAATTGCTGTCGATTTTCGGCTTCGCCTGGCTGGCCTGGATCGGCCCGGCGGGGGAGGTGGACGCCCTGCGTCTGACGCAACTGGCGCTGGTGATCGGTTTCGAGGCCCTCGGCGTTGGGCTGGGCACGGCGGCCTTCGTCGCCTTCATTGCCCGCAGCACCAACCCGATGTTCACCGCCACCCAGTTTGCATTATTCACCAGCCTCGCCGCCGTGCCGCGTACCTTCGCCAATGCGGCCACCGGCTGGCTGGTGGAGCAGATGGGCTGGACCGGCTTCTTCTTCCTCTGCGCCGCTCTCGCCCTGCCGGGGATGGGGTTATTGCCCCGGGTCGCGCCGTGGCGTGAGAACAACAAAGTCACGACCTGAGCCAGATGGCGCTCAACTCGGCGCCGGGTGCGTCGTTATACTGAAGGCGCAGGTTCTTAACATGAGGAGAGCCGCTATGCTAACGGTGATGGACATGAGCACGGGCAAAATCGACGATCCGATTGTGGAGCCGGAATTCGGCGTCTTTGAAGACGAGGTTCTCAACGCAGAGTGGCTGCCGCCCCAGGTCGCGCCGCAGCTTGGTCTGCAAGAGGTTCATCACACCAAGGCCGTCGAACCCGACTTCGATGCCGATGCCTATCTGGCTTCCGTCTACCGCAACCAAGCCTGATCAGGCCTGCAAGCGCCCATCCACAAGGTGAATCTGGCGCGAGGTGTATTCGGCCAGGTGAGCGTCGTGGGTGACGGTAATCACCGTCTGCCCTTTTTCTTCCACCAGTTTGCGGAAAGTCTCGAACACCAGTTGCCCGTTCTTGGTGTCGAGGCTGCCGGTTGGCTCGTCGGCCAATAGCAGCAGCGGTTCGTTGGCCTGGGCGCGGGCAATCGCCACCCGCTGGCGCTGGCCGCCGGAGAGTTGATCTGGCGTCTTCTTCTCGTGGCCTTCGAGACCAAGCTCATAGAGCAGGGCAGTTGCCCTTTCCAGCATTGCTGACTCGTTGAGACGGCCGCGCTTGCGCATCGGGATCATGACGTTTTCCAGCAGACTGAATTCCGGCAGCAGGAAGTGAAACTGGAAAATGAAACCGAGCTTTTCCAGGCGCAGGCGCGCCAGGGCGTTGCTGTCCAGCCCGGCAGTTTCCTCACCGTCGAGGCGCAGAGAACCCCGCGTCGGATGATCGAGCAATCCCAACAGATAGAGCAGCGACGACTTGCCGGAGCCGGAGGGGCCGGTGATGGCGACGAATTCGCCACGCTTGACCTGGAGGTCAATGTCTTCCACCAGGGTGATTTCCTGGGACCCCTCAGTGAGAACGCGCGTCAGGCCGAGGGCTTCCACCGCAATATTCATCAGGCCGCTCCCCGGATGATGTCCACCGGCGCGACCTTAGCCGCCTTGCGCGCCGGCAGGTAGGCGGCGAAGGTGGCGGCGATGAGGGCGAAGCCGCCAGCCATAAGGTAGGAACCGTAGCCCCGGTAGAGGATGAAGCCCTGGGTTTTGACGAAACCCTCGACATTCATGCGCACGGTGCCCAGCAGTTCCACCAGGCCGAAGCCGATCACCCAGCCCAGCAGGGCGCCGATGACGCCCAACACCAAGCCTTCGAGCAGGAAGATGCGGCGGATGTCCCGCTCCAGCAGGCCGACGGACTTGAGGATGGCGATGTCGCGGCTCTTCTCATGCACCACGGTGGAAATGATGTTGAAAATGCCGAAGGCCGCCACCACCAGGATGGCGCCGACGCTGGTGTACATGATCGCGTTCTGGATCACGAACAGGCCCAGCACGTTGGAGTAGCTTTCCTGCCAGCTCTCGGCCTTGTAGCCCCAGCGCGCTTCGAGTTCCGCCGCCTTCTCCCGCGCCTCGGTAACGTCAACCAACCGAACCCGGACCTGGTTGATGATGTTGGGCCGGTCCGCCAGCACCTGGGCCTTCTTCAGCAGGGCATAGGTCTCGAAGTTGTCCAGCGCCGTGACGCCGGTGGAGAAGATGCCCGCCACTTTCATTTTCAACACCGCCCCCGACACCGAGGTCGCCGTGATGGTGTTGCCGAGGGAAATGCCGAGCTTCTTCGCCACCCCCTCACCGATGATGATGCCGTTGGGCACAGTATTGAGGGCCGGCAGGGAGCCTTCCTTGATGTCCTGTTCCAACTGGGTGACCAGGCGCTCCTTGACCGGGTCGATGCCGACCAGGGTCGCCGACATGTCCTTCGAGCCGTAGCGCAGGAAGACCTGGGTGCGCAGGGTTGGCGCCGCTGTCATGCCCGGCGTCTCGGCCAGGGCGGCGAGGATGGCGCGGGCGTTCTTGACGCCGCGCAACTCGTCCTGGGGCTTCACCGAAGAGACGGCTACTGCGCCATTCGGATAAGCGAGTTCCGCCGGCTGGCGCGGCGCTTCGCGGAACTCGTCCTTGATGATGATGTGGGGCCAGGAGTCGATCACCTTGGTGATGAAATAGGTCTGCATGCCCTGCATCAGGGCCGCCATGGCGATGAAAAAGCCGACGCCCATGGCCACGCCCACCACCGACACCAGGGTCTGGCGCTTGCGGTGGGTGAGATGCGCCGTGGCGATGGAAACGACGAGGGACATGGGCAAAACCTATTTGAACCACAGAGGCACAGAGGCACAGAGAAAAAACCAGAGCTTGTGGTTTGCGCTTCTCTCGCCTTTCTCTGTGTCTCTGTGCCTCTGTGGTGAGGGCTCTTGACTCATATATCAGTTTGCCCGCAACCGGTCGCCGAGCTTGAGGCCCGGCGGCGGATCGGCGATCACCCGCTCATTGCCACTGAGGCCCGAGAGCACTTCGGTTTTGGCCTGACCCTTGGCACCAGCCTTGACCTCGACTTGTTCGGCGCGGCCGTCCCGTTCCAGCCACAGCTTGCTGCCAACCAGGCTGCGGGCCGGTACCAGCCAGGCGTCCGGAACTTCGCGCACCACCAGATTCACTTCCACGGTCATGCCGGTCTTCAGCGGCGCGTTGTCCGGCAGGGTGATGCGCACTCGGTAGTTCTTGTTGATCGAGTCGCCCTTTTCGGTGATCTCGCTGACATGGCCTTCAATGACCTTGCCCGGCAGGGCATCGGCTTTCACCAGCACCTTGAGGCCGGGCTTGACCTTGAAAATGTCTTCTTCATCCACGTCGGCGCTGATGCGCAGGGGCGACGGATTGCCGACCCAGAACAACACCTGGCCGACGGTTGCCATTTCGCCGGCCTCGCCGTCCTGGCGCAGGACAATGCCGTCGGTGGGCGCCAGCAGGCGGGTTTCCGCCAGGGGCCGGCCGGCGGCGGCGAGTTGCGCTTGGGCCTGGGCCAGGTCGGACTCGATCTTGTCGAGGCCGGCGCGGCTGATGAAGTTCTGCTGCACCAGTTTTTCCTGGCGCGCTTTCTCCCGTTGCAGATAGTCGCGGCGGGCCGCGAGTTCGCTGCTGCGGCCGGCGGCTTCCCGGTCGTCGAGGCGGGCGAGGACATCGCCCTTCTTCACCGCATCGCCATCGCGCTTGACGATCTCGGCAATCCGCGCGGCGGTTAGCGGCGCCACCTTCGCCATCAGCACCGGCTCAACCACCCCGGTGGCGTACACCGCTTCCACCGCTGCGCCGCGCTCGGGCGCAACAATGCTGACCTTGACGGCATTGCGGGTGTAGGCGATGGCGGCAACCGCGAGAATGACCACGGGCAGGGCAAGCCAGAGCAGGCGACGGGAAAGGTTGGGGGTCATGAGCAGATTATTGGAATGTTCCCGCATTCTTTGGCGGGTGGAAAAACACTGGGGGGCGCGAGGAAAGCACGGGGTGGACAGGGAAATTGAGAACGAGTTCCCTTGATGCGGGTCGGGATATTAACTTAACCCCTTGGGCCGGCATCATAACGTGTGCAGCCGGTCGCCCCGCATAAAGCCGAGCAGCGGCTCGGGCATTTCGCGGCCGAGGGCGATGACCTTGAACATTTCGCCCATCTCGGCGGGCGAGAGCAGCATGCGCACCGCACCCGCCGCCCGCAGCGCCTGTTCGCCGCCGGCTTCCTGGCGCGCCTGGAGCAGTTCGCCGATGCCGCAATTGACAAGGAAGGTAGCCTGGGGCGCATAACCCAGCACCGACAGGCCGGCCTCGAAGCCGGCGTCGGCCATGGCGGTGAAATCCACGTGGGCGGTGATGTCCGACAGGCCGGGCCAAGAGAAGGGATTGTCGTGGGCGCGGTGGCGGTAATGGCAGCGCAGGGTGCCGCGATCCCGCTGGGGGGCGTAGAACTCGCTGCGCGGGTAGCCGTAGTCGATCAGCAGCAGGGCGCCGGCGCTGAGGCGATGGCCCCATTCCGCCACCCAGGCGCGAGCGGCGAGGCCCACTTCCGATTCATAGGGCGCGGCGGGGGGCGGCGCGATGCCTTCCAGGGCCGCCAGCAGTTCGCCCGTGGCGGGGCGCTCGGCCCAGACGAAGCCGCTGTCGGTCAGGGCGACACCGCGCTCCATCAGCCCATCGGGACGCCAGGCTACGGCGTGGGCGGGCAAGGCATCGAGCAGTTCGTTGGCGACCACGCAGCCGGAGAAATCATCCGGCAGGGCACTGAGCCACGTTACTCGGGAGGCGAGATGGGGCGCGGCCTCGGTGATCGTCTCCCGCTGCCGCGCGGCGAGTTCGCCCGAGAGTTCGAGGATGTCGTAGCGTTCCGGGGCGCAACCGATGGCCTCCAGGGCCAGCAGCAGGTCCGCCGCCAGCTTGCCGGAGCCAGCGCCGACTTCCAGCACTCGCGGCGCGGAAGCCGCCATGACCTGGGCCACCTGCCGCGCCAGGGCCTGGCCGAACAGGGGCGTGAGTTCCGGCGCGGTGACGAAGTCACCTTCGGCGCCGAATTTGCGCGAACCGCCGGCGTAGTAACCGAGGCCCGGCAGATGCAGGGCCAGGTCCATGTAGTCGGCGAAGGATATCCAGCCGCCGGCGGCCTCGATGCGGTCGGCAATGGCATCGGCGAGGGCGCGGCTGACCGCCTGGGCGTCGGGGTCAGGCGGCGGCAGGGCGGATGCCGGAGAGTTAGGATTCAAGCCGGGATTCAAAGCGGCCACTCGAAGATCAACTGACCGCGTTCCCGGTCGTCGGTAAAGGCATAGGCACCGCCGAGGGATTCACACAGGTGCTTGCAGGCTTGGTTGTCCGGCAGGCAGGCGATGCGCACCGAGGTGTATTTGCGTCGCCCGGCGACCCAGAACATGCGCCGCACCAGGGGCTTGCCGAGGCCCTTGCCGCGCCAGTCGGCGAGGAGCGAGAAGCCGAGGTCGGCGCGGCCGCCAGTTTCCAGGTCGGGGCCGGTCTCGCCCATGCCGACGAAAAAGTCCGGACGATCCGCCGGAGCCAGGGCGGAAATGGCCACATGCTCGAAGTCCAGCAGTTCGGCGCGGCGCGAGAGCAGGGTCGGGCTCGGGGTATGCCAGAAGCGGGCGCGCAGATCATCACCGCCCAGGGAGGCCCAATGGCGCAGCATGGCCGCCCGGTAATCGGCATCCACCTCTTCCGAGGGACACACCCAGACATAGCCGGGAGGAGTGTTATCGTCGTCGATGAGCATAGCCTTGGAGTCCGGAAGGGCTGCGTTGGAAATGCGGTTCCTGTGGGGCAGGCGGGATTGTATGATGCCCGGCCATGGATGACGCGAATCTCTCACGCCGCTTCGGCGGCATCGACCGGCTCTACGGTCCCGGCGCCCTCGCGCGGCTGGCGGCAAGCCGCGTCTGCGTGATCGGCATCGGCGGCGTCGGTTCCTGGGCGGCGGAAGCCCTGGCACGCTCGGGTGTCGGCCATCTGATCCTGATCGACCTGGACCATGTGGCGGAGAGCAACATCAACCGCCAGGTCCATGCCCTTGGGGCTACTCTCGGCCAGGCCAAAGTGCTGGCCATGCAAGAGCGCATTGCTGCCATCAACTCACGCTGTCGCGTGGAGTGCATCGAGGAATTCATCACCCCGGAGAACGTGGCGGAGCTGCTGCCGGCCTGCGACGGCGTGGTCGACGCCATCGACCAGGTGCGGGCCAAGAGCGCACTGATCGCCACCTGTCGCCAGATCGGCGCGCCGGTGGTCACCACCGGCGGCGCCGGCGGCCGCACCGATCCGACCCGAATTCGCGTGGACGATCTTTCCCGCACCACCCAGGATGCCCTGGCCTCCAAGGTGCGCGCCCGCTTGCGCAAGGAACATGGCTTTCCCCGCGACCCGAAGAAGAAGTTCGGCGTCGCCTGCGTCTATTCCGACCAGCCGATCCAGCGTCCTCTGGTCGGCGCGGCCTGTGATGTGGACGCCGGGGCTCACGACCAGTCTGGCCCCCAGGGCCTCAACTGCGCCGGCTACGGCTCCTCGGTGATGGTCACCGCCAGCTTCGGCTTTGCGGCGGCGGCACAGATCGTCGCCGGTATACTGGAGTAATGAGCGGTTCCATGAATCCCCTTCCTGCCGTGCCAGCCCCGGTGGTGCTTGTTACCGGCGCCGCCCGTCGCGTCGGCGCCGAGATCGCGCGCCTGCTGCATGGCGCCGGCGCCCGGCTGGTTCTGCATTACCGCAGCTCGGTTGGGGAAGCGGAAGCCCTGGCGGCGGAGCTGAATGCCCTGCGCCCCGATTCGGCCATGAGTTTTCAGGCCAGTCTCGACGACGTTGCGGCCTTGGCGGCCATGGTGGCGTCAGCGGTAAGCCGCTTTGGCCGCCTCGATGCCCTGGTGAATAACGCATCAAGCTTTTTCCCCACGCCGCTGGGCGGTATCGACGACGCGGCCTGGAATGACCTGATGGGCAGCAACCTCAAGGGTCCGCTGTTTCTTTGCCAGGCTGCTGCGCCCCATTTGCGCCAGACTTCCGGCTGCATCGTGAACATCACCGACATTCATGCCGAGCGCCCGCTCAAGGGCTACCCGGTGTATTGCGCCGCCAAGGCCGGCCTGCTGGGGTTGACCCGTTCCCTGGCCATTGAACTGGCGCCCGAGGTGCGTGTGAATGCGGTGGCGCCGGGCGCCATCGAATGGCCGGAAGGCAGCCCCGACTTCCCGCCCGCCGAGCGCGATGCCATCGTCGCCCACACCCTGCTGAAGCGGGTTGGCAGTCCGGCGGATATCGCCCGTACCGTGAGCTTCCTGATTTTCGACGCCCCCTACATTACCGGCCAGGTCATCAACGTCGATGGCGGCCGCACTGCTCACCTATGAACGCCATACCCGCTCCCACCGCCCGCCAGTCCGACCGCGCCCGCATCGAAGCCAACAAGCTCGCCAAGCGCCTGCGCCGCGACGTCGGTCAGGCGATTGCCGACTTCAACATGATCGGCGAGGGCGACAAGGTGATGGTCTGCCTGTCCGGCGGCAAGGATTCCTTCGGCCTCCTCGACACCCTGCTCTACCTGCGCGAGAAGGCGCCGGTGAGCTTCGATATCGTGGCAGTGAATCTCGACCAGAAGCAGCCGGGCTTTCCCGCCGACATCCTGCCGGCCTACCTCAAGGGCCTGGGGATTCCCTTCCACATCGAGGAGCAGGACACCTACTCCATCGTCAAGCGCGTGGTGCCCGAGGGCAAGACCACCTGCTCCCTCTGCTCGCGCCTGCGCCGGGGCATTCTCTACCGCGTGGCGACTGAGCTTGGCGCGACGCGCATCGCCCTTGGTCATCATCAGGACGACATCCAGGAAACCCTGTTCCTCAACATGTTCTTCGGCGGCAAGCTCAAGGCCATGCCGCCCAAGCTGGTGTCCGACGACGGCCGCCATGTGGTGATCCGCCCCCTCGCCTATTGCCGCGAGAAGGATCTGACGGCCTGGGCCGAGCACCGCCAGTTCCCCATCATTCCCTGCGACCTTTGCGGCAGCCAGGAGCAGTTGCAGCGCAAGCAGGTGAAGGCGATGCTGCGCGACTGGGAAAAGCGTTTCCCTGGCCGTATCGAGAATCTGGCGCGCAGCCTGCACAACGTCGTGCCCTCCCACCTGATGGACGGCAAACTGTTCGACTTCAAGGGCCTCGAAGCCTGCGGCGTCCCCGACCCGGACGGCGATCTGGCCTTCGACAGCGCCTTCGAGGACCTCGATCTGGCGCGTCCCGGTGCAATTCCCCTCGTCCCGGTAGGCTGATGGGAGGCGATTTTGCTATGATGCTGGACTGTCGCAGCTCATAAGCCCCGCCCCATGACGCTACTGCCCCCGCCGGAAAACATCGCTCCCTTCCATCCGCCCCACCGGACCCTGATGGGGCCCGGGCCGTCAGAAGTGCATCCGCGCGTGATGACCGCCCTCGGCCAGTCGGTGGTGGGCTACATGGACCCGAGATTCGTGGCCATGATGGAGGAACTCAAGACCCTCCTGCGCTACACCTTCCAGACCACCAACGCCCTCACCTTCCCGGTCTCCGGCCCCGGCTCGGTGGGCATGGAAACCTGCTTCGTCAATCTGGTGGAGCCCGGTGACAAGGTCATCGTCTGCCGCAACGGCGTCTTCGGCGGTCGCATGATCGAGAACGTCGAGCGCTGCGGCGGCGTCGCCGTGGTGGTGGAAGACACCTGGGGCGAGGCGATCACGCCGCAAAAGCTCGAAGACACCCTGAAGGCCCACGGCGATGCCAAGGTGGTCGCCTTCGTCCATGCCGAAACCTCCACCGGCGCCCAGTCCGACGCCAAGACCCTGATCGAGATCGCTCATCGCCATGGCGCCCTGACCATCGTTGATGCCGTCACGTCGCTGGGCGGCACCCCGGTACTGGTGGATGCCTGGGGCGCAGACGCGATTTATTCCGGCAGCCAGAAGTGCCTCTCCTGCGTTCCCGGCCTCTCGCCGGTGTCCTTCAGCGAAGCCGCCATCGCCCGCGTCAAGGCGCGCAAGAAGAAGTGCCAGAGCTGGTTCATGGACCTGACCCTGGTGCTCGAATACTGGAACGCCACCCAGCGCACCTACCACCACACCGCTCCCGGCAACAGCCTCTATGCCCTCCACGAAGCCCTGCTGCTGCTGCGCGAAGAAGGCCTCGAAGCCGCCTGGGCGCGGCACCAGCATCATCATCTGGCCCTCAAGGCCGGCCTGGAGGCCCTGGGCTTGAAGTTCGTCGTCGCCGAAGCCGCCCGCCTGCCGCAGATGAATGCGGTCTATATCCCGGAAGGCGTCGCCGATCTGGATACACGCCGCCGCCTGTTGCTCGACTTCAATCTCGAAATCGGTGCTGGTCTCGGCCCCCTGGCGGGAAAAATCTGGCGCTTTGGCCTCATGGGCCATTCCTGCCGCGAAGAAAATGTAGTGCGTTGTCTGGCCGCCCTCGACATCGTCCTCGGTGGTTCCGGGCGCGGCGAAGCTGCAGCTCGAACCGTATATCAGTCAGCGGCGTCCTGAAGAAAAGGCGAACAACAGTATGAGTGCAATCCCCCGCGATCTCTGTGTCTTGTTCGGCGATGTTTCCGGCAGCACCCGGCTTTACGAAAAGCTCGGGGATGCCGAGGCGCTGCGCGCCGTCGATCGCTGCCTGAACCGCATGGAGCGGGCGGTGACGGCCTACAAGGGGCGGGTGGTCAAGACCATCGGCGACGAGCTGATGGTGGTGTTCGATTCCGCCGAACAAGGCTTTCATGCCGCCTGCGACATGCAGACCCGCATCGACGATCTGCCGCCGGTTTCCGGCGTCAAGCTGGCGATCCGGATTGGTTTCCATTTCGGCGCCGCCCTGCAAGGCGAGGACGGTGATGTGTTTGGCGATACGGTGAACACCGCCGCGCGCATGGCCGGCCTGGCCAAGGGCGGCCAGATCATGACCACCGGTGACACCCTGGCCCTGCTGCCCCCCTTGCTGCGCCAATCCACCCGCTCCATCGACGCCATCAACGTCAAGGGCAAGGCCGAGGCAGTGGCGGTGTATGAAGTGCTGTGGCAGGAGTCCGGCGACCTCACCATGGTGGCGGGCAACCAGCACCCGGTATCGGTGCAGGTGGGCGGCGGTTTGTGCCTGCGCCATAACGACACCGAGCTGCAGTTGGGCGCTGACCGGGGCTCGGCGGCCCTCGGCCGCGACCCCATGTCCGACCTGGTGATTCTCGACCCCCGCGCCTCCCGCAGCCACGCCAAGATCGAACGCCGCCGCGACAAGTTCGTGCTGATCGACCAGAGCACCAACGGCACCTTCGTTACTGTCGACGGTGAGGCGGAGTTTGCCTTGCGGCGCGAGGAGGTAATCCTGCGTGGCCACGGCCGCATTTCCTTCGGCCATGCCTTCGCCGCCGGCAATGAGGTGGTGGAGTTTGAAGTCCTGAACTGAGTTCAGCCGCAAAGAAAAACAAAAGGCCGCTGGGAGAAACCCCAACGGCCTTTTTTGTTTTGGCCAATCAGATACTCGCCTTGCGCAGCATTTTCGCGTTCTTGGTTGCCGATCTCAGCCGGAAGGCCGAAAACGGCTAATAGGCTCTTAATTCACTCGACCCAAATTACCCGTACAAGAAAGGGACAACAGCTGCCCTCTGAAACCTGATCATTTGGCTACCCGCTGTAGCATGTCCGGGATAATGATGTGCCGGATGGAGTTCAATAGTCGCTGATCGCCGGCTGAGAATGCTTGAGCGCGAGTTGGATCGGGGCTGGCAGCGATTTTGGCTTGCGATGTGGCGATGACTTCTTCGATCAAGGTCGTGGCAATGCCAGGCAGCTTGTCTATGAAGCCATTTAAAACCCGCAGCACGGTGGTTTCGGCCAAGCCGATGTGCAAGCCGGCTGCGATGATGTTTCCTCGGGTTACATCGCTGAATCGCTTTGCTTCGCCAAGGGTGAAGGCCAGTTCGGTATGTGGCCAGTTCTCCCTGCCGCCGGCGAGTGCCCGTGTTTCGTAGACGGCGGTGGAAAGCAGGTCGTACGTGGGGGCAGGCCGAATGCCGAAATGATCGACCATGAACGAAATGTTCTTGAGGTGGTTGTCTCCATTACCGATCAGGATGTTGAACACGGTCCACTCGAACAGCCGTAGTCGTGCTGCGGCTGGGCCAAGGCACTCGCCGATCGCCGCTTGCAGTGCATCCACATTGGCGCCGAGATATTTGAAGCTGGGGGCTTTGTTGAGAAGCTGGCAGCTATCGATGACATGCAGCCGGTCATGGCCGGCTTCAGTTGCCTTGCGGTCGAACCGCTTGATCAGGTAGACCGGTTCCGGGACATAGCGCAAATCGACATCCGGCACATCAAGGGCGAGTGCTTTTGCCAGCCGCATCGTGAAGTATTCGTTGATCACCGAGGCTGGATAGGCGTCACTTTGATGCAGCGGTTTGAGAATCCAGGTCGATGGTGTGCCCCGTAGAGGCTCAAAGAGTTGCCCGTCTTGGATGACGACCAAAAGCTTGTGCTGGGCACCGGCAAGCGACATCTTCTTGGGAGCGTCATGTGTGAGTGAAACGTTCGGCAGGTTGTTGATGCGTGCACTCAAGGTTTCGTCCGGGAGCAGCGCAAGACCTTGCTCCTCATCGGCCGATTGGGTGGGATCGAGCAGCACCAGGGAGCCCGCCGATTCGGCGCCGAAGTAGGCGAGAAGGCCGAAGGAGTCCTGCCAAGGGATGGCAGCCTCTTTGGCCAATACCTCGCGCATGCGTTCCTCCGGCAGCAGGTTATCGAAATACCACTGAACGGGGCGGACGCTGCTGCCGTCGATGATGCGGCCCTTTTCGCGAGACAGTGCCGGCGAGAGGTCGAAGCTGTGTTCACGGGAGAGCCAGTCTTTTGTGTAGTCGAATGTCCAGATGTCTTCCGCGTCGGATAGCGTTCCGACGTGGATTCCATTCGACCAAATATCGAGGGCGCGCATTATTCCGATTTCTTCTCTTGTATGGACGCAGGTTTACCAGCCGGGCGTTTACGGGCGGGCCGGATGCCTTGAGCTTTGATTTTCTCCCAATAGGGCTGCGTCGAATCGGGGACTTCGACGGTCATGCGGATACCCAGCTCATGCATGAGGCGGAGCATCTTGCCGAGTTGAATGGAGTCCTTGCCGCGTTCTGCGTCGCCGACGAATACGGTGCTGAGTTGTGCGGATCCGGCCACATCGTCGAGGCGGACGTTTTGTGCCTTGCGGCTTGCACGCACGACGTAGCCGAGGTCACCGACGGATTGGATGCTGATCTTCATGGAGCGTTTCCATTGCAATATATACGTACATATACATTATGGCATTGGAAACGATTAAAGCAATTGAAATATATACGTCCGTATATTTACAGAGTTAAAGCTTAAGAATTAGTGTAAAAATATATACGTCCGTATATTCATTGTGAGATATGGAGGTCGCCGTTGATACTCAGGACGGAGTGGGGATGAAAAATCACGTGTTTCTCGCGGGTTAGGGCGCCTGCGGTCATGACAGAAGCTTATATCCTGCTCAGTCTAGGGGCAATTGCTGCCTCTTCTGAGCAAAAACCGTGGTCCCCGGTTTTCGGTTTGCTGAACTGAGTGGCTATCCCAAAAAGCAAAATGGCCGCTGAGGGAAACCCCAGCCGCCTTTGTTCTGCTTCAACCCATCAGATACTCAGCTTGCGCAGCATTTCCCGGTTCCTGGTTACCGATTCCAGCCAGAAAGCTGGGACCGGCTAATGGGCATCCTCTAGCGGATATGCATTCGGGGTAATTCGACCCTGGCCCCTTATCGTATGGTCAGATGTTCAGCGCTGGTGTGCAGCCGTGGGGGTTATTCACTCTGACCCTGTTATTCGTTGGTGCGAACGGCGTATTAGATGTTTTGGTTCATGAAAACACGCTTCAAGAATTCCTTTTCTTGCGTAGACTTTTTTCCAAGTCGATACGTAAACGGAAAAGTAAATCCGGCCATTACCCGATTGGTCTTATTCCACTGGTAGATGTACTGGTAAAGGGAAGCATTAATGATGTGGTTTCGGTCCTGAGATGGTCCGAAGACTTCTTCGACCAGTGGCGGGTTAATGCCTCTTCCGTTATCTTTCATTGTGCCTGCCCAGAATGAGAACCTTACCTTCGCCTTATTGCCGGGAAGCGGCGTGGTGACCGAGTAGGTCTGGTTCTTGAAGGGCGTATCGGTAATGGCGGCGGGAAGGCCTTCGATCCAGTAATGGTCTATTTTGACCGTTGTTTTCCTATACGATTCACCGTAGGGCTTTTCTGTTGAGTTGAACACAAACCTAACCCCCAATGTCTTCTCAATAAACGGCATGTCCGCCAGATCGTCATGGGTCGCCACGGCAAGCAGCTTGCGCAGGAACTCCAGGTACATGGTGTCAATGGCATCGTGAGTGCCGGGGATAATTCCCATGGCAAGCGCCTCCATTGGGGAGAGGGTGTGCAGCAATGCTCCGCCCACCAGGGCGTTAACCAGCTTGCGTCTCATGGGAGAGTCGGCAACCGCCTTGCGTTCCTCCGCGCCCACGGGAGACGCCATCGGTAAGATTTGTTTGTGGAGTTTTCCGTCCATCACGCTACCTCCCTAAACCTAGAATTACTTGAGGCGCCGGCCTGCAAGCGCCATTCCACGGCCTTTCCAGCCACGTCTTGCCTGAAACGCCCATTTGACGCCCGTTGCAGGCCATCTACGCTGCCCCTGGCGAGGCTGTCAAGGAAGATGAGCTGCAAGGGGAAGTCGGAGCGCTATCGCCGCAGAAAAAAAGGCCGCTGGGGTTTCACCCGGCGGCCTTTTTTCTGGCATTGCCGTTCAGATACTCAGCTTGCGCAGCATCTCCGGGTTTCTGGTCAGCGATTCCAGCCGCGTCTTCGGTGCGCCCATGAGGGCCGCTGGCGGCATGGAGTCGAGGCGGCCGAGTACCTTGGCGTCGTTGCAGCTGGGCTCGAAGGCGATCGAGACTTCGTCGCCGCTGCTGCCGGTGACGGCGAGGCAGGTCTTGCCGAACTTGGCGTTCAGGGGTTGCAGCAGGCCGGCCTGAACCTGGTCGGCCATGGGGCCCTGGTCGCCGGAGAGTTCGGCGTCGTAGCGGTAGTCGCTGCCGAGGGTGGTGGCCAGACTCACTGTCAGTACCGGACGCATGCCCATGAATTCCTTCAGCAGGGCCTGGGCGGTTTCCTTGTTGGGTACGCCCTTGAGGTTCAGCTTCACTTTCTGGCCGGAGAAGCGGAAGTGTTTGAGGAAGAAGTTCTTCGAGAATTCTTCCGCCACCAGCTTACCGATGTCGCGCAGGGCGGCGTCTTCCGTGGCCCAGCTTTGCTGCTCGGGAATCTGGGTGTTGTGGTAAATCTCCTCGCCGCTCTTCTTGTCCGTGGCTTTCACGGTCCAGGAAGTGAGCACGTATTTCTCGATGGTGATGCCGGAGGCTTCGAGCTTGGCGGAGAGCTTCTTGAACTTGGCTTCACCGCTGACGGCGAAGTCGGCGGCATCCTTGGCCTCGTCGTTCCAGACGCGGAAGCCGAAGGCCTGAATCTTTTCCTTGAGCAGGTTTTCCGCCACCGGCGAACGCGGTGCGGGGCCGTTCTGGTCGCCGTCGGCGCTCTTGGCGGTGATGGCGACGGAAATCTTCGGGTCACCGTTGTTGCGGATGAAATCGACCCGGTCTTCGTTCGACATCTGGTTCAGGGTCTTCTGCACCTTGCGCACATCCACCGTCGCCTTGGCGGTGATGTAGGCGAGGCCGTCCTTGGCGACGCTGGGGGCCTGCTCTTCCTGCATGCCCTGGATGAATTCACCGCCGCGGGAGAGCAGCTTGGCCTGGATCAGCGGGTAATTCTGGTTGATGGCATCGCGGCTCAGGTAGAGGGCGGCGGCCTTTTCGATCAGCTGGCGCTTGAGGTCTTCGCGCAGGGCCTGGTTGAGGGCGCCCTGGTCGGACTTGAAGCGTGGATCGGACGGATCGGCGATGCCCATGGCGGTGATGGTGAGGGTGTCGGACACCGCCTTGGCCATCACGGCCGGGGTGCTGATGCCGGGCAGGGCGCTTTCGCCGCCGGCGCTCGGCGCCGAGGACTTGCCCATCAGCATGTAAGCGCCACCGCCGACCACGGCCAGCGCGGCCACGCCGGCGAGGGCGAACACCAGACCCTTGCTGCTCTTCGCGGCGGCAGGCGTGGCGTGGGGCAGCGGCGCTTGCACACCGGGGGCGGGAGGCGGCGGCGGGGCGACGGGACGGGGCGCGGCACCCGGCGCGGAAAGCACCGTGGCGTCTACCTTGCCGGCGACGACGGTGGCGTCGATATTGGCCGCCACCACGGTGGCATCGGCATTGGGTGCCACCACCGTGGCGTCGGCGTCCGCCGTCGCCGGCGCGGCAGCGGCGGCCTTGAGGGCCTCGATGAAGGCCTTGCCGGTGGTAAAGCGTTCGTCGGGACGCTTGGCCATGGCCTTCTTGACCACGGCATCGAAGCGGCGCGGCACCTGCACGTTAAGGATGGACGGGGCCGGCGGCTCCTCGTTCAGCACCTTGTGCATGATGGTGGTGAGGGCGCCGGTGAAGGGCTTCTCGCCGGTGAGGAACTGGTAGAGGATGACGCCGGCCGAGTAAAGGTCGGAGCGGCCATCCACCTGCTGCCCCATGAACTGCTCGGGGGACATGTAGGAGGGGGTGCCGAGTACCGAGCCGGCCTGGGTCAGGTTGGAGGACTCGATGCGGGCGATGCCGAAGTCGGCCACTTTGACGGTGCCGTCGGCGAGCAGAATGATGTTGGCGGGCTTGATGTCCCGGTGCACGACGCCGTTCTTGTGGGCGACATCAAGGGCGCCGAGCAACTGCTCCATGATGTCGATGGCCTTGGGCAGGGGAAAGCGCTCATCGTTGTCGAAGTAGTCCTTGAGTTCCTTGCCTTCGATGAACTCCATGGCAATGAAGGCGGTGCCGGCATCGTCGCCGAACTCGTACACGGCGACGATATTCGGGTGGGTCAGCCGACCCGCCGCCTGGGCCTCGCGCTGGAAACGGGCGAGCACCTCGTCGGCTTCGGAACGGTCGAGTTGCTCCTTGCGCACGGTCTTGATCGCCACGCGGCGGGCGATCATCGGGTCCCAGCCCTCGTAGACGATGCCCATGGCGCCGCTACCCAGTTCGCGGCGGATTTCGTACTTGCCCAGTTTTTGCGGCAGGGTCATGGCGACTCCTTCAAGGATACATTTCTACGGCGACTTGCCGCCCGACGCCGGCGGAAAGCGGCGCGGGGCGGAGGGGCGAAAGATCAGCCCTTCTTCTTGGTCTTGGCGGCACTGGGGGCCGGACCCTTGTACTTGGAGTCCACTTCATACACCAGCTTCTGCACCAGACGCTGCACCATGCCGTCGAGGGTCAGGCCGCCCTGGGCGCCTTCGCTGATACCCATCACGGAGGTGGACTTGGAGCCGACTTCCATCTTCTCTTCGGTATAGCCGGTAGCCACTTGTTCGGTGGTGTTGGCGTTCAGCAGCTTGTAACGCATGCCGATGATCCAGACGCCGGTGGCTTCCTGGGTTTGCACCGAGCTGCCGACCACTTCCGCCGCCTGACCGCCGCGGCCGCCAATGGCGATGCCGGCGA
>Ga0316603_10000568_pt1 | contig 18730 bp, 12 predicted proteins | sample OWC_soil_day10_n_FD_207649 | JGI IMG/M metagenome (GOLD analysis project Ga0316603, IMG submission 207649) | Wetland soil microbial communities from Old Woman Creek delta, Ohio, United States - OWC_soil_day10_noCT | ecosystem: Environmental > Terrestrial > Soil > Wetlands | place: USA: Ohio... | reverse complement strand
AAATACGGCTCAAGGAAGGCAAGAATCGCCAGGTGCGGCGCATGACCGCCAAGGTGGGCCATCCGACCCTGCGCCTGATCCGCGCCGCCATCGGCGCCTGGACCCTTGACGGCCTGGCGCCCGGCGACTGGCGTCAGCTTGCGGCCGGCACCTGATAAGCTGGCAAGCCTGTTTCCCCAACCCAACACCCCTGGCCAACCTGCCATGAAAAAAATCGTCTTCCTCGTTTCTCTCTTCGCAGCCCTCACCTGTCGCGCCGACGGCCTGCCGGTCACGGCCCTGAGCGCCGGATTTCATCGCGTCGAGGCCGAAGTGGCCCACACCTTCGATACGCGCGCCAAGGGCCTCATGCACCGCAAGTCCATGGCCGCCAACCACGGCATGCTGTTCATCTTCCCCGACGTGGCGCGCCATTGCATGTGGATGCGCAACACCCTGCTGCCCCTTTCCGTTGCCTTCCTTGACGAGCAGGGGCGCATCATCAACGTCGAGGAAATGCAGCCGCGCACTGAAGACAATCACTGCGCCACTCGCCCCGCCCGCTACGCCCTGGAGATGAACGCCGGCTGGTTCCAGGCCAAGGGTCTGTTGGCCGGCGCCGCCATCAACGGCCTGGAAAAGCTGCCGCCGCCGCAATAAGCCCGCCACGGCAAGCGGTGGCGTTTTGGCGCGAAGCAGGCCCGAAGGGGCCGGCAAATGCGGGGCAATTCAGCATCCCCCGTAGCGAGTACTCAGTCGGGCGTTGATTCTTCGAGCCGTTGGACCAGTTCATCGTAGCGGTAGTTTTCAGCAAGCGCGCGGATTGATGCAGCGACCTCTGGCTGCTGGGCGTCGAGTGAGGCACAGAACGCGGCAACCGCTTCGCCGTCAAGGCGGATGGCGGCGTCAAGCAGTTTCTGGCGCAAGGGTGCGGGTAGATCGTCAGAACGCAACTGCCGTGCCGGTACAGTATCGGCACCGCGGCTACCGAACTTTGCCAGGAGCACCCGCACTTTGTCTGGCTCGACCGGTTTGATGATGACATCATCGCAGCCGGCCGCGATGAACTCGGCGCGCTGCTCATCCAGAGCGCCGGCGGTCAGGGCGACAATGAGAGTCCTGTCGCCACCGGGTAGGGCGCGGATATGGCGCGTTGTCTCCATGCCGTCCATACCCGGCATGTGCATGTTCATCAGGACGAGATCCGGCTGGCACTCCCGGAAGATTGTTAGTGCTTCGGGCCCGCTGTCCGCTTCCCGTAGCGTGAAGCCCGATTTCTTCAGTAGCTCTTTGGTAAGGAATCGGGCGTCGCAATCATCGTCCACGATGAGGATACGGGCGTCCGCAGCGGCGATCATCCGCTCCGCATCGGCCCGCACAAAGCGCAGCCCTGACAGCCGTTCCATGCACTCGACGATCTGTTCCAGGCGGAAGGGCTTGTGAACGATGGCGTCGAAGCCGGCCGCCACCAATTCCGCGTCTTCGTCCTGGAAGGTGGAGGCCGTCACCGCCGCGATTTTCACTGCATCTCCACCAGGGAGGGAACGCATGCGCCGGGCGGCCTCCACCCCGTCCAGCACAGGCATGCGCCGATCCATCCAGATGAAATGCGGTTGCCAGGAGGCAAACTGCTCCAGCGCCTCGGCACCGTTTTCGGCCGTCCGGACCTCGAAGCCCACGCGCTCCAGCAAACGGACCAGCAATATCCGGTTGTCCGGTTGGTCTTCGGCCACCAGTACCCGACAGGCCGGTTGCCCGGGTTCCAGCCCGACAACCTCGCCGCGTACCTTTGGCTCCTCCGGAATTTCATTGGGTTTCGCCAGTTGCACAGGCAGTTCCACCCGGAAGGTGCTGCCGAGTCCCTCGGTGCTGGCGAGGGTGATGTGGCCGCCCATCAGTTCGATGAACTGGCGGGTAATGGCCAGCCCCAGACCGGTGCCCTGCTGCGTGGTCTGCTGGCCGATCTGGACGAAGGGCTGGAAGAGTTTGGCTTGGTCCGCCGGAGCAATCCCGACGCCGGTGTCCTGCACCTCCACGATCAGGTGGTCGACCTTGTTGCGTTTGACTCCCAGGCGCAGGGTGACGCTACCCCTTTCGGTCGCTTTGATGGCGTTGCCGATCAGGTTGATGAGAATCTGCCGCAGCTTGGCTTCGTCGCCCACGATGTGGCGCGGGAACTGGGACGAGTGATCGATAAGAAGCTGCAAGCCCTTGTTTTGGGCACGGATGCGCAGCATGTCGACAACTTCGGAGATCATGCTATCCAAATTGAAAGGTGCCGGTGTCAGCGTCACCCGGCCGGCCTCGATCTTGGCGAGATCGAGGACATCGTTGACGAGGCCGAGCAGATGATCGCCGCTCTTGTGCACGATAGCCAGGGTTTCCTTCTGGGCCTCGGAAAGCCCCGGATCACGACCCAGAATGTCGGAAAAGCCGAGAATTGCGTTCAGCGGGGTACGCAACTCGTGGCTCATATTGGCGAGAAACGCGCTCTTGGCCTTGTTCGCCGCCTCGGCCGCGTTCCGCGCCAGCAGGAGTTCCGCCGTGCGTTGGCGTACTGTTTCCTCCAGTCGATCCCGGTAGCGCAGCAGCTCCTCTTCCGCCTGCTTGCGCTCGGTGATGTCGAGCATCGCCCCGATCAGCCCCAAGACGGTTCCGCGGCTGTCGGTGAACACCGCCTTGTTGAATATGACATCGCGCATCTCGCCGCGCGTGTCTCTTGCCGGGGACTCGTATTGCTGTATCCCTTCCCCGTCGAAACACTCCTTGTCCTTCGCGTAATAGACTTCCGCGAGCTCCCGCGGAGAGATGTCGAATACGGTCTTGCCGATCAGGCTATCCCTTGTCGCGCCGAAGAATGCCTCGTAGGCCCGATTGAACCCCAGATAGCGTCCCTCCGTATCCTTGTAGAAAACCGGAATGGGAATCGCATCGAGCAGCGAGTTGAGAAATGCCTCGCTCCTTTGCAGCGCCTCTTCGGCCTGTATGCGCTCGGTAACGTCCCAGGCCAGGTCGCCCAATTGCGAGACGATCTCGACGTCGCCCTGGTCGTAATCCGAGTGCTTGTTGCCGACCCCGATGACCGCCACAATTTGGCCGCTCCGGAAGATCGGCACGATGACCTCCCGGATAACCGGGGCATGGCCGGCGGGAAGCCCCTTGCGATGCGGCAACGACGCATAGTCGTTATGAATGATGGGGCGGCGCTCGCGTATGCAATCCGCCCATACCCCCGCCCGATCGACGTCGTAATGGCTACCGGTCCCTTCGGCGCGGCACATGTTCTTCTGCGTGTTCGTCGACCAGCTCTGCAAGGTGAGCGTTCTTTGATCGCCTTCGACTATGTGATAGAAGCCAACCGCGCTCCCCGTCAGGACTTCGATTTCATCCAGAGTCGCCGTCAGCGATTCATCCATCGAATGCGCCGCCGAAAACTCCAGCAACCGGAGGCGCGCCTGCATGACGCTCTCAACCCGCTTGCGTTCGCTGATGTCGCTCCACACACCGGTCACGCCGACGACGCGCCCGTCTTCCAGCAGCGGTCGGCTGGACGTTCGCACATGGCGAATGGCGCCACTCTGGTCCACAAATCGGAATTCCTGCACTTCCTGTTGCCCCGCCAGGATACGTTCGAAGCTGGCCACCACGGCGGACCGATCGTCCGGGTGCACGAACTCCCCGAACGACTGGCCGACGAACTGTTCCGGCAGCCCGCTGAAGCTCCGTACGACGGGGCTGACATACGTGACGACGCCGCGGATGTCCAGGCTGAAGATCACGTCGTTGATGTTCTCCACCAACGCCCGATAACGGGCCTCGCTGTCGGCCATGCTGCTGCGCACCGCTTCCAGGTCCTCCAACACGTTCATCAGGGCGGCGGACTTTTCCTCCAGATATATCCGGCTCTCTTCGGTTTCCGCCAGTTGCTGCCGAAGCTGCGGGTAATAGCTCTTGCGTAGCGAGCGCTCGCCCAAGCCGATGATCTTGCTGCGCAACATTGCGACTTTGCTCCCGGAGTCAGAGCGCCCGTTCATACAGAACCTCGATTTCGTGCACGCTGGCCTCGCGCGGATTGGTGACAAAACAGGGATCGTCGATGGCGTTGGCGGCCAATCTGGGGATGTCCGCCGGCGTGACGCCCAAGGCGCCGATGCCTGCCGGGATCCCGGCACGCTCGCGCAGCGAGACGATGCCCTGCAACAGGGCCTCCTTGCGTGCGTCCGGGCCCGAGCCCTCGATGTCGATACCCATCGCCAGCCCGATCCGGTCGTAGCGTTCGGCGGCGGCCGGGTAGTTGAAATCCACCACATGATTCAACACCAGCGCATTGCACATCCCGTGAGGCAGGCCCAGCAGGCCGCCAAGGCCATGGGCCATGGCATGGACCAGCCCCAGGCTGGCATTGGAGAACGCCAGACCGGCCAGCAGGCTGCCCAGCATCATGTTGTTGCGGTGCCCCATGTCCAGGGGATGCTTGATGGCGGCCACCAGGTTTCCTGCCAGCAGGGGAATGGCGGCCAGGGCGTGCAGATCGGTGAGCGGCGAGCTGGCGTTGGAGACATAGGATTCGATGGCATGCACCAGCGCGTCCAGGCCAGTGGCAGCGGTTAGTTCCGCCGGCATGGTGGTCGTGGTGGCGGGGTCGATCAGCGCCACGTCTGGTACGACCGTTTTGCTGACGATGGCGATCTTCACCTTTCGCGTCGTGTCGTTGATGATGGCGAACTGGGAAACGTCGGCCGCGCTGCCGGCGGTGGTGGGAACGCAGATCAGGGGTGGGCCAGGCATCGGCACCTCGTCGACTCCCTCGAACGCCAGCACATTCCTGTCGTTCGCGTGGGCAATGCCGATGCCCTTGGCGCAATCCATCGGGCTGCCGCCGCCCACCGCGACGATGACGTCGCAGCCGTTATCCCGGTAGAAGCGGACCCCGGCGGCAATCTCATAATCCTTGGGGTTGGGCGTCACGCCCTGGAATACCACCCAGGATATGCCCTCCGCATTGAGTGATTCGACGGCCTTCTCCAGCCAGCCGCATTGGACGAGGCCGGGATCGGTGACCAGCAGCGCCTTTTGGGCGCCGAAGTTCCTGGCGTAGCGCCCGATCTGGGTTAGGGCGCCGGCGCCGTAAACGATTTCCGGCGCGACGAACTTGCGCAATTCCAGCGCCGACTCAAGGTACATGGCGGTTTTCCTCTCCTGTCGCCGGCGAGTTCTCCAATTGGACGATTCGCCTTTTCAACTCAACCATCTTGAGTTCGCGGCCGACCGCCAGTCTTTCAAATCGCTCCAATTCCTCATTGCGTCTTCGCAACAATTCTTCCGCCCGCTTGCGCTCTGCGATCTCCCCCTCAAGCCGTTTGTTGGCGACCATCAGGTCTTTTGTCCGCGCACCGACCTCTTGTTCCAGTCCCTCGGTGAGTTGCCGCATCCGCAGATGAATTCGGACTCGGGCCAGCATCTCCTGCGGCTGAAACGGCTTGGTGATGTAGTCCACGCCGCCCGCCTGAAAACCTTTTACCTTGTCGCGTTCATCCTCCAGGGCGCTGAGGAAAATGACGGGGATGGCAGCGCTCCGCGCATCCGCCTTGAGTCGTCGACAGACCTCATAGCCATCCATCCCCGGCATCTTGATGTCCAACAAGATGAGGTCGGGGAGGGTCGACTGGACGAATTCCAGCGCCAGCCCGCCATCGGAGGCGGGATAGACGGTATGGCCCTGCTCGGTCAGCAGGTTCACCAGCAACTGAAGATTGGCGGTGCTGTCATCGACAACCAATATTTTGTTGAAGCGCTCAAAGTTCATTGTGTTTCCCCGCCGCGTTCTCGGGCCGAGATTCGCCATGGCTGGAGCGAATCAGTTGCAGGATTCGGCCGAATTGGAGACTTCCGGCTTCCGCAGCCAATGCCGCAGCCAAAGATGAATCATGGGCGCGTATTGCTTCGATCACATGCCTCACCGCATCGACATCGAGCCGGGTCAGCGCCAACTCCAGCCCGCGAAGCAATTCGCCGGGCAGGCCGGCCAAGGCTGCCCCATCCAACGAAACCTCTCCGGCGGGAGCGTTCTCCTCCTCGAAGATAAAGCGCACCCCGAGATGACGCGTCAGGGCATCGAGTATCTCGGCTTGGGTATAGGGCTTGCGAATCACGCCATCGCATCCCGCCGCCAGGATTTGGTTGCGTTCTTCCTCCAGGGCATGGGCGGTGATGGCGACGATCCGGGTTTGCGCGCCGGCATCGCTGGCCTTGATTCGACGGGTCGCCTGCAATCCGTCCAAGACTGGCATGCGGATGTCCATCCAGATCAAATGGGGATGCCAGGCCTCGAACAGATCGACCGCCTCCTGCCCGTCGACCGCTTCCCGCACCTCGAAACCGAGCGGATCGAGCAACTTGCGCAGCAGCAAGCGGTTCTCCGGCTGGTCCTCGGCAATGAGGAGCCGATAGCGCGGTTGCCCGGGGACCAGCCCCAGGCAACGGCCGTGTCGCGGCGCCGCGGGAATCGCCTCGGCGGGAAGCACGGCGACCGGCATTTCGAAATAGAAGACCGAGCCTTTTCCCCATTCGCCGCTGACACCGATAGTGCCGCCCATCAGCTCGACATACTGCTTGCAGATGGCCAGCCCCAGTCCTGTCCCCTCCTCCGTGGGCGGTCGATCCCCCAACTGCACGAAGGGGGCGAAGATGCGCGCCCGGTCCTCTTCGCGGATGCCGGAGCCGGTATCTTCAACCTCGAAACGAAGCCGCACCCGCTCGGGACTCTCCCGATCCGCAACCATGGCCCTGAGATGCACTCCGCCGCTAGCGGTGTACTTAACGGCGTTGCCGATCAGGTTGATCAGCACCTGTCGCAGCTTGACGGCATCGGCGCCGATATGCCGCGGCAGTTCCGGAGACTGCTCCTGAGTGAAATCCAGCCCTTTCTCATACGCCCGCACGGCCATCATCGATTGCATTTCATGCAACAACTGAAACAGATCGAAATGCGATTCTTCAAGTTCCACTCGACCGGATTCAATTTTGGATATATCCAGCACGTTGTTGATTAGATTCAGCAGGTGTTCGCCGCTACGGGAAATGATGTTCAGATTCTCTGTCTGATCCACGGTGACATCCGCAGAATTCTTCATCACCTGCGAAAAGCCGAGCACCGCATTCAGAGGCGTACGCAGCTCGTGGCTCATGTTCGCCAGGAAAACGCTTTTGGCCCGGTTGGCAGCTTCGGCAAGCTCTTTTGCCTTGCGCAATTCCTCCTCAGCCTCCTTCTTCGCCGTAATGTCTTCAAGAAGGACAATTACGCCGCTGAATGTTTGGCTCGTATCCAGGATTCGGGAATAGGTAACTCCAAAGTACCGAATCCCTTGCTGGGCGCTGAGTTTTTCTTCAATGCTGACAGATGCGTCACTGCCTGCAATAAATCGATTGAGCGATTCGGTTAACCATGGGAAATGCCGGATAACCGGTTCACCAATAATATTTGCCGCACTTTTACCCGCATTTATACGCGCGGTCGAAGCGGAATCCAGCAGTGCGCCATGCGAGTCATAATATTGCAGGACATGGGTTGCGGCCGATATATTCAACATCTCCGATGCGGCAAAATTAAAACTGATTATCCGATTCTGCTCATCCAGAATCACAATAGGATTAGGAACGCTTTCAAAGATGGTCAGGTATCTGTTTTTCTCGACAATCATTGCCCGATTGCGAACCTGGAGTTCTTCTATCGGTTCGCTCTGCCCGGTGGATGCCCATTCCGCGCAGAGCGCGATCATGAAACGGTCGAACATGCGGGTGACTATTTTCAGACATTCATTTTCATAATCTTTTTCAAATCCGGCGTGTCGAACCAGATCCAGCCAGCCTTCTTTGTAATAGACCATCAGGCTGTGAAACATTTGCAGACTGGTACCCCTTTCCCTGTGTCTTCGGGCGGTATCGACAATAAAGACACAGAGCGGATCATTCCTGAAATCGTGTTCAGGCCCGAATTCAAAATCAGGGTACAGGGCATCAACACCTTTTAATATCGCATCCGAAAGCCCGGCGACACATCTGCGCCATGCTTCTTCAAACGTAGCGGTTCCCTCTGCGTACTTGCGTTCAAAAGCGTAGTAAATCAGCCTTTTCATCAGATAGTCTTCATTTTTGCTTATCAGTTCTTTGAAAGCAGACATATCGTCTAATGAAAAACGTCCAACTTCCGGCACAACGAATTTGCCCAGATCCACTCCGGTTTCAGGATCCACGATCTTTTTCCTTTTCACTCGCCAGCGCTTCATTCAATTGGGTGATCCGCTGCTTCAATTCCACCATCCTCAACTCGCGGCCCACCACCAGCCTCTCGAACGTCTCCAATTCCTCGTTTCGTTTTCGCAACGCTTCTTCCGCATGTTTGCGCTCGGTGATATCGGTGAACATCGCAAAGGAACCCTGATAACGATGCTGATCGTCGAGGATGGCGGTTGCGGATGCCTGCGTCCATACCTCCTGCCCATCCTTGCGGCGGAAGCGGCGTTCGTAGCTTTCCGGCAGGCCCTGGCGGCGGTGCTCGATTCTTCGTGCGTGATCCGGCACGTCCTCCTCGAATATGAAGTCGTCGAATGGCCGTCCAACCAACTCTTCCACGGAGTAGCCAATCATTTCGGCCATGCGGGTGTTGACGAAGGTGGTGCGCAAATCCGGCCCGATCATCCAGATGCCCTCGCTGGCAGTGTTGACGATGCGACGGTAGCTGGCGTTGCTCTCCGCCAATTCCGCATCGGCCCGGGCGCGCTCGGCGCGGGTGCGCAGGGCGACGACGCCGAAGGCCAGGTCGCGGGACAGTTCCTCCAACAAGCGCCTGTCATCATCGGCAATGGCATCGACCTCTGCGGAACAGACCAGGAGGGCGCCGAAGACGTTTGCGTCGGCATCCTTGAGCGGCAGGGCGATACCGGAGCGACAGCCGTGACGCAAGGCGCCTTCGTGCCACGGGGCCAGCGCCGGGTCGGCGAGGAAGTCGCGGACATAGGTCGCCTCGCCGCTGCGGATCGCGCGCCCGATCGGGCCTTGCCCGCCTTCCGTGTCTTCCACCCAACCTAGCCCGGCATCGTCGCCATGGCCGCCCTCGAACCCGGCTCTGGCCACAGGATGCAAGGTCTTAGCGTCGTCGCGGTCGATATAGCCGACCCATGCCAGGCAGTAGCCGGCCTCCTTGCAAACGATGCGGCAGACGGCATCGAGCAGGGTTTGCTCGTCCTCGGCCTGCGTCAGAATGTGGTCGCACAGGCTGACCGCGCGCAGTTCCCGGTTCATCCGATACAACGCCTCTCCGGCCACCTTGATGCCCGTACCGATGAGCCCGATCATCAGCAGCGCCACCAGCGCAAAACCGCTGAATCTGATCAGTTCGGACTCGAACGCGCGCTCCACGTCGTCGAGATAGACGCCGCTGCCGATGACCCAGCCCCAGGGTTCATACAGCTTGACGTAGGACACTTTCGCCACCGGCTGGTCGGAGCCGGGCTTGGGCCAGGCGTAATCGACAAAGCCAGCCCCCCCGCGTTGCGCCGTCTTGGCAGACTCCACGAAGACCAGCTTGCCATGCGGATCCCGGTAGTCCGACAAGTCCTGACCTTCCATCTCGGGCATGATCGGGTGCATCACCATGCGCGGCTCCAGGGTATTGACCCAGAAGTATTCCCCGTCTTGGTAGCGCAGCCCGCGCAAGACCGCCAAGGCTTGCGACCGGGCTTCTTCCGCACCGAGTTTGCGCTCGGTGGCGAGAGCGCCATAATGCGCGACCACGCCGTAGGCCGTTTCGACGACATTGCGCGTGGTGTTCTGCCTGTCGTGCAGCATGGTCTGCCGGAAGATCAGCAGCCCCTTCCCGCCCATCAGCAGCAGAGCCGTGATCACCGCCGCCACCAGTAGCCACAGGTACAGCCCGATCTTCATCTGCTTGAACATATCAGCCTTCCGGGGGTTCTCATTCAGTCGGCCTCCCACATCCGGAAAGGGCCGGGGCACGAATCCGCCCCGAAGCCGCGATTCTTTGAAGGTCAGGCTACAAGAGCAGACCGGTTGGGCAACAGCGGGCGTCTGGCACGGAGGATTTCCCTATTGCCGCGCGGCTCCTGCCCTCGCGATCACGTCGATGTTCCGTTGGTATCGATGAGTTGAGAAACCAGTCTTGAATCCTCTATCACCATGGTCCACTGCAGCGCCTGTTGCAAGGATTTGTTGGTATGTCCCCGGTCCGTCATCCAAAGAGCCTTACCGAAGATCGAACAACCATTGAGAAGTCGATCTAACGCGCCCAATGTCGACTCTGTCGCGCCAGCCTTCGCCAATACGAACCTTCTTCGCCGCCGAGCAAGCCGCGTATCGGGTAGCGATGACAGTGGCGCCGTCCCCACGCTATTCGAGGGCAAATCGTGGGTTAGTCTGAAAGGCACATGGTCTGCACTCCTGTTGGGCAGAGGAAAGGCTGGCACGATGCTGCACCTCCCCCTCAGGCCGCCATGCCTTCCGCCCCCGCCGCGATGGCGGCAGGAGGAGGCGTCCCGTGGCCGAGGGCCGGCGAGGCGTTGCTCCTGTCGTCAATGCTGCTCAGCACGGCAAAGTCGTCGGAGGAGAGTGCGCGATCGATCCTGAGGATGATGACGAACTTGCCATTGACCTTGCCCATGCCGGCGATGAAGTCGGCGCGTATCTTGGCGCCGAAAGACGGCGGCGGTTCGATCTCGTTTTGCGGAATCTCCAGCACCTCCGAAACCGCGTCGACGATGATGCCCAGTTCCCGCCGGTCGTCGCCCGCCGCCAGTTCGACGATGACGATGCAGGTGCGTTTGCCGACTTCGCTGGCCTTGCCGCCGAAGCGGGCGGAAAGGTCAATTACCGGCACCACCCGCCCGCGCAGGTTGATGACGCCGCGGATGAAGGGCGGCATCATCGGAATCTCGGTGAGCATGCCATATTCGATGATTTCCCTCACATTGAGGATGCCCACCGCAAACATCTCGCCGTGGAGGGCGAAGGTGAGATATTGGTGGGTTTCGCCTCCGGTCGCATCCACCAGGATGTGCTCGTCGGCCGTCTGGATCAGGTCTGCCATGATGGTCTCCCCGGTCAGAAGCGTTCGAAATCGGTATCGCTGACCGTGGCAGCGGCCGCCTTCTTCGTGCCGGCTGCGGCGGCCAACTTCTTCTTGGCCGCCTGTTGGGCAGAGCTGAGGATCGCCGTCGTCTTGGCTTGCGCTGCCGCCAAGGTTTGCGAGGTCGCGGCGCCGTTGATCTTGAAGAAGGTCATGAGCTGCTGGAGCTGCTCGGCCTGGCCGCCCATTTCCTCGGCGGTGGCGGCCAGTTCCTCGGAGGCGGAGGCATTCTGCTGGGTGGCCTGGTTGAGCTGCCCCATGGCGCCGTTGATCTGACCGACGCCAGCGGACTGTTCGGAAGAGGCGGAGGAAATCTCCTGCACCAGGTCGGAGGTCTTCTTGATCGATGGCACCATCTCGTCGAGGAGCTTGCCGGCCTTCTCTGCCATCTTGACCGAGGAACCGGCCAGTTGGCCGATCTCCTGGGCGGCGATCTGGCTGCGCTCGGCCAGCTTACGTACTTCCGCCGCCACGACGGCGAAGCCCTTACCGTGTTCGCCGGCCCGTGCCGCCTCGATGGCGGCGTTCAAGGCCAGCAGGTTGGTCTGATAGGCGATGTCGTCAATGATGCCGATCTTGCCGGCGATCTGCTGCATGGCGTCCACGGTTTCCTTCACCGCCTTGCCGCCGTCGGTGGCTTCCTGCGCGGACTTGGTGGCCATGCCGTCGGTGACCTTGGCGTTCTCGGTGTTCTGGGAGATGGACGCAGTCATCTCTTCGATGGAGGCGGTAGTTTCTTCCACCGAGGCGGCCTGTTCGCTGGAAGACTGCGACAGGCTCTGGGCCGTTGCCGACACCTGCTGGGAGGCCGAGGACAGGGCATCCGCCGCGCTACATACTTCGCCAATGATGTGGGAGAGCTTGCCAACCATGCCCTTGATGGCGAACAGCATACTGCTGTTGTCGTTGGCCTTGGTGTCGATGGCGACCGTCAGGTCGCCGTTGGCCACCTGCGTCACGATTTCGCTTACAGCGGCCGGCTCGCCGCCCAGTTGCTTCATCAGCACACGCAGGATGAACAGGCCCAGAGCGACGATGGCGGCCAGGGTCAGCAAGGCGAGGGTGACGGACTGGGTGATGGCGGACGATTGAATCGCCTTGGCGTCCTCGGCGGCCTTTTTGCCGAGACCGACGTTGTAATCGACGTATTCGGTGATGGCGTCGTTTAGCCTGTTGCCGACGCCCGCCAGACTGGGAATCATGTCGCGGGCCTCATCCTTCTTGTTGGCGCGGGATATTTCGACTACGGCCGTCAGCCCCGATGCGTACTCCTTGAACAGGCTACTGACATTGTCGAAGCGCTTCCTGTCTTCGGGGGCGACGACGGTGGATTCGTAGAGTTTCAGTCCGGCTTGCACATCCTTCTCCGCCGCCTCTATGGCGCGGTCCGTATCAGCCATCTTAGCGGCGTCGGTGCCAACAAACACATGGCGGTAGACTGCGACTCGAAGACTCCCGACACCGACTCCGACCTTATCCAAGGCGACCAGCCCCGGCACAGTGTTGTCGTTACCGAAATTGGCAGCGGTGTAGACCCGTTCAGTTTCGTAAATGCCGATGCCAGCCACCAACATCAGGCCGATTGCCGCGACAGCGATCAGCAGGTAAAGGCGTTTTGCGACGGTCATGGTTCTCTCCTTGGGGTGAGACGAGTGTGTAACATCCTCGGTGCCCAAATGGCCCTTCGCGCGAATTTCGGCCAAAACCGGCTTCCTGTCTGTGCGCTTCTGCGCATAACCATCCGCCCGCCAACGTCCGTCGCGCCGTGACGGTGCGGCAGAGCGCAGTGGCAATGCCAGCCGCTATCTGTCGTAATCAAACGCCTGTCGAATAGCGCCCACCACCACATAGTGACTTCTCCGTCGGGGTTGGGGGCGCGCTGCTGTTGGGGCTTGTGTAATCGTGCCGGTGCAAACGCACCGCAATCACTTTGACTGCCGGTTGAATCTACGGCAGCCAGACGGACCGCGCCAATCGAGCCTTTCGATACACCGAAGTCTCGGCCGAAAACTTATGTGTCGGTTGAAGTGCGGCCGCGATCCAATAGATCGCAAAGGCGGCGTATACGCTCGTTCTTCGGAAAGCATAGAGACGCAGAAGACCTGCCTGATGAATCAGTAGAACTGATGTGAATATCTCGCCGCGGCTTGATCCGGGTTTGTTCCGGTCCGGGTAATCGGCCGCAGTTGATCGAATGGGATTTCGGTCAAAGAGGGAGGGGGCGGGATCCCAACATCTATCCTGATGCAGGAACCAGATGTCACCCCGCCTCGAGAATATGAAATGTAACGGCGACCGTCTGGTTGTGGCCGGAAAGACCCTGACGTACTCGTTTCCCCGAAGCGGCCATAGAGATTGTCTAACGGCAGCTGGCGGGTCCCCCCGAGGGACGCGAGGTGAGTAACATGATGCTTTCTCCCCGTCGAACTCGAACGCCAACTTCCTCATGACACTTGCCGGGATCATTATGTTTATTGCTCTCAATGGCATCTACGAACCCTCCGCCATCCAGCAACTGCCGGACGGGCGCTTCCTCTTGGCCGAAGACGAAAAGGAATCACCGTTCAGCCTGCTAACCATCCGTCCCGATGGTTCGACCATGGTGGAACGATTGATTGTCGATGCAGAGGAAGGCGGGCCTGGCAAGCTCGATGATCTCGAAGGACTGGCTATCGACAGTAAGGGATTCATCTATGCCATCACCTCACACTCCCGCAACAGCAAGGGCGAAGAGAAGAAGTCTCGGGAGAAACTGGTGCGCTTTCGGATCGATGGCAACCGACTGGTCGCAAGTCATGTCGCCCATGACCTGAAACGTAATCTGGCGGCCCGTCATCCTGTACTTGCCAGAGCAGCGGTCATCACCGACGTCAAGGGTGACGGCGGGTTCAATATCGAGGCTATCGAGTTCTCAGCGGACCAGCAGCACCTCATGATCGGCTTTCGCAGCCCGCTGGATGCCGGACAGGCGCTCGTCGCGGTAATCGGGAATCCATCTGCAATGTTCGAACCGGGAACAGCGCCAGACGTTGCCTCCGAACTGATCCGACTCGATCTGGGCGGCCACGGATTGCGTGGCATGTGCTGGATTCCCGCGCTTCAAGCTTATCTCCTGATCAGCGGGCCAGTCGCCAAGGAGCAAACTCATTTCCGGCTATGGTTCTGGAGTGGCGAGGCGAACGCAAAGCCGCGTCAAGCCGAAGCCGAGGGCCTCCCTGGTTTCGAACACGCTGAGGGGGTGACGCCCGCAGCTATCGATGGAAAGGCGCGCATCCTCATTGTCAGCGATGATGGCAGTCGTGAGGAAGGGCGGTACGCCAGATACTTGCTGCTCGACCCGGAGCAAATCAGGATTCTTCCCTGATTGCTCGCGGGTCAGCTCGCCTGAAAGTTGATTCAGCATGGACTTACGGCCGCTGAACTTTGTCACCAGCCCTTCATGTCGGGATAGCGCGAAGGTCAGCAATGGGGCGAATGCGTGAGTTCGCCGGATCGAGAAGCTGCCCTTCATCGCGATTTTCTGTTGAACGTCAGGTGACCAGCTCATTGCCGACCGAGTCAGAGGACTGGCAGAACGGCCGATTCGGCCGACTACCAGTCAAAAAAATGGGCGCCCTTGGGCGCCCATTCCAGTTACGACGGCGTGGAGAATCAGGCGAAGTTCTTCGCCGCGAAATCCCAGTTCGCCAGGCTGGCGAGGAAGGTTTCGACGAACTTCGGCCGTGCGTTGCGGTAGTCGATGTAGTAGGCGTGTTCCCAGACGTCGATGGTCAGCAGCGCCTTGTCGCCGGTGGTCAGGGGGGTGCCGGCGGGGCCCATGTTGGCGATGTCCACCGAGCCATCGGCCTTCTTTACCAGCCAGGTCCAACCGGAACCGAAGTTGCCGACGGCGGAGGCCTGGAAGGCCTTCTTGAACTCGTCGAAGGAACCCCACTTCTTGTCGATGGCCGCTGCAAGGGCGCCGCTGGGCGCGCCGCCGCCATTGGGCTTCAGGCAGTTCCAGAAGAAGGTGTGGTTCCAGACCTGGGCGGCGTTGTTGTAGATGCCGCCGGCGGGGGCCTTCTTGACGATGGCTTCGAGATCGAGGGCTTCGTAGTCGGTGCCCTTGATGAGGTTGTTGAGGTTGGTCACATAGGCCTGATGGTGCTTGGCGTAGTGGTATTCGAAGGTTTCCTTCGACATGTGGGGCGCCAGGGCATCCATGGCGAAGGGCAGGGTGGGGAGGGTGTGTTCCATATTGAGCTCCTGTGGTGATCGAGACTTATGTCCGAGCATTTTAGTCGGGATAACGGTTAATGGCAATCGGATAGTTAAGTTTGGGTGAATTGGACGTGGTGCAGTATTCCGTTCATGGTGAGCCGGTCAGCCCATGAACCAAATAAACCCATGTGCACCACGTTGATCCAGGCGCACACGGCGAAAAGACGGGGACTTCCGAACCGGAATACATATCGCCTACCGGGCGAAACGGGCGCATTGCGCAAGCTCTTGTTTTTCCACCGTGACGCCGTGTTCGCCGTGGTTAACTGCTTGTTCTGGGTTTGTTACTCGCTGCCGTAACCTGGACGCCGACCTCACCCTTGGCCAGCCGCAGCCGCAGGGCGTCGCCGGGGGCGAGGGCGCCGGCATCGGTGACGATGCGGCCGCTGGTGTCGCGAACGATGGCGTAGCCCCGCGCCAGGGTGGCATCGGGATTGAGGGCATCGAGACTGGCGCCGATGCGCGCCAGGGCGTTGCGGTGGCCTGCCAGCCCGTTGGCGAAGGCATGGCGCAGGCGTTGCGCGAGCAGGTCCATGCGGGCGCGGTGGGGCGCGATCTGCGGGCGGCAGCGCGCCAGGTGCGGCGCCAGGGCGGCCAGGCGCGACTGGCGCTGGTGCATTTGGCGTCCCATGGCGGTGGCGAGCCGCAGGCGGCTTTCTTCCAAGGTTTGACGGTGGGCGGCGAGACGCTCGGCCGGGTGCGTCAGGCGGCGGCTCAGGCTGTCCAGACGCTGCATGCGTTCTTCCAGGCTGCGGCGCAGGCTCTCGGCGAGGCGTCGCTGTAATTCCTGCGCTTCCAGGCGGGCGGCAAACCATCCGGCGCTCGCCAGTTCGGCGGCGGCGGTCGGGGTGGCGGCGCGCAGGTCGGCGGCGAAGTCGGCGATGGTGAAATCGGTTTCGTGCCCGACGCCGGAAATCACCGCCATCGGGCTGGCGGCGATGGCCCGTGCCACGGCTTCGTTGTTGAAGGCCCACAGGTCTTCGATGCTGCCGCCGCCACGGGCCAGCAGCAGCACATCCACCTCGGCGCGCCGGGCGGCGGTTTGCAGCGCCTTGACGATCTGCGCCGGTGCGTCTTCCCCTTGCACCAGGGTCGGGTAGATCACCACCGGCACATGGGGGGCGCGCCGCCGCAGGGCGGTGAGGATGTCCGCCAGAGCGGCGGCCTGGGCCGAACTGATGATGCCGATGGCGCGCGGAAAGCGCGGCGGGGAGCGCTTGGCGGTGTCGTCAAAGAGGCCTTCAGCGGTCAGCTTCGCCTTGAGTTTGAGGAAGGCTTCAAACAGACGCCCGAGGCCAGCCTGACGCAGGCCTTCGATGTTGAGTTGAAAGTCGCCCCGGGCTTCATACAGGCTGACCAGGGCGTGCGCCTCCACCTGCTGGCCGTTCTCTAGGCGCCAGGGAACGAGCTGGGCGCGCTGACGAAACATGACGCAGCGCACCAAGGCCTGGTCGTCCTTGAGGCTGAAATAGACATGGCCGGAAGCGGCCCGCGTCAGGTTGGAAATCTCGCCCGACACCCACATCAGGGGAAAGCGTTGCTCCAGGGTTTCCCGTGCCAGACGATTCAGCAGGGAAACCGGGATGACTTCATTGGGCATGTCGAAAGGCATAGGGATCGGTTCGCGGGGGCTGAATCGGCCGGAAGGGGAGGCCAAAATGGTAACCCATCCACAGCTTCGGACACCGAACTGAAGCCATAGCTGTAAACCCGCATTAGTACTAGTGGTGATTTATAACGCACTGTTTTTATTGATTTTAATATTGCCCTAATTTTTGGCACGATGGGAAAAATCCCTTTCCCAAAGCCAACTTAGGCCCTCCCTTAAGCCTCTATTCACAACTTTATCCACAGATTTTGTGGATAAGCTGAATTTCCCTTTCCCCCTTTGAAATCCTCCGTGGCAACAAGTCTGGTTCCCCTCCATTCGCCCCTGGTGCTGGGTCTTCTGCGTGAAGCCCTTGACAGCAGTCTGGTCGAGCGCGGCGCCGCCCAGGGCCTGGAGCTGCTGGGCTCCGGCGATGAATTCTGGCCGGCGCTGCCCCTGGATGAGGTGCGGCGCATGGCCGAGGGCGGCAACCCGTCTGCCCAGGCGGAACTGGGATGGCGCTGGGCGGTGGGGGCTGGCGTGTCGCGCTCCCATGCCCAGGCCGTGGTGTGGGCGGCCCGCAGCGCCGAGAAGCAATGCGCTGCCGGTGAAGCGGTGCTGGGTTGGCTGCTCTACCACGGTTACGGCTTGCCCCGGGATCATGCCGAGGCGGTGCGGTTGTTCACCGCCGCTGCCCGACGTGATGATCTGCGCGCCACCACCTGGCTCGGCCTGTGTCTGCTGCGTGGTCACGGACTCGACGCCGATCCCCGCGCCGCCCTGGCGCATCTGACCAAGGCCGCCCAGCGCGGTGCACGGCTGGCGCAATATTGGCTCGGACGGGCCAGCTACTTCGGCCTCGCTGGAGCGCGCGACTACGCGGCGGCCGGGTGCTGGTTGCAGGCCGCAGCCGATCAGGGCCATGGGCGGGCGCGGGAACTGCTGGCGCGCTGCCGCTTCCTCGGGCGTGGCGTGGCGGAAGACCGGCCGGCGGCGGTCGCCTTGTGGCGCGACGCGGCCGGAGCGGGGATTCCGGGCGCCATGCTCTGCTTGGCGCTGTGTCTGTATGTCGGCGAGGGCACGGCCCAGAACGTGACGGAAGCGGTGACCTGGTTGCAGGCGGCGGCGGGCAAGCGCGTTGCCGCCGCCATGTATTTGCTCGGACGCTGCCATCAGCACGGGCACGGCGTGGAAGCGGACCCGGAGCAGGCCGTGGCCTGGTATCGACGCGCCGCTAACCGGGGCTATGCAGAGGCCGAATACGAGTTGGGCGAACACCATGCCGCCGGACGAGGTAGCCTGACTCAGGACATGGAAGCGGCGATACGCTGCTACCGGTCCGCCGCCCGCCGCGGCCACGCCCGTGCCCAGGTCAAGCTGGCCCATTGCTATCGCTGGGGGGACGGCATCGCGGAGAACGCCGCCCTGGCCGTGGCCTGGTATCGCCGCGCCGTGGAAGCCGGCGATACGGCGGCCAAGGTCTGGCTCGGGGAGTGCCTGGAGCACGGCGAAGGTGTGGCCCGCGACGCCCACCAGGCGGTCGAGTTGTACCGGGCGGCAGCGGCGCAGAATGATCCTCATGGCATGGCCGAGCTGGGGCGCTGCACCCTCCATGGCATCGGCCTGCGCGCCAATCTGGCCGCCGGTGAGGAACTGTTGCGAGCGGCGGCGGAAGCGGGCTGGAAGCCGGCGCTGGGGGAATTGGAGCGTTACTGGTTCGACCGCGCCGAAGCCCTGATGCAGGGGCGCCACGGGGAACCCGA
>Ga0316603_10000565_pt1 | contig 18795 bp, 15 predicted proteins | sample OWC_soil_day10_n_FD_207649 | JGI IMG/M metagenome (GOLD analysis project Ga0316603, IMG submission 207649) | Wetland soil microbial communities from Old Woman Creek delta, Ohio, United States - OWC_soil_day10_noCT | ecosystem: Environmental > Terrestrial > Soil > Wetlands | place: USA: Ohio... | reverse complement strand
AATTAATATCAGGATTTTTTAATGCAACCTCATAAACAAGCTCAGGGTTAGAATCGTAATCATTAGCAGTATGGGTAACTACTGGCAGTGAGTACTTTCTTGCAAGCTCTATGTACTTTTCCACTTCTCTACTGTTGAAAGCAGTCTTTGAATGATATGGATGAACTTTAATCCCATAAACTAATTCTCTGTTTTTAATGATTAACTCCTCAAATTCCTTTGTACAGCTATCAGTTAAAGGCTTTATCCAAAGCAATGCACCTATTTTTTTAGGATTTTTTTTTGCAAACTCAATTGTTTTTTTGTTCAACTCTATCTGATCAAATTGCAGCTCCTTAGGAATAAGCTTTTGATCATGGTCTACTTCTGAGGCTTCCACATTAGATACTAAAGAAAAATCTATACCGTACTTTTCCATAGATGCTAAAACCATTTCCTCTGGCATATTAAAATTTAAAACCTTACCAATATGTACATGTGAATCAATAACCATTTTCACATTACCCCCTTATTTTTTACATCAATGACACCAATAATTAATATTACTGTATTGATTATAATTTTCTTATTTAGTATGATACTGTTAAACTAATATTTTAGCTAGTATTATATTGCTGATTATAAGATGGTTATTCATTATTAATAGGACAATATTGCTATATAGGAGAATTTATGAAAAGTAAAGATTATTTAGAGCTTAAAGAAAAAGTTAATCATGGAGATTTTCAGCTCCCTATGAACATTTATGTTGGAGAGTTTCGCAATTTTTTTGCTCTCTATCTCCATTGGCATGACGAGATGGAATTTATATACATTAAGCAGGGAAAAGGAACGCTATATTTAGATTTAGAATTCTACGACATCCATGAAGGAGACTTTATTTTAATAAAAAAAGACTCTCTCCATTATGTAATTGGTGATAAAATTTCTATACTAAAATATGAAGCTGTAGTATTTGACTTGGATATGCTGAAAAATCCACTTTTTGATTATTGTCAGCTTGAGTTCATTGAACCTATGATAAAAAACGAGCTTCATTTAGCACCTATAATAAAGAAGTGTAATAATGGATATGAAGTAATTATGGATTATTATAATAAAATAGTAAAAAGTTATCTTAAAAAGGAGTTTGGATATCAACTTGAAATTAAAGGATTACTTTTTTTATTGTTTTTTCAAATTTTTAATAATAAATATGCCGAAAGAATTAATGCCGATAGTTTGAATAAAAATAAAAAGCTAGATATCATAAAAAAGCTTATACAGTATATCAAAGCTCATTATAATGAACCAATAACTGTGAAGGAGCTAGCAAATATCGCAGAATACAGTGAATATCACTTTATAAGGTTTTTTAAAGCTCAAACAGGCAAAACATGCACTCAATTTATTAATTCAGTACGTTTAGAAGAGGCAGCAAGGTTATTAGTTACAACAAAGCTTTCTATAACAGAAATTGCTTATGAAGTTGGTTTTGGAGATGTATCATATTTTATTAAAATATTTAAAAAGCAGTTTTCTGATTCCCCAAGCAATTATAGAAAAAAATAATACAATGATAGCTGTTAAGCCCCCTATTCTTTAGGGGGTTCACTTATACTATATAGACTTTGGAATTTTTCTATCATCATTTGAAAAATGCTTTTCTACTATTTGTATAAATAACTTCATAGCTGGATTAATCCATTTATTTTTATGATAAGCAATAGAAGCAGTAATCATTAAATTATCGTCTTCTCCTTGAAGCAGCCTTAGCTCTTGGGACTTTATGTCTTCCGTCACCGCCATTTCTGGAAGCAAAGCGATTCCTAGGCCACTTTTAACACATTTTTTTATAGATTCGATGCTCCATAGCTCAATTAAATTATCAACAATTATATTTTTTGTTTTAAGATAATCTTCAAATATATTACGGTAAATACATTCAGGTTCATTTACAATTATACTTGTTTTAATGAGCTGGTCATGAGTATTCAAATTAATATCATTTAGACATTGGCTTGGGCTGCATACAAAAACAAGAGGTATTTCTGCCAAGGCCTTTGAATAAAGATTATCATTTTCATTGCAGGGAGCAAAAAGTAAGGCAACATCTACTTCACCCTTGATTGTACGGTTTTTAATATCGTAGCAATTTGAATTTATAATAGACACTTTAACCTTAGGAGCATTTTCTCTAAACTCTTTTAATATAGGTTCCAGCATGTAAATCGTTAAGGTTTCTGGTGCTGCAATTTTTAGTTCACCTGTAATATTGTCTGAATCCTTCCCTATTAATTCAATTTTATACATCACATTAAGCAATTCAGTAGTAAGGGGAAGCAGTTCTTTTCCTGCATTAGTTAATACCATTTTTCTTCCTATCTTTTCAAAGAGTTTAATATTTAATGATGCTTCAAGCTGTTGTATGTGGGAAGTTATTGTCGATTGAGTATATCCAAGTTTATTGGCAGCATTAATAAAGCTGCCAGTATCAACTATATTTTTAAATGTTACAAAATGCCTGATATCCATAGTTCATCCTCCAAGATTGTTTTATCTAATAATATATCATTAAAATTGAAGTGTCAATTCAGAAACTTCAATTTTACAAATATATTATCCCTTCATATAATTAGAGTCATGGAGGTGAAAATGGTGAAGAGACTATTAGTTTATATATCAGGAATTTTAATTTCAAGCATAGGAATTGCATTGGCTATTAAGAGCAGCTTAGGGGGTAGCTCTTGGGATTCAGTTTTTGCGGCATTAGGAAAACTCACCCCTCTAACCATGGGCATTTGGTCAATAATAATTCAAAGTATTTTTCTTTTTATAACAGCAGCTCTTACTAAAAGACTTGAAATTGCTGCTGTGATACCAATAATACTTAGAGGTGCTACCCTTGATTTTGTAATGCCAATTGTTAATAGCATATTTATAAATGAATATGGTTTTTGGGGAAGGTTATTTTTATTCATTACCGGATTTATATTAGCAGGTATAGGAATCGGAACTTATATTATTCCAAAGCTTCCCAGACTGCCTATTGATGGACTAATGCTGGCACTGAGCAACAGGCTTAACTGGAGTATTAACAAGTCTCGATTTGCAATAGAAATCACAGGCTTTTGTATAGGAATTATACTAAGGGGACCAATAGGATTTGGAACAGTTATAATTACATTTTTAATTGCCCCTGTAATAGCTTTTTCAAACAAATATATTTCTAAGGTTATTAAATAGGAGGAATTGTAATGAAGATAATTACTTATGAAGATAAATATAAAAATCAAATTATAGATTTAATACTATACATTCAAAATGTTGAGTATTCTGTAGGATTAACTATTGAGGACCAGCCAGATTTATTAAATATAGGAAAATATTATCTTACCAATGGAGGTGGGTTTTGGATTGCTGTTGATGATAACGACAAGGTTATAGGGACTTTAGGCTTACAAAAAAGAGAAAATAATACTGGAATATTAAAGAAGTTCTTTGTCCATAAAGATTATAGGGGGAAGGTATTTGGCATAGCGACGCAGTTGTATAATGAGCTATTAACGCATGCAAAAAAAGAGGGAATGAATTCAATTATTTTAGATACGCCTTCCGTTGCTGCACGGTCCCACAGCTTTTATAAAAAAGCAGGATTTAAGGAGATTACAAGGGAGCAACTTCCTATAAAATATGAATTTCCAGACAGGCATTCATTGCTGTTTATATTAGAGCTGTCATAGAACTTCAATTGCTTGTAAGACAAAACTATTTATTTTATCTCTTCTAGTTGACTATCCCCTAAAGAGCAGAGAGCAACAAATTTCTTATATATTTTAGTGGCATACCAGTATTTTTAAGGTGTATTATAAAGCACCCTACGGGTTTATAGTATGTTCATGCTTTAGTTTTTTATTTTAAAGCTAAAGTACAAGTCAGTAGACAAAAACTATCGTTTTTTTAAGAAATTAGAATCAAAGAATACCACTCCTTTAGCCCCCGCTTGTCTCACTGCTTCAACTTGCTTTGCTGATTCAATTGGTCTTAGTTTATGGAACATTGGACATATACCTGCGTAATTACTTACTTGTCCATAGTTATCAACCATAAATTTAACATCAGACTTAACTGTATCTGGAAAATCCAAATATGCCATTGGGCTTATAAAGTCCAAATATCCCTTTTCAATCCATTCAGCCCAGTTTTGTGCTTTAGCTGTTTTAGCATGTTCCATATCAGGAAACACTGCAGTGGATATTTGAATATCCGCATTAGTTCATTTATTCCTACTAAATCTTTCTCCTCGGAATTTTAATTTAAAAAAGACTTAAGGAAATCTCCTTAAGTCTTTTAATTTGAATTATTTTACTGTTGCTTTTCTTCTAAATGCAATATATAATCCACCACTAACAAGTAACGCACCAAGTCCAATTAGTAAATTCATGTCCACTGGTGAGCCTGTTTTTGGCATTACCTCTGTAGAAATTAAATCCTTATCTACTACAAAATAATCGCTACAATGAGTAATTGCAAATGTGATATTTCCATTTGAATCAGCCTTTAAGTTACTATCAATTTTTTCAACATTTTTAGTTTGTGGGTTATAGTAATATACAAATAAATTGTTTTTATTTGCCCATGCACTTCCAAGATTAATTGTAACTTTTGCCGCTCCAGGTAAAACACCATTTTCAGCAAAGGTAATAACCATTACGTTTTTACCTTTAACCTTAGCTGCTATTGCATCTTTGTTAGGTGAGGTAGAATTCTTTATAGTTCCAACTTTAACACTTAAGTCTAAAGTTTTAATCTCTTTGGTAATATCCTTACCATTAAAGCTCCAAGTTACGCCATCTTTTTGAAACACTATAGTTTTATCAGTTCCTTCAATAGCTTTTAAAATTGATGGATCAACCTTATTATCTTCTGCAACCTTTACAACTGTTGTAGAGCCTGCAGCTGAACCAGTTATAGCCCCAATAACTGTATCTGTATTAGTAGTTATTAGTTCAATAGCAACTGTAAAGTTTACAGTTAGCTCTGATATATTTCCTGCTTTATCTGTAGCCTTAACTGCTAGTATATATTGTCCATTTTTATTAATTGCTTTATTGTCATATAGGCCTCCATTTAAAGTTACATTGATAATCGCATTGTCGTCATCAACCTTTATAACAGGAGTAACACTCCCGTCATAAGTTTTATTATTTTCTACACCTGAAACTGTTATTACTGGTGCTGTCTTATCAATAACAAAGTTAACTTTGTTAGTTTTTTTGTTTCCAGAGAAATAAACTGAAGTTACTATTAATTCGTAATTCCCATCTGCAGTTATTTCTTCGCCCCCATATGGCGCACCATTTAATGTAATTTGAGAGGAAATCAAATACTTGTCCTCAATCTTTATTGTTGGCTTAACTGACGTATTATAATATCCATTACTTACGCCTTCTATTGTAACCTTTGATGCTTCATTTTCCAATTTATATAAATGTGGAGAAACCGCCTTGTTTCTAAATGGCCCCTCTACTAATGCGTGTATTTGTTCTGTGGTAAAATCCTTTGAATCAAAGAATACCACTCCTTTAGCCCCTGCTTGTCTCACTGCTTCAACTTGCTTTGCTGATTCAATTGGTCTTAGTTTATGGAACATTGGACATATACCTGCGTAATTACTTACTTGTCCATAGTTATCAACCATAAATTTAACATCAGACTTAACTGCATCTGGAAAATCCAAATATGCCATTGGGCTTATAAAGTCCAAATATCCCTTTTCAATCCATTCAGCCCAGTTTTGTGATTTAGCTGTTTTAGCATGTTCCATATCAGGAAACACTGCAGTGGATATTTGTATATCCGCATTAGTTCCTTTTACTTCATCATGGATTCTATTTACAAAGGTTGTTATGTTGTTTATTTTCCAATTATTAAACTTATTCCAGTTTTCAGAATCTGATTTCAAAATATTTATTGGATCAATTCCATAAAGCTTTGTAAACTCTGCTCTTGAATAATCATCATAACCAACACCGTTAGTTTCATTGTCTGTTAATGGATATCTAATATAATCAAGCTGAAGTCCCATAACTTTATACTTAGAAATTATCTCCTTATATAAAGAGGATAAATAATTTCTTACCTCAGGCATGGCTGCATTCATAAACATGTAGCCACTTTCACTTGTTAAGTAGGTAGCACCATTTTTCATCTTTGCAGCCCATTCTGGGTGTTTGTCCAATATCGGAGAACCAGAAGTTTCTCCAGCATCAGTGTAATCACCGTCTTTATTTAAATCCTTAGCAAATAACTTATTTCCAACGTAGAAATCCTCAACCCAAGCATGTATTTCTATTCCTCTTTTTGCACCCTCTTCAATGAAGGTCTGCATCAAGTCAAAATCTAGGCTTGCAAACTCTGGTCTTGTATCAGCTACTTTACTTGGATAAATAACATAACCATGATAAAAGGTTTCAAGAAATACCGTGTTGATATTTGCTAAAGCAAATTTATCTAAGGTTGCTCTTACATCATTGATAGTTTTTTCTGTTGGTCTATGCCAAACACCTCTTGTCTCAATTGTATTAGAAGGAATTGTATTGTAGTATGCGTCGAAAGCTATGAATTTAGCTTCTTTTGCATATTGAATCGCAAGAGACTCATCTTGTGTTTCATTAGCAGCGGTTATTTTTAGCTTTGCATCTGTTAATAGTTTTTCTGCTTTATCTAGTGGAGCTACTAATAATGCTGCTTTCGCACTTTTTAAAGCAGTTTCAGCATTATCTATATCCTTCTGTGCTGCTTCAATAAATACACTTTTATCTACTACTACTCTTAAGGTCTTTTTTGAGGAATCTAAAAACACCTTAGCACCAATTATCATATTAGAATCTATCCAACTCTTTGCTGTACCATGACCTGATACCACAAAGCCATTTTGGGGGATAGTACTGTTATAACCTGTCTTTTCAGTTACCTTGCCGTCAACAACTACTACTTCAGTTCCCATAGTATTTGTTAATGTAGTTGGACTTCCGTATGCTGGAGTATATATAACCATTTCATTTGCACCTCTATCACCTGGGAATGCAGGTGTTGGAGTTAATGCAGGGTCAATCTTGTTAAAAGTGTAAGTTACATCTTTTATTGGGTTTAAATTAATTCCATCAAGAACTACTTTTTCCCCTACCTTAAAATTTTTAGCCAATGCATCTCTTAATGTATTTTTTCCTGAAGTATCAATAGTTGATATTACATAACCATTCATAGGAATAGTAGAATCGTTTACATTATCCCCAATTCTTCCATCCTTAACACCAACTACTATACCATTGTCTACTATAACCTCCACTCCATACTTCCCTGTTTTAGTAGTACTGCCATAATCAGAGGTATAAATAATAACTGTGTCCGCATCTCTATTGCCATTTACCTTATGCACACCGACCTTTGTTCCATTTGCAGCTGTAGCATAGCCTATTTCTGTTGCTGCAAATACATTTATTTTTGGTGTTAATATTAGTGTCATTATCATGATGAAGCTCAGTATATTTGATATTATTTTTTTCATATAAACCACCCTTTCTTATTGCTTGTCTCCTTATAATAAATAAAGAATTACCCTATTAATATTATTTTTTCCTTTAAAAATTTAACTACCACATTTCTCATTTCTTCTTCCCACCCTCTATTTCCATAGATGTGATTAGAGTCCTTTACATAATGATAGCTTACATTTTGTCCATATATATTTTCATACAAAGCTGATACTTCTACAGGGACAGTAGTATCTTCTGTTCCCTGTACTATAATTACCTCTTTATCAAAACCCTTCGCTCTTTCAAGTGGGTTTATGGTTTTCATTTCCTCATAAGCTTTTTGAGAAAATATAAGCCCGCCAATATCAGCAACTTCATTGTTATGTTGAAAAAAGCCTGAAAATATATGTTTCAAATTAGCTGCTGGTGAGATTAAAGCAAGACATTTGATATCCTGCTTTTTCTCTGCTGCTGCAATAGCAGCTACCATTCCACCCATGGAAAAGCCTACTAGACCAATAGAGTTTTTATCAATACCAGGAATTGTTTTAGCGAATTCTATAATATTTCTTGCATCTACTATTTCTCCTTCAGGAGTCATGTCCTTGAAAGTTCCATCGCTTTCTCCTGAATTTCCAAAGTCCATTCTAAGTGAAGCAATACCTTCCTTTTCAAGCTGCCTTGAAAGTCTTACGTAGTAGAAATGATCCTCCATTTTATTTCCTGTGAAACCATGAAACATGCATACTAATGGAACTTCATATGCCCTATCTTCTGGCATATGAAGGTATCCTCTAAGTATTAAATTATTACTTTTAATCTCCACGTGACTTTGCATTGGTTTCCTCCTAATACAATTTATCTGATATAGCCTCTGCTGTTTTCTCTTTATTAAACTTTGATATTCTTGCATTTTTTCTAAAATATTCCGCATACAAAATATCTATTATAAATAATTGAGCTATCTTTGTGGAAAGAGCCCCACCTTGAAGTGGACCTTCTTTTGCCCCTATCAAGAGTACATGATCTGCATACTGAGTTATGGGTGACTTTCCATACCTAGTTACGCAAACAGTTTTTGCTCCTGTTTTCTTTGCAGTTTTTAACATCTCAATAGTATCCTTTGTACTTCCTGAATAAGAGAATGCAATTGCTACTTCCTTATCACACATTAAGCTTGCTATCATTGACTGCATATGTGAATCATAAGAAAATTCAACATTTGAGGTAATTCTCATAAATTTGTTTTTTGCATCCTGTGCAGTTATGGCGGAGGAACCAACTCCAAAGAAAACTATTCTTTTTGCTTTAATTAGCCACTCCACTACTTCCTCTATGGATTTGTAATCAATAAGAGCAAAGGTTTCATTTAATGCACAAATGTCTGTATTTAAAATTTTCTTACATACATCCTGAATGCTGTCATCTTTAGTTATCTCATCGCTAAGCTGAACATCTACTTCATCTTCCTTTTGAAGACTTTGTGCCAATGTCATTTTAAAGCTCTGATAGCCATTAAATCCAAGTTTTTTGCAGAACCTTAATATAGTTGCTTCTCCAACCTCACAATGCTCAGACAAATCTGTTATGGAACTGTATATAATACTTTGAGGATCTTTTAACACAATATCTGCAACCTTTTTTTCTGACTTTGTAAAACCTGTATAACTTGTATTTATCAAAGGAATTACACTGATTCTTTCAACCAATTTTATCACTCCACTTCTAAAGCTAATAAAGCAGCACCCAGCAATCCTGCTGAGTTCCCTAATGAGGCTGGCATAATTTTTACCTTATCATAATTGGGCATAACATATAACGGAAGATTACTTCTCAGATATTCTATAACATGTTTCTGACACATTATTCCTCCACCCAGCACTATTAAGGTTGGATTAAATATATGAATTATATTCACAAGCCCAATAATTATTTCATCAATCCACTTATTTACAATATCTATGTACATCGTTTCATTCGCATCAACTTTTTCAAATATTGTTTTGCCATCAATCTCCTCGTCAGTTTTCAACTCACTTTTTACTCTTCTTACTAGTGCGGAAGTGGATGCATATCTTTCGTAGCACCCTTTTCCTCCACAATTACAATTTTCTCCATCCCCATGAGTAATCATGTGACCAAATTCACCTGCTGAACCAAAGGCTCCTCTATATATTTTTTTATGTTCAACAATGGCACCACCAATACCAGTGCCATAGGTTAAACAAAGGAAAGATGGAGTATTCCTTCCAGCTCCAAAGTTAGCTTCACCTATAGCTGCTGCATTGACATCATTCTCTACTGCTGTAATAATTCCACAAGTTTCTTCTATTCTTTTCTTAATTTCCATGCCAGTCCACCCAGGTAAATTTTCGGAGGCAAATATTATTTTACCCTCCACAGCATCAACCTGTCCTGCAGTACTAATGCCTACTCGATTTATATCCTTGTAGTTTTTTATTTCCTTTAAAATTCTGTTCATGAGAGCTTCTCCACCTTCATGAGCTAATGTTGGCAGTTCCTTTTGTTCTAATATATCTCCTTTTTCATTTACAACTCCAACCTTTATGCTTGTTCCACCAATATCAAAAGCTAAAACTCTCATTATTCCACCTCTAATTCCAAATCAACTTCAAACATTCTCCTCCAAGGAAAAGATACTGTTGTAAGCTTTATTGTAGCATCTTCATTACCATTTGTAAGCTTTTCATTTATAAATTGCTGAAGAAACTCTTTAGTTTTCTCCTGCACCCAAGCTGTTTTGTCCTTAAAGTCGTAATATCCTAATCCTTGAGAAGGAAGTAGGTTTATAACCTTTTGACGAGCTAAAGCTTGATAACCGCAATCTTCTATTAATCTATAGGCTAATAGCTTTTTATTTTCACCATAATATAGTGCAGCTGTTCCCATGGCCAAAACCGTTCCTAAAGTATTTCCATTAGTATTCCAGCCACCATAAGCATAAAGCTTATGAAGAATCCCTTCCTCTCGAAGCAAATCTAGTAATTCTAAATCGCCTCCATTAGAATAAGCCACATCGGCCAATATTACCTTTTTACCTTCATTTATATAATTTTTCATTGCTATAACAATCTCATTCAAATTTCTATGAGATGTGTTTGTTCTTAAATTAATATTTTGTTCCCAGGATTCAATCATCTCAACTCCTGGTGTATTCATAATTAATACTAAATCACTTTCTGAACTGGAGTCACAAATGCACATTCCTGAAGAAATTACATGGGATTTTAAAGTTTCATAATAAGGTCTATCTTCATATTTAGGAATAATTTCTGCACCCTTTACTGAAGAAAATCTCACAAAAACCTTTGGTATTTTCTTTTCATGATTATTAATTATCCTTGAAAGAAGTGTACATCCAACTTCATCTGCACCAGGATACATATATACCTTGCTAGCAATAGATAGTTCTCTTATTGTCTGCCTATGCTTTCCCTGCTCCTGGGATTGAACTCCATACAAAGAGGAATCATCTTGGGGGATTACAAAGTCCTCAAATATCCCTTCTTTTACTAAATTCAGTGCTTCTTCAGTAACTTTATAATTATTTTCTCTTCTTTCAAAATAATCATTAAAGTACTCCTTAGGAATATGCTTTAGCAAGACCTCATATTGTGCTTTTTCATCCTCATTGCCATGACCTCTTTCAAGCTTATCTTTAAGCCAAGAGGTCTTAAAGATGCTCTCCCCATAAGTAGCATAATAGTCTGGCTCTTCTTCAGCACTATCGTAACTTGGAACTCTCATTATTAAATTAAAGCCATACAATTTAATTGATGGATTTAGAACTTTTAATTCTCTTATAGCTTGGCAGCGCTTTATAAGAATGTCGGTATCATAGTGGTGAAGTCTTGAAGGCAGTAAACCACCATATATAAGCATATCCAATGACAATATGCCGTAATCACACTGAGCTATATTTTCCTTAACAAATTCCCAAAGCCTTTCTATATCAGCACTTTCCTTTTTTTTATTTAAAATATCCATTGGTGGCACTATAATTTCTATATCTTTTACCCCTTCAACTATCTGAAGAGGATATTTATAATTACAGGGTCTTTCATCTAAAGGAATATATAATATCTTCATACTAACTCTCCTCTGCTAAACTTAATGTCAATATTTCCTTTGGATTAATGATTATAGTTTTATCCATGACACCTTGCCTATTGTTCAATAGGTCTAATTTGTAGATTTCTTTCCATTGTCCTAAAACCTCAAATTCCTGTGCATCCTCCCAAAGGTTATAAAGTCTAAGTATATTATCTCCCTTTTCATTTTTATAGAAGGCAGAAACCATAACCTTAGAGTTATTTAAGTATAAAATGTTTTCCAATTCCTTTTTTATGCTATTCCCTTGAATAACTCTTGGCTTCACTCTGAACAATTTAGCTTCTAAAGCAGGATTATCATTAAAGCTTAGAGCATAGTAGAATTTATTTTCTCCTATGCACTGAGCCTCTGGAGTTTCAAATTTTGGTCCTGCACCGCCGCCTCTAGTTCTAATGTCATCTCTTGAAAGCCATCCTACACTTCTTATCAAGGTTAAAAATACACCATCATTATTTTCATCCACTGTTGTAACTTCACATTCCTGAAGCCCCTTATGGAGAACTGAAAATTCCTTAGGCACATGAACAAAGCTGTCTGTTGGATAAGTATTTACCTTAACTTCTTTTAACTTTTCAGCATCATAACATATATCCTTTAAGGGTTTTCTTAAAACCATATCAAAGCTTACATCTGTATAAAAGCTATCTACACTGCTGCCTATAGGAAATATAACTCTTAATCTCTGATCTTTAGCCTTATTTTTTACCATGGTGTTAAATTCAAGTGTTTTACTGCCTTCTTTTAGAGTAATTACAGTTTTAATTTCGCTAATTACTCTTTTTTCTGAGGGACCTTTTCTTTCGTAGTTTAACTCTTCTGGCTGACTTAGTTCATAATTTAATATCATTTCCTTATAGAGCTTATTATTTATTACTCTTTCAACACCCTTGAATGCTGTCATTGAAATTACATCGTTAAAAGGAGGCGAATAGGTGTATTCATCCCCACAGTCTAGGGTACTTATAAATTTATTTAAATCTCTATAGATTTTATTATTTTCTTTATCAAAAACATTGATATATCCATTTTCATTCACATAAGCCTTAATGTGCTCATTTTCAAGAATTGGCTCAAATACATTGTTTTTACAAGGAGGGTTACCATCAACAATATGGTATTCCTTAAAACCAATTCCTTTTAAATTAGCTTCAAATATTATTTCATATTCCTTAGCTTCGTACCAGTTTGGTTCTAAATCCACATCAGCCTTAAAAATCATCTTCTTCTCTACAGATAGAACTTCTATAGGAATCTCACTTCCTTCAGAATCCCTTAATGCAATAAAGCTTTCTTCAACAGGAAGAAGTATTTTACTTCTCAGTACTGTTTTAATTTCATAAGGATGTGGATTAAAAACAAATATTTTCTTGTTATCCACTGGTTGAAAATCGATCAAATCATTTGAAGCATAATGAACTATGGAATTTATCATATGCTCTATTTTCATATTTCTTGTTTCCATCTCTTTATGTACTTCATCTATACTGCAGCCGCATATGCTGTCATGTGGGTGGTTCTTAAGCAAGGTCTTCCAAATGTGTTTAATATACTTATGTTTATATTCACAGCTTATAAGACTTTTAATGAGCTCCATAGGCTCTCCAATTGTTGTTAATTCATCTTCTAAGCTTTGATTTTGCAGTTTCAAATAGGTTCTTGCTGATGCAACATTTGTAAGAATATATGCCTTACTTTCATCTCTTTGCTCACCATTTATGGTTTCATTTAACTCTATATTTTCTAATTTTCTAGTATAATCCACTAGTGAACTTTGTTTTATAGCAATATTAAGCTCTTTCTCCAGTTCCAGGGTTCTATCTCTTAGCTTATTATATGGTACTAAATGATCCGCTCCATTTAGTAGCAATAGCTCCTCTGTATGAGAGTAGGAAGTTATATCTTCAATATATTTTTCTAGCTTTTCTTTATGGCTATCATAGCTTATAAAATGATTATAATATCCTGTCCATAAAGGCAGTATTAAAGTTTTTATCCTTGTGCCATCACTTCCAACAAAATACCCTTCACTTTTCTTATCCTTATTAACTCCTCTAAACAAAAGAGACCATGAAATATTAAGCTGCTTAAATATTTGTGGAAGCTGTCCTATGTGTCCAAAGGTATCTGGTAAATATCCGACAAATTCATTAACACTAAGCTCTTTTGACCGTTCTATTCCTATTTGAAGATTTCTTATTAAGCTTTCTCCACTTACTAAAAACTCATCAGGCAACACATACCAGGGACCAATAGCTATTTTCCCTTCCCTAATATATGTCTCCAGTTTTTCATAATAATGAGGTTCAAGAACGTCCTTAAGATCCTCAAGGACAATAGTCTGACCATCAAGCATAAAGTATTCAAACTGCCCTTCATCTAATGCCTTAAGTATTAACTTTATTGCCTCTATTAATTTTCCCCTGTAGGTTTCAAATGTTTCGTACCATTCTCTGTCCCAATGGGTATGATTTACTAAATTAAGTGTTTTCATTGCCTCACCTCATTATAATAATACTATTCCTTAACTCCACCTGATGTTGCTCCTTCAATAAAGTATCTTTGAGTTGCAATAAAGAATACTATTATTGGAATCATAGAAAGCACTGCTCCCGCTGCCACAAGTCTCCAATCTGTTGCAAAGGTTCCCTGTAGATCCTGAATTCCAAGTGGAAGAGTATATTTTGTTTTATCCTTAAGTACTAGTAGCGGCCATAAAAAATCTCCCCAAGAGTTAACAAAGGTAAAAATTGCCAAAGTAGCAATTGAAGGTTTTATTAATGGCAGCAAAACCTTATACCAAATTTGAAAGGAATTGCATCCATCTATGTATGCCGCTTCTTCAATTGAAACTGGAATAGTTAAGAAAGCCTGCCTTAATAGGAATATACCAAAGGCTGTTACCGCAAAGGGAAGTATAACACCTACATAAGAGTTTGTTATTTTAAGCTTTGAAACCAATACGAAAATAGGTATCATTGTTACTTGGAAAGGTATCATCATAGTGCTTAATATACCTGTAAATATTAGCTTCTTTCCCCTAAATTTCATTCTTGCTAATGGATATGCAGCTAATGCAGAAAACACTACATTCACTACTACCTGAATCAAAGCAACCAGTATACTGTTCTTAAAATAAGTGAAGAATGGTATTGTTTTTATTACAGTGACCCAACTATCAACGGTTGGTTCCTTAGGCAATAAATCCGGTGGAAATTTGAATAAATTTTCATTTGGCGACTTCAAGGATGTTGAAAGCAACCATAAAAATGGTCCAACTGACAATATAAGCATAACTATTAATAGTGTATATAATATTACTTTTTCTTTAGTTTTAATCTTTAATCCATCCATACTATCACCTATGCATTCCTTTCAGAGAGTTTTATACTAGCTAGAGAGAATACTAACAAAATTAGGAATAGTACAACTCCAACTGCACTTGCATAACCTAAGTTTAAGTTTTCGAAGGCATGTTCATATAAGTAAAACACTACTGTTTTTGTGCTGTTATATGGTCCTCCAGAGGTCATTATGAATATTTCATCAAATACTTTCATAGCAGCCATAGAGGACATTACCGCAACTATTGCCATTGAAGGTGCAAGCATTGGTACAGTTATTGTAACATGCTTTTTAAGCCCTGAAGCCCCATCTATCTCTGCTGCTTCCCATATATCCTCTGGTATGGCTTGAAGTCCGGCAAGATAAATTACCATGTAGTATCCAAGCCCCTTCCATATGGTAACTACCATAACGGAAAATAATGCTGTTGACGGAGAGTTTAACCAGGATATTGGCTCTTTCATAATATGTAACACGTTTACTAAAAAATAATTTAATAAACCTGAATCTGCATATATCCACTTCCATGCAATACCAGCTACAACCATACTGGTGATAACCGGTAAATAGTAAGCTGCCCTAAAGAATTTAATTCCTTTAAGCTTTTGATTTACTAGTATTGCTAAAAACATTGGTGCAATTACCAATACCGGTACTACTGTAATGAAATATAAAATTGTATTTTTTAATGCTGAATAAAAATTCTTATCCTTAAATATTTTCATATAGTTTTCTGTTCCTACCCATTGAGCCTCAGTGAAAATGTTGTAGGATTGGAAGCTATAGATAATAACCCTTATTAAAGGATAAAAGACAAAGGTTCCAATAATAATCAGTGCTGGAATTAGATACAGATATGGTGTATATATATTATGAAGTTTAAGCTTTGTTTTTTTATTTCGTTTATTTAAAGCCTCTGTTAAATTCATTATTTGCTTCACAACCTCTCTCCTTTATATTTAATATAGGCCCCACCTTTAGGGTAGGACCTTAATTTAATTGTATTTCTTATTTTGTTAATGCTGCATTTGCTCCATCTTCAGCTGCCTTTAATGCAGCTTCTGGTGTTGTTTTTCCAGTTAAAGCCTTTTGTATTTCTGTTAAGAAAGCAGCCTTAACATCATTAAAGTTTTTGATTGGAGGGAATATAACTTGAGCCTTATCCATTTCTTTTGCACTTATAGTTCTAGCCACTTCTTTAGTAGTTCCACCTGAAACATTAAAGAAAGCATCTTTTATTGAACCCTTAGTTGATGGGATTATTGCTCCTGAAATTTTTGCAAATTCAACTTGATTCTTTTCATTAGTTAAAAATTTTGCAAATTTTACTGCTGCAGTTTTTTGCTTGCTTGATTCTGAAATACAAACATTCATTACAGCAACATTGATTTTTCCATTAGTGTTTACTAATTGTGGTCCAACCCCTGTTTTATCATAAACAGCCTTATTGTTCTTTTCAATCATTCCAGCATGTGAAGTACCGCCTTGGAACATTGCAACTTCTCCTGCTGAGAACATTTGAATTGCTTTTCCTGTTCCTTCAGTAATTATATCCTTTGGCATTAAACCTTCATCCATCATTTTCTTAAAGAACTTAAGTCTTTCTGCTGCTTCTGGTGTATTGAAAGTAGCTTTTGTAAAATCATTATTAAATAATTTTACTCCTGACTGTTCGAATGCTTCCATACCTATTTGATCCTTAAAGGATACAAAGAAACCATACTTTCCTGTCTTTTCTTTTATCTTTTTAGCCATTTCATACATTTCTTCATAGCTTTGAGGAGCTTTACTTACATCTAAACCAGCCTTCTCAAATAAATCTTTATTATAATATGTAACACCATTTGTTAAGTACCATGGTAATCCAAATGTTTTTTTATCAAAGTTAGATGCATCCCATGCACCTGTAAAATAGTTACTCTTAACACCTGGTGCTAATTTCTCCATATCTGCAAGAGCACCTAATTGAGCTAATTTTTGAGCGAATTGTGGATTTAGATTTGCTACATCTGGCATTGATTTTGAAGCTGCAGCACTCATGATCTTCTTTTCCATGTCTGCCCATGGAACGTCAACCCATTTAACTTTTATATTCTTGTTTTCTGTTTCAAATTTTGATATGGCATCTTTTAAGTAGCCATCGAAGGTTGGAGATAACTGCATTGTCCAAAATTCAATGTTTTGAACTTCCTCTACCTTTGCTTCTTTTTCTGTTTTACTTCCACAGCCTGCAAATATTGATCCTGCAATTACTGTAGCCATTGTTAAAGCTAATAACTTTTTAATTTTCATAATTTTCCCCCCATATTTTAATTTTTATTTAAATCCCTTTTCTTTTAAAAGGATATTAAAGCTATTAATATCATAATTTTTAACATTGCATTCTTTTTCTAACGCAAGATATGCAATATATGCGGCCGCTTCTCCCATCGCTCTTACAACACTTTGTATTCTTATAGCTGATTGAGCTATAAAATCTGCCGATGCACATCTTCCTGTAACAATTAAATTATGTATTTCTTTGGTAAACATAATCTCTACTGGTATATCATAAAATTTTTCTTCAACCGAAACGTTTTCACGAATACCATCAATTATCTTTTTATCTTCCTCACTCATATTATGAATATCCACTGGGTAATTAGATGATATTACTCTACTTTCAAATTTTCTATAAGATAAAATATCCCTTCCAGTTAAAGTTAAAGCACCTTTTATTCTTCTAGTTTCTCTTACACCAACCATCGGTGCTATTAATGATAGATAGGCATTCTCAAAGCCTGGTAAGGTCTTCATAAACTTAACATATCTATATATCTTTTGCTTACCTATAATTTGTGCCTTTGTCAGTTCCTGTGAATCTGTACCATCTATCTGCTCAAATATTTCTGGGCAGTTAAAACCTATTTCATTTGTTCTTCCAGCAATGGAGAAGCATTGGAAATATCTTGCATCATCCTCAAGGAGTAATCCACTACTCACTGCCTCCTGAAAAACTTTTTTAAGAGGCCAATTTCCATCCTCTGTATGTGCTGTATGAAATGCATTTATATCCAGTTCCTCAGTTTGACCAAGAGCTTTAACATAGTCTGAAAACTTTTGCACCTCTACATTTGCCATTTGAAATCTTAATGATACAGGTTGATTAATTCCCTCTTTATTTCCAGATTCAAAAGGAACATCACTTAAAGCTGCTACATCTCCATCACCAGTGGCATCGATTATGATATCACCCTTTAAGGTTTCGTAACCACTTTTGCTCTGAATATGTATTTCTTCAATTTTGTTGTTATTTACCTTTACCCCCGAAAGCTGGGAATAAAATTTCATATGCACCCCAGCCTCTAAAGCTAATTGCTCAAGTATTAGCTTTAGCATTTCAGGATTAAACCAATTACCCTGACCATCACCTGTTTCCATAAGTCTCTTTCTTATTTCTTCATTTATATCAGATATATAGTCATTGCATAAAGTACTCATGATTGGAGCTACCAAGGCCCCTGTTGCAGTTCCGCCAAGAAAACCATTACTTTCAACTATTAATGTATTAAGTCCCATTCTCCCTGCCGCAATTCCTGCTATGGCTCCACTGGTTCCTCCGCCTATCACAATAACATTGTATTGCATAAACTTCCTCCATTTTTATAAGTTTAATTTTTCTATAAATCTTTTAGTAATCTCTAAAGGTCTTGTGATCGCTCCTCCTACTACCACAGCATGTGCACCTGCTTCAATTGCTAACTTTGCCTGCTCTGGATAAAGTATTCGACCTTCTGCTATTACGGGAACGCTTACAGTTTCA
>Ga0316603_10000563_pt1 | contig 18835 bp, 21 predicted proteins | sample OWC_soil_day10_n_FD_207649 | JGI IMG/M metagenome (GOLD analysis project Ga0316603, IMG submission 207649) | Wetland soil microbial communities from Old Woman Creek delta, Ohio, United States - OWC_soil_day10_noCT | ecosystem: Environmental > Terrestrial > Soil > Wetlands | place: USA: Ohio... | reverse complement strand
CCTGTAGTGACTTTTTTTCTTTTTATTCGCTCCTTATCTCGTAACACCACCGTGTCTCTCAAAGCGGGTGCAAAAGTACATACTTTATTACTACACTCCAAATCTTTTTATGGGTTTTTTTGAAATATTTACTGATAAAAAATTATTCTCCTGAAAAACAACTCATTAAAAAACGACAAATTTAAGTCTTGAGTTGACTTTATTTACAAAGCCTAAACGACAGAATTGAACACGGGCAATAAATTTAAGAAACGGGCTTATTTCATTAATTATATTTTAGTTTTCTATCATAAAATAAAGAAGTATCTTTGCATACTTTCTATAACAAACTATGATAGAAATAATAATAAAAGGGATTATCATCGGCTTGTTTATATCCATTCCTTTAGGTCCGATTGGTATGCTTTGCATCCAGCGCACGCTGAACAGAGGACGAAAGTATGGAATTGCGACAGGCTTGGGTGCTACAGCATCTGACTTAATATATACGATTATTACATTGTTTTTTCTGAGTTTTGTGATTGATATCATTGAACAGAATCGTTATATTATTCAACTTGCCGGCAGTGTATTGTTAATTGGGTTTGGTATTTTCATATTCCGCAGTCATCCCTCGCGACAGCCCAAGCCTAACGAACCCGTAAAGCATAGTTTATTCGGAGACTTTATTTCGTCCTTTGGACTTACTTTTTCCAACCCTTTGGTTTTGTTTATCCTCATAGCCTTATTTGCTCGTTTTGAGTTTATCACAAACGACACTACTTTATTCCATTCGGTAGCTGGTATTTTTTCGATTCTGTGTGGAGCCTTATTATGGTGGAGTTTACTTACCTACCTGGTAAGTCATTTCAGAGCTAAGCTGAATATGAGAGGACTTAAAATTATCAATCAGATTACGGGTATAGTCATAATACTGATAGGCTGTGTAGGAGTAATCCTTAGTTTGCTCAAAAAAATGATGTAAAAAAACTGCCTGAATCCGCAATCAGATTCAGGCAATTGGTCTTAGTCAGAAATAACTACTACAATTCAAATCAACCATAGTATATCTACATCATACCCAGTATGGGAAATGAACCGCCATTGTCCGAAAAGTTTTTTATCATTTCGTCGCGTGTCATCTTACCCTTTATCCAGATGCAGCTTAATTCTCTTTTACTTTTATTAATAATAAGCATATCGGCATTATCAGCCCCCACTACACGGTAATAAATATTGACACGCTCACCCTTGTCGCGGACTTCTACGGTAGATTCAAAGTTGCCAGCCTCAATAATAGAAGAAAGTTCCCTATATACTGCTTTGGCGAAAGAGCTTTCCATATCGGCATCGAGGGTCAGTATTTTCAACCCTTGCATCTTTTGCATCATTTTCTGCTCATCTTTTGCTATTCCGCTGAAAGCCGAGGCCATATTCATCATGCCTTTGTTGACTGATACGTACTGGAAACGTTCGTCGTCGCTATATTTATCGAAAAACTTCTGTAAGGTTTGCGCCGGGCTTGCGGCTATAAACAGCAGCATGGCCGCCATTATTGTTATCAACTTTTTCATGCGTTTATTTTTATTTTTTAGTTAGTTGTTGTATGGAACTCGCATACCGATAGCTATCGGCACGTGGCAGTTGGGTCAAACACCAGTTTTTAATGCTCGTTTCATATCTATAATTATTTAAACGAAATTACTATATATATACGTTATCGGGTAAAAGCTACCTGACCGGCTTCGCCTGCTTTTATCTTTCCTAAAAATTCCTGACTAAGTTTACCGCTAATCCACACTAAATTCAGTTCATCATCTTCCTTTACCGATATTAAAAGATCAGTGTAAGTTTCGCCTTTGGCACGGGCATATATTTTCACTATCTCACCTTTTTCTTTTACCTCAACCAGTGGTTCCAAATTTTCGTCCTCAACCATAGCCTGAAAATCGGCAAGCACTTCGCGTGCAAATTCAGGATTAACCTTATCTTTGGATGTAAGCACCCTTACTTTGTTGACATTATCCAATATTTCACGCTCTTCTTTATCTACTTCGGACGAAAATTTTGCCAATCCAAGCATAAATTTACCAACCGTAACGCTTTCGAAGCGAGTGTCATCACGATATTTATCGAAAAACTGATTAATTGTCTGAGCTTTAGATGAAGCAAAAAGCATGGCTATCATGGTGCCAATAATAATTATAATACGTTTCATAAGAATGATTTTTTTTGATTTAAATGATAAAATTAATTAATCTCATGTGGATTAAGCGTTGATATTTTCCGAACAGGCTCCAGACTTTGTTTCACTTTCTGTATACTGTTCATCGGTTTCAAGCTTTTAGCAAGAATGTCGTTCACTTTATTCATCTGATTAATTGCCAGTTCCTGAGCCAGTTCGGAGTTGTCAACTCTTTTTCCATTCATGATAACATAGTCGGAATTGCCTGAGGGTGCCGAATTGAACAGCCAAACCGCCAGCAATACTGTAGCTGCCATGCCGGAGAGCGAAATCACTTTCATCCGGAAAAATCTTGTTTGCCTGCGACCTAAGTCTTCGGTTGTAAGGCTCGCTGCTGGATATGTAACCTTCGACTCAGACTCAAACACGCCAAACAACACCTTGTATGGTTCATGCTCTGTACTAATATTTTCAGATTTAAAATACAATTTCAATTGTTCTTCTTCCTGCAGTGAAGTTTCACCATTGAAATACTTTTGCAAAAGTTCATTTATTTCCGCCATATTGTTTCCTCCACACGTTTATTTTCGTTGATTATCTGTTCTCTGATTCTCTGCCTTGCCCGCGATAAATTTACAGTCACTGCATTAGCAGTCAGATTCGTAATATATGCTATTTCGTTGATTTCCATCCCTTCAACATCGCGCATTCGGATTATAGTTCGTTGCAACTCGGGCAAATGGTCTATCATACTTTTTATACGTTGAGCCATGTCGGTATTTTCTGTTTGCTGATGTGGGTTTGGTTCGTTGTACATCACATCGTACGACAATTCATCCTCATCTTTTGTTTGCCTGATTGTGTCCAGACAAAGATTCCGCAAAGACCGCATGGCAAAAGCAGGTACGTTATCAACCTGATCTAACTGATGACGCTTTTCCCATAGTTTCAGATTCAGCTCCTGAACAGCATCGCGTGCCGCATCTTCATTCCGCAACATCGATTTTGCGAACCGGAACATTTTGTCCGCCAACGAAAGAATCTGAAGATTAAAGTTATTTGAATCCATGAATTGAACAATAATTATTGCATGCGTCTCAGTTGTTTGTTCCCTTTTATTATAATGACGCAAAAGGAGTATAGTCCTTACATCAGATTTGAAATATTTTTACTGGAAATTAAAAGTGAGCAATTAAATATTTGATTAAAAGTGATTTATATAAAAACAATTCACAAATATTTTCTGTTGTTATTAACAAACAATAAAAACGGATCCGGTTTTACTCCCTAACGCCAGTTAATATTGCAACTTACAATGCACCTTTACAAATGTAGCTAAAATACGGTTATGTCATTATAGTTCAGTTTTTTTTTGTATTTTTCGGAAGTTTTTAATCAGGTATTTAAATAATTGAAAAAAAGAGGTATGAAGTTGAATATCACCAAGAACCATTTACGCAATATAACTAAAGCAGGTTTATTTATATGTGTGATTGCTATAATCAGCCAGCTATTCCCAAGCGAAAGTAAATTTAAATATCAGTTTGATGTAGGCAAACCGTGGTCGTACGAACTTGTAACCGCTTCGTTCGACTTTCCGGTATACAAAAGCGAGCGGGAAATTACGAAAGAGCGTACCGCACTTTTGCTCAATTATATGCCGTATTTTAAATTAGATACGGCAGTAGTTAATGAACAAATAACGCAGTTGATTAAAGATTACACCAAAAAAAATCCGGGAAATATCTTTTACATTGATTTTATAAAACTAAAATTTAAAGATATATACGGACATGGAATTATATCATCGAATAATCTGAAAAAACTAACTGAAGACGAAAAAAACAGTATTAACTGTATATTACCTGACAGAGAAAAGGTTGTAAAAAACGTTACAGAACTATACACTCCGAAAACCGCTTACGAAGAAATACAGCGTGAGGCTCCTGAAATAGTAAAGACATATGACAACCTCAATTTATACCTGACTGAAAATCTGAAGTACGACAGCATTACATCAGAAATTGCGAAATCGGACATGCTTAAAAACCTTTCACTAACATCGGGCATGGTACAAACCGGCGAACGTATTATCGACCGCGGCGAAATAGTAACCCCCGAGGCATATAAAGTATTAAATTCATTAAAGATTGAGTATCAAAAACGAAATTCGTCGGTACAGCAAAGTGCATTAGTTACTATTGGCGAGATTATTATTATTACCATTCTCATCTTATTATTCTTTTTATATTTATACCTGTTTCGTCCGCGCATTTTTGAGAATTTGGGCAACTTAGTATTTATATCGCTGTTAATACTTATGATGGTAGGTATGGCTGCCATTGCCATCAAATACACCGACCTGAGTTACTACATGGTGCCGTTTGCGCTGCTCCCCATTATAATCCGCGTGTTTTTCGATTCGCGAACGGCATTGTTTGCGCATATTATCAGCATGCTCATCATCTCGTTTATGGTGGACAACTCATTCCAGTTTATTCTACTGCAAATAACTATTGGTATGGCAGCCGTATCCAGCCTTAAGGATATGACACAGCGATCGCAGCTGGCTCAAACGGCTCTTTACATTTTTCTTTCATACACGATTATTTACCTCGGTTTCGAGTTTGTGTCCGAAGGTGATTTACAGCGCATCCATTGGCAATCTGTCCTGTACTTTGCCATAAGCAGTGCGTTTCTGCTTTTTGCCTATGTGCTCATCTATATTTTCGAGAAAATGTTTGGATTAATATCGGCTGTAACGTTGGTAGAGCTCACAAATATCAACAGCGATTTGATGATGAAATTTGCTGAAGTAGCTCCTGGCACTTTCCAGCATACCCTTCAGGTATCGAATCTGGCAACCGAGGCAGCCAAAAAAATTGGCGCGAATAGTCTTTTGGTGCGCACCGGGGCTCTTTATCATGACATTGGGAAAATGAAACATCCTGAGTTTTTTATTGAAAATCAAATGGGCGGGAAAAACCCTCTGTTGGATTTAGATTTTGAAGAAGCATCGCGCATCGTAATTCGCCACGTAACCGACGGTGTGGAAATTGCCAAAAAGAGCCATCTGCCTGAGCAAATCATCAACTTTATAACAACGCATCATGGCCAAGGTAAGACCAAATATTTTTACAACTCGTTTATCAATGCCAATCCCGGCATTACTCCTAACGAGGAAGCATATACTTATCCGGGGCCATTGCCCAACAGTAAGGAAACCGCCATTCTGATGATGGCCGATGCCGTGGAAGCGCGGTCGCGCAGCTTGAGTATTTACACTGAAGACAGTATCAATGATGCTGTGGAACAAATGATTAATGCACAGATAGCAGATGGTCAGTTTAAAGACGCACCTATTAGTTTCAGAGATGTGGAGACAGTAAAATCGGTATTCAAGGATAAAATAAAAAATATTTATCATACAAGAATCGTATACCCTGAGGTAAAAAACTGATTTTTCACACATATACCTCGCTTCGTATAAACGCTTCGGCCAGAATTGTGCCGGTTCAATCGATCTTCTAAATTACCGGTAGAGCCAATATAATATTGATTCAATGTGGATGAATGTAAGATGTAGGTAACAAAGTTTTTCATAGTATATAAAAAAAGATTGTACCTGAATTAAGTACAATCTTGTAAATGTGGGCGTTGACGGATTCGAACCGCCGACCCTTCCGATTGGTATCGGAATGCAACGAACCAGCTGAGCTAAACACCGCGACCTTCTATCAAATGCTCAATATATTTTCGGCTTTTCATGGACTTTATTTCCAACTCTCTTTGATATGCTTCTGACTTAGTTGAGAAAAATTCAACATAAACAACTACCCAGGGAATACCTCGCTTCGTATAAACGCTTCGGCCAGAATTGTGCCGGTTCAATCGATCTTCTAAATTACCGGTAGAGCCAATATAATATTGATTCAATGTGGATGAATGTAAGATGTAGGTAACAAAGTTTTTCATAGTATATAAAAAAAAGATTGTACCTGAATTAAGTACAATCTTGTAAGTGTGGGCGTTGACGGATTCGAACCGCCGACCCTCTGCTTGTAAGGCAGATGCTCTGAACCAGCTGAGCTAAACGCCCTTTGTGTGTTTCTCTTTATATCAAATTTACTACCAGGCGTTGACGGATTCAACTGATGACCCTTCCGATTAGTATCGGAATGCTCTGAACCAGCTGAGCTAAACGCCCTTTGTGTGTTTCTCTTTATATCAAATTAAAAGTGGGCGTTGACGGATTCGAACCGCCGACCCTCTGCTTGTAAGGCAGATGCTCTGAACCAGCTGAGCTAAACGCCCGAAATTTATTCGGTTTGTAATACCTTTCTCCAAAAGCGTTGCAAAGATAGTGCTTTTTTATTATTCTGCAAATATGCCTGCAAATTTTATTACCCCTGTTTTAAGAGGATTCTTTCTTAGGCTTTCATTATCAAACCGTTTAGATCGACAAAAAGCTTGATTTTTTATACATTTTATTCTCTCAATTAAATTCAGTACCTTTGCAGCCGAAATATTTGCACCCGCATCGGGGATTTGAGAAAACCTCCTTTGAATAGAAAAATGGAATGTAAATATCTGATTTAAAAGATATACAAAAAACAATGGGAAATATTGTAGCAATTGTTGGTCGGCCTAACGTAGGAAAATCGACCTTATTCAACAGGCTTACTAAATCAAGAAAAGCCATAGTAAATGATGAAGCAGGAACCACCCGCGACCGCCAGTATGGTAAATGTGAGTGGAATGGACGCGAGTTTTCAATTATTGACACCGGAGGATGGGTCGTAAATTCTGATGATGTTTTTGAAGGTGAAATCAAACGTCACGTTCTGGTGGCCATAGAAGAATGCGATGTAATTCTTTTTATGGTTGACATACAGAATGGCATAACCGACTACGATCAGGAAGTAGCGGAAATTCTTCGACGACAAACAAAACCAGTACTTTTAGCCTCGAATAAAGCAGACACCTTCGACTGGCAATATCAAGCAGCTGAATTTTATAAACTTGGCTTAAATGAACCTGTTATGATTTCGGCCATAAACGGTTTGGGTACTGGCGACCTGCTTGATAACCTCCTGACTTTTTTCAGACCCGAAACAGTCGAAGATATTGAGCTTGAACTGCCTAAATTTGCTGTAGTAGGACGCCCTAATGCAGGCAAATCGTCTATTATCAATGCTTTAATGGATGAAGAAAGAACCATCGTAACGGATATTGCCGGAACTACACGAGACGCTATTTACACCCGATTCAATAAATTTGGCCACGATTTTTATTTGGTAGACACTGCCGGCATCCGAAAAAAAGCAAAGGTTAACGAAGATTTGGAATACTACTCGGTAGTTCGTTCTATCAGAGCCATTGAAAACGCCGATGTATGTATACTGATGTTGGATGCCACGCGTGGTATCGAAAGTCAGGACTTGAATATTTTTTCATTAATTCAGAAAAACAAAAAAGGCTTGGTGGTTTGTGTAAATAAGTGGGACCTGGTGGAAAACAAAGCCACAAACGATGTAAAAAAGGTTGAAGAGTCCATTCGTGAGCGATTGGCCCCTTTTGTTGATTTTCCGATAATTTTCACCTCGGCCGTAACCAAACAACGGGTGCTTAAACTCATGGATACTGCTGTAAAAGTATGGGAAAACAAGTTCAGAAAGATACCTACTGCCAAACTTAATGAGTATTTACTTCCGGTTATCGAAAATTATCCTCCACCGGCACTAAAAGGCAAGTATATTAAAATCAAATATATTACTCAGCTACCTAATACATATCTTCCAACTTTCATATTTTTTGCCAATCTTCCTCAATATGTAAAAGAACCTTACCGTCGTTTTCTTGAGAACAAGATAAGAGCAAAATATGAATTTAGTGGAACGCCTATTCAGATTTTCATTCGACAGAAATAAATTTATAAAAAACAAACTCTCTGAAAATGCAATATCGCAACTATTTATCAAAATAGAAGATTGCTTTTCAGAGAGTTTGCTTTTGAGGAACAACGCTTAAATGCCTTGCTTACTCGTAATCAAAACGCCCGAACTCACTTTCGATCACTAATTCTTTTTTATCAGAAGCAACGCAGTAACCCACTATTTGAGCATCGATATTGAAGGATTTAGATATTTCAATAACTTTCTGTGCAACGTCCTCAGGAAGATACACCTCTAATCGGTGTCCCATATTAAAGACTTTATACATTTCTTTCCAATCGGTGCCAGATTCTTCCTGAATCAATTTAAACAATGGAGGTACCGGGAAAAGATTATTTTTTACAATTTTCAAATTGTCGATAAAATGAAGAATTTTTGTCTGCGCACCACCAGAGCAATGAACCATACCGTGGATATGAGGACGCAACTGACTGAGCAGCTCCTTAACTACCGGAGCATACGTACGAGTAGCCGAAAGTACCAACTTACCTGCATCAACGCTTAGCCCCTCAATGGCATCGGTAAGTTTCCGGGATCCTGAGTAAGCCATATCCTGAGGAATAGCCGGGTTGTAACTTTCAGGATATTTTGTAGCTATATAATTGGTAAACACGTCGTGCCGGGCCGAAGTAAGACCATTGCTACCCATACCCCCATTGTATTCCTTCTCGTATGTGGCTTGCCCACTCGACGATAAGCCTACAATAACATCGCCAGCCTTTATATTTCCATTATCAATCACTTCCGAACGTTTCATCCGGCATGTTACCGTACTATCTACAATAATGGTACGCACCAAGTCGCCAACATCGGCGGTTTCACCTCCTGTAGGATAAATATTTACACCCATACCCGAAAGTTCCTCTACCAACTCATTGGTACCATTGATAATGGCCGAAATAACCTCGCCCGGAATTACATTCTTGTTGCGCCCTATGGTTGACGATAGCAGGATATTGTCCGTAGCACCTACACAAAGCAGGTCGTCAATATTCATAATCAAGGCATCCTGCGCAATCCCTTTCCATACCGAGAGGTCGCCGGTTTCTTTCCAGTACACATAAGCCAGCGACGATTTTGTACCCGCCCCATCAGCATGCATAATATTGCAATATTCCGGGTCGTTGCCTAAAAAGTCGGGGATAATTTTACAAAATGCTTTGGGGAAAAGTCCCTTGTCAATGTTCTTGATAGCGTTATGTACATCTTCCTTCGATGCGGATACACCCCGCAAATTATAACGTTGGTCGCTCATTATTTTGTTTAGTATTTAATCATTTACAATTTATGTGTCACCTTATGGTCAATTATCCATTACTTTTCACCGTCCCGTTTTGGATATCATTTCAGATATTTTTTTATTGAATTTGTCCTCTTTCAATAATTTTTCAAGGGTAATATGCATGCGGTAGCACCAAAAATTGCGCGGGTTACTTGGCACATTGATACGTTCAGCAAACGGATGTTCAAGGCAAAGCCTTGTTTCAACCGCCATCCAGTCCTGCCAGGGCAGAATCACCCACATGGCGTTCGATTCCAAATGCTGTTCCACAATTTTTTCAGCTATCCACTGGTCGCATTTAGCCGGAGCAGGCCCGGGCATTCCCAGAGCTCTATTGTAGAATCGTTGCGTCAAGGCAGGATCTTCTTCCCACCAGGCGCGTATCGGATTCATATCGTGCGTAGAAGTGGTACATACCGAGCGATATGGAGCATTAGCCGGCATAGCAAACTCTGTATTCGGTTTCTTAGGCATGCGCTGAATTTCCAAGCTAAGAATCTCCAGAGCATTCATCACATCAGGCACCGAATCAGGCACCATACCTAAATCTTCACCACATACCAGCATATTGGTAGCCGAAAGTAGTGCCGGAAGTTTTTTCATGGCCTGATTTTTCCAAAAATCGTTGTGCCGATGATAAAAATAATCTACATATATCCGGTCAAGCGTTCTTCTGGTTTCGTCGTTCAGGTCGCGAAATGTAGCCGAACTGTGCATCGATATCCTCGGATGAAATTTATCGGGTTCACGCTGGTCGCACAGGAAAAGCACCTCGCAATGAAGCGTATACAATCCATCACGGATAACCAGCTCCTTATTTCCAAAATTATATCCTAACGACGCAAAATGGGCTTCAATTTTTTTCTGGGTATCGAACTCTGCCTTAAACTTATAATTCTGCCAGCCATCGGGTAAGAGATACTCACGGATTACATCATCGGTATATTTTCCGAAAATGGCATACAGTACATGCTCTTTCATATAAGGCTTTAGGTAGCGGTTTTCATCCCACCACAAACCACGCGATTCGAGTTCAGAACGACTAAATGGCAATGCCGGATTAAACCTCCCCGTAAGTCCCCATACATCATTAACAGGAATTTCCCATATTCTGAAAAAACCCAGAATATGATCAATGCGGTAGGCATCAAAATATTCGGCCAGCTTCTGAAAACGTTTTTTCCACCACAGATATCCATCCTGCGCCATCAAGTCCCAATTGTATGTTGGGAAACCCCAATTCTGACCGGTAACCGAGAAATCGTCGGGGGGCGCTCCTGCCTGTACGTGTGTATTGAACAATTCCGGGTCAACCCAGGCATCCACACTACGCGGACTTACCCCAATAGGAATATCGCCTTTGATAACAACCCCGTTGGCACGAGCATAATCATGCACCTCGCTCAGCTGTATATGCAGGTGATATTGCAGAAAATAATACAGAGCTATTTCATCGTAATGAATCTGATCCGGCGATGTAAGGGATTCTATTTCAGATTTATTATAGATATTATACTCCGGCCATTTACCAAATTCGGGTGTTTTGTAACGGTCGCGTAAAAAAGAGAAAGCAGCGTAGGGAACAAGCCATTCTTTATTTTTATCGAAAAAAGTTTTATAATCCTCCGATGCAAAAATCTTTTTACACTCCTGCGGATAAATTTCTCTGAAATACTCCCACTTTACACTCATTACATGCTGGTAGTCCGAAAAAGTTTTTTCGTTCAGTTCCAGCTTTTTATCCTCGAAGTACTGCTTGCGTTCCTTGTCTTTTATTTTTCCGAGTTTTTCTAAATGCAGATATATAGGATGGAGCGCATAAACCGACACAGCGTTATACGGGTACGAATCGTAATTTGTATGATACAATATCGTATCATTGATAGGTAGTGTTTGTATAATTTTCTGTCCGGTTTTAGCCGCCCAGTCTACCATCAGTTTCAAGTCATTAAATTCACCCGTACCAAAACTTTTTTTACTACGTAACGAAAAAACGGGAATGGCCACCCCCGCACCCTTCCACGAAGGTATTGTGCGCAAAAAATGCTCGTCGGTTACTACTGTAAAATGGCCTTCGTCGGCCGAGGCAACAACCCTGTTAGGCCCTCCGCCCCACGCCAGCACCTCATCAGTAGCAGTATCTACAATTAAATATTTATACTCCAGCGGAAACTTTATTTTTTGGCTATCCAGCAATATTGTCCATACCGGAAATTCCGACTCACTTAATCTCACTTTTTTGCTTACATCCCAATCACCGAGAGCTTTTTGGTTTCCTACTACAGCAAAGTGCCTGTTCGGCTCCATTTGCGTGCAATGAAGCCGCAGCAGCAGATTTCCTTTCGACAACGGTTCCGGGCTATCAACCATCTTGCGTTTAAAGAAAATATCTTTAAAAACGGTGGTCGAAAACGGCGAGTCGCCATAAGGGCCACGCCAGTTATCATAAACTCTAATGCTTTTCTGGTGCTTAGGGAGAGAGATAGAGCGTTTTCCGCCATATTCACAATCAAGTGCCTGACCGGGCGTATGTACAGCGTACTGATATATCAGCGTGTCTGAATCAGCAATGGCAATATCTAATCTCCATTCTGATTTATCGTTGCAAAACATCTCAAACTCCTGAACGTCGTCCGGGTTATTCTTATACAACAACAGCTTCAGACTTTGCCCCCATTTGGTTTTATAATGAATCTTAAACCGGATATTCATATATGCTTAAAAGTGGTTTACAGCATACAAAGGTATAAAAAAAACATCATCGCTTAAAATGAGTTACTACAAGCTCCTTTATAGCGCACGCAAACGTTTGCTTCAAGAATCGCCGATACTCAGTGTTATCTCTCCATTTTACATTTCTTTTCTCATATTTTGAAAAGATTTTTTTTGTTGTGAATATAAGCCTTAGAAAACGAAAAAGCCCATAGTCAAATTGAACTACGAGCTTTTTGTTGTGAGGTTCGTGGCGTACCGTCTGCACCCCTTACTTCCAGTCAATTACGTTAACGTGTTCTATATTTGTTCTGCTTTTTTCAATTCTGGTCCTTTTTCTTCAGTTTTGTTATCCGACACATTTTGCAAGGCGAAACTCGATCCGACTACTTTTTCATATTCGGCTAATTTTGCTTTGGCCACAGCAAGTTCTCCAGCCATTTCCTCGAATCTTTTCAGGAGATATTCTGAGCCCTCTATTTCCTTCGGGTTTAGATCCGAAGATGATGTTTCTATATCATAGAAATAGTTTATATCCTTCCCGTATCTGGCTGCTATTAAAGCCAGAGCTTCTGCAGATGGTGAAGATTCAGCCCTCTTCCATAACCCCACTGTATTGAGATGAACTCCCATTGCTTCGCTTATCTTCTTATTGGAATCCTTGTCTCCATTAAGCAATCTACTGACTTTCAGTCTATTGAAAATTATCTTATTTGTATTCATTCTAAATTACACATAATAATGTATATTTACATACAATATTATGTTTGATTTGCACATAATATTGTATGTTTGCAGTACCAATTTAGCACTTAAAATGACACTAACAAAAAAAAATAATGAAATAGTTGATGAAATGGTTTTTAAGGACTATTTCAATAGCTTAGAATCAGACGATCACAGAAACAGGATTCGCGATCTATTCGTGATTACATACGGAATGGGATATACAACATTTTATAGAAAAATTAGAAATAATTCCTGGACACCTTTGGAATTTGAAAAGTTAGAACAAATCACCAATCAAAAATTTTTAAGAGATGGAATTATATAATATTGAATTCTCCGGACGCCCCGATGGAGAAGTCGAAGTTCGAATGCCGGAAGATGCAGTTTTCATTTTGGATAAATCCCATCGGGAATTTATCACCGCCTTTATAGAGTTACTCATTGCCAAAAGACCGGTTGCCTATGATGCTTTGGAAAAGAGGTACGCAAAAAGCAGTTTAAATGTTGAGTATTATGAGTTTCTTATTGTTAGGGGATTCATTAAATGCAACTTTATCATGTTTGACAATCACATGGATATCGATAGTAACTCAAATTTCAAAACAGAGTATATTCTGTGCCCCAGAACCGGGGAATGTCCTGAGTGTGGATTAGTTTGTAATTCTCCGGCAAATTCAGATTTAACACCCCGCGAAACAGAGGTATTACGCCTTATTGTTCAGGGCTATGATAATTTAGAAATAGCCGACATGCTTTACATATCCATCAATACGGTTCACAACCACCGGAATAATATGCTCCGCAAATTGGGAAGAGGAAACACCGCCGACCTGGTACGCTACTGGTATGAGGCAGAACTTAAATAACTGAACATGATTTTTCAAATATCAATACAACACGATCAGGCCATTCAAATGCTGCTAAGTCTGGGCTTTGAAGTTAAGCTTGTTGAGAAACCAATGAAGTTTCCAACATATCACGGCCAATATCTAACTGAAACAATATCGGTTTGGGTAATTAAAAACCCGAAAACAGGAGTAGACGAACTCCTGACCAATTTCATGGACAATTATGTCAGGATGAAGTCAGGGAAATTATTCCTTAGTACCAGTGAAGACGAAATAATGAGCCTGTTTAAATCAGGAAGTTAAACTTAAAAAAGGAGCGAAGCGGGGAATAAAAAGAAAAAGTGAATTTATTAAAACATTCCCAAAACCCCGGGGCGTGGTAAAACCACCGCTCCTTTCACTTAAACAATAAGTCATGATCAACACGATAGCCACCATAGGAGCAATAATAATTCTAATTATAATCTCAATTAAATCAGCGACAAACATAAGAAGCGCGATTAAAAAGGAAAAAGATTTATACCTGAAAAAGAATAAAAGAAAGTAATATGGAAGACCTATCAAAATACCGCCTTGAATCGTTCATCGATCCCGGTTGGTTTAATCATTATGTTTCAAAAATGGGGGAAGAAAAATTTTGGGAATACAAAAACAAAGTATATAAATTCCTGCGTAGCCTCAAGGTTGGTGAGTCAATTGAGGTTGAAAAGTGGTGCGAGCCTGTAAACTACGACTTATTCATAAAAATAACCTGTTGTTTTATCTCAGAATCAAAAGGTTGTTATTGCTTTAAATCTAATTATTCAATAATTAAAAGAGAGTTCGATGCAGCAGAAATGGAAAGAACTATTACCCTACTTAGAGAAATACGTGAACGAAAAAACTCTGGAGGAGATGTCGCAGGAGCTGAAGTTGGACAAGGAAGAACTTCGGCTGTTCCTGCACAGGTATCGTAAATTCAGGATTGTTGACAAAAACAATCTGGCCTTAAGACTTATTACTGCCAAGTTTATATATCCGGAGTATTTTACTCCAACAGCACAATTTTTCCGTGCTACGGGTATTCGCCGCAAACGATGGTGGCAATTGTATAAGGGAGAAAAAAAGATGACCGGCAAAGAATTTTCAGCCGTGTATCATCATTTGAAAATTGATGATAAAGAATTAGTGAAGGGGTTACAATTAGAACTATTTGAAAATGGCATTTAGCGAAGAACAGAAGAATCGGATATTAGAATACAATGATAGAATTGTTGATGTTATCAGTGATTTTATCCATTTGGACAAACGTGCAGGGAATAAGTATTTTGGTGATTGTCCGGGATGTGGGAAAGAAAACGGGCTTGAGATAAATGCTTCTAAAGGGGTTTTTAAATGCTTCAGATGTGGTGAGGTAAAGGGAAACTCAGCCATTGATTTTTTATTCCGGGCTAAAAAAATGTCTTATGTTGACGCTCTGGAACATCTCAATAAAAAATACAGTATCATAATCGATGATACACCAAGGTCAGTGAAGAAAGCACCTACTAAGGGACTTAAAAAAAAGGCGACTTACTGCGATAAAATGCTATTCCTCTCCGGTTTGTCAGCTAAGGATGTTGAAGCAAAGGTTTTTATTGCCGATGAAAATAAAACTGTCACAACCTCTAAAGTCTTCCGTGCGGGAACAATAGACAACCATTTTGAAGTAAAGCCGGGGGATGATGTAATTATTGAATACTTTGACTTGGAGGGAGCTCCTGTTAAGTATGAAACCAAAGATTCAAAAGGTAAACTAACCGGAAAGTTCAAAGAGTTTTTCCGCATTCGATACCAGTTCCCGGAAGAACATAAGGATAAGGATGGAAAACCGGTTAAGTACCGTTCTCCATACGGTTCCGGGTCATTTATATATATTCCGGAACGGATTAGGGAGCTATACAGGGAAAGTGCAAAGCTAGACCGGTTGTTTATTCAGGAAGGAGAAAAAAAAGCAGAAAAAGCCTGTAAGCATGGTGTTATGTCCGTAGGTGTCTCCGGTATCAACAACATAGCTTCAGGAGGCAGACTCCCTGAAGATTTGATTAAGATTATTCAAAAACTCGGAGTAAAAGAAGTCATTTTTATTTTTGACTCAGACTATAACGAGTTGAGCAATCACATCAAAATAAATGACTCAGTAGACAAGCGTCCACGCAATTTCTACTATGCAGCAAAATCCTTTAAGGAGTATATGTACACCTTGAAGATTAGAGATATTTATGTCGAGATATACATTGGCCATGTAAAGCCAAATTCTAAATCGGACAAGGGTATTGATGATTTGCTATCCAATACACTCAAAGATGATCCGGATCTTTTAAAGATTGATTTGGATACGCTAATCAATAAAAAAGATCTTACCGGAGAATACATCCGGCTTTTTAAGGTGACAACCTGGACCGATTCAAAGCTGGAGGAAATATGGCATTTGAATAATCCAACAGCTTTTGCCAATGCCCATAAGTCTGTACTTAAAAACTATCCTGAATTTAGGATTGGCAGACATATCTGGCGATTTAATTCAGCCGGCGAAATTGAGAGTGCTCAGCCCTTAGAAGCTGAAGAAAAATACTGGGATGAGATTAAAGAGAATGACCGCAATGGAGATCCTAAACCTATCCGTTATGAGTTTAAATATGGTCGGTGTTTTACTTTTCTTCAGAACCGCGGTTTCTTTCGTCACCGGGAGCTGGACGGCAAAACTTTCGTTTTTGTCAAAGTAGAGCATCCTGTGGTTCGACCGGTAGAGTACTGGGAAATCCAGGATTATATTATAGAATTTACCAAGGTATCTGCCAACGAGGGAGTTCTTGAGATGCTTTACCGCGGAGGAGAGCAATACCTGGGACCAAACAAGTTGAAAAATCTGATATTTTTCAATCCAAACTTTGAACAACCGGCACGAGACAGGCAGCGCCTTTACTTTAAAGAGAATTGCTTTGATATTACTGCAGCCGGAATCAAAGAATCGAACTACTCTTCCGTAAATTATAATATCTGGGCAGACCAAAAAAGAGATTTTTCGGCTCAGTTAGTTCCGGAGAAGCTCATTGAGGTTCATTTGAATGATGAAAATGAGTTTAGTTACACCATTACTAAGGCTGGTCAACGCTGTCAGTTCCTGCAGTTCCTTGTCAACTCCTCGAATTATACCTGGCGAAAAGAAAAGCAAATCAGGGATGGTGATACGACAATCACTATCGAGCCCAACGAACTGTATGAAAATACACTGCATTTGTTATCCAAATTAGCGGCTTTCGGCTATTTGGTGTTATCGGCCAAAGACCGAAGCATTTCGCGGGCCGTGGTGGCCATGGACGGCAAACAGTCTGAAGTTGGCCAATCGAATGGGCGATCCGGAAAGTCGATCCTGGGTGAAGCCTTAAAACAAATACAAAAAACGCTTTACATAGATGGTAAAAAGAAAGAGATTGAATCCGACCCATTTATTTGGGACGGCCTTGATGAGAAATATTATTCTGTTTTCCTTGACGACGTTCGCACTAATTTCAGCATTGAATTTCTGTTTGCCAACATTACCGGTGACTGGAACGCAAACTGGAAGGGCGGACGTCGGTTTACAATTCCATTCGCACAATCTCCCAAAATCTACATAACTACCAATCACGCCCTGAACGGGTCCGGGTCCTCGTTTATGGATCGTCAATACTTAATTGCCTTCAGCGATTTTTATAGTGACGAGCATAAACCTATTGATGATTTTGGAGGATTGTTTTTCGATGACTGGGATTGGGATCAGTGGAACCTGTTTTGGAATCTTGTAGCCAACTGTCTACATATTTATATCAAATACGGAGCCATTCAGGCTCCATCAGAGCGCATTGAAACCCGTCAGCTGAGACAGACTATGGGTGAAATGTTCCTCAGCTGGGCGGATGAGTATTTTAGTGACGATAGCAAATTGAATACGCAGCTAAACAAAAAGATGTTGTATGATGAGTATTTAAAATACAGCAATCTGCCACCTAAGATGATAACTCCAACCAGGTTTAAAAATAACCTCAAAACATTTTGTAAGTGGAAGGGGTATAAATTCAATGCACATATGTACGATCCTTTATCCGGCAAAGCTTTGAATTTTGACCGGGATGGACGGCCGGTAGAAGATGATAAATCAGGCGGTATTGAGTACGTTTCTCTGTACGACAGGCCAGTGAACGGAACAGATATCAGCACACCCGTGGTGAAGCCAATTAATCAAGATGGGGTTCTTATTCCGCCAACAACCGATAAACCATTTTAAGGGAGTTCCCCATACGGGTCGGGCTCCTTGCACGGCATCTCCTTGTAAAACAAATGAGCTGACAGGTAGTGAAAGTATCCCTAACTCGAAAAAACACAATCTATATAAAGAATAATAAGCTATGCCAAAACAAAATAAGATAATCGTGTGCATTTGTTCTGATGACCAGGAACGCCGGCGAATGATACAACGCATGGCAGTAAAACTCAGGCTGGCCATGACACCTTCAGAGGCAAATAAGCATATCCGGAGCACTCCGGCATATCACGATCTGAATGAATTGTATTTCGTTCTTATCGACACAATAAACCTGGGCGCCTATCCGGCCATAACGCAGCAGCTCTACCGCATGGCCATACAAGGTATTGCGGTAGTTGTAGGCACTAAAAACCTGAAGCCTCAGTTTGAATTTATGTGTGAAATATATAACGAGGGGGATATATAATATTACTTATAAAAATAAATAATCATGACAAAATTTAATTTACAATTAGAAGAAGAAGAGTTCTCTGCAGACATTGATGGAAGTAGAGATGAAGTTATTATGCTTATAGTCGCTGCAATGCGTGTGGACAATACGATCGCTCAGCTGGTATTGATTGCAGCTGAAAGTTATCAAACGTTATCAGTGGAATAGAAGAATCTGTAATCATTGAAAAATATGAATAAAATTGAATTTAAGCATTTAAAACAATTTGGAACTGATACCGGGGCAATCATTACGATGAAGTCATTGGTAGTAATACACAAAGAACAGTTTGTAGAATGCTACGAGAATAATAATAGATACAAGGTATCAGAACTCAAAGAGATTCATTAAGCATCACAAACAATACTAATTTACTCAAAGCCGATCCTTTA